>Ga0316189_10003022_pt1 | contig 16392 bp, 14 predicted proteins | sample LowCovwburrow_MG_FD_204930 | JGI IMG/M metagenome (GOLD analysis project Ga0316189, IMG submission 204930) | Coastal sediment microbial communities from Maine, United States - Lowes Cove worm burrow | ecosystem: Environmental > Aquatic > Marine > Coastal > Sediment | place: USA: Maine... | reverse complement strand
GCGAAATTGTATGACGCGGGATTTATCACCGAGCCTTGAGAACGCACTTGTTCACCAATTCTACATATGCGAGTCTGATACTAACGAGCAGTCCAACAGAAAATTAAGCATGAACGCGCACACCTCTTTTTTGAAAGATGTCTTTGGTTTTGACGGCTACCGCGAGGGGCAAGAAGAAATCGTTACTGCCGTAACGAATGGTGCAGATGTTTTGGCGATCATGCCTACAGGTGGCGGCAAATCATTGTGCTTCCAGTTGCCGGCACTTTGTCGTGACGGGTTGACGGTAGTTATCTCGCCCTTGATTGCATTGATGCGTGATCAAGTGAATGCGCTTCGGGCCATTGGGGTTGCGGCGGGAACGCTTAGCAGCGGCAACACCGAAGAGGAAACAGAAGAAGTATTTGAAGCGATTGATGATGGGCGATTAAAACTTTTGTATATCGCGCCCGAACGGTTGGCCAATCCTGGAACCACACTGCTTTTGCGCCGCGCAAACGTATCGATGATTGCCGTGGATGAAGCCCATTGTGTCAGTCAGTGGGGTCATGATTTCCGGCCTGATTATCTGCGCATAGGTGCGCTGCGGGATGCGCTGGGCGTTCCCTTGGCGGCATTTACCGCAACGGCTGATCAGGAAACCCGTGATGAGATTGTGGAGCGATTGTTTGCGGGCCGTGGCTGTCAGGTATTCCTGAAAGGGTTTGACCGGCCCAACATCCATCTGGCTTTTGCGCCCAAAAATAAACCGCGCCAACAACTGTTGGATTTTGTGGCCGCACACAAAGATCAGGCGGGGATTATCTATTGCGGGTCGCGCGCGAAAACCGAAACTTTAGCACAAGCACTGCGGGCTGAGGGCCATGTGGCACTGCACTATCATGCGGGCATGCAACCCGATGATAGGCGGTTGGCGGAAGCCCGGTTTCAACGCGAAGACGGGTTAATCGTTTGCGCAACCGTGGCGTTTGGGATGGGCATTGATAAGCCCGACATTCGCTGGGTGGCCCATGCGGATTTGCCAAAATCAATGGAGTCTTATTATCAGGAAATCGGTCGCGCGGGTCGTGACGGTGCGCCTGCGGATACGCTGACATTATATGGTGCCGATGATGTACGATTGCGCCGCGCACAAATCGACGAAGGTCTGGCCCCTATGGAACGTAAACAAGCGGATCACGGACGATTGAATGCCCTGTTGGGACTGGCCGAGGCGCGCCGTTGTCGGCGGCGGGTCTTGTTGCGCTATTTCGGTGATGAAATGGAAAGCTGCGGTCATTGCGATCTGTGCGACAAGCCACCTGAACTGTTTGATGGCACAACAGCTGTGCGCATGGGGCTATCGGCAATTTTACGCACAGGCGAATGGTTTGGTGCAATGCATCTGATCGATATCTTGCTGGGGAATGAAACCGCTAAAGTGCGTGATAAGGGGCATATGGATTTACCGACGTTCGGGGTGGGCAAAGAATATGACCGCGCCCAGTGGCAGGCGATATTCAGGCAGATGATGGGCTATGATCTGATCCGCCCCGACATGGAACGTTACGGCGCATTGCGGCTGACCGATGCGGCGCGGCCCATTTTGCGTGACGAACAAAAAATAGAATTGCGCCGCGATACCATTGTTAGGCAATCGAAACGCAGTCCGCGCGTGAAAGCTTTGGTGGCAGAAGAAGACGAAGCTTTGCTGTCCGCACTGAAAGCCAAGCGCCGCAGTTTGGCGGAAGCGATTCAGGCCCCCGCATATGTGGTTTTTCCTGACAATACTCTGATCGCAATGGCCACCCAAAAGCCTACTGATCTGGATGCATTTTCGCGTCTTGCAGGTGTCGGCTCAGTGAAACTGGAACGTTACGGCAAAGCTTTTCTGGAAGTGATTGCAGGGGCGCAGGCGAATGTGCACCCCAATCGTCGCAAACTGGCAGGGCGCGGTGCGGGCACATTGTTCGACCAATTACAAGAAGCGCAAGTGCGCCTTGCAAAGGGTGAAAGCGGCTTTGATACTTATATGAATTGCACCAGTGCAACCTTGTCAAAAATAGCGCAACAACGGCCCAGAATGCTATCGGAGCTTGAAGCCATTCAAGGAATGGGCGCGAAAAAAGTGGAACGGTTCGGGGCGGTATTTCTAGATGTGATCGCAGCCGAATAAGCCTTGGCGCGGCGCATAAGAATGCTATTGTCGCATTACTTAAATCGGGAAATATTATGTTAGCTGTTTTATCACCTGCAAAGAAACTGAATTTTGATCCTTTGGCGGATGGTTTTGCCGAAAGCCTGCCAGCCTTTCAGGATGATGCAAATGCACTGGCAAAAATTGCCCGAAAGCTTTCGGTGTCGGATTTACGCGGTTTGATGAAGATCAGCGAGGATTTGGCAACCTTGAATAAAACCCGTTTTACCGCATTTGCCCCCGCGTCTGATGATCTTAACTCGAAACAAGCCGCTTTCGCTTTTGCGGGCGACACTTACACGGGGCTTCAAGCCGGAAATCTGGAGGCGGATGATGTGGCCTATGCCCAAGATCATATACGTATCCTGTCGGGTCTTTACGGTATTTTGAAACCACTAGACCGTATTCAACCATATCGTCTGGAAATGGGCAGCCGTTTGCAGAATAAAGCCGGGCCCAACTTATACGCTTACTGGGGTGATCGTATCGGTACTGCTCTGGACCGGGTATCGGACGGTGTTGTGATCAATTGCGCTTCCAATGAGTATTTCAAGGCAACCGGCAAGAATATGACATCGCGTATAATCACGCCTGCCTTTAAAGAAGAGCGTGACGGTGAATTAAAAATGATCGGGTTTTTCGCCAAAAAAGCCCGTGGTTCAATGGCGCGGTTCATGGTTTTGAACCGTATCGATGATCCCGAAAGGCTGAAGGATTTTGATCTGGACGGCTATAAATTTCAACCCAAACTATCGGGCGAAAATGATTGGGTGTTTACGCGCAAGGCGACTTAACTTGGAACTTTGGCAACAAGTTCCACTGTGTTGCCTTCAGGGTCTTGTGTGAACACGCCGCGCCAGCTGATCCAGCTGAAATCTTCAATGCTGTAGCTTTGTCCGATTTCGTTGTACCAATTGATCGCTTTTTCCTGCTCTTCATAGCTTAGTGACAGTGCTATGTGATGCAGTGACGAGTTTGCGCCAGTTTCAGGCGCATTTTCGCATTTGGGGTGAACTTTACGTTGGTCAGGGGCATCGTGTGCAAAAAGAGCAAGCACGGTTGTATGTCCTGCAAACCCTTCGGAAAGATTGAAAAAGACAATACTGTCGTCAGCACTTCCGGATAATACCGTAAGGCCAATGATGTCTTTGTAGAAATGAAACATGGCACCAGTATTTGCGCATCGAATGGCTATTTCGCCCAGTGTTCCGATTTTGAAAGGTGGTTTTTTCACAGTCTCTACTCCTAAATATTTGGGCGTTCTGCCATCAAACGGGCCATATCCAGCATACGGTTGGAAAAGCCCCATTCGTTGTCATACCAACCAAAGACACGTAGTAAACCGCCCACAGAAACGGACGTCTCGCGACCATTCATAATAATAGATTCGGGTCGTGCGCGCAAATCCGTGGATACTAGTGGTTGGGTAATCCAGCCAAAAACAGGGCTGGTTTCAGCAGTGCTTTGTAAAACCGTATTTACGGTATCGACCGTCACATTCGATTTGGTCTGCACGGTCAGATCAATGGCTGAAACACTGGCGGTCGGAACCCGAATGGCACGTGCCTCAATACGGCCCTTAAGGTGCGGCAAAACCAGATCTGTCAACCGCTGGGCACTTGTGGTTGTGGGTACCATCGACATGGCTGCCGCACGTGAACGGGCTAGATTGCCACGCGGTTTGTCCACTGTGGGTTGGCTGCCGGTATAGCAGTGTACCGTCGTCATATGGCCGCTTTCAAGCCCGAAGTTGTCATCAAGAACACGTAGCAAGGGGGCCAGTGCGTTGGTGGTGCATGACGCATTCGAGATGATTTTATGTGCACCTATTTCAGTTTCGTTTGCGCCCATAACCAGTGTGATGTCGGCCGCATCGGACGGTCCGGAAATCAACACGGCGGTCGCACCCGACCGTAAACCACTTTCGGCCACCTTGCGGCTGTTCACCTGTCCCGTACATTCCAATAGAACATCAACACCTGTTAAATCCAGGGCGCCTATATCATGCGACTGGAAAAACGGGATTGGATGCCCGTTCACGACTAACGCATTTTCCGTCACGTCCACGGTCCCGTTAAACGGGCCAAAAACGCTGTCATATTGAAACAGATAGGCACAGGTTTCCAAGGGCGCTATATCGTTGATCGCCACTAGTTCAAAACCAGTGGTACCTTGTGCCAACAAGCGTAAAATCGGACGACCGATGCGGCCAAATCCGTTTATGACAATTTTAATAGGGTCACCTGATTTGCGGGTTTCCATTGAAAGATTAACCTTATGAATACAGCTTTTTACGGGACGCTACCCATATCTGATATTCTGCGCAACCAATGAATGCTTATTGATTATTGGCAACGGTTTTGCGCAATCTCTTAAATGAAGGAATGTGTAGGCTGCGTTTTTTACGTGCTATTATGCCTGCTTTGCGCAACCGTCCCATTTCACGCGCAACACTTTCGCGCGAAGAAAACACAAATGCTGCCATCTCGCTTTGTGTAGGGGGGCGCTCTATCAAAATATCGTCTTGGCCATGGCTATGCCGTTCTGCCAGATCAACCAAGGCTTCTTGTAATCGCAGGTCTGCGGATTTTGTATTGAAATCCGCGACCCGCGTATTCAGCCGGCGTAAATGTGCGATCATGATTTTTAGCAATTCAAAAGAAATATCCGGATGGGTTTTCGATAATTCCCGGAATTGTTTGGCAGTCAAAGTTGCCGCATAGCATTCACTTGATGCGACTACACTGCTTGAGCGCGGCTCATTATCAATCGCGGCAAACTCACCAAAACTATCGCCGGGCAAAAGGGAAACGAGCGTTACCTCACGTCCTGTAGAGGTGTATATCGTGACGCGGGCTTCACCCCTTAAGATGAAAAAGACGTCTGCATTATCATCGTCTGCGGAAATCAGAAATTGTTTGGATTTGTAACGTTTGGTTGTCCACGATTTTGATAATGCATCCCAGCTTTCTTGGCTGATACTGCCAAGAAGTGAATCTTTCGGAAATGTGTGTTCGTTTCGAAGCATGGATCACAGAAAGTTGAAGAGTTGGAAATGAGTGATATTAGTCACACTTATTGGTAAATTATTCAACACTATTTTTTACCAGCGACATGAAAGGTCGCATTCAAGCATGCTATATTTTAGTTTTCGTGAAATTTTATGTATAAATTTCACGAGCTGTTATGACACATAATTTGCAAAATTCTGGTTCTCTTGGTGCGGATTTACGTAGTATTCGTAAATCCAGAGGTATTACGCTGATAGAGATGTCTGAAAAATTGGATCGTTCGGTGGGCTGGATGAGCCAAGTTGAACGGGACATTTCGGAACCTTCTATTGATGAGTTGCGCGCGATTTCAAGCATTTTGAATGTGCCAATATCAATCTTTTTTGGCCAAGCTGAAACAAAAGCTTCGGAAGTTGGCTGTATTGTGCGCAAAGACACGCGGCGCAAAATCGGCGCGGGAACAAACGGGTTGATAGAAGAATTATTGTCGCCTGATCTAACGGATGACTTTGAGGTTATCCATTCCACCTTTGAGCCGGGGGCGAGATTGGAGGATTTTGTGGTGCGCCCGACACAGGAAGTCGGTTACCTGATTTCGGGGTGCCTGACACTTTGGATTGGAGATCAGAAGTTTGACCTGAATACCGGTGACAGTTTTCGTATTCGTGGTGAGCCGCACAAATGGGCAAACCCAAGCATGGAAAATGCAGTTGTGGTCTGGGTGATCGCCCCGCCGGTTTATTAAAGGAGAGCTGAATGCACAAAGGATCATGTCAATGTGGAGCGGTGACATATGAGTTGGATGGGCCGCTGCGCCCGTCGGTGGCATGCCATTGTACGCAATGCCGCAAAACCAGCGGTCATTACTGGTCGGCAACCCAAGTCCCAAATGACAGGTTTCGGATAATCAAGGATGACGGACTTAAATGGTTTCGATCATCGGACACGGCACGGCGCGGTTTTTGTGCAGACTGTGGTGCCAGTCTGTTTTGGCAACATGACGATGAAAACACGACCTCGGTAGGAACGGGAACTTTGGATGGGCCAACCGGGATTGAAACCGCCGCGCATATTTATGTGGCCGACAAAGGTGATTACTACGCTATTGAAGCGGGCCCGAAGCAAAGGGATCAATAGCTATGTGGGATGTGATAACGGGTTTCAATCCAGCTGTGTTGTCCGCTTTTATAGCGGCAGGTTTGCTGCTGAACATTACACCGGGTGCCGATTTTTTGTTCATTACAGCTTGCGGTATTTCAGGTGGGCCGCGCATTGGCATGGCTGCCGCATTGGGCGTGAACATTGGGATAACATTGCATGTTTTGCTGGCTGCGGCCGGGGTTTCAGCAGTGCTGCTAGCTTATCCCGCTTCCTATCAGATGATAAAATATCTGGGCGCGGCTTATCTGTGCTATCTGGCCATTCAGGCATGGCGCAGCACGGGTTATATTGGCACCGGCACGGCAACCCCAAGTATTGTCACCGCGATCAAGCGCGGTTTTTTGACCAATGTTCTGAATCCCAAAACCATGTTGTTTATCTTTGCCTTCATTCCGCAATTCACTGACCCTTCCGTTGGCCCGATCTGGATGCAAATCCTGATACTGGGTGCTATATTCCAGTTCTTTGGCTTTTTGTTTGTCATGGTGCTTGGGTTCGCGGCAGGTCGGTTGGCCAACGCGCTAAGGGCGCGGGTTAAAATACTAAACAAGGTTTCTGCAATAATGTTTGGCGGTATCGCGGCCAAACTTGTACTCGATTAAGGAGAGAATAAATGTCTGATTTTCCAACCACCGCACGGGTGGTAATTATTGGTGGTGGGGTTGTAGGTGCTTCTTCGCTTTATCATCTGGCAAAAGCCGGCTGGACCGATTGTGTTCTATTGGAAAAGAACGAATTGACTGCCGGTTCCACATGGCACGCGGCCGGCAACGTTCCCACGTTTTCCACCAGTTGGTCGATCATGAATATGCAACGTTATTCGACCGAGCTTTATAGTCGCTTGGGTGAAGAGGTTGACTATCCAATGAACTATCACGTCACGGGATCCATTCGTCTGGCACATTCCAAGGAGCGGATGCAAGAGTTTGAGCGCGCTGCAGGCATGGGTCGTTATCAGGGTATGGATATTGAAATTTTGTCGAATGCGGACACGCAAAAGCGTTATCCGTTTTTAGAAACCCATGATATGGAAGGCGCGCTTTATGACCCGCATGACGGGGATATTGACCCAGCACAGCTGACACAAGCCCTAGCCAAAGGCGCGCGGGATATGGGGCAGAAAATCCTGCGTTTTACCCCTGCAACGGGTGTCACACGCGATGGGAATGAATGGATTGTGCGTACCGAAAAGGGCGATATTCGCTGTGAATACGTGGTTAATGCGGCAGGCTATTATGCCCAACGTGTCGGTGAATGGTTCAAACCATATGGTGGGCGTACAGTACCTATGATGGTGATGAGCCATCAGTATTTGTTGTCTGAAGAAATTCCCGAACTGGCAGCCCATACCAAGGAACACGGTAAACTGCCATTGTTGCGCGATGTGGACAGTTCATATTACCTGCGACAAGAAAAGAACGGTTTCAACCTTGGCCCCTATGAAGGCAATTGCAAGGCGCATTGGGTTGATCCAAGCGATCCGATGCCGGATGATTTCAGCTTTCAGTTATACCCTGACGATCTTGACCGTATTGAATGGCATATAGAAGACGCTATGGCGCGTGTTCCGCTATTGGGCAGTGCGGGTATTAACCGTGTGATCAACGGCCCGATCCCATATGCACCTGACGGCTTGCCGTTGGTCGGGCCAATGCCGGGTGTGCCAAATGCGTTTGAGGCATGCGTCTTTACCTTTGGTATCGCACAAGGCGGCGGGGCCGGCAAAGTACTGGCCGAGTGGATAACGGAAGGTCAAACCGAATGGGATATGTGGGCGATCGATCCACGTCGCTATACTGATTACACCGATCAGGATTACTGCACTCAAAAAGGCATGGAGGTTTACGGTAATGAATACGCCATGCACTTTCCCAACCACGAATGGCCTGCGGCACGTGATAAAAAACTGTCGCCCGTACATGATAAATTGAAAGCATTGGGCGGCGTGATGGGGGCTTATAACGGCTGGGAACGGGCCAATTGGTTTGCCAAAGAAGGCGATGATATATCGCTTGATGCGACCCACACTTGGGGCCGTTCGGGACCTTGGGAACAACGCATCCGTGAAGAATGTGAAGCAGTGCGCGATAATTGCGGCGTACTGGATTTGCCGGGCTTTTCGCGTTTTGTGGTGTCAGGTGCAGGCGCGGCAGAATTCTTGCGCGGCTTTTGCACAGGCGGTTTGCCCAAAGTGGGCCGCATGAACTTGATCTATGTCTCTGACAGTCGCGGACGGATATTAACCGAGATGTCGTGCGTACGCATGGGCGACGATGACTTCTTGCTGATCACCGCGGCAACTGCACAGTGGCATGACCGTGACCTGTTGATCAATGCTGCCCCTGATGGTGTATCAGTCGAAGATGTCACGACAATGCGTGATACGCTGATCGTAACCGGGCCAAAAGCGCGCGATGTGCTGGCAAGTATGACCGATGCGGACTTAAGCAGCAGCTGGTTGACCCATCAGGCAGCGACAGTTGCAGGGCAGAATGCTTACCTGATCCGCGTATCATTCGCGGGTGAACTGGGTTGGGAAGTACATGCAGCTAATGAAAATATGCCCGCGATTTATGAAGCGATACTGAAAGCCGGTGCAACGCCGTTTGGCATGTACGCACTGAATTCGCTGCGTCTGGAAAAAGGCTACCGTGCCTGGAAGGCCGATCTGTCCACCGATTACAGTCTGCTGGAAGGCGGTTTGGAACGCTTTGTAAAACTGGATAAATCGCAGGATTTTACCGGTAAAGCGGCGATACAAAACGAGAAGCAACAGGGCCGCAAGAAAGCGTTTGTCACCTTGCTGGTAGATGCAGGTGATTGTGATGCACCATATATGTCGACACTTTGGGATGGTGATGAAGTGGTTGGTGAAACCACATCGGGCGCATGGGGGTATCGTATCAATGCCAGTATCGCGTTGGGCATGGTGCGTGTTGATCTTGCGGTAGCAGGAACCGAACTGGAAATTGAGATTTATGGGCAACGCTACCGTGCGGTTGTGCAAGAAGATCAACCGCTGTGGGACCCAGATAATGAAAGGTTGCGGGCATGAGCCAAGCTCTACCGGAAACCATGTCAGGAGTTTGGTTGACCGGGCATGGCGGATCGGAAACCCTGGTATGGTCTGATGCAATACCTGTTCCCAAGCCCGGTCCGGGTCAAGTTTTAGTACGCGTGCTAGCTGCCGCAATAAATAATACCGATATCAACACGCGCATCGGCTGGTATTCTTCGGATGTAACAGGCGCCACTCAGGATGTTTGCGAAGATATCGAGGTTGAAAAAGGGGGTTGGAGCGGTGCTTTGGATTTTCCAATTATTCAAGGCGGGGATATTTGTGGTGAAATTGTCGCTTTGGGAGAAGGCGTCACAACGCGGGCAATTGGAGCACGTATCACAAGCCAGATCAACATCCCAAGACCGACAGAGGAAAGACCAACAGATTTTGTTGCACTTGGATCCGAGATCGATGGCGCATTTGCACAATATTGCCTGCTTAGGGCGGACGAGATTTTTGATGTGTCCCGATCACCCCTGAGCGATGTTGAAATTGCAGCTATCCCTTGTGCCTTTGGTACGGCTTTCAACATGCTGACCCGCGCAGGTGTTATGGCAGGTCAAGATGTTCTAGTGACAGGTGCATCGGGCGGTGTTGGGTTGGCGGCTGTGCAACTTGCCAATAAAATGGGCGCAAATGTTTGTGGCATTACGGCGATCCGGAAAGCCGACGTTGTACTTGCCGCCGGGGCCAATTCGGTTTTGGACCGGATGGCAACAATTCCGGTTGAAAGTTTCGATGCTGTGGTTGATGTGGTCGCAGGGCCAGGTTGGCAACAGCTAATCCTCGCCTTGCGGCCAGGAGGCCACTATGCGGTTTCCGGGGCAATTGCCGGGCCGATTGTCGAAGCCGACCTTCGCGATGTATACTTAAGAGACATTACGATTCACGGGGCATCCTTTATGGCGCAAAAGGTATTTACCGAGCTTGTTGAAATGATCAACAACGGTGAGATTAAACCGCTGATTTCAAAAACCTACCCGCTAAGCAAGATTGCAGTTGCACAGGAAGAATTCATTTCAAAAACCCTTCCCGGCAAACTGGTTCTTATACCACCAGGAGTAACGTGATGACCAAAATAACCATCCTTGACGGCGGTATGGGGCAGGAGCTGATTGCCCGTGCAGGCAAGGCCACCTCGCTCTGGTCTGTCCAAGCATTGTTGGATAACCCCGAAATGGTGCGTGAAGTGCATGATGCGTATTTTGCGGCAGGGGCTGAAATCGCCACCACCAACACATACTCTGTTCTGCCTGATCGTCTTTGGCATCACGGCTTGGCAGACAGGTTGACCCTGCTGCAACAACTGGCCTGCCAGCAGGCGGTGAATGCGCGTGATGCACATGGATCGGGCTTGGTTGCCGGCTCATTGGGGCCGCAGGGATTTTCCTATCAACCGGACAAATGCCCGCCTGCGGATGAAGCGGCCGAAGTTTATAACGACATTTGCAAAATTCAGGCAGATTTTGTTGATTTGTTCATCTGTGAAACCATGTCATCGGTCGATCAGGCACGTGGCGGGCTGATGGGAGCCACAGGTTTTGGCAAGCCTGTTTGGCTGGCTTTATCTGTGGATGACAAGGACGGTACGAAATTACGCTCAGGTGAAGACCTGACGGATATCTTGCCGCTTTTGGCAGAATTTCAGACAGCGGCGGTTTTGGTGAATTGTTCGATACCTGAAGCGGTTACAACTGCGGTGCCATTATTGGCTGGCAACGGTATTCCTGTCGGGGCATATGCAAACGGCTTTACCGGTATTTCTGACGCGTTTGACAGTGTCGGGGCAACCGTTGATTTATTGGAGGCGCGTAAGGATTTAGGGCCGGAAGCCTATGCTGATTTTGCCCAAAATTGGGTTGATGCGGGGGCTACGATTATCGGTGGTTGTTGTGAAGTCGGCCCAGCTCACATTGCGTTATTGGCGCGGATATTTTCGGAAAAATACTCATGACTGAACTGACCCATGATCATGTTTTATCTAACCGTTTTATTGTGCTTAAAATTCTGGCGGCACTTTATACTGTGGCAATTCCCATTGCACATCTGAATTTACCCACGACCTCTATCTGGCACATAGCCATAATCTTTTCGATCGCGATGAATTTCACCTATCCATGGGCCGCCTATAAACAAGAACGTTTTCTGACATTGGAAGTGGTTCTTTCATCAGGATTAATTGCGCTGTCGTTGATGTCTTTATATGCATCACCATTATTTGTTATTACTGCCATATTTTTGCATGGATGCTGGGATTTGGCCAAGCACCGCGGCGCAGGCACCCCGTTTTTTTCCTGGTACGTCTCAGGCTGTGTTGTTGTTGATTGGATATACACCGCAGCCTTATTAATTGCATTCTTCTTCTGAAAGGTATCCCTTACATGTCTAATTTACCTACTCACGCTCGCGTGGTGATTATCGGCGGTGGTGTGATCGGCTGCTCTGTAGCCTACCACCTGGCGAAGCTCGGCTGGAAAGATGTGGTTTTATTGGAACGCAAACAGCTGACTTCAGGTACAACATGGCATGCGGCCGGACTGATTGGGCAATTGCGGGCGTCATCCAATATGACGAAGTTGGCGCGCTATTCGGCAGAATTGTATCAAGGGCTGGAAGCGGAAACCGGGGTTGCTACGGGGGTACGGCAAGTTGGATCGATTTCGGTGGCGCTTACGGATGAACGACAAGAAGAACTGTGCAGACAGGCTGCCATGGCGCGCGCCTTCGGGGTCCCGGTTGAGGAAATCTCGGCTAAGGAAGTCAAAGAACGTTATGCGCATCTGAATATTGATGGGGTAAAATCCGGTGTTTACTTGCCAACGGACGGGCAGGGCGATCCTGCCAATATCGCACTGGCATTGGCCAAGGGTGCACGGCAAAACGGGGCTTTGGTCAAAGAACGCGTCAAAGTGACGGGTGTCGTAAAAGACGGGCGACGTGTGACTGGTGTTCACTGGAAAAACGAAACAGGTGAAGAGGGTCACATTGCGGCCGATATGGTAGTGAATTGCGCCGGCATGTGGGGCCATGAAGTTGGGCGCATGGCCGGTGTGAACGTGCCACTGCATGCCTGCGAACATTTTTATATCGTGACAGAGCCGATCAAAGGTTTGACCCAAATGCCCGTGCTGCGCGTGCCCGATGAATGCGCTTACTATAAAGAGGATGCGGGCAAATACCTGCTGGGCGCGTTTGAGCCAAACTCGAAACCTTGGGGAATGGACGGTATTCCCGCAGATTTTGAGTTTGACCAATTGCCCGAAGATTTCGACCACTTCGAGCCTATTTTGGAACGCGCCTGTGAACGTTTACCGATGCTGGCGGAAGCGGGCATTCACACGTTTTTCAACGGGCCTGAAAGCTTTACACCTGATGATGCCTATCATCTGGGGTTGGCCCCCGAACTGGATAATTTTTGGGTCGCGGCAGGTTTTAACTCTATCGGTATTCAATCTGCGGGCGGTGCGGGTATGGCACTGGCACAATGGATGGACGGGGGCGAAAAGCCGTTCGATCTGGGTGACGTTGATATTTCACGCATGCAACCGTTTCAGGGCAATAAGCATTACCTGTTTGAACGTTCAAAAGAGACACTGGGCCTGCTTTACGCGGATCACTTTCCATTTCGGCAAAAAGCAACGGCACGCGGAATTCGACGCACACCGTTCCACCGGCACTTGCTGGACCGCGGTGCAGTAATGGGTGAGGCTGGCGGCTGGGAACGTGCCAACTGGTTTGCCAATGATGGGCAAAAAGCAGAATACGAATACAGCTGGAAACGTACCAACTGGTTTGAAAATGTGGCGGCGGAACACCGTGCGGTTCGCAAAAACGTTGGCATGTATGATATGACCTCATTCGGTAAAATTCGTGTTGAAGGGCGCGATGCGACAGCGTTTCTAAACTACGTTGCAGGTGGGCAATACGATGTGCCTTTAGGCAAGATCGTGTATTCGCAGTTCCTGAATACACGCGGCGGGATTGAAGCGGATGTAACCATCACGCGGCTTTCGGAAACCGCTTATTTGGTGGTGACCCCAGCTGTCACAAGGCTTGCGGATCAGGTTTGGATGCAACGCCATGCAGGCGATTTCAATGTGGTGATTACAGACGTGACGGCAGGCGAGGGCGTATTGGCGGTTATGGGGCCAAACAGTCGGGCCTTGCTGGAAAAAGTTAGCCCCAATGATTTTAGCAATACAGTCAATCCGTTTGGTACATCCCAAGAAATCGAGATCGGCATGGGGTTGGCACGCGCGCATCGTGTGACTTACGTGGGTGAGCTGGGCTGGGAGGTTTATGCCAGTTCGGATCAGGCAGCCCATGTGTTTGAGACACTTTATGACGCAGGTCAGGACTTGGGGTTGAAGCTTTGCGGCATGCATATGATGGACAGTTGTCGCATTGAAAAAGGCTTTCGTCATTTCGGCCATGACATCACCTGTGAAGATCATGTTCTGGAAGCGGGACTGGGCTTTGCAGTGCAAACCGACAAGCCCGATTTTATCGGACGTGATGCAGTTTTGAAGAAAAAGGAAAACGGGCTGGACGTCCGCATGGTGCAATTCAAATTGGCGGATGCAGAGCCGCTGTTGTACCATAATGAGCCGATCCTGCGCGATGGTCAGATTGTCGGATATCTGAGTTCAGGGAACTATGGTCACACATTGGGGGCTGCAATCGGGATGGGTTACGTGCCTTGCAAAGGTGAAAAGGCGGCGGATGTTCTGGCGTCATCATACGAGATTGATGTGGCGGGCGTTCGGGTAAAAGCGGATGTCAGTTTGCGCCCGATGTATGATCCAAAATCGGAGCGTGTTAAAGTTTAAAGAATGGTATAAAGGGCGGCAATGAGCCCGAACCCGCCTTTTATATATACACCGCCCGATACGCCTTTGGATGTGATCCATCTGGATGATCAAATATTGGCGGTCAACAAACCCTCTGGCTTGTTATCTGTCCCAGGCAAAGCGATAGAGCATCGCGACTGTTTGGAAACACGGGTAAAGGCGGCTTACGCGGATGCGTTGTTGGTGCATCGGTTGGATATGGATACCTCGGGTGTGATGATATTCGGGATTGGCAAAGCTGCGCAACGGCATATCAGTTCACAGTTTCAAAAACGACAATTGGAAAAAACCTATGTGGCGCGCGTTTCCGGGCATGTGGTGGGTGATACGGGCAGGGTGGATCTGCCGCTGATCGTTGATTGGCCAAATCGCCCGTTGCAGATGGTCGACCATGAGCGTGGTAAGCCGTCGGTCACGGACTGGACGGTTCTGGCGCGTGAGGATGGTGTCACACGTATGGAATTGCGCCCTGAAACGGGGCGCAGTCATCAGTTGCGGGTGCATATGCTTGAACTGGGCCATCCGATACTGGGGGATCGGTTTTATGGTAGTACAGAGGTTATAGCGGCTGCGGACAGGTTGCAGCTGCACGCGCAAACTTTGCGAATGCGCCACCCTGATGGCGGTGCGTGGCTAACCCTGCAAGCCCCTTGCCCGTTTTAGGCTTTTGCTTGGGGTGATGCTTCGGTAAAGCTATGCCTGCCAGATGATATAAAGGAAGATACCATGACAACCGATCCCGTAAAACTAACCGCCGATCTTATCCGTTGCCCCTCGGTTACACCCACCGAAGGTGGCGCTTTGGTGTTGCTGGACGGGCTTTTGACGCAAGCGGGTTTTACCTGCACACGGGTAGATCGAGGTAGTGTCAGTAATCTGTTTGCACGTTGGGGAAAAGGTGCCAACGGGCGTACATTCGGGTTTAACGGCCATACGGATGTGGTGCCTGTGGGCGATCTAGATGCATGGACGGTTGACCCATTCGGGGCTGAGATTAAAGATGGCTTCCTTTATGGGCGTGGTGCGACGGACATGAAATCCGGCGTCGCGGCCTTTGCTGCAGCTGCGATCGATTTTGTGCAGGATACACCCCCTGACGGATCAATCGTTCTGGCGATTACGGGTGATGAAGAAGGCATAGCGGTTGATGGAACCGTGGCCTTACTGGACTGGATGGATACGCAGAATGAGCGTATAGATCATTGTTTGGTAGGTGAGCCAACCTGCCCGAACGAAATGGGCGAGATGATGAAAATCGGTCGCCGCGGTTCAATGAACGCCTATTTCACTTGCAAGGGCGTACAGGGCCACTCTGCCTATCCGCACCGCGCAAAAAACCCGCTACCTGCAATGGCGCAACTAATGGCAAACCTGGCATCGCACGAGCTGGATCAAGGGACAGAGCATTTCGATGCTTCGACATTGGCGGTAGTTACGATTGACACGGGCAATACCGCTGACAATGTGATCCCTGCCGAGGCGCGTTCAACCGTGAACATTCGGTTCAACGATACGCATACATCAGAGCGATTGACTGCATGGTTGCAGGCGGAAGTAGATAAGGTCGCTGTGGCTACAGGCATTGAAATTAGCATGCGCGTACGGGTGTCTGGTGAAAGTTTCCTGACACCTATTGGCGAATTATCGGGCCTGATTGCAAAAGCCGTGCAGACGGAAACAGGCGTAATACCCAAAGCATCTACATCCGGTGGTACGTCTGATGCGCGATTTGTAAAAAATCATTGTCCTGTGGTGGAGTTTGGATTGGTGGGAAAGACTATGCATCAAGTTGATGAACGTGTGGAAGTGGCGCATATCCATCAATTGAAAGCGATCTATACGCGGATATTAACCGACTATTTTGCGTGATGTCGCGCCGACTTTTCATCATGGTCAAAGAACCCCGCGCGGGGCGCGTAAAAACCCGTTTGGGCAAGGATATTGGCATGACACAAGCGGCATGGTGGTTTCGTCATCAAACACGTCGTTTGATCCGTGTGCTGGGGCGCGATGCGCGTTGGCAAACCGTTTTAGCGGTCTCGCCCGATGTGGAAGGGTTGCAAAGCCGCATATGGCCCGGCCACCTGCCGCGCTGGCCGCAGGGGCGTGGTGATCTGGGGCATCGGATGGGGG
>Ga0316189_10003021_pt1 | contig 16394 bp, 8 predicted proteins | sample LowCovwburrow_MG_FD_204930 | JGI IMG/M metagenome (GOLD analysis project Ga0316189, IMG submission 204930) | Coastal sediment microbial communities from Maine, United States - Lowes Cove worm burrow | ecosystem: Environmental > Aquatic > Marine > Coastal > Sediment | place: USA: Maine... | reverse complement strand
GCTTACCGGCTTGTTGGGCCCCGGCCAGGGCGCGATCGAAGCTCTGCTCCGCGGCCTTCGGCTGTCCCGCGGCGTTGAGCTGCCCTCCGAGCAACAGCTCCATCTGCAGCGCATCGTCGGTTTTCCCTGCGGCGGCGCAAAGATCTCGGGCCTGGCGTTGGGCAGTGACCGCGCCCACGGCGTCGCCGTTCCCCATCGCCAGCGCGGCCACGAGGACCTTGTCGCCGACGGCTTTGCGCAGCGTTGCCTCCTCGTCCACAGGAGCCTTGGGCGGGTCGTCGGCCCGTGCGGGCGGCTGGACGTCGCTCGGCGCGGCACCGGCCACGCCGCGCATGGCCTGAGCCACGGCCTGGGCCGCCGCGTCATCGGGGAGCTGGGTCTCGTGCACGCGGGCGCGGTCACCCAGCGCGTTGAACACGGGGGCTATCGTCGAGGACTCCACATCGATCACGATGAACCGTGCCTGCGACAACGCGTTGCCCATCACCACGCGGCTGAGCGCCGAAGCCCATGCCTTGGCATCCTCCACCTGCGAGGGCGCAAGCACGACGACGAGCCCGTCGCTCCCGGGGGGCTTGCGATCGAGCAGTTGCCACAGCTGCTCGGCGAATGCGACCAGCGCATCTTTGGCCTCAGGGGCAGGCGGGAGGGCCGGGATCGGCGGCTCCGCACCCTCCCGACGCGAGTCGTGTTGCTCGCGCGCGGACCCGGCCCGCAGTCGCCAACCCGGGGCATCGGCGGTGTGCGGTTGGGCAAACAGCACAAACGCCGCCACGTTTTCGGGTGCATGCTCGGCTGCCATCGCGGTGGCCATCGCGCCCTTGCGCAGGTCCGGCGTTGCGATCACGTGAAGAAGCTTTTGGTCCGGCTGGCGCAAGAAACCACGCAGCTGGTCCGCCAGTGCCTCTATCGCCGCGGCGTGCGCGGGCACTATTCGTTGATCCCGACGATGAGACCGCGGATGGTGACCTTGGCGGCCCCGGTGACATCGACGGCAGTGCCCTTGAGGCCAAGGCCGCTCGCATCGGCGGTGACCGTTCCGCCGCTGGATTGCAGGTCGACGGCCGCGCCCGTGACCAGGGTCCCGCTGCCCTTGAGCTTGATCTTGCCGCCCGCGCTGTGGACGAGCGTGGTATCGCCGGACAGCTTGGCGTCCGTGCTGAGTTCGAGCACGGCCCTGCCATCGGCCTTGGCCACGACGGTATCGTCGAGCGTGACGCTCGCGCCTCCCTTGGCGGTGATCCCCACTTCGTCGGCTATCGACATCGCCGCGGTGCCCGAGCCAAGCTTGATGAGTCCGGGCCCTCCTGGGGGGGCGGGACTCATCGCGAGGCTGGGGGCACCACCGCTGGATGCAGCCAGCATCGCGCCCGTGAGTGTGATCGCAGCGCCGCCCCCTGCGGTGAGCGTGATGGCGTCTGGCGTCATCATGATCGACGATGTGCCGCCGCAATCGAGCTTGATGAAGGTGTCGGCCTTGAGGGTGTAGCCCGCCCCAACCGAGGTCGTCTCGATGGGTCCTTCGACGGTCAGTGCGCGTGCAGCAGCCGGCGGCAGGGCACCCTCGCCCTTGACGGTGATGCTCTGGACGCCCTTGACGGTGAGCCCCTGGTCCTTGCCCACGGTGGTCTCTTGGGCCGTGCCGACGGACAGTGACTGCGACGCGCCGATGGTTGTCGTGTGCGTCGCCCCGACCCGTTCGTCGAGGTTGCGCTGCGCGTGCAGATACACCTGCTCCGCGCCAGCCTTGTCTTCGAACGTTAGCTCGTTGAAACCGTCGCCCCCTGGGGAGCTGCGCGTGCGGATCGAGGTCTTTGTGCGCGAGTCCGGTAGCGGGTGGTGCGGTGTGTTGGTGCCGTTGTACAGGCAGCCCACGCAGACGGGCCGATCGGGGTCGCCGTCGACAAACGAGACCAAGACCTCCATGCCGACGCGCGGCAGGAACACGGTGCCGAACCCCGCCCCCGCCGTGGCCTGCGCCACGCGAAGCCAGCAGGAGTTGTCGATCGCGGCCTCGGGGCCAGAGCGGTCCCAGTGCATCCAGACCTTGATGCGGCCGTAGGCGTCGGTGTGGATCTCCTCGGTGCCGGGCCCAACGACGGTCGCCGTTTGCTGGCCGAACGCGCGGGGCTTGGACCGCGACGCCGGCCGGTAGGGAACGGTGCTGGGGAGCGCCTGGAATCGATTGGTGTAGTTGACGCCCGAGCCCGCCCCGGCCCCGCGCACGTCGACCTCGGGGCAGTCCGCGACGTGCACGACCTCGGTGAGTAGGAACGTGGTGTTGAGCTCGTCGGCCGGATGCGATTCCACGGCAAACGTCTGGCCGGGCTGGAACCCAAAGGCGTTGCTGCGGCCGAATGCGCGGGACGAGCGGGCCTGGGCACGCTCCCGCAAAAGCGTGGCGATGCGATCGGTCTCGTCGATGTGGGCGTTGCCAGACTCCTGCGTGCGCCGAAACGCGTGGCGGTAGTCCTCGCCGAACTCCCATGGGGCAGGCTCTTCGGCGCTCACGGTCGCGTGCAGCGGCTGCGAGACGAGCCAGTCATGCGCGCGCGCGTGATGTGTTCCCACCGCGACGGATCGGCGCAGCTCCAAGGCCGCAATCGCGTCGCCCAGTGGGACCGCGCCGCTGGTCACCATGGGGAGTGACGGTGACTCCGTTGCCTGTTCGTCCGACCACAGCGATACCGGGCGGAAGCCCGAGGCGCCATCGATGAGCACCATGACCTGCGCGTCTTCATCGAGTGATTGTTCGATGACGAAGGCGATGCCGTCCTCGGCGAGGATGCGGCGCACGAAGCTGAGGTCCGTCTCGCGGAACTGTACGCAGTAGTCGCGCACCGAGTACTTCGACTCAAGGCGGGTCAGGTCGATCGAACCATGCGCACCCAGGTGCTCGGCGGCGACCTCGGCGACGACCTCGGGAGTCGTCATGTGCTCGAAGATCCGCGAGCGCTCGACAAGGTCGGCCAAGGCCAGCGAAGGCCGCACGAGCAGCTCCATGTGGACCTGATCGTCGAACGTACCCAAGTAGACGGCGGAGGTGACCACGCCTCTGAGCACGCGCTCGCACTTTGTCTCGTCGAGCCCCGTCGATGCGCTCTCGGGGAGCCGCATCGTCAGGGTCAGCGCGGCGCCCGTCAGGCTCTCGACATTGAGCTCGACGTCGTCTGCGAGCATCGTGAGCGTCAGCTGGAACGGCTCATCGACGGCCTCTCGCAACTCGAGCTGGCGAACATGCCACTGGTCAGGATCGAGCGTGACCGCGTCGTGGGCGTGCGAGGCGCGCGAGACCAGCTCGGCAGCGTATGAGACCGGTTCCATGGGGGAGGGCCATGGTACGCCGCACGCCAACCAGGTGCGAGACGCCGACGTTGCTCGAGACGTTGCCGCGTTGTTGCACGCGGACGGCTCGGCCGCTGACGGCCCTCAAGCCGCAGCCTCAGTTGTTGCCCGACTCCGTCATTGGGCCGGGCGGCCGAACCTCGCGCGCGGGGTCAGGAGTGATGGGGTCGCGACTTGAGCCACTTGACGAATCGGGGGCGTCGCTTTTTGATGTCCGCTCCGATCTTTGGGTGCTCGTGGAAATACTTGAGATAGCCCCAGAACCGGTTCTCACCCGATTGGCTGGCGCCGCCAATGAGGTGAACCATGAGGGCCTTCTCCGCCATGTCTAGCTCACGGCGCTCCAAGCTTGTGGGCCGCCCGTCCTGAACCGTGCCCAATCGCCGCGTCCGCCCGATCTTGGTGACCTCCGTTGTCCCGTGCTCGAGCCCAACGACGACGACCCACTGGGCCGAGTACAGCTCGTAGCGGTCCATTGATTGGGGATGGATCGCCATGGGGTACATCAAGAACATCGCCTCCGCGCCCTTGGATGGCCACGCCGCGGGGAGCACGGGTGAGGTCTTCCATTGCTTTTTGGGGTCGAGGTGCTCTTCGGCCGCGGACTCGGCCAGCTCACGGGCTGCCTCGACGGTCGTGATGGCGAACGCAGGGTTGTCGGATTCGGCGGCGGGGGAGGCCGGGTCGCGCGAGCCGTCGGCGCTCGGCTCGTCATTCCGATGGGTCGACTCAAACGCGAAGCCGCCGACGTCCGGCTCGCCGTCGGTTTCGGTCGGGGGCGCGGGCTCTGGCGTTGTCGTTGGCGCCTCGCGCCCACAGCCGAGAACCAAGGCAAGTGCAATAAAGACCCGCTTCACGCGCGCAGTCTTTCACCCGCGGTGACCCGAGTCCACCAACACGCCGATCAGACAGACAAATGCTTGCGGACCGCTCGTACCACGACCATGTCGTCGTCAAGGCCCTCCGGGGTGGCCAGGTCGTCGTCGCCGTCGCGCGGGAGCAAGAAGTACTCGACCGCCGCACGGATCAGGGGCTGGTCGGCTGGGTCCACGCGCTCCCAGGCGTCCAGGAGCGCCTCGCAGTCGGTGGCGATTGTTTCCCCGATGTGCAGGGGCGGCCCCGAGCCCTCCTTGGCGGCACGCTCGATCACGCCCAAGTAGATAGGGATCTGCTGTCGCATCGCCTCAGGCGAGCGAACCGTACGCTCCATCAGGCGCCCGAATGTGGTCCGTGTCTCCTCGGGGATCTCGGCGAAGATGGGGTGTGCCGCGGTCACCGACGTAGATTAGCAGGCTGTTCGGCCCCTGTGCGCACTCAGGATTGCGCGGAGGCGCCTGCGGCTGAGCCCGGTGTCGTCGCGGGTGGACTCGGGCTGCGCACCCGTTCGATCACCTGAGCCAGGTTCACCGCGTGCGGCGTCACGGCGGCGTCGGGGCCCAGGTAGTCCTCCTGGCGGCACGTGATCACCACGACCTGGGTGCTGGCCGCCGTTTTGAGCAGCGCGCTGCGGAACCAGTCGATGCGCGCGGGGTCGGTTTGCGTGAGGTGATCGTCCAGCACCAGCGCGCTGTCGAGGTGCTCGGCCACCGACAATCGCAGCAGGGTCGCGAGCTGCTCCTGCAAGCCCGCGCTCAGGGCATCGATCGACCGTACGGACCCGTGGGCCTCCAACCCCTGCGCTTGCAGGTCTGCGTTGAGCTGTAGCGCACCGTAGCGCCCCTTGGTGAGTGTCGTGAAGCGGTCTCGAATGGGGCCGGAGAGCACATTGCCCAGGTGCCGACCCTGCGCGCCTTCGGTCTCGCGCAGGACCTCCACCAGGAGTCGATACGCCTCGTAGTCCAGCTCCAGCTCGGCCTCGTCCCCTCGGGCCGCCGCCAGTGCGTGTTCGGTCTCTTTGCGGTCCTCGAGCACCACGTTGCCGCCGACCTGCTTGAGCTCTCCTTGCTGGCCAGCCAAGCTCTTTTCGAGCTGTTGCATATGGGTCGCCGCCGCGTTGACGCGCTCGGTCGCACTCCGAACGGCGTCCTCGGTGATCTCGGCGTCGGGCGGGGGCAGTGCGTCCAGTGCGGCTTGCTCCGCGGCAGCCCGCTCGCGGACGGCGGGCTCGTCGACCTGCTTGGAGAGGTCTTCCTGGGCGCTGAGCTGCGCGGCAACCCCAGCCTGCCGGGCCTTGATCTCGTCGAGGCGAGCCGCCGCGTTGGCTCGCACCGTGCGGGCGTCCACGGCGGCCTGCTGGGCTTGCGCAGCTCTCGTCTGGGCCTTGAGCAGCCGACCGGCGGACTGGCGCTGGGCCTCGGCGAGCTCGTCTTGGACCTGCTCGAGCTTGCCCTCGACCGCCGCGTGGGCATCGCGCGTCTGGGCTGCGATCGCCTGTGCGTCGCCCCCGAGGGGCGCCAGCAGCTGCTGGGAGGCCGCGGACGCGGTTTCGAAGCGGCGTTGGTGGGCGTCGGCGTCCGCCTTGAGCTCGGCCAGACGCTCCGACCGAAGCGTCGCCGTTCGTGCCGCCTCCTCGATGCGTGCCTCGGCGATCGAGCGCTTTGCGTGCAGCGCCGCCTCGTCGAGATCTCCGGCGTGCGCGGCCAGCTGCGCCAGGTCCAGGCCGGCCAACCCCTCGGTGTAGCGCTCGACAGCGAGCCGCCGCGCGGGTTGATCGGCGGCGGTGATGTCGTAGGTCTGCGCGCGTTGCTCGCACGCGACCGCCCTGGCTCGCGCCTGGGCGCCCTCGGTCAGACGGTCGTCTGCGGCGCGTCGCAAGGCCTCAACCGCGCGCACATCCTGGGCATCGAGCCGAGTCAGCTGCGGGCCTACGGTGTTGGACCAGGTGGCTTGCGCACGCTCGACGGCTTGGCGGGTCTCGGCCTCGCCTCCGACGACATCGAGCACCGTGCCGGGCCCCACGCGGATGGTCATGCGCTGGTCCGCCTGAAATGTGGCGCCCTCGGTCGCGGGGGCGCCTGGAGATTGATCGGCGACGACAACCAGCTGTGGTGCGTCTGGGCCCAGGCTGCGGACCGCGAGGGACAGTCCGCCTCCCAGGCGTGCCTCGGCAAGACGCAGCGCTTGCTCGACCTCGCGCATCTCGGCGATCTCGGCGGCAGCGGGCAGTGCTTGGTCTGCAACCTCGCGCTCGATCGTCGTTGCGTGCTCGCTGAGCTTGGTGGCCTCAGCCCGTGCCGACGTTGCCTCGGTGGCCGCGTCTTGAGCCTCCTGCAGCCTCGCCTTGGCATCCTGGAGGCGACGCAGCGAGAGGGCGCCGTCGAACGCCTTTCGCTCGGCTTCGGCTTCGCGGCGGGCCCGAATCGCGACTTGGGTGTCCTCGGTCGCGGCAGCCACATCGCCGGCCATGCGCCGGGTCTGATCCTCGAGTTCCTCGAGCGCCTCGGTCGAGGCCAGCGCCGCCTCTGCACGTTGCAGTCGCTCGTAGATCTTCTCTCGCTGTGCGGTCAGCTCCAGCTTGCGCGTGCGCATCGATTGCTGGTGGAGCTTGCCCTCGGCATCGCCCCCTTTTTCGACCTCTTCGACCTCGCGCGCTGCGTCACCTGCGGCCCGCTCCGCCCGTTGTCGAGCCTCGTCAGCCGTGTCGACAGCGGACTGGGCGGCCGGCCGGTCACGCGACAGCTCGTGTTGCTCATCGCGGAGCTGCTCCATCGCCCGATGCCTCTGCTCGATCGTTGCGACTTCGGCCAGCGTGCCGTCGAGTTGCTTGCGCGCCTTCTTCCAGGTGATGGCGGCCGACCAGGCCGTATCGACGGCAACTCGCGCCTCGACGGCTTCGGCGTGCAGACCGATCGCGGCGTCGAGTTCAGTCCTGCGCGCCCCGAGCTCGTCGCGCACGTTCTCGCTGCTGATCACCTGCTCTTGGAGCTGACGAAGCTTGGCGGAAAGGGCCTTGATGCGATCGCCGGTCTGCCGGAACGGCGAGTCTTTGCCCGTCCGCTTGCTGGCGTTCTTGTTGAAGGCCCGGCTGACCAGCGTTTGTGCGCGGTCCAGGACCTCTTTGAAGATGGGATCTTCGGCCAGCGCCTGCAGAGCCTCGGTCAGGCGTTCACGGCCGGATTCACTGCGGTCCGTCGCGAGGGAGGTGTTGAAGACGCCTCCGGGTTGCATCTGAGGCCCGACCAGCACAGTGGCGAGGAACGAGCCCGGGGCTCCGCGGCCGCCCTTGACGCCTGCGTCGGGAACGCCCCAGGCGAGCAGCTGCCTGAGCTTGCCGTCGACGCCCCGGTTCTTGTCTTGCAAAGTCCACACGGCGCCGTCGTTGGACCACTCGAGCGTTGCGCCGCCTCGACGTCCGGTGGAGAAGGCCTTGCGTACGCGCCACCACCGACCCGTCGTATCGGTCAGCTGAAGCTCGACCTCGGGCACGCTGTCGGTGCCCCAGGGTTTGTAGTCGGAGCCTTGCTTGCTGGTGTGCTGCAGCAGCAGTGCCGCGCGAATGGCCTCGACGAGGGTGGATTTGCCGAGATCGTTGGGCCCGTACAGCACGTTGAGCCCGTCGTGGAGCGTGACCTCGGCCGACGCGATGCAGCGGAAGTTGCGGACACTGATCGCGCGCAGCCGCATCGTCTAGTGCGCCTCCCGGACCAGACGAACCAGATGGCCCAGCGCCCGTGTGGCGACGGCTCCGTTGGGGCCGTCCTCGAGCTCCACCAGGCGCTCGGCGGCTTGGCGCAGGACGTCGGGCAGCCCGTCGAGCTGCTCGGCGACGTTGGTGCTGTCGAGCGTAAGCTGGGTAAGATCGGTTCGGAGCACGCCGACCTTCCCAAACGTGGAATCGGTGCCGCGCAGGTTGGCGACGAGCTTGATCGCGTCGTCGTACTCGGCGGCCTGCACCTTCATCTCAACGGTGAGCTTGAGAACGGTACGCCGCAGGTCCTCTTCGGTCAGTCGGCGGAGCGAGGGCATGTCGGTGACGGTGCGCTCTTCCCAGGTCCACCGCGCCACTCGTTTTTGCTGGATTCGGGCGCGGCGGTTGCGTCGCGCAAAGAACACAAGCGCCACGTAGCCGGCATTGCGCTCGCCAAAGTTGGTCGGCTCGGGCGCGCTTGGGTACACGGTGGGCGCGCTTTCGGGGTTGTAGATCTTGAACGCGTGCGTGTCGCCGATCGCGAGGTAGTCCAGGCCGCGTCGCTGCGCCGCGTCCTTGGCGATCGGGAAGTTCGACTGGAACCCCTCCATCTCGAACGTGGACCCGTGCACCATGCCGATACGGATGCGCTCGTCTCCCGGTTCACGCATCGGGAGCGCCAGCGCATTGTCCATCCCGTCGCTGCGGCTGCGGCAGGGGCGGGACAGCAGCACGCCCTGTCCGTCCTTGCCCAGCGGCGCAGAGAAGTCGTCGTCGTCGATGACGTGGACCCCAGGCGGTAGCCCCTGGCGGAACGCGTGGCTGGGGTGCCAAACCGACAAGTTCGACAAAAAGTCGTGGTTGCCGGGGAGCAGAAATAGCGGGCGCTCCGACCAGTCGCGGGCCTGGATCTTCTCGAGCAGCGGCGCCCACCACTTGTCGCCGGGGTCGGGGGTGTCGAACAGATCCCCCGCGGCGAGGACGGCGTCGACCTGATGGGACCAAGCCGATCCGAAGACGTCGTCGATGACAGCCATCCGCGCGCGCATGAGCTCGAGCTCATCGTGCTCGCTGAACTGCGGAAAGCGCTTGCCGAGATGCCAGTCGGCGGTGTGCAAGAGCTTTAGAGCCACGTCGTCCCCCTCGAGCATTGCGCTCCGTGCGCCCGAGCCTGAGCGGCCCGGACGGCGGCAGCGTAGCAGCTCACGATCGCGGACTCACCCCCCGCGATCACGAGCCCGCGGACGCATGCGCCGCGGGCTCACGGGGTCGCTGCACGGGGGCCAGCCTAGCGGCGGCGGCGTATGAACAAGGGCAGGGCGGCGAGCAGCCACGGCCATTGCGGAGCGCCGCCATCGGTGCGGCAGCTGCAGCCCTCAGCGTCGTCGTCGTCCTGCCCGGCATCGCCCGTGCTCCCAGTCCCGCCCGTGGTGCTGTCCCCGGGATTGGCGTCGGCGTTGCTGTCGTCGGCATTGTCGGCGTTGCCCCCCGTGCCATCGGTGTCGTCGGCGCCTTCGCCTCCACCGGTCGAGCCACCGCCGCCCGTGGAGTCGCCCGTGGAGTCGCCTGCCGAGTCGCCGCCTGTGGAATCGTCGCTCCCCGAGTCGCCGCCCTCGCTGCCGCCGCTGGTCCCGGCCACACCATCGACGTCGTACTGAAACTCCTCGCTACAGCCCGTGTTCCCGTGCCTGTCTTCGGCGCACAGCTGATACGTGACCGTGCCGTTCAAACCCTCGCTGGGCAGCTCGACGCGGAAGGTGTCGCCGCCCATGAACCGTGCGGCGACCTGCGTGTCCTCTCCGCCCGGATCGATGAGCGCGTATGCGCTGGACAGTCGGGGCCCCGCATCGCTCATAGCGTTGTCGTTGACGGCGTAGTGCGTGACGGCAACGTCACCATCGCTCAGCGTGCCCGCAGGCGGAGCCTCGGCGGCGATGATTCGCGGCGCCATGGTGTCCACGGGCACCAGGTTGTTCCCGAAGTAGACGCGGTTCAAGAACGACCCGCTCTCGCCTTGGCCCGTTGCGATGTCGAGACGACCGTCACCGTTGAGGTCTCCCATCTGCGCGCCCAAGCTGGAGTCCTGCGGGCTGCTGAAGGCGCTGGGCTGGTAGTCGTAGTTGCCGCTGCCATCGTTGACCAGCAGACGCTCGACAGTACTCAGGGCCACGACCACGGCATCCAGGTCGCCGTCGTTGTCGGTGTCCGCACAGATCAGACCATTGTCGTCCGAGCCAGGGTTACCCGAGACCTGGGCGACGGTGACGTCGGTGAAGTTCCCCGCGCCATCGTTGACCCACAGCCGCTCCGTGTAGTTGGGCCCCTGGTTGTCGATCCAGATATCGACATCGCCGTCACCGTCAACGTCGCACACCGCAGGGCCGTAGTGCAGGCCGCCCGCCGAGGAGAACGCATGGTCCGAGAACACGCCCGTGCCGTCGTTGATCCAGATCCGATTGGCGCCACCGTGGGCGTTGGTCATCAGATCGAGGTCGAAGTCGCGGTCGATGTCGAGCACGTCGATGTCGTTGATGTCGCTGCCGACGCTGTCGACAAAGGCACCTTCCAGCTCCTCGAAGTAGCCGGTTCCGTCGTTGATGAAGACGGCCGCTGGGCCCGAGCCGTTGGGCGCGATCAGCAAGTCGAGATGGCCGTCGTCGTTCAGGTCCGCCATGCGTGTCGAGCCAGCGCCAAACGGCTGGTCGGGTAGCCGCGCCGCGCCTTCGTTGGTGAACTCACCGCTGCCGTCGTTGATGAACAACGCGCCGTTGCCGTTGCCGCTCGGGGGCAGGTACAGGTCCAGGCTGCCGTCGCCGTCCACATCGCCCACCGCGACCTGCGGGTGGTTGCCGGAGAACCCGCCCAGCGCCGCGGCGGAGACGTCGGTGAATCCGCCGCTGCCATCGTTTTCGTAGATGACGACGGGCGCGTTTCCAGTGTTGGGGTAGATGATGTCTAGCGCGTTGTCGCCGTTGAGGTCTGCGACCCGGACATAGCGCGTGTAGCAGCCGCCGCCCCCACAGGGCTGGGCTCCAAAGATGTTGGCCTGGTGCTCGAACAGAACGGGCGAACCCGCGTTGGCCGTCGTGGTCGTCCAGCAGGCTGCCGCACCCGCGATCATCATCAACACTTTTTTCTGCATAGGCTGTACTCGGTCCCGCGCATGGATGGTACGCGACCCCCTCGCCCATCACTTGTAGCGATGAACGCAGGCCAGGGCAGGTGCAGGTGTCATCCGACGACGAATCGGAAGTCTAAGATGCGCTCGCTCTGAGGCGCGGCGTAGCGTTTCTCGTGCGCCTTGCCGCGCCACAAGATGTAGCGCTCGTCGTCACGGGCACGCAGCGCGGCGGTGGTGTCTCTGGCCTCGAGCAGGTCGCTTTCGAGGCCGGCGACCGCTCGCTCGGCGACATCGCGCGCGCTGGCTCCCGCGGCGGCGGCCTGGCGGCGCATCGCGTCGGCGAGCTTAGCCTCGAGGTCGCGGGCATGCTGCGTCTGCACGAGAATGCGATCTTCGATATGCGACTCGAGCCGCTCGATCGTCTCCTGAAACCGCGCCTGCTCGATTTCATCGACGTCGCCATGGTCGACAAAGATTGCTTCCTCCACTGCGTCGTCGACGTCCGCGGCGGCCACCGAGGTCTCGGTTGCCGTCGCGTCGACATCCGTGGGGTCGGCGAGCAGCAGCGCGAGCGCAGTGTCATGGGGAAGCGGGTCTGGCTCTCCGCTGACCAACGCCACGGGGAGCAGCTGGGTGATCGGCTCGAACCCGCCGTAGGAGATCCGGACGACGACCATTCGCCCCTGCCGCCCGCTCCACGGTCGGGTGGCGTCGTTGGCGGCCAGCCGTACGGTGAAGGTGCCCGTCGACGAGGCCCGCGCCTCCGCGACGGCTGCTGCGACCAAAGTATGACCCAGGTGCAACGGTTCGTCCTCGGCCTCGCGCTCCGTCTTGCCCACGACGACCGATGTCCCGTGCCGCAGGCCTACGGGCAGCGACGCGCTGGGCTCGATCTCGTAGCGCGTCCGGAACAGCTCTGAGGTGCGGCGAAACGGGATCGCGGCCGACTCTAGGTACCGATGAAGCACGCCTTCCAGGTCGCGGTCGAGCGCGGCGAGGCCATCGGCCATTCGCTCCTCGATCGCCAGGAACGAGCCACGCACGGAAGTGTCGAATCGCGTCTCGATAAGCCCGGCCGTGCGCTCGTATGTGGCCTCGAGTGCTTCGCGGGCTTCGCCGACCGTCTCGTGCAGGCGCTCGAGCTCGGCTTTGACCTCGTCGAGGCTGCGCGCGCTCGCATAGATTTCGGTCAGCTGGCGCTCAAAGTCCATGCCCAGCGCACCCGTCAGCGTCTGCGGGCTGCGGGAGCCAGGCTCATGAAGCACCACATCCGACGCATCCAGCACCGTGCCGAACAGGTCGAGCTTGCGCGAAAGAATCTCGAACGTGAGCTTGTCGGCCTCGTTGCCGGTGTTGATGAAGTTGATCACCAAAACGCCGCGCGTCTGGCCGTAGCGGTGGCACCGACCGATGCGCTGCTCGATGCGCTGCGGGTTCCACGGCAGATCGTAGTTGATGACGGTGTCGCAAAACTGCAGGTTTAGCCCTTTGGCGCCCGCCTCGGTCGAGATGAACACCCGGCTGCGGTTGGCAAACTCGTGCACCAGCGCGAGGCGGACGGCAATGTCGCGGCTGGGCCGGTTGCGCTCGGGCATCTTGGACGCGACCTCCTTCTCCCAGCGGGCCAGCGCGCGATTGACCGCGGCGCCGCGATTGTCCCCGCGAAACAGGGTGACGTCGCGCTTGCTGACCGTCTCCGTTTCGACAAGCAGCGTGCGCAGGTACTCCTGGGTCGTGATCGACTCGGTAAAAATGACCGCCTTCCCGCTGCCTTCGGGTCGGGTGAGCGCAAGCTTGACCGCGCGAACGAGTTGGACGGCCTTGCTGTCGTGGGGCAGCGCCTCGGCCCGCTCCACCATGTCTTGCACGCGCGCGAGTTCTTGGCGGATCGCGTTCTCGGGCGGCGGTGGCCCTTCGTCGCTTACGGCGGGGCTAGACTGAGCCAGGCCCTCGCTCTCCAGATCGTCCTCGAGGTCCGAGTCGAGTCCTTCGATGCCGTCGGACGTGTCGTTGTTCTCGAACAGGTCCAAGGTGGCGTTGTCCCCAGCGGGCAGGCACATCCGCTCGAGGCGCTCCGCTACCTTTTTTAGGCTGGCGGCAAGCGCCTGGGTCGACGAGGCCATTCGGCGCCGAAAGCCGATGAGCAGCAACCGCCGCTGCCCGCCCCGAAACGCACACAGCTGCGGCGCCATCAGGTACGCCGTCACATCGTCGTACAGCGAGCGTTCCTCGTCGCTCATCGTGTACTCGAACATCTTCGCGCGTCGGTCAACGAACGGCTGGCGCATGAACTCGGCGGCTTGCCGTCGCAGCGTGCGCTGGCAGACCTGGGCTATCCGGCGGCGCAGCTCCTCCCCCTGGCCCTCGCGCAAGACCCCGTCGTTCCCTGCGCAGAAGACCGCACGGAAAGTCCCCAGGTCGCCCAGCAGCATGCCGGTCGGCTCGACGTACTGGACCAGTCCCCACAGCTCGGTCAGCGAGTTTTGGATCGGAGTCGCGGTGAGCAACAAGACGGGCGTCCCGGCCACCGCACTGCGCACGCGCGACGCCATCATCGCCGAACGGCCCGTTTTGCGCTGGCGGCCGTGTCGATCGAAGCGCTTGTAAATCCCTGCGAAGATCTCGTGTGCCTCGTCGATCACGCACAGCTCGAACGGCTCGCCGCCGCTGATGGCTTCGGCGCCGGCTTCACTTCCCGCGCGCTCGCGCCCGATGATGAACACGCCAGGACCATCAAGACCCTGGGTTCCCTCACGCGTCTCGATGCCGAAGAGTGTGCGCAGCTCTTCACTCCACTGGCCGACGAGTGGCTTGGGCGTGATCAGCAGGATCCGCCGGGCGCCCTCGGCGAGCATTTGTGCGATGACGAGGCCGGCCTCGATCGTCTTGCCCAGGCCAACCTCGTCGGCAAGGATGCAGCCTCCTTGGCTGATGCGCTGCAGCGCGAACACCACCGCATCGATTTGGTGCGGGTTCGGATCGATGCGGCCGGCCCGCTGCGACGCCAACGCGCGCGATTGTTCGTCCGCACGTCGCAGTCGAACCAGATCCTCGGCGTACCAGCGCCGGACGATCGCGTGTGCCGCCATCCAGGTAAAGGCATCGCACGAACACCGCGTGCGGGGAAGAATGGCTGCTGTCCGCGGTGAGCGCCAACGCACTCTCGTCGGAATTGGCGCGAACGACGCGGGTCGATGCAGATCCGACTGTGGAAACTCGGCGCGCTGTGGCCTATCGTGGCGACGCGACGAAGTGCGGGACCGCAGGGGGCGGGCCACGAACCTCTACGCTGACAAAGGGATACGGCTGTTCGATGACTAGACTCAATTACACGCTGCCATTCATTGCCGGACTCGGGCTCGCGCTGACCGGTTGCCCATCCGACGACAGCGGAGGCGCTGCCGATACTGGCGGGTCCGCGGGGACGACCGGCACGCCAGGCGACGACGGAGTGGACGACGGGACGCCGACGAGCGCAGGTCCAACGACGACCGCGACAACGGGCGCCGCCGATGAGGACTCCACCGAAGACGGGGTCGACCCGTGCGAAGACGTGGAATGCGGGCCCATGGAGGACTGTGTTGCCGGTAGCTGCATCCCGTCGGGTAACGACGATCCTCCCCCTGAGTGTGAGACGTGGGGCGAGGGCGCGTGGGCCGACTGTGCCGACGGCGAGGCCTGCGGCGGCAACATGCCGTTCTGCCTGCCCAGCGGCGAAGAGGGCGAAGGCAGCTGCATGTTCGTCTGCGAAGAGCGCTGCGACTGCCCCGAATCGCCCGATACCGGCGACGCATTGGTGACCTGCGGCGACATCGCGGGTCCCGGCGGCGAGCTCGACAACATTCTCGAGTGCTACCTCGGCTGCGAAAACGGCGAGACCTGCCCGGACGGGCAGACCTGTATTGCAGGCCTGTTCTGCGTGCACACCAACACGGTTCCCGCTGAGCCAGTGCCGCCCTACGAGGGCTGCAACCCGCCCGCGTTCCCATGTGAAGAAGGGTCCATCTGCGTGCAGGCACCCGACGAGAGCACGTGCGCCCAGCAAGACTGCAAGGACGTCGGCGATTGCCCGGAGGCCCCCGAGGGCGGCACGGTCGCGTGCAACCCAATCACCGCGGGCGAAGATCCTCCCAACGCATGTCACCTGACCTGCGTGGACGGCGGTGCGTGCCCCGAAGGGTGGAACTGCTTCGGTGGCTTTGTGTGCACTCAGCCCAGCCCGCAGCCGCCCCAGCCTGGCTTCGGTGGTTGCAACCCGCTCGACAACTGCAACGCCGACGAGACCTGCTACGAGGTCGTGCTCGACGGCGGCAGCAGCGGTAGCGGTGGCAGCAGCAGCGGCGGCGACAGCGAGGCGTACAACGTGTGCACCGCCGCTTGCGTTGACGCCGAGGACTGCCCGCTGGCTCCCGGTGGCGGTGACGCAGACATCACCTGCGGCGATATCGGCGGCGGCAGCGACACCTGCTACCTCGACTGCTCCGACGGCAGCGAGTGCCCGGCCGGCATGGTCTGCGCCGAAGACCTCTACTGTGCGTTCGATTCTGGCGACGTGTGCGGCCTGGGCATCTCCGACCCGAGCTTCGAAGCCGGAAGCCCCAACCCGTTCTGGACGGAGGCTTCCACCAACTTCGGCACCCCGCTGTGCACCGTCGACAGCTGTGGCGGCGGCGCGTCGGTCACCGGCGACTGGTTCATCTGGTTCGGTGGCGTGATGAGTCTCGAGGTCGGCAGTGTCGAGCAGGAAATCACCATCCCGATGGACGCGACGTTCCTGACGTTGCAGGCCAACTGGGCGGTCATCACGGGCACGAACCCCGAGATGGACACGTTCACGGTCTCGATCGACGGCGCCGAGGAATACTCGGCGAGCGGTGCCGATGGCATCGCGGGTGGCTACATGGAGGTGCAGATCGATGTGTCGGCGTACGCGGACGATATGCCGCACACGCTCCTCATCGAGTCGACCACGCAGGGCGACGAGCTGACGAGTATCTTCGTCGACGACATCGCGCTCGTCTGCGGATAGTCGGAGCCCACTGGGCGTAAAAAGGCCGCGGTACCCGAGTGGGGACCGCGGCCTTTTGTAATTCCGAATGTTGCGGGTGGGGCTCCTCCTGCGGGAGCCCGCGCTCGTTTGTGCTTAGGCCGTGGCCGTTTCGGCGGGGTTGGGCGGCGCCACAGGGTTGAGCGCCACACCGGCCACCGTGTACGGCGGCAACCCGGCGACGAACGCGTCGATGGAGGTCTCGCCCAGGTCCTCGGCATCGCGGCAGCGAACATTGATGGAGGCCGCGTCGGCCTCCTGCTGACCGACCACGACGACGTACGGCACCTTGCTCATCGTCGCGCCACGGATCT
>Ga0316189_10003020_pt1 | contig 16395 bp, 16 predicted proteins | sample LowCovwburrow_MG_FD_204930 | JGI IMG/M metagenome (GOLD analysis project Ga0316189, IMG submission 204930) | Coastal sediment microbial communities from Maine, United States - Lowes Cove worm burrow | ecosystem: Environmental > Aquatic > Marine > Coastal > Sediment | place: USA: Maine... | reverse complement strand
TTGCGGCTTCAATTACTAAACTTACATTTTGAACCCCTTGTTTTATAGAAGTAAATGTTCGAATATTTCCTAAGGTTCCTTTTTTATCTTGCTCACTTATACGTTCTTTAGCAAGCATTCTGTCTAGATTTTTAGTAATGGTAGCCATTCCTTGATCAAGGGAAGCTTGCGAAATATCAATTAATTGTACTTTGTATCCAAACTGAGCAAAGGTGTGAGCGATTCCGTTGCCCATTGTTCCGGCTCCAATTACTGCTACGTTCTTCATAACACATTTATTTTTTGTCATTCCCATGAAAATGAGAAGCTATTTTAATATTAATTTTATTCCGCGTAAGCCAAATTATCATAATTTTCTTAAAAGCAATCAATAATTTGTTGTGCAACTCTTAAGGCACTGGCTCCCTGGCTTAAAGTTACAATAGGAGTTGTATTGTTAACAATGGCATCAGAGAATGTTTCTAACTCATCTAATATGGCATTGTTAGGAGAAACGTTAGGGTTTTCAAAATAAATCTGTTTTTTAACACCTTCAGCATTCTGTAAGATCATTGCAAATTCATCAGGATTGTCAGGAACATCTTTCATTTTTACAACTTCTGACTTCTTTTCTAAAAAGTCAACAGAAATATAGGCGTCCCTTTGAAAAAATCGAGTTTTACGCATGTTTTTTAAAGAGATTCTACTAGCCGTTAAATTTGCAACACAGCCATTTTGAAATTCTATTCGCGCATTTGCTATGTCTGGAGTTTCACTAATAACTGAAACACCACTTGCATTGATATTTTTCACTTTAGAATCAACAACACTTAAAATAATATCTATATCATGTATCATTAAATCTAGCACAACAGGTACGTCGGTACCTCTTGGATTAAATTCTGCCAAGCGATGCGTTTCGATAAACATCGGGTTATTGATAGTATCTCTTACTGCTGTAAAAGCGGGATTAAAACGTTCTACATGACCTACCTGACCATGAACATGATACATACTAGCTAATGTTTTAAGCGCTTCAGCCTCTGATACAGTATTTGTAATTGGTTTTTCAATAAAGATATGTTTACCTTTAGAAATGGCTTCTTTGGCACAATCAAAATGAGATAGCGTTGGTGTAACAATATCAACAACCTCAACGGCATCAATTAGTTCTGATATTGAATCGAATGCTTTATAGCCAAATTCTTCACTGACTTTTTTTGCATTTTCAGTGACCTGATCATAAAATCCAACAAGTTCGTATTTGTCAGATTGCTGCAATAATTTTAAATGAATTTTACCAAGATGTCCAGCACCTAAAACACCAACTTTTAACATGAAAAATGATTTTACACAAAAGTAGTAAATAACCTTTTTTAAATTGCCTATTTGCTGAAATATTTCCGTAATTTGACTTCTTTATAATGAAAGATCTACCAAAACATAAAGGGCTTAGAAATCAGTTGGTTGAAATAGTTCGTAGTAAAGGAATTTTAGACGAAAATGTTTTAAACGCTATAGCCAAAATTCCTAGACATTTATTCATGGATTCAGGTTTTATTGATTTTGCATATCAAGACAAGGCTTTTCCAATTGCTGCGAGTCAAACAATCTCACAACCATATACCGTTGCTTTTCAAACCGAATTATTACAAATTAAAAAAGGAGATAAAGTATTAGAGATTGGTACAGGCTCAGGATATCAGACTGCTGTTCTTATAGAGCTCGGAGCAGAGGTATATAGCATTGAACGGCAAAAAGAACTCTATGAAATTGCACGTAAATTCTTACCAAGATTAGGCTATGTAGCGAAAAAATTGAATTTTGGAGATGGTTATAAGGGTTGGATTGAATTTGCTCCTTTTGATAAAATTATTGTTACTGCGGGAGCACCTTTTGTACCAGAACCATTATTGGCACAATTAAAAAAAGGAGGAAAGTTAGTAATTCCTGTTGGGGATGACGTGCAAGTAATGACTCTTTTTATCAGAAAAGGTGATAAACAATTTGAAAAGCATGAGTATGGTGAGTTTCGATTTGTTCCGATGCTAAAGGAAAGCCAAAAGTAAATCAATACTACACCCTTAACAAAAGGAAGGACCTTCTGATAATTCAGAATATTTTTCTATGTTAATTGGTATTAAAATTTAAATTGCTTTTAAGCTTAGATCCATATTATAAACAGAGTGTGTAAGTGCACCAGAGGAAATGAAATCAACGCCACAATCGGCGTAAGCCCTCAGGGTATTTTCATTAATACCACCAGAAGATTCGGTTAAACATTTATCTCCTATCATTGCTACTGCCTTACGCGTATCTTCATAGTTAAAATTATCTATTAATATTCTGTAAACAGCATCCGATTTCAATATTTCTTCAATCTCAGTTAAATTTCTTGCTTCAACAATAATTTTTAAATCTTTATTTGTATCCTTTAAATATTTTATTGTTTTGTTGATGGCCTTTGTAATTCCGTTGGCAAAATCTATATGGTTATCCTTCAACATAATCATGTCATATAAGGCAAAGCGATGATTTTCACCACCACCTATTTTTACAGCCCATTTTTCTAAAGCTCTAATGCCCGGAGTAGTTTTACGTGTATCTAAAATTTTGGTTTTAGTACCTTCTAATAAATCCATAAAAGAGCGTGTTTTCGTAGCAATAGCACTCATACGTTGCATTGCATTAAGTACTAAGCGCTCAGCTTTTAATATTGATCTAGAACTGCCTGAAACATAAAAAACAAGATCCCCGTATTTTACCTTACTACCATCTTCTATAAGTGTCTTTACTTTTAAATCAGCATCAACATAATGAAAAACTTGTTTTGCAAATTCTACGCCAGCTATAATTCCTTCATCTTTAACCAATAATTTTGCTTTACCTTGCGCTTCTAATGGTATACAAGCTAGTGAACTATGGTCACCATCACCAACATCTTCACGTATCGCATTCCTTATAATAATATCTAGTTCTTTTGCAAATTGTTTTTGACTTATCATATATGGTAATTTATGAAGCAAAAATAAGTTTTATATTTACCACATGAAACGAGCGTTAACAATTTTTAAAAATTTTTAATGTAAAAGCAAGCATAGCGAGTGTTTATGTACGTTCTTAATTTTATTATTAAAATATAATCAATTAATGACTAAAATTTAAAGGGGTGAAAATTAAATTAATCGCAATTGGTAAGACAGATGATAAACATTTATTACATCTTATCGACGACTATCAGAAACGATTAGGTCACTATATTAAATTTGAGTTTAAAGTACTTCCAGATATCAAAAATGCCAAGAACCTATCTGAAAATCAGCAAAAGGATAGGGAAGGTGAACTTATTTTAAAAGAATTAACCGCAACTGATCAATTAATTTTATTAGATGAAAAAGGTCACGAATTTCGTTCTATAGAATTTTCACGCTTTCTTCAGAAAAAAATGAATTCTGGTATCAAGACTTTAGTTTTTGTAATAGGCGGACCGTATGGATTTTCGGATACTATCTACCAAAAGGCACAAGGTAAAATTTCATTATCAAAAATGACTTTCTCGCATCAAATGATTCGTTTGTTTATGGTTGAACAACTTTACAGGGCTTATACTATTTTAAAAAATGAACCTTATCATCACGAATAATTCAAATTTTTTGTAGGAATTTTTTGTACTTAGTTGTTTAATCAGTGTAATATGTTCTAAATCTTACGTGAGCAGTTGGAGGACAGCTCACAACATATAACATATTTTATTTTTAGCTAAATATAAAAGCACCTTGATCAAGGTGCTTTTTTTATGTTTTAAAATAGGTTTCAATTTTTTTTAGGTAGGAACTTTTGAAACTCGATTGTTCTATAATTGTATGAATGAAACATTAAAATAAGTATTTCGGGGGATTTTCTTATTTTATTCTTCATACTCTTTTTTATAGTAAAAAATAAAGGAACATCTCAAAATGAGATGTTTTTTTTTGAATAAAATAACGCATTAAATAAAGGTATCTAAAAAATCTAAGGAATCTTACTTAACTTTTATTTTCTTAAAAGGTCAAAGCGATATGAATATTTTAAGGTTACACTTTGGTTATTCAAACCGTCAAGTACATCATCATCTTTGATTATATTAAATACCACAAATAGACCGGTATTCGCATTTTTTAACCATCCAAACCGTGCATTTACAGATGTAATATTTGAAACGTTGTTATGTTGAACTAGACCCTGAACAAACATTCTAGGTGTAAATGAATACGATAAACGCGCACTCGTCAGTGTTGCGGTGAGGTCTCCATTTGGTAAATTAAGATCATTATAACTCATTGTTAAAGAAGAATTAAATTTATTTCCTAAACGCATTTTCAAAGTACCGCTGTGTGACATTCGATTCCCTCCAAAATAACCTCCAATAATGCTTCTAGTATTTAAGGATAGTGCTTTATTTGGATTGGTAATAACAATAAGTTGTAGCTCGGCATGTTCATAAGTTCCTACAGGAACAATAACTCCAGAGAGGTCAAAATCTTCGAGTACTCCTTCGGTTGTAAAATTAATACCAGTATGAACCTCAAAGCCACTATTCCAAACCCAATGATTATCAATATGTAAAAAGCTTGTCACAAGCTCATCATCAAAATTCCAATAGCTTCGATATGAAATATGAGGTCTAACTTCCAATAAATTTCCCATGTTTTTTGGTCTCCATTGTTTAAAGATTAAAAACTCAGGTTTACGAAAGGCCGTACGTTGTAAAAAGCCAACTTCCGGATTAAAACCTTCACCAACTTCGGTATAACCAGCATTGAGGTTCCATCCATCCCAATTATAATTTGCATTTAATTTAAAAGCATGATCCTGATTGTCTATACTAGGTGTTGTGCTTTTTGCAAAAAAACCAGTAATCTGTGCCTTTTTTCCTAAACCCCATTTACCGTCTGCTGCAAATACACGATTATAATCATCTGAGGTATCTCCTATACCGGCACGATTGATAAAAATGCCACCAACGGAAGATCTGCTATTGGGAAAATCTTGATTTACACGTGCCACCGTGAAATTATTTTTTTCTATTCCGGCTGCCATTACATCATCAGTGAACATACTTAATAAACCTATATTCGTTTGTCCTATTTTTCCTGAAAGACGTGCCCCGCCAATAATTGGTACCAGATTACCATCATTACCTATACCAATGCGTCTGCTAAAAAAAAGATCTACTTCACCAGGACTTCCTACAGAAAACTGCCCTGCATTTTCCAAAAAGAAAGGTCTTTTTTCAGGAAAGAACAGATTAAAACGATCTAGGTTTACCTGTTGTTCATCTACTTCAACCTGAGCGAAATCGGTATTATAAGTAAGATCCAAAGTTACACTTGGAGTAATACTATACTTTACATCGATTCCCATCTCTATATCAGTATTTGTCTCTGAAGGATCTAAGGCCTTATCATGTACTGTTTGTAATAAAGCATAAGGTGTTATTTTAAGATTCCCAGGATTTTCAAGTTGTAATCCATGCATCTTACCAGCTAAAGAAAGGCGTTTCATATCAAAACCAATAGGTAATGATGCCCAATAATCAGTTTCACTAGTTTTACTAATATTTCGCTGAAAGTTTATACCCCAAGTAACATTGTCACCTGAAGCAAAACGCAAAGACCGAAATGGAATGGCGAATTCTGCACTCCAACCATAATCACCAATTTCGGTTTTTACACTCCAGGACGCATCCCAATTTAAATTAGTACCACCAATAACACCTCCTTGTTGACGATTTTGATTAAAATTTCCCTGCCCTTCATTATCTATCTGTGCATCATATTCCATACCGCTCGCATTTGTTCCAAATAAGAAGCCATTTTGTTGATCATTATAAGTATCAACAATGAATAAAAAACTATCCTCATCACTTAGATCTGCATCTCGCCGTGAGTCTGAAACAACTATATTTTTAGGGTCTTTATGATAGCATATTACCGCCACATAAAACATATTATTTCCATAAGCTACACGCACTTCTGTTTTTTCAGATGCGGGTACTCCAAATTTTGGCTTTATTTGTATAAGTTCTTCAATAGGACTTATTACTTGCCAAATAGGGTCGCTTAAAATATTGCCATCAACAACTGGTGCTTTTTCTATTCGATTGGCTTTAAAATAAGGTCTGCTACTTTGAGTTGCGGATTGGGCTGAAAGGAATATTGGAATACATAAAAAAAATGAAACAAGCCAAGAGGATGATTTCATATAAGTTTAGTTTGAATTAATTGAATTATATGATAATACCGAAGTTAGGATTTAATTTTTAATTATTATATATGTATGTTCATATTATTGCTTTAGACCATATATATTTATTTTACAAAATCAATGTTTGTATATTTTTTCTTACTGATTCTGTAGTCAAATGTTGTCACAAAAAATAAAAAAATGTAGTATTAGTACAAAACCTGACAAGTACACAGAGCATTAATTTTATACTGTAATTTATGATACATATTATTTTCTTACAACCCATGCCCAATATATAAATAATGGTTGAAGTATTATTAAGCGTAACCATGCCGCCCAGATCGGTACACAATAGGCTGAAGGAAGACATCCTTTTTGTTCAATCACATACCAATGTGTTGGTATAAAAGCAGTCATTAAAAGTATTATACCTATTGATGATAGCATTCTAGTTCTAGGAAAAATAAGCCCAAAAGCAAGTACTATTTCAATTATACCGCTGGCATAATTAATGAACTCTTTATCATTAAAATATGGAGGTATTTGATCGAAATAAAAGTTAGGGTTGATAAAATGATTAGCTCCAGCAAATAAAAAAAAGAAAATGAGTAATATTCGTAAAAAGTGTATCCTTTTCAAAGTTCTTTATTTTCTTTTGATTTTTGGATAATAACTGTTAGACGCCCCTTGCGAAGCTGTTTTTCTATTCTTAGTTTACTCTTTTTTCTTTCTAAAAACTTTGTATGTTTTGCTTTGTTTTTTGTATTCTTTTCTCGACCGGTTTTTGCCATAGACTATTTACTAATATTGTTAAACGACCAAATAATAAATAATATCCATAGACTCACACAAATGCCTACAAAAATTGAAAAAAGAAAAACGATGTTATTTGCTTCCATTGTGCACAAGTTTAAAAAAGATCATTAATCCTATTAGCATAGGTGCCCATAGACCTAAGAATAATCCATGCATTTCATCCCCGGTAAGAAACATATATTCAGCTACTATTATAATAATAACACACAAGATTAGCATTAGAAAGTAGCCAAATCCCATTTTTTTAATAAATTTCATATATAAATTATATTTCGTTTTTGAATCTCGAATTTAAGTATTTTAACGTGGTATGGCAAATCTTATCAGATAAAAACTTAATATTGTTCTAGATGAAAAAACACAAACACTTTGTGCTACATAAGCCCTTTGGATATTTGAGTCAATTGGTAAATAATCAAAGTAAAAGAAAAAATAAAAAGTTATTAGGTGAGCTTTATGATTTTCCTTCAGGGACTATGGCCATAGGCAGGCTTGATGAAAATTCAGAGGGCTTACTATTATTAACAACAGACGGAAAAGTCAGTGAGCAAATAAGGAGTAATATTGTAGAAAAGGAATATTACGTACAGGTTGATGGAATTATTTGCGATTCTGCAATCAGACAGCTTCAAGAAGGTGTTGAAATTGGAATTGAAGGAGTTAAGTATAAAACTAAACCATGTAAGGCATTTCATGTGAAATCTATTAATCAATTACCCTTAATTGAACGAAAAGTAAGAGATGACAGACACGGACCTACAAGTTGGTTAGGAATAATTATTACGGAAGGTAAATTTCGACAAGTACGTAAAATGACCGCAGCTGTTGGTTTTCCGACGCTACGTTTAGTACGGGTCAGAGTAGGAGCAATACAACTTGATATTGAAACTGGACAAGTTAAAGAGCTGCTGGAAATTATCAGATAATGTTGTTAAATAGCCTTATCTACTTTTTAAATAGCATTGCAGCACCAACTATACCGGCATTATTTTCAAATTGTGCAGGTAGAATCCGAGTTTTTATAGTAAGTTGATCTTTAAATTTATCAATTTTTTTAGAGGCTCCGCCTCCAAGGATAATTAAATCTGGAGAAAACATTAATTCAATAATTTTTAAAAATTTGTTAAATCGATTTCCCCATTCCTCATATGTTAAATTATCTCGTTTCCGTGCAGAATCAGCTGCATAATGCTCGATTTGTTTATATTTTTTATAGGGTAAAGTCCCCAATTCAAAATTTGGCAACAATTCCCCATTATAAAAAGCCCCAGAACCTAAACCTGTACCTATTGTTATCATAAATACTAGTCCTTGTTCTCCTTTTCCAGTCCCGAAGCACATTGATGCAAGACCTGCAACATCTGCATCGTTGGCAACTTTAAAATCAAGACCCGTACGTTGACTGAATAGTTCTTCTACATTTAGACCCCTCCAACTTTTATGTATATTTCCACTTGAAAGAGCGACACCATGTGATATGATTGATGGGAAACCACAACCAATTTTACCTTTCCAGTTAAAGTGAGAAACTATTTCAGCCACTTCATCAGCTATATCTTGAGGTTTAGCTCCTTTTGGTGTAGGCACTCGATGTTTTTCGCTAACTAGTTCTCCAGATTCTACATTTACAATGGCTCCTTTGATCCCTGTGCCACCAACATCTATTCCTAAAACTTCCATGAGTTAATTCAATTAATTGGTTAAAAGTTTAAAAATGGCAATTCTTAAATGACTGCACAAGTATTGTGAATAAGTGTTGATAAAGTAAATATTCATATTCTTGAAAATTTAGATCAGATACTGTCACATGGTTCATAAACTAATCCGTAGTCAAACTTTAGAATGTAAATATTTACTTTAAATAAAACCAAGTAAAACTTTATATAATAGATAATTAAAACATTATATTATGACCGAGTACTTCGATATTAGGCTTAGGTTCCGGCAAATTTGTTTCTTCTAACATTTGTCTAATATCAATCTCTATTCCATTTGCTAAGGTTGAAATAGGGACGTCATTATAGAGCCCTTCAAAGGGATTTTCGCTATAGTCACCAATCATTTCCATCATAATAAACACCCATGATACAAGTACAGTAAGCGGTATTGTTAGCCATACAAATATCGGATTGTTCATGCCTGAAACAATATTGAGCATTGCAAAGGGAAGTAAAAAAATAAAAATCCATACAAAAAAGAAGTTCACAGAAGCATATTGTCTCGGAAATGGAAAATTTTTGATACGTTCACATTTCCCCTGCAGGGTATAAAATTCCTTTATCATATTGGCGAGTTCCATATGTCGGAAGTCTTCAATCAAGTTTTTTTCTCGTAAAGCCTTAAAGTAACTAGATTGTATACTTAAAAGGTGAGAAGCCTTATTGCCTTTTGACATCATATACTTATAATCAGTTTCTGACAAATAGGGTTTTAACTTCTCAAAATGATTTTCGTCACTGTGAATACCAGCTAACTTTCGCATCTTCTCACTTTGTGCATCATGGTGCTCCCAAGGACGTTTTTCGCGAAGTTGATAGGTCAAAGCATGTAGCCAAGCCACATGGCAATGTACCACCGTTTTACGAATAGATAGTAGGGATTCTTCAGGCAGTTTTATTTCAGAAAAGTGATTGGAAATAAAATCACGAGACATCACGGTAAAGGTTCGTGATGCATTGACAATACCTCCCCAAATCTTACGAGCTTCCCAAAGGCGCTCATAACTAGAATTATTTTTAAAACCTAGATAAAAAGAAACGGCAATGCCAATAACCGAAATAGGTTGCCATGGTATAACGAGCCATTTTAAATCAAACACTTGGTATAAAATCACAGGAATGGCAGAGATAATAATGAATAAAAAAATATATTTTTTACTCCATTTAAGACTTCCTAATAAAGAATAGTGCTTACCAACAAACATATATGAATTTTTTTGGGTTTATATGCAATAAAAATAATCTTTTCTGAATTGATGCACAATAGGCTATAGCAAGGGTAGTAATGCTTTGTAAACAACACCTGCTAAAATAGCAGATCCAAAACTTAGGAGCGTGCCAATAAGTACGTATTCTGTCAGTTTTCGATTTTTACCATCGGTTAAATCACCAAATCTAAATACAGATTTTGCAGTAATTAAAAATCCAATTGCCGACCAGATATTAAGTAATACAAACGTAAAAACCAGTAGTCGTTCTAATATTCCGATATATTTACCGGCACCGTCAATTGACTTTTTATCATTATTTATTTCTGCATCCCATGGAGCAATTAGTTGTTTTATAATGACTGAAAAAACATAAGTTATTAATATTAAGAAGGTAATAAATAATAATACATGTGATGCATAGATTTGCTCTAGATCCAAAGTAAAAGGAGCATAATAATAAACAACACCTAAAATAATTAGTATGTGTATAATTTGATCTCCAATAAAAAGAAGACGCTCATTTTTATCATTAGAAAGATATATTTTAATAAGGTCAATTATATAATGAGAAATTGCAATGATAAAAGTAGCAACTATTAATTTAAATTGTAAAACGGCTAATAAGGCAATGAAATGAATACCAATATGATAGTATAAGTATTTCGATCTTATTTTTTTCTTTTTTTTATCTTCTATCCAAGAATCAGGTTGGAATAAAAAATCACCAATTATATGCGCTAGGACTAGCTTTATTAGAAGTGGTATTAACATAATTTTTTCAATTTTTTCTGATATGTATCAATCAGTTTATTTATTTCGTCATATCCGGCCCTACTTAATGCTTCACTAATACTACTTTGTGATTTTTTAAGCATTTTTGCTAGTTCTTTTTGATTCTTATCCTTGTTCTCTAAGGCACTTGTTACGATTGTTGCTGTTGCCGGCAACCAACCATTCATGGTTAATGAAGCTAATTCTAATAACAAATTAATTTGTTCATCAAATTCAGACCATGGTGATTTAACAGCTAGGTTTATTTTTTTTAAAGTATCAAAACATTCTCCAGAATTTATAAAGGCAGTACCGTTTGAAGTTGTTACTTGATCAGAAGTATATGTTTTGTTGCCAATACCAATTGCAACTCTTACATCAAGATTTTTCTCTTTTTTTATACTTGCTTTGATAAAAATAGCTGCTTCTAGCGCTTTTTTCGGATCGATCTCAAGTTGAAAACTGTCACCTCTATATATTTCCCATTGTTCAGGCTCTTTACCAAATTTAACAAGGGTTTCTTTTAAATTTGACAACCAATCTGGAGTTTTACTTTTTCTGGAATTGATTATATCACCGGTAAGGACTGCAGTCATTATGTTCAATTTTGTTTCAAATATATAGATTTTATGGCCTATCTCCAAAAATATCGGCTTATTTACCGATAATTAATAATATCGGCTTATTTACCGATAATACATTATATCGTTGTTTTAACCGATAAATCTATAAGCGTGATAAATAATGAAGATTTTACTTACTTTTGAGCATGAAAATAGTTTTTGCCACTCACAATCAACATAAGCTAAAAGAAGTTCAAACATTATTACCAAGTGCTATTGAACTGCTTAGCTTGAATGATATAGGTTGTACCGAAGAGATTCTAGAAACAGCAAATACACTTGAGGGAAATGCCAAAATAAAAGCAAATTATATAACTCAAACTTATGGTTATGATTGTTTTGCCGATGACACGGGTTTAGAAGTAAAGGCTCTTGATGGAGCTCCTGGAGTTTACTCGGCGCGTTATGCAGGTAAACCTGTCAATGCAGAAACTAATATGCAAAAATTACTTACCAACTTACTTAATAAAACAGATAGAAGTGCTCAATTTAGAACAGTTATTATATTAAATCTAAATGGTAAACAACATTTATTTGAAGGAATTTGTAAAGGGCAAATATTACCTGCGAAGCAAGGTGAGCAAGGCTTTGGCTATGATCCTATTTTTAAACCTGAAGGATTTCCTGTTTCCTTTGCGGAAATGAATATGGAACAGAAAGGAAAAATTAGTCATAGAGGTAAGGCTGTAGCCAAATTAGTCTCGTTTTTAAAGACGCTGTCCTTTCCGCTTAAATAATACAGAAATTCTTAGTAGCAGCACAGTAATGGCGATCAATAAGAAAATAACCCGTAACGGATTAGTCATTTGTAAAATAAAAGATTTAGCAAAAATGATCCATAATAAATAGCCGCCTATGGTGTGAATTCGTTTCCAGTTTTTCGATCCGAAAAGGTTCCTTGTTTTGTCAAAAGAAGTAAGAGTCATTAAAGTAATAAACACATAGGCAATTATACCTACAATTGTTTTGGCCAAGCCACGATCTTCAAAGACATTAAATGAAATATAAAAGGTCATTATGAATAGCATTCCTAAGTGAATATAATGCGAAATGGCAAATGAAACACCTATATAGCGTCTGTTTTGTAATAACCAACTTGTTAAACTATTTTTAACATAATAGTGCAGGGAAGAGGCAACAAAAGCGAGCATAAATAAAAGAAAGGATAATTTAGCCGTTGATCGGATCAAAAGACTTACAGTTTCCTTATTATTAATATTATTTACAACTAATATAATAAACACATTTGCCAATAATAAAACTGAAATAATTCCGGTTAAGCACCATCTGTTAAAGAATTTATTTACAGTATAAGATTTATGAGAGTCCAATCCTAAAATAAGGTTATTTGACTTTCACTATCATCTTCTTTATTGTTTTTATCCTTGTTCTGCGATGTTTTTTTATCAGATTTAGCTTCGGGAGTATCTTTTTTTATTTCTTCTTCTTCAATAACTTCAACATTATTTACTTCAGGTTCTTCATATGGAAGAGGAGTTAATAAATTTACTTGTTTTATTTTTTCTTTAGATAATTGATTTCCAATAGCTTTAATTCCCTTTATTGCAATAAAATTTTCAAAATTAATTATCTCATTTTCTAGGCTTTTTTTTGAGAATATAACCTCGGCCATAGGTCTAAAATCAGTTACTACAATTTCCAATTGTGATTTAGCATGTTCTGATATAAATAACTCTTCCTTATTCGGGTTATCTATCATAAAACGCTTTACATAATATCGTTGTTTATCACCGTCATAGTGAACAGCAGAAATGGGCTTATTGGGTATCCATTTTTCAAGAACGATCATATCACTTTCAAAATGTGCTGAAAGTTCAGGGCGTATAGTTTTAACAATCCCGGCTTGGGTAATGATTAATAATCTGTCTTCGGCGGTGAATTCTCCTAAGAGTTCGCCTCTGGCATCAACATTTAAACGTTGTACGGTATCATCAAACCAAATTTTTCGAGGTTTCAAAGTAGAAATACCTTTTTCTTTTAACTCTATTTTCTTAACGGTATACTTGGTTACGGTATTACCACGACTACCACGACCTTTGATAGCTAAATCGGCAAAATCTATATCCCATTTTAGCTTTTTGATACTTCCTACTGCTCTTAGATGAACAGTGATAACTTCGGCTTCACCATTAGGATTTGCAGAAAAGTATAATACCTTAGAAAGTTTATTACCTGCTGTGAGGTCATATTCCTTATCACGTGTTATACCGGTAACTGCAAAACGTTTCATATATGTAGGTCCGCCTTTACCATCCTTATAAACCATGTTATAAATGGTACGTTTATCACTCTTTTTAAAGACAGCCACATGAATAATATTTTTACCAACAAAAGTTTTAGAATCTAGCTTCGTGATCATCATCTTACCATCTTGTCTAAAAACAATAATATCGTCAATATCAGAGCATTCGCCTACAAATTCATCTCTACGCATAGAAGTTCCTATAAAACCTTCTTCACGATTTACATATAATTTGGCATTTTTCATTGCTACTTTAGAGGCGACTATGTCCTCAAAAATGCGGATTTCTGTTTTCCGATTTTTACCTTTTCCGTATTTTGTTTTAAGGTTTTTAAAGTAATTAATAGCATAATCAATTAAATTGGCCAAATGATCTTTTACTTGGGCAATTTTTTCTTCTAAACTTTCAATATGTTGTTTTGCTTTATCAATATCGAACTTTGATATTTTTTTAATCCTGATTTCTGTTAAACGAACAATATCTTCTTCGGTCACTGCACGTTTTAAATGCTTCACATGAGGTTTAAGTCCTTTATCTATAGCTTTTATAACGCCTTTCCAAGTTTCTTCTTCTTCAATATCGCGATAAATTCTGTTTTCAATAAAAATACGCTCTAATGAAGCAAAATGCCACTGTTCTTCAAGTTCTGCTAATTGTATTTCAAGTTCTTGTTTTAGTAAATCTACAGTGTGGTCGGTAGATCTGCGTAACATTTCAGTAACGCCAATGAAAACAGGCTTGTGATTTTCTATAATACAAGATAGTGGAGAAATAGACTGTTCACAGTTAGTAAAAGCATATAATGCATCAATGGTTTTATCGGGTGAAACACCGCTTGGTAAGTGTATTAAGATCTCTACATTTGCAGCTGTATTATCTTCAATACGTTTTATTTTTATTTTCCCTTTTTCATTAGCTTTTAATACAGAATCAATTAAAGATGAAGTTGTAGTCCCAAATGGTAACTCATTAATTACCAACACATTTTTATCTAGTTGAGAAATTTTTGAGCGTACTCTAATTTTTCCACCACGCAGTCCATCATTATAATTCGAAACATCGGCAATTCCACCTGTTAAAAAATCAGGAACTAGTTTAAAACTTCTTCCTCTTAAATGTTTAATAGAAGCATCAATAAGTTCATTAAAATTGTGTGGTAATATTTTAGTTGAAAGGCCTACCGCAATACCTTCTGCTCCTTGCGCTAGTAGCAGCGGGAACTTAACAGGAAGATCTATAGGTTCTTTTCGTCTTCCGTCATATGAAGATTGCCATTCTGTAGTTTTTGGATTGAAAACAACTTCTATGGCGAATTTTGATAATCTTGCTTCAATATATCTAGATGCTGCAGCACGATCACCGGTAAGAATGTTTCCCCAGTTGCCTTGCATATCGATCAACAATTCTTTTTGTCCAAGTTGTACCATGGCATCTGCAATGCTTGCATCACCATGTGGGTGATATTGCATTGTATGACCAACCAAATTTGCAACTTTGTTATAACGTCCATCATCTAAATCTTTCATAGATTGCATGATGCGACGCTGTACAGGTTTAAAACCATCATCAATTGCAGGAACGGCCCGTTCTAAAATTACGTAAGAAGCATAATCTAAAAACCAATCTTTGTACATACCAGTGACCTTGGTAATCGTCTCTTCGGCATGATTTCCACTTTGTATATCTTCTGTTTCGTTGTTTTCTTCCATTTATTATTTAATTTGCAATAGCGCCAGCTGCCCCATTGACTTAAAACATCTGGTAACTGCTATATTTATGCTTCGTCTATCACTAAATCAAGTTCAACTTTTAGGTTTTCGATAATGAATTTCTGTCTGTCAGGTGTATTTTTGCCCATGTAAAAAGTCAATAATTGATCAATTGACATCTCTTTATCTAACATCACAGGGTCTAAACGAATATTATCACCAATGAAATGCGCAAACTCATCTGGCGATATTTCACCAAGTCCTTTAAAACGCGTTATTTCAGGTTTTCCTTTTAAACTTTTGATCGCATCTCGCTTTTCAGTTTCAGAATAGCAGTAATGTGTTTTGTTTTTGTCACGTACTCTAAACAGGGGTGTGTCTAATATATATAAATGACCCTCTTTTATTAATTCGGGAAAGAATTGTAAGAAAAAAGTAATCAATAATAAACGTATGTGCATCCCATCTACATCGGCATCGGTGGCAATTACAATATTGTTATAGCGCAGGTTTTCAATACCATCTTCAATATTTAATGCGGCCTGCAATAAGTTAAATTCCTCATTTTCATACACAATCTTTTTACTCATTCCGAATGAATTCAAGGGTTTCCCTCGTAAGCTAAATACAGCTTGGGTATTTACATCACGTGATTTTGTGATCGATCCACTTGCTGAATCACCTTCAGTAATAAATAAAGTACTATCCAAACGATTCTCCTTCTTCATATCTCCTAAATGTACTCTACAATCACGCAATTTTTTATTATGCAAATTGGCTTTTTTGGCTCTTTCACGTGCTAATTTTCGAATTCCTGATAAATCTTTACGCTCTCTCTCTGCCTGTAGTATTTTACCTTGTATTGCTTCCGCGGAAGCGGGATTTTTGTGTAAATAATTATCAAGATTTGTCTTTATAAAATCATTGATAAAAGTTCTAACTGTAGGTAAACCACCACCCATTTCTGTTGAACCTAATTTTGTTTTTGTCTGACTTTCAAAGACAGGTTCCATTACTTTAATACTTACTGCTGAAACTATTGACTTTCTAATATCTGATGACTCATAATTTTTACC
>Ga0316189_10003019_pt1 | contig 16395 bp, 11 predicted proteins | sample LowCovwburrow_MG_FD_204930 | JGI IMG/M metagenome (GOLD analysis project Ga0316189, IMG submission 204930) | Coastal sediment microbial communities from Maine, United States - Lowes Cove worm burrow | ecosystem: Environmental > Aquatic > Marine > Coastal > Sediment | place: USA: Maine... | reverse complement strand
GTCGGCCACGTCTTGGATCACGCCTGCTCGCTTTTGTCCCAGCCGAGCTAAATCTAGCTGAACTCGATCCGGCCGCCGCCCTAGACTCAGAGGCACCGACAGACCCTCGACTATCTTTCGATCTCGAATTCTTTCTGTTTTTCGAATTAGAATTTTTTTCTTTTGAATTTGTTTTTTTTGGCACGAGAACGCTCTTTACTGGCTGAGGGCGATTATAGAGGAGATTGCTGATTAACCCAATGTCTAGAAAAGCTAATAATGACGTGTGTTTTGACGGATTGCTAAAGCATCAACTTACTGGTAGACTTCGCCGGTCTGATTGAATTTGAATCAGACTTAAACACAATATTTTTCAACGAATTACGAACCCAGTTGTCAGAACAGCTAGATTCGATAATTTTTAGGATACTGCAGACGTTATTTGGCCGCTAATTTGGCGAGAAAACATACGAAACAATAGTATCGAAATCGGTTTAAAAATGCGGTTAAATTTTTTAACGCAAGTCTAACACTCACCAAGAGCGTTAGAGTGGCTTAATTTTTTTACACAAGTGTCTCGCATACACGATTCTTTATATACTTAGCATTGTATTAAAGAGCGTTATTTCAGCGAGTTTTAGCAAACCGACGGGGCAACAAACGGCCCACTCGGTATCGCTATTAGTTCTTTGATTTCAATCGTTTAGTTTCAGCTAACTCAACATGCTGCGTAACAGGGCAATGTACCTCACCCTGAATTATGAGGAACATCGCTAACTCTGATGCTGAGTCATTTGAATTAAAGCAACTTAATATCTAGGCCAATGCCATGACAGTTAGCTTTAATATGACAGCCAGCCATAGTTAGCACATATAAACAGCTACAATTCGAACAATAAGAACAGTAGTGATGGCGATTAAGCGCTAACAAATGCTAACAAAATACAATTAGCCTCTTTGATTTAGCCCTCGCAGAAAGAATTAGCTGGCTCGTTGATAGTTGCATTGAAATTTGATGTTGAAATTTTCAGGCTATATCAGCGCGGTGATTTAAATTAATAATGGGGTTTAATAATCACAACCAGCAGCATGATTTGATCTTGATAAGCGTTTAAATAAACGCCATGATCAAATCACAGGCGATTTTAGCTTTGGCAAATAGACAACGGGTAACATCTGAAGTCTATAAATTTATTATAGGCATCGGCGAGTCAACCGCGTTAGCGAAGGCAATTCCTAACAGTGGTAGCCCGCAGACCTTTTGGTGAATTTACCTAAAGAGCAATTGCGGCTTTTATTTTTTGGAGCTGCAGCGAAATCAGTATTTCTGTGTATTCGACTTCTCACCACCGTCCTTTCTTAGGATAGTCGCTGTTTTTTCGTAACATGCCAATTTTGGCATAGGGGAAAACATGAAAAGAATGTTATTCAACGCAACCCACTCTGAAGAGCTACGAGTTGCAATTGTCGATGGTCAAAAATTAGTTGATCTCGATATCGAGTCGGCAAATACCGCGCTGAAAAAAGGAAACATCTATAAAGGTAAGATTACTCGCATAGAGCCAAGCCTAGAAGCCGCTTTTGTAGAGTATGGTGGAAATCGCCAGGGCTTTTTGCCAATGAAAGAAGTCTCGAGAACTTACTTTCAAAATTATAATTCTGACACACCAATCTCTAAAGTTAACATTGCAGACGTTCTAAAATCTGGTCAAGAACTACTAATTCAGGTCGAGAAAGACGAGCGCGGCAATAAAGGCGCGGCACTAACTACATTCATCAGCCTAGCCGGTCGTTATTTGGTGTTCATGCCAAACAATCCTAAAGGCGGTGGCATTTCACGCCGTATCGAAGGCCAAGAACGCCAAGAGCTAAGAGAAGCAATGTCGGAGCTCGATGTTCCGCGTGAGCATGCTCTCATCGCTCGTACCGCTGGTATCGGCAAGAGCGCTGAAGAGCTGCAATGGGATTTAGACTATTTACAACGCTTGTCAGATGCTATTCAAGAAGCATCTGAAGCACAGGCTGCTCCGTTTTTGGTTTATCAAGAAACCAACTTAGTGGTTCGCTCTATTCGCGATTACTTCCGTAGTGACATCGCTGAAATAATCATTGACGACAAAGAAATTTTTGATCGTGCGACACGCTTCATGAACCAAGTCATGCCGCATAACGTGATTAAGTTGAAGATGTACGAAGATACCGTTCCGCTATTTTCACGGTACCAGGTCGAGCATCAAATTGAGTCGGCTTACGCCCGTGAAGTACGGCTGCCCGCTGGCGGCGCCTTGGTTATTGACCCAACCGAAGCATTAACGTCTATAGACGTAAACTCGGCGCGCGCGACTAAAGGCAGCGATATTGAAGAAACCGCCTTGCAAACCAATATGCAAGCGGCTGAAGAGATCGCTCGCCAATTGCGTATCCGTGATTTAGGTGGCTTAATCGTAATCGATTTCATCGATATGCTAGCCAATAAAAACCAACGTGCGGTTGAGCAGTGTTTACAAAAAGCACTGAAGGCTGATCGTGCACGTGTACAAGTAGGCCGCATCTCGCGCTTTGGACTATTAGAGATGTCGCGTCAGCGTTTACGTTCGTCGATTAGCGATTCTAACTACCATGTATGCCCACGGTGCGAAGGCAATGGCCATATACGAAGCGTTGGATCTTCAGCTTTGAGCGTATTACGCATCATCGAAGAAGAAGCCCTAAAAGAGAATACTGAAGCGATCAACGTACATTTGCCGATTAAGACGGCTACGTATTTGTTAAACGAAAAGCGTCACGAAGTGACTTTATTGGAAAGTCGTTTAGGCACAAACATAACCATAGTGCCCACCATTGAATTAGAAACACCGCACTTTAAAATTCAACGTTTACGTAGTGAAGATTTGGATGAAATGCCAAACTTACCCAGCTATAGAACTGAAATTCAAGAACCCAAAGAAGACCCTCGTAAAGCTAAATATCAGAAAAAAAATCAAGCAAGCAATGTTGTAATTGCTCCAAATACAGCCCCCGCAGTCGCTATCGAGTCAATCAAGATGGGCGACATACCTGTGCCAGCAGCCAAACCTGAAGTAGCACCAGCAGAAGTTGCTAAACCAGGTATCTTTGTGCGGCTATGGCGTGCTTTGTTTGGTACCGGCGAAGAAGAGCTGCCAAAGAAACGCAGCAAAAAAGATGGCAAGAAGGACGGTAAGAAAGACGGCAAGAAACCCAATAGCGCACGCGGCCGCAATAACCAACGAGGCGCCAACCGCAATAACAATCGCGCGCGCAACAACAATCCACGTGCCGGAAACCGAAACAATAAACCGAACAGCGATAAGAAGCCGAACGATAACCGCAACAAGCCGCAAAACGACAGAGACGAAAAGCAAAGCGACGATACTAACAATGCCGGTGGTAGCAATAATAATCGCAACCGAAATCGTAATAGAAACCGCAATCGCAACCGCAATCGCAATCGATCAAACGATAGACCTCAGGGTGATAGACCTCAGAGTGCCCAACCTCAAAGTAACAGACCTCAGGCCGATAAAAAAAGCCATGAAGGCAATCGAACTGACAGCAAAGGCAGTGAAAGCAATGCTGGAGAGCCCAAGCAAAACAACTCTCAAGGTAGCCAAGCGGTTAACAAGCCAGCAGAAGCAAAGGCTTCTGACTAGAAACTAATCGGAGCTACATTAAACACGTTAGCTAAGTTGCTGTTTTTCTAGGGAGAAACTATAGTAGGAGTAATGATGGGGAAAAGTTCGCTTTTCTCCATCATTACGACCCTACTAATAATAACGAACCTAACTAACGACTATGTGTGGCATCGCCGGAATACTTTCCCCCCAGACTTCTTTAACCCGAGCGCCCTCAAACGAAGGCAATACTAATAACCCCTGTCAAAGCAACCTAGAGCCTAATACTAGCGCGCACGCTGCTGATATAAAGAAGCGAGCATCAAAGCTAAAGGCCATGCAGAATGCCCTCGCTCATCGAGGCCCCGATGATAAAGGCGCTTTCTTTTCTCCGTCATATCAAGCTGCACTCGCACATACTCGGCTTTCTATTATTGATTTGACCAAAGGCGGTCATCAACCGATGAGCTGCCCAGATCAGCGATACACTATCACCTTCAACGGTGAAATTTATAATTACAAAAAACTTCGTACTCAAATGGAGTATGAAGGTGAGGTGTTTCAGAGCTCTTCAGATACTGAAGTTATTCTTAAACTTTTTATAAACAAAGGACCAGCCTGTGTGAAACTACTGCGCGGCATGTTTGCCTTTCTAATTTGGGATGAACAAGAAAAATCCGCATTTGCAGCTAGAGATGCATTGGGTATAAAGCCATTTTACTATCTTATAGCCAGTGATTCGTTGATCTTCGCATCTGAGTTACGCGCTGTATTAGCCTCCGGTTACAGCTCACGAAAAATATCAAACCGCGGGGTTATGAGTTATTTACTCACGGGCACTGTGGCCGAGCCAAATACGGCAATTAGGAGTATCAAATTACTTCAAGCGGGGACCTACTTAACGTGGAAAGCGGGCAAAACGAAATTACATCGATATTGGAATCTAGACTTTTCGGTAAACCACTTTAGTCGGCCCAAAGCCGTTGAAGTCACTAGAAACGCATTGGAACACAGCATACGAGCTCATCTGGTTAGCGATGTGCCGGTAGGAATATTTCTCAGTGGCGGTATCGATTCGACTGCGCTAGTGGCTATTGCCAGCAAGCTCAGCAAAAGACAAATCAATACCTACTCGATCGCATTCGAAAATCCAGAATGGAATGAATCTGATATGGCCTGCCGAGTAGCAAAACATTTTGGCACCAACCATACTGAATTTTTGATGACAGCCGATATTGCGAGGCCGTTATTTGAGCAGTTTCTTCTCACTATGGACCAGCCTACTATTGATGGATTTAACACCTTCTGCGTATCGAAACTGGCCAGCGAGGCTGGTGAAAAAGTAGTGTTATCCGGTCTTGGTGGCGATGAGTTATTCGCGGGCTATAAATCATTTGAGATTTTACCGCAAATGATGCGTAAAAGTCAGCTGTTGGCGAGGTTTCATTTTCCAACAAAGGCGCTAAGTAAAATGCTTTACAAGGTTCTATCGCCACGCCTCAGAAGAATCACCGATGCACTTAACAATTCAAAGTCGCTTACTGCGGCACACCAAAGCTTCAGGGGTATATTTTCGATATCTGAAGCCGGTGAGCTGACTAGTATTATCTGTAAAAAAGCACCCAAAGATATTTTAGTCTCTGAACCCAACCACCCATCGCAAGCAGATAACATTAGTCACCTTGAATTAAGCCGCTATTTGCGCAATCAATTATTACGGGATAGCGACGTTGCAAGCATGGCTTGGGGCCTAGAGCTACGAGTGCCATTCATCGATCGCGTATTCGTCGAGCAAATAAGTGCGATATCGGCTGATATACGTCTACAGCAAGGCAAGCAATTGTTAATAGACAGCGTGCCGGAATTACCATCTTGGGTAGTCGAACGTCCTAAACAAGGCTTTAGATTCCCATTTGATGAGTGGTTTGAATCAAGCTGGAATGATATGCCGATGCCAACGACACCAAAATGGATTCCGCTAACACCCTGGTATCGCCGTTGGAGTCTGGCTGTGTTGAACGACTGGAAAGCTCGGTATGCTCGATAAGGCTACTCGCCTGAAAGTTTTACACGTTATTCCGTCGGTAGCAGCTTGCCGCGGAGGCCCAAGCAAGGCCGTGATCGAAATGGTTTCGAGCCTGCGCAAACAAGGCATCGATGCTGAAATAGCCACGACAAATGACGATGGGCCAAACAATCTAGAGGTTAACCTTAACTCCCTTGTAGACTACAGCGGGGTTCCGGTGCGCTTCTTCAAGCGTGCGTTGCCTCCAGTTGCGGCACTTCGTGAGTTTTCATACTCCATGAGTTTTACTCGCTGGATCAGCCATCACATCACCGATTATGACGTAGTCCATGTGCATGCCATATTTTCATATTGCTCAAGCTATGCAATGTATGTGGCTAGAAAAAAAGGAGTGCCTTATGTCGTACGTCCTATTGGTCAGCTTCAGAATTGGTCGTTAAAGCAGGCAGGAACAAAGAAAACGCTGTACTTGAAGGCAATAGAGAAAAATAATATTGAGTCCGCTTCGGCGGTTCAGTTTACCGCTGAAGCCGAACAAGACGAGTCCGAGCAAATACTTAGCCTCTCTGGACATGTAATTCCACTAGGAGTTGATCTGCCGGACTCGGTGGCGTTAAGTAAAAAACAATTATTTGAATACTTAGGCTTCTCCGAGGTTCCGTCCGGAGTTAGCGTTTTATATCTTTCACGATTACACCCCAAAAAAGGCTTAGAACTTCTCATGCAAGCTTTGTCAAGGATCGATAATTGTGATTACTCTCTGCTCATAGCGGGCGATGGTGAGGCAAGCTATAAAAACAATCTGAGCGCATTGAGTCAGCAGCTTGAGATAGCACATAAATGTCTTTTTCTGGGTCACGTCGACGGCCGCATTAAGAACGCCCTTTTACATCATGCAGACCTTTATGCCCTCACTTCATACTCGGAAAACTTTGGTATATCAGTGCTAGAAGCGATGGCATCTGGCCTCACACCGGTTATTACCGATGGCGTAGCCTTATCGAAAGTTGTCAATGAAAATCAACTTGGCTATGTCTGCTCAGCGAATGTTGACAACATTGAAGCAACAATGCGCAGTGCTTTCGCCAATCAAAAAAAACTGTCTGCAATGGGAGAAAAAGCGAGCCGCTACACGGTAGAAAACTATTCATGGCAGAGTATCGCCAAACGGCTAGAGTCGCTGTATCTCTCCCTCATCGCAGAAAAACAGGCTCGAAAGAACACGTAATTAGAACCAAGCAACAGCACGTTAATTTAAGACCGCCTCAAACACCATACTCGCTATGCACCTCTCGCGACCAGGCTTGGCGATGTACCAAATACGAAACGGCTAACTGAGAGAGACAACAGCACACAACAGATAAGCGTTACGAACATTGAATGGATATAGTGAATTGGCGCGTTAAAGAACAAGATGCCATAGAGTGCTACACCAAAAATGACCGCTATAATGGCAGCTCGGGAATCGACATCGTTAAAGACCAGACAGACCAAGAACGCCGATAGAATAGGCATACTCAATAAGCCATACATTTGCTGAATTGTTTCAATAATACTCGATGACTTGGCGTAGCTTGGAACTAAAGCCAAGCCAATTACCACAATGCTTATAGTAATAATTGCATTCAGTTTCTTGACGTTAGCTTTGCTAGATGAGTATTTTTCATGAATATCACACACATATAGAGCGGTAGACGCGTTTAAGATACTATTAACACTAGTAAGCACCGCAGCGGCAATCGCGGCGGCAAAAGCACCCGATAACCAAATAGGTAGCACGTCGCCAACGATACGTCCATAAGCACCATCATTTTCGATGCGACCATATAATTTATACGAGACAATGCCTGGGATAACAATAATAGCAGGCACGATCAAAAGGCGAATAACAGCGGCCGCATAAACGCCCTTCTGGCCTTCTTTCACGGATGGTGATGCCATTGCTCGCTGTGTAATGGTTTGGTTAGTGCTCCAGTAGAAAACTTGGATAAACAGCATACCTGTAAGCAAGGTATGCCAGGGTATTGCCGATGCATTATCACCAATAAGCGTTAAACGTTCAGCCGGGATACCACTGAAATCAAAGTCTATTGCCTTTAATGCAAGAAATACGACAGCCATACCCAATGTAAGCAACAGCACTCCGCTATAGGCGTCAGACACCGCGACAGCTCGCAAACCGCCAAACACCGCATAGGCCGCTCCCGTAATAGCAAAGCCAATGGATATATAAACAATTGAACTCTCAACACCGAAGATCAGGCCAGAGCTGTCAATACCGAACATGGTGACCATAAACTTCGAACCGCCGTACAACATTGCAGGTATAAAAATACCCACGTTGCCGAGTAAGAACAGCACACTAATAACTGCGCGAATGTGTTTATCACCATATCGCTTCTCTAAAAGCTCGGTCGTCGTGGTGCACTCGTACTTGTAATACACCGGTAGAAAAACTTTTGCCAGTACGATTAGCCCGATAACCGCAGCGAATTCCCACCAGGCAACCAACAACATCTGATTACCATTCATGCCAACCAATTGATCGGTACTTAAATTAGTTAGCGTTATCGAGCCGGCAACAAATATCCAGGTCAGGCCACCGCCTGCTAAGAAAACTTCCTTGTTATCAGCGGCAACCGAATGATCAGTAGAGCGAATCGCGGCACGACATTTAAGATAGGTTAAAAACGCGATGAGTGCGGTGATGAAAATAAAAATACCGACTTGAAGTGTGGTCGATGACATAGCGTGCTCTCCTATTTAGTGTTATCAGAATCAAGTACTAGGCTTTACCACCCTTGCTCGCTCTAAATTTAGTCAAACAGAATCCTCCAATAGTAGTTAACTACCGCGGTTCGGTTTTGTTATTATTTTTAATAGAGACCTCAACATAACTCAGGGACGAGATAAAAATAGTTTGGAATGCCTTCAATTGAGGCGGAAAACGCAGCCAATAGCTAGCTATTGGCAAGTTTTTCAACGAAAAGTGAAGGAGTTTCAACCTAAATAAAATAGTTACGGACATTTTGATCCGTTCGTCGAGTTATACTGAGGTCTCTAATAATCATATAAATAATACCAGTGAAGATGCAGGCTCTCCAGCACTATTTATAATCAGCGACGACATGCGCTATGGAACGCGATCACCGCCATGTAGCTTAGGAATCATAGTAGGCCGATGACTCATTACCACCTCTAGCGCAGTAATTAGGCTGTCCTTGAGAGACTTCGCAGGCCTCAATGTATGGCCCGCCGTTTTTGAAGCAACTGCCTTTTGCCAACAATAGGTCAATAATTCTATGTTGATGATTACTAGTTTTGAGAGCCTCGTTTGGGTTTATTAACGACGCCCTGATCCGAAAAAAATTTGCTTACTTCTCGAAGACCGCGATAGATTCAACGTGTGCAGTATGTGGAAACATGTCAATCACACCGGCGTAAGTCATTCGGTAGCCGTGCTCATTAACCATCACTCCCGCGTCACGCGCTAGCGTCGCGGGGCCACATGAAACGTAGACCACTTTTGATGCGCCAAATGCAGGCAGGCGCTTGATCATCTCAGCCGCACCCGAACGTGGTGGATCTAATAAGATTTTGTCAAACTTGTGATCAAGCCAATCGCCATGCGAGTCAGCACTCATATCTTCTTTGAACAGGTCACCGAAATGAAATTCGACACCGTCTAAACCATTAAGCTGTCCATTATGAATAGCTCTATTCACCAAAGCTTGGTCGCCCTCAACCCCAACCACGTGGTCTGAACTGCGCGCTAGCGGCAAGGTAAAGTTACCGACACCACAAAATAGATCTAATACGCGATCATCTTTTTGTATATCAAGTAGCTCTATCGCCCGACTCACTAGCTGCTCATTGATGCCACCGTTAACTTGGATAAAGTCGGTCGGTAAGAACTCAATCTTGATATCAAATTCCTTCAATTCAAAAAACAAGGCATCCGGTTTTTCTGGGTACAAAGGGTGAACACTTTTCAAATTACCGGGTTGTAAGAACAACTGCACTTGGTTTCGCTTGGCGAATTCAGTTAACAGGTCTAGGTCGTTTTGAACGAATGTCTCAAGGTGACGCACGATCATCACCACCGCATTATCGGCCACCGATATTTCAATTTGCGGAATCTTGTCATTGCATGATGTCTTTTCTAAGGTCTCTCGCAAGTCGGGGAACATTGCTGATACTTCAGGATAAAGCACTTCACAGTTATCAGTCGGCTGAATATAGCTGGTATTACGTTCTCGAAATCCAATAATCATGCCACCTTTCTTGGGCACAAATTTGGCTCCCAATCGTGCACGACGCCGGTAACCCCAATGCTTATCAGTCATGGGCTCGAGTAGCATTTCGGGTTCAACATCACCTATTTTTTTGAAATTTTCCAGCAGCTGCTGTTGCTTATATTTGATTTGAATATTTTCATCCAAGTGTTGTAAAACACAGCCGCCACAGTCGCCAAATACTGGGCACTTAGGCTCGATACGGTGCTCTGATGGCTCAAGCACTTCGAGAGTGGTGCCAAACAGATAGCTCTTTCGATTCATAACCGGCACATAGACAACTTTCTCGCCGGGCAGCGCAAAGTCGACAAACACGACCTTACCATCTTCTCCGCGACCTACCCCTCGTCCATCATGGGCCATAGAGTCAATTTGTATCTCGCGTGGAGTTAAATCTAGTTGCTTACGATTACGTCGTCTGGCCATGGTTGGGTCTCAAAATACAGTTAAAAATACGGTAAGAAATATGCTTTTATAAAAAAAATCAATTCCGAGCTTTACGGAACAAATGTAGCGAGCGCCATTTTAGTGCAACCATCGGCTCTTGGGTATATGATTCGCTCACATAACGAAAACAAAACTTTAACCAAAGGAATAGACAATGGCCTATGTAGCACTCGTTACCTTACTAATATTAATTCAATACTTTTTCTTTATGATGCAAACCGGTATGGCGCGTGGTAAAGACACTGTAGTGGCGCCTGCGATTACTGGCGACGAAATGTACGAACGAAAGTCGCGAGTACAAACGAACACATTAGAGCAATTGATTATTACGCTACCAGCGCTAATGATTTGTGCCCATTACTTTCGCCCGGATGTAGCTGCGGTTTTAGGTTGGGTGTTCATTATTGGTCGATTTGTTTATTCCTACTCCTATACCAAAGAGCCAAAGACTCGTGGCCTAGGCTTTATGATCGGCTTTCTGGCTAATGTAGCCCTTATCGGCTGCGGTCTGTACGGTATTATTAGCAGCATGATCTAAGCAACGTTAGACTTCGCGCTCTAGGCTAAAATCTGAGCTCAAGGCTAACTAATCGCCTTCCCACACTTGTAGAAACTCTTGCAAGTGTGGTTCTCCTTTCGCGAGCGTGTTTTTGACAATTTGGTGTTCAGCCTCTAAGCCGCCATCAGTAAGGTTTCCTCTCACGTGTTGCCAGTGCAAATAGACTAAATAGGTATTCAGTGCGTCAGTTTCACAGTAATCTCTTATCGCCTTAATTTCGCCAGCTTGGTACTGCTCCCATACCTTCGAGCCACTCATACCCATCTTTCCCGGAAAGCCTAACAATACCGCTATTTCATCTAGTGGAGCGAAGGCTCTATTATTATAGCCAGCGATCACGTCCATTAAATCGGTATGGCGGCTATGAAAGCGACCAATATAATTGTTCCATTTAAATTCGCGATCGTCTTCACCCAAATCCCAATAACGCGGCGCTTGAACACTATTGATCAAACCACGGTAATGCAATACTGGCATATCGAAGCCCGAACCATTCCAGGTCACTAAGGTTGGCGTATGCTTGTCAACACCATCGAAAAAGTTTTGAACAATTTCTTTCTCGCTGCTGTCTTCAGAGCCTAACGTCCAAACTGAAAACTGATCCTTTTGCACATTCCGATAGACTGCCGAGATAGCCACAACTTTCTGCAAGTGAGTAGCGATAAAATCATGCCCGACCTTTTCCCGGCGCTTGGCGAACATTGCTTCGCCTACCTCATTGTCACTTAAACCATTAAGTTCAAGTAGTTTTCGACCACCCTCTACATCAGGAATTGTTTCTATATCGAACGCCAGTACATTCATCAATTAATCCACCATCATAGTTAATATACGCCGGTTGACAGATAGCGGTCACCACGGTCACAGACGATTGACACGATCACCGCGTTTTTACCTGCGGCTTCTTGTTCAGCGGCAACTTGCAAGGCAATCGCCATTGCACCGCCGGATGATACTCCTGCGAATATACCTTCTTGTGTCGCCATCGATCGCATCGTTTGCTCCGCTAAGGTTTGATGCACATCAAGCGTACGGTCGACCCGCGAGGCATCAAAAATTTTCGGTAAATATTCTTGCGGCCAACGGCGAATACCCGGTATCTGTGATTTTCCTTCAGGCTGAACACCAATAATCTCAACGCTCGGTTTTTGTTCTTTAAGATAAGCTGATACGCCCATGATGGTGCCGGTAGTTCCCATCGAACTAACGAAATGGGTAACTTCACCGCCGGTATCACGCCAAATTTCGGGGCCGGTTGACTCATAATGAGCCATCCAATTATCAGCGTTAGCAAACTGATCTAGCACCACGCCCTCTCCCTTGGCACTCATCTCGCTAGCCATGTCTCGTGCGAGCTCCATGCCACCGTCGGCTTGTGACACAGAGATGATATTGGCACCAAACGCGCGCATTGAGGCGCGCCGCTCCTCGCTCATATTATCCGGCATAATTAGGGTCATCTTATAACCTTTCATAGCCGCGACCATAGCCAACGCGATACCGGTGTTACCACTGGTGGCTTCAATCAAGGTATCACCAGGGGTGATGTCTCCACGCTGTTCCGCTTTAACAATCATGTTTAACACTGGCCGATCTTTAACCGAGCCGGCTGGATTATTGCCTTCAAGCTTACCAAGCACGGTAACGTGCTCGCCTTGCCAGAGTCGCTTTAGTTTTACTAACGGCGTATTGCCAACCAAGTCTTCAAGATATTTATATTGCACGATATTTTATTTCCGGTCTCGTTTAGTCCAATAATAAAGACTTGAGCATAACTAGACGAACGATTAAAACGTCTGTAACTGTTTCATTTTGATTGAAGGGCGTAAACTGATAGTTGAGACAGTCCAGTCACCTATTTAATTCATCCCTGAGCTATACCGAGGTCTCAATAGAATAAGTCGCCTAAATAGACGACTTATTTTTATTACTTACATGGTAAACCAATCAACTAATCATCGCCGAAAGCCATCACAAACTGCAAAATATACCAAAACAATAATGCAATCGATGAGAATAGCGCCAATGATGCTGCTACATGTTGATCTTCTCGATAGCTATGTAACACGTTAGATGTTGAGTACAGTACGCAGCCGCCAGCAAATAGAATCATCACGGCGGAGAAAAATAGGCCTAGTTGGAACCCAAATGCGATACCCGCGATTATAAACCCCATCGCCACTAGACCACCGATAGACAATGCTGGGCCAATAAACGAAAAGTCTTTTCGAGTTGTAAACACCGTTAAGGTAATCCCAGCTACCAGTGCAATGGTAATTAAACCAGCATTTTGAATCGCTCCTGGAGCGAAATTCTGGGCCATGTAGATTAGCGGTAGAAAAATAATTGCTTGCGCAACTATGTAGATACCTAAACCAGCATACTGAAGCTCTCTTGAGGCACCATTGTGGGCCCACTTATCGGCTAACATACCAACCCCCATAAACGCGCCAAGCACTAATAGCCAGCTCCATTTGCTTGTAGCAAGAAGAGCCATCGCTTGTTCACCCCACCCCATCGAAATCAACTGCGCTTCTAACATTGCAAAAACCGCAATGGCAGCAGCCAAGTGGCCATAAGTGCGCCGAATAAACCCAGCTTTAGCTTCGCCCGGCAATTCACTCACCACCGCACCAGATGATACGTTTAAATAACTCATTTCAAGTCTCCGTGTTGATCAAAAAACGTTACATTAATAATGTTCGAATATAACATGGCAAGGGTGATGAATCTTACAGCGCCACCACATTTATCAGTAAATTATTATTCGATGTACTGAATCATAAGTTGCAGACTTAGCCGATCACGAAATTCATTCACGTCTAAACGGTAAGCCACTCGAACAACGCCTTCGGGCAATGCATCGTGAGTATCTAGGTAACCAAAACAGATGCCGTCTATTGCTTGGCTTCCGTCTATCGGTTTTAACTTTAATTTCGCGTGTGTGTCGCCAACCACGCGTGATTCTAGTACTTCGAATTGACCGTCAAACAAAGGCTCCGGAAAACCTTGCCCCCAAGGAGTCGATTGCCTTAATTGCTCAGCGGTTTCCATGCTTAATTCGTCGGCTTGCAATGCGCCATCGGTCCATAACACGTGGCTCCAGTCATGGTCTTTAGTCATCTCGTCCATCACCTCTACAATCGCCTTTTTGAATCGCGGTAGATTTTTACCCGCAAGAGACAAGCCAGCGGCCATTGCATGTCCACCAAATTTACCCATCAAACCAGGGTGTAGTGTCTCTACCCGCGCTAACACATCACGTATATGCACACCTTCGACACTTCGACACGAGCCCTTCCACTCGTCCTCACCATCACCCGGCGCTAAGGCAACCACAGGACGATGCACACGTTCTTTAATTCTAGAGGCGACTAAGCCGACAACACCCTGATGCCAAGTTTCGTCCGACAAGCAATAGATACTGGGTAGTGCCGCGTCGTCTATCGATATTTTCTCAACGATGGCTAATGCATCTTGCTGCATCGACTGTTCGACTTGACGGCGCTCTCGATTTAACTCATCTAACTCAGTCGCCAACGCCATTGCTTGTTCAAAGTTATCACTTAGTAAACATTCGATACCAACCGACATATCATCCATTCGACCAGCGGCATTCAGCCTTGGCCCCACGGTAAAGCCTAAATCGCTAGATGATAATCTCAACGGATTACGTTTGCCCACGGTTAATAATGCTTGAATACCCGCGCAAGCCTGGCCTTGCCGAATTCGCTGCATCCCTTGTTGCACTAAAATACGATTATTTTGATCCAGCGGCACCACATCTGCGACCGTACCTAAGGCAACTAAATCAAGGAATTGAGACATGTTTGGCTCAGCAATACCGCTTTGCGAGAACCACCCGGTTTGCCTGAGTTGTGCGCGTACAGCTAGCATCACGTAAAAGATAACACCGACGCCCGCTAAGTTTTTACTGGCGAAACGGTCGCCTTCCAAATTCGGGTTAACAATTACGTCTGCGGTAGGTAATTCATCGCCGGGTAAATGATGGTCGGTGACTAACACAGACATGCCTAACGCTTGCGCGGCATGAACTCCGGCGACACTGCTTATACCGTTATCTACGGTAATAATAATATCCGGTTGCCGCATGGCCGCCATACCAACAATCTCAGGCGATAAACCGTAGCCGTATTCAAAACGATTCGGAACCAAATAACTAACGTCAGCAAGCCCAAACGCTTTCAAGCAGCGCATCGCTAGAGCGCAACTTGTCGCACCGTCAGCGTCAAAGTCGCCGACAATCACTATGCTCGCGCCGGCAGTAATCGCTTCTGCCAGCATATCGGCCGCCGCGCCGATATGACTCAGACCTTGAGGCGGCAACAATTGTTTTAAACTGTATTGCAAGGAATTGGCATTATTAACACCGCGGCTCTGCAACACGTGTGACATCACTCGGCTTAAACCGGGTATTGGTGCGCTATTATGAGAAACGCGAGGTTTGATTTGCAGATCGGTCACTTTTATAGTCAACTCATGGGATAAATTAGCCTTGGCCCTAATCATAACGTCAGCACAGCATAAAAATGACTAATAGTTTTCAATACTTTGCTAAATCACAATACTTTGCTAAATCAGTAGTGCGACAACTCGCGATTAAATTCGAATAGCCTCGATATGCAGAGAGTCTCAGATTTTGAGGAATTATGAAGCAATCAAACGATGAATTAAATCGCTTTAACTCTCAGGCATCGAGATGGGTTTGTCGCGGCTTATTCTTGTTTGCATTTTTGGCAATAAGCTACGTCGCAACTCGCGATAGTTACAATTTTGCCCATTGGATACCGCATCGATTGTTAAGAGAAATTGGTGTGCCCTACCATTTCGTTTTACGAAGCGAACAAAACGCCGATGTTTTATTACATTTTTTTGGGGCAGTAATACTCACGGCCTTGATTTTTGGGTCAAAATTACCATTTTTTAAATCATATCCACTAAGTATATTCGCCCTTGTTTGTGTACTCTGTATCGGCGCTGAGTTATTTCAGTTAATGATAGGCCGTGGCATCGAAAGCAGCGATTTACTACTCGGAATATTAGGTAGTTTCATGGCATACTCGGCTCTTAACAATAAAAGGTAAAACCTCTCTCATTTAATTCTGCAAATACTAGTCAAGATGACTAATTAGCAACTCATAAGTGGCTATAAATTGCTTGCTCACATTTTTTAGTGTCGGCGAGCTGCTAACTTTGAAGGGTTATAGCTTTAAATAGCTAAGTGGTGCTAGCGATAATAATTGGCTAGCGAGAGGCCATTATGCAAACTGTTTAAGTAATCAACTTTAAGGGTACACACCGTTGGATACCAAAGATCAAATACGTTTATTTAAAGACATCGAACGCCGAGCGAAAAACTTATCTCTGAATGGTCGAAAGCACCCGTTTAAGTGGCACCAAGACATTGCTGGCCTGCTAAGCCCTAAGTCAATCGAG
>Ga0316189_10003018_pt1 | contig 16396 bp, 15 predicted proteins | sample LowCovwburrow_MG_FD_204930 | JGI IMG/M metagenome (GOLD analysis project Ga0316189, IMG submission 204930) | Coastal sediment microbial communities from Maine, United States - Lowes Cove worm burrow | ecosystem: Environmental > Aquatic > Marine > Coastal > Sediment | place: USA: Maine... | reverse complement strand
GTACTCATCGCCCTTCGCCAGCTTGCCCAGCATGTCGAGCACCCGCTTTGTCAGCGCACTGCGCATAGCGGTGAGTTCGGGATTTTGTTGTAACAGTTCACGAGAAACGTTGAGCGGCAAGTCGGATGAATCAACGACGCCTTTGACGAATCGCAGGTACAACGGCAGGAACTGCTCGGCGTCGTCCATGATAAAGACTCGCTGCACATACAGCTTCAGTCCGCGGGGTGCTTCGCGGTTCCAGAGATCGAACGGGGCGGCTGATGGAATGTACAAGAGGCTCGTGTATTCGCGCTTGCCCTCGACCCGGTTATGGCTCCAGGTCAGCGGATCGGCAAAGTCGTGTGAGAGATATTTGTAGAATTCCCGGTATTCGTCCTCCGACACATCGGTTCGCGAGCGCGTCCAGAGTGCTGTCGCCGAATTGACTATCTTGGTCTCTTCCTCGCCCTCGGTGTGCAAGGAAACCGAGAAACCAATATGGTCGGAGTACTTCCGAATAAGCGACTCAATTCGCAATGGCTCAGCAAACTCGGTCTCATCATCCCGCAGGTGCAAAGTGACGCGTGTACCACGCTCCTCACGCTCGATACCTTCGATTGTGAACTCGCCCTCGCCATCGGACTCCCAGCGTACCGCCTGGTCGCTACCCGCCCGGCGCGTTTCGACTGTGACCTTGTCCGCGACGATAAAGGCAGAGTAGAAGCCAACACCGAACTGACCGATCAGCTTTGCGTCGTGCTGCTGGTCGCCTGTCATTTGGTCCAGGAATTCGGCCGTCCCTGAGCGAGCGATCGTACCCAGGTTATCGATCAGCTCCTCGCGAGACATACCAATACCGTTATCCGTAACGGTCAGCTGGCGTTTCTCCTTGTCGATCTCGATGCGAATTGCCAGTTCGTCCTCGCCGAGCAAATCAGGCTGCGCCAGCGCCTCGAAACGAAGCTTGTCCGCCGCATCCGAGGCATTCGAAATCAGCTCACGAAGGAAGATCTCCTTGTTGCTGTAGAGAGAGTGAATCATCAGCTTCAGCAGCTGACGTACCTCGGTTTGGAACCCTAGGGTTTCGCGCTGTTCGCCCACGCCAAATATCTCCTGACCAAAGTCAGACAGGATTGGGACTGGATGGGTAATTTCAAGCCCGGATTCGGGCCTGGCTCAGCTATTCAGGAGGTAAGTGCCCACTTTTTGGACGGAACCGTCACCGAACGGTACAACAGGATTACGAACAGCATCGTAGATGTCGCCAATGCAATGGGCGGATGCAAGAGAGCGAGCCCGACGCCACCACCGGCGACGCTCAGTATCATGACGGCGGAGACCAGTTTCAGAATTGTCCTGCGCAGCTTCTCCCAGACCAGGCCGAACGCACCGTAGAGGTCGTCAAGGTCATCGAGATATTGAAGCAGGAATTCCATGTCATTAATTACCGGATAATCGTCAACAGGGGCCCGACACTTTCAGTGTCACCACCCGAGGTATCTGCTTCATGCAGTGCCGCATTGTTCGATTCTTTAGCGTGCGCAATTGCACGATGAAAGAGCTCCCAACGCTGCCGCGTGAATTCGTTCTTGAACGATTCGATCGGAAAATCCGTTTTCTGATGTTTGTTTGACATACTGTTCCGGCATGTTTGGTATTCAGTAATTGCGACTATAGGACCGCGCTTTGTCCCGAGCCGTGAGGCAGGTCACAGCTTGCTTCACTAATACTCTACGAACGCTGAAAATGCTCAGAAACCAGACGCAGTTCCACCTTCTGTGGCGACCGGGATCACAGTCTCCCGGCACTTGATATCGCATGGCCCTGAACAAAAAAAAGCCGGCAAATGCCGGCGTTTTTTTACCATAATTTTGTGGCCGCTAATCCTTTTCTTCATTGGTCTCTTTTGACCAATTACGCCGAACCTGGTCTGTCCAGTCACGATAACCTTTCCATGAGTAGAGTGACGGGTCGATTCCAGAGCGACGACCGCGAGGCGTTGGCGCTTTGGAAATCCAGCGACGATATTGCTGCCAGCCGTCTGCGTCGTTAGCCGCGGGTTCGTTAGCAGCGAGCGTTGCGTCGTCTGCCTTGGGGTCCTGTTCGGCATCCTTACCGAAGCCCTGGTCCCACTTCATGTGTTTGCTGTCTGGCATTTGTTTGCTCAGTCATTCCCTATGAGCAAATGTTAAGTGTCGGGCTCTCCAATTCACAGGAACTGCATCACAGTGCCGTTGCGCACTTTTGCCATATAAAACAGTTAGTTGACTCGCGTTTTTACTTAATCACGTAACACGGGTCGTAATCACCGCTTGAAATCTTCATGCGATGCTGGGCAACGAAGCTACTCAGCAATGCGTCCATCAGTCCCATGATGCGCTTCGATCCATCGATTTCAAACGGCCCCTCTCGCTCGATAGTCTCTGCCGTATCTTCGCGCACGTTGCCTGAAACGATGCCCGAAAATGCCCGGCGCAAATTGGCGGCGAGTTTATGGCCGGGAAGGTCTTCACTGATTTCGAGATTTCGCATTGCCTCATGCGTCGCAACGAACGGGTGCTGAAAATCCTCTTCGATTTTCAAACGCCAGTTGAAGTAATACGCATCACCGTGCTTGCTACGAAACTCGAGCACATCTTCAAGCCCCTTTTTCATCTGGCGAGCAACCTGGCGCGGATCGTCAATGATGATCTGGTAGCGGCGCTGCGCATCGGGACCGAGAGTCGCCCCAACGAACTCGTCGATCTCCCGGAAATACGGTTCCGCTGATGCCGGCCCGGTCATGATCATCGGGAACGGCTGGCCTTTGTTAGCCGGATGCAATAGCACGCCGAGCAGGTACAGGATTTCCTCGGCCGTCCCGACACCGCCCGGAAACACGATAATTCCGTGCCCGACGCGCACGAAGGCTTCGAGCCGTTTCTCCATATCGGGCATGATGACCAGTGAATTCACAATGGGGTTCGGCGACTCGGCGGCAATGATGCCGGGCTCGGTGATGCCGACATAACGGCCGTTACGAATACGTTGCTTGGCGTGGCCGATCGTGGCGCCTTTCATCGGACCTTTCATCGCACCCGGGCCACAGCCGGTGCAGACATTGAGGCCACGCAGACCCAGCTCATATCCGACTTGCTTGGAGTAGTCGTATTCTTCGCGGCTGATTGCGTGACCGCCCCAGCAGACGGCCATATTGACAGTCGCCGGAAGCGTCAATAGTTTGGCATTACGAACAATGTGAAACACCGCGTTGGTAATGCCATCCGACTCAGTCAGGTCGAAACGGCCGCTATCGACAACTTCGTTGCGCGTAAAAACGATGTCCCTGAGCACGGCCGACAACAATTCACGCGTGCCGCGGATCATCTTGCCGTCAACAAACGCGTCGGCGGGGGCGTTCTTCAGCGATACCTTGAGGCCGCGGTCCTGGCGAATGAAGCCAACTTCGAAATGGCGATACGTCCGGAGCAAGGCGCGCGCGTCGTCCGTATGGCTGTCCGAATTCAATACGGCCAGCATGCAGCGGCGCAGAAGTGGATACAGTCCGCCAGATCCGCTGCTCTGCAACTGCTCGACTTCAAAGCGCGAAAGAATCTCGAGGCTACCTTCAGGCCAGACCTCGGCGTCAAAGAATTCGGGGGACATTCAGGGCCGGATTTCGACGGGCGTATTTTCGCCGGTCATGAGCCAGATATCGATCATGTCGGAATTCGACACGGCGATGCAGCCGTTGGTCCAGTCCTGCGTTCGATAGTAGGCCTCCGATCGTGTTGGCACATTCGGCTGCCCGTGAATCATGATCGCGCCGCCCGGGTCCACGCCCAATTGGCTGGCCTCGCGTTGATCTGTCGGATCGGGGTAGGAAATGTGAATCGACAGGAAAAAGTCACTGTTCGGATTGCGGTGGTCGAGAAGGTACCTGCCTTCGGGCGTCCTGAAGTCGCCTTCCTTCTTTTTGTCGCCGACGGGACGGATACCGAGCGCGATCTTGAAAGTCCGAAATGCGTTGCCGCCTCGTAGCAGGTGCAATTGGCGCGCCCCCTTTTCGATAACGACCTTGTCGGCCACAGGAAACTCGCTGGCCTGAATCAGGCCGGGCAGGAGTAACGCAAGCAATGCCACTGCAAGAACTTTCATGACGGCAAGCCTAACAAAACTCGAGCGGTTGGAAAAAGGGCCACTTCACACTACACGTTGCGGCCGGCAATCCAGCCAATAGCAAAACCGATGCCGCCGGCCACCAGCGTGTAGGCAGGCAGGTAGCGGAAAACGCGCTCCGGGTGCTCTGCATCACTAAACATGTCATTCAGGTTGATCGAGTATGCATAGTGCAGGTACGCCGTTAATCCGAGGGCAGGAATCGCGAATCCGAGCGTGCCAAGCGGCATGCGCATGCCCGCGCCCGACCAGCGCCCTCCGCCCAGGCGCAAGGTCAGGAAAGACAGGACAACAAGTACGGCAAGCGGCACGAGGTTTCGTGCGAGCCACGGACCACCCTGCTGCACATCGGCAAACCAGAATGCCGCAGCGACCGCCACCAGGAGAACCGGCAGCAAGCGCACAACCAGGTACTTGTGCCGGGCCTCCATCAGCCGATCTCAGCATCCGTCAGGATCGGGATCTGCACTTTTGTGCCGGGCCGCACATTGTGCATATCGAGTTCCGGGTTGTACTGGCGGAATAGCCAGACAGGAACATCGTACTTGCGCAGCGCGATGACCCAGATTGACTCCCCGCGCTTGATGACATGTTCGCTTACATCGCTGATAACGTGTTTGCGGAAGAAACTGTCCTGTTGGGCACGATGATAGGCAATACGACGTTCTTCAAAAGCCTTGGCATCCACGGTGCCGAGGTCCAGGCGAATCCGCTGGCCAACATCCACAGGTGTCCGGAACGCGAGGCCGTTCAAGTCACGCAAGCGCTGCGTCTTGATCTCCAGCCAGTCGCCATAGTGCCCGAGCGTTTCGAGTGGCTGCACCTCAATCGTGCCATCGGACGCAACGGTGTAGTCGCTGGGGTCGGACAACAGTGTTGTCTCGACAGGACCGAGTGACGCACTCGCGAGTTCATCTGCCAGGGCAGCCGGCGCCATTTCTTCAACTTCAGCTATTGGTTCCGAAGCAGCGACACTCGCGACAACAGTTGGCTCTATAGCAGCCGGCTGCACCGGTTCGGGCGCGGTGGGCAGGGGTCCGGCCGCGGGCAGGCGCAAGCGCTGACCGGCGCGAATGCGATGACTGCTGTTGAGCTGATTAAGCGCGACCAATGTCGAAACTCGCGTGTCATAGGTCTCGGCAATCTGCGACAAGGTATCGCCTCGCGCCACGGTATGGAACATGTCCGGCAACTGTTTCGAAAACTTCGCCGTGTCCGGAAGGGCTGCGATCAGGTTGTCGAGCGAACCGTCTATCGATGCGGTCGGCAGGCGCAGTTCGTAACCTTTGGGCAGGTATTTGCTACCTTGCCAGATCGTCGCCTGCAGTCCCGGGTTGTGTTTGGCAATGTGCTTTTGGGTGACCCCAAGCGCATCGCTCAGACCCTCAACCGACACATAGGTTGGCAATTTGGCCGTCGCATAGTCTGTAGCTTGTTCCGGTACAAGCCCCGGAAAGTACTTCTCAACGTTCTGGTCCACTTCCTTGGCAGCCAGAAAGGCAACGTAGAAATTTCGTGAAGCGAAGCCAAAGGTCCGGCCGTCGTAGTTGCGGAGGATCTCGACATAGGCGGTGTCACCAAACTGCCGCATCGCGCGCCGCACGCCGGCGAGCCCGTGGTTGTAAGCCGTGATGGCCATGGGCCAGTTACCGGTAATCGAGTAATTGTAGGCAAGCAATCGTCCCGCAGCACGCGTCGCAGCGAACGGATCATTGCGTTCATCGACGACATGATCGACGCGCATATAGCGACGCCCGGTACTGCGAGTGAATTGCCAGATGCCCGACGCCCCGACATGCGACCGCGCATCCGGGTTGTACGACGATTCGACATGAGGCAGCGCAGCGAGCTCCGTCGGCACTCCAAGCGCCGTGAACTGCGCATTAACGTGGTCCCGCCATCGACCTGAGCGTTCCAGCCCTTGCCCGAAGCGATCGCGCAGGCCTTGCTGGAAGCGGATGCGCTTTGCCGCCAAGGCAAGTGTCTCGTTCGACACGCCACCGGGCCACAGCGCGAGTACCCGCGCCTCTTCCGCACTCAGGTTGTTACGCTTGCCCGACGCAAGCGTTCGCAAGACAGCTTGTAACTGCTTGCGTCTCGCATCGACCCGCCGGTTTCGTTCACGCCGCGAGGTCTTTTCCGGCATGTCGAGCCGGGCATAAACGACAGCGAGATTGCGGTTGTCGTGCAGCACCCCCTCATCGGTCGAGTATTGCGTAAATATCGACACCCAGAAGTCGACGTCAGGCTGCAACTCGGACGGTTGCGGAAATACTTCACTGGCGTAAGCGGCTCCGGTAAGCAGGAGTGACGCCAGCAGCGAGAAACAGCGAATACTTGTCATTTGGGGTTTTTCAGGTTTCAATCGCAAATTATTGATTAGTTCACGGAAATTTTCGGCATTGTGCCGTATTTTGAGCGCTATATGAGTGCATTTCGTCGTCAACCTGTATTTCCCGTCCGCATTTTCCCGATGCTGGCCTGCCTGTGCCTGTCGCTGGCGTCGAATCTCGCGCTCGCTGGAGAATCGACCGTCGAGCGCTCGGGCAATGGTGTCGACCTGCTTCAGGATACGACTGACGAGGGCGATGCGCGTTCCAGCGAAACTTCAGCGGCCGCCGAGGAACTCGTCGAAGCCGTGCCAGCGCACGAGCACGATGTGCCTCTGGCAGACGCAGTCACTACAGCCGAAGGCCTCGCAGAGCCACTGCTGTTGCTGGGCGCCGAAACAGCACCTGGGTCATCACAGCGCCTGGCCTGGTCGGCAACGGAACTTTTCGAGGGCGTCCCCGTTTCGACACCCGTGCTTGTCGTAAATGGCAGCCTTCCGGGCCCGACGCTTTGCCTCACCGCAGCCGTGCACGGGGATGAGCTCAATGGCATCGAAATGGTACGCCGGGTTTTGCATGACATCGATCCGAAAAAACTATCGGGAGCGGTCATCGGCGTACCGATCGTCAATGTTCAGGGTTTTCGCCGAGGATCGCGCTACTTGCCCGACCGCCGCGATCTGAACCGATACTTCCCCGGCAATCCGAATGGCAGTGCCGCAGCGCGCATTGCGCATGCCTTGTTTACCAACATCATCGCGCATTGCGATGCGCTCATCGGTCTGCACACCGGTTCGTTCGAGCGCGCCAACCTTCCTCAGATTCGTGCTGACCTGAGGAATCCGGATGTCGTTACGCTGACGCTCGGCTTCGGCTCGATGGTCGTCTTGCATAGTGAACCGACGGTCGGCACCTTGCGCCACGCTGCGACGATGGCAGATATTCCGGCCGTAACCGTCGAGGCTGGCGGCCCGTCACAGCTCGAGCTCACCGAAGTGAAACACGGTGTTAAAGGTATCGAAACGCTGCTGACGACTCTGGGGATGGTGAAGAAGATGCGCCTTTGGGGCGATCCCGAACCTGTCTACTACCGCTCATCATGGGTTCGCGCCGACAATGGCGGCATTCTGCTCGCCGACGTCAGTCTTGGCAGCACGGTACGCGAAGGCGACTTGCTCGGCACTATCACAGATCCTATGAGTAATGCGCGCAGCGAACTACGGTCGCCATTTTCCGGCCGCATCATTGGCATGGCGCGCAACCAGGTTGTCATGCCAGGCTTTGCCGCGTTCCACGTCGGCATCCAGGCTGATGACGTCGACGTCATCCAGATCCAGGAAGACGAGCCGACTGATCTCGCACAAAAATCCGTCACTGGTGGTTACGTAGACGGCATGTCCGAGTAAACTGCCCGCCCATGGCAGATAACGCATTCTCTGCATGAGCGAGCGCAAACCCCTATCCAGCTTCTGGCAACCCCGATACTGGCCGACGTGGCTCGGCATGGCTTTGCTGCGCCTTGCATGCCTGTTGCCGCACGGCGTGGTTCTGGCTATCGGCCGCACGCTCGGTCGCCTTGTCCACGCGATCGGCGGCTCACGGCGCGCCATTGTGCGTCGTAACATCGAGCTGTGTTTCCCTGAAATGACCACGCAGGAGCGTGATGCGCTTGCATATGAACATTTCAAGGCACTGGGCATCAGTTTCATGGAAATGGGGCTGGGTCGGTGGGCCAGCGACAAGCACCTGTCGTCGATCACGACGATCGAAGGCCTTGAGTACCTGAACGGCGCGCTCGAGACAGGGCGTGGCGTCATCATGCTCAGCGCGCATTTCACGACACTTGAAATCAGTGGCCGGGTACTGAAACTCCAGACACCACCATACGACGGCGTCTACAGAAAGAACCGCAGCGAATTCATCGATGAACTGCAGCGCACCGGTCGCGAATGCTCCGTCCATGCCACTATCGAAAAACGTGACATCAAGAAAATGGTGCGCAGCCTGAAGGCAGGCCGCGCGGTCTGGTACGCGGCCGACCAGAGCTACAGGGCCAAGGGCGCGGAAGTCATCGAATTCTTCGGCGTACCTGCAATGCACATCACGGCGACCTCAACCCTGGCGCGCCTCGGCAATGCGGTTGCCATACCCTACTTCCCGATGCGCAATGCGGATGGCACCTATACACACACCTTGTATCCACCGCTTGAAAACGTACCGAGCAAAGACGCGATCGCCGACACGAAGAAATATATCGCGATACTCGAAGAGCACGTACGAAAATGCCCTGAGCAGTATTTCTGGATCCATCGCAAGTTCAAGGGCCTGCCGGATGGCTATCCCGACTACTACGCTGACCTCGACGCGTTGAAATAGCCCTCGAGCAACTGCTCCCAGTTCCCCGAGCGAAAGTGCAGCTTCGGATCAAGCCCGACAATCTTATGCAGTGACCGGTGCAGTCGGCTCAGTGTTTCCTGTTGCCACGGTCCGGGCATCTTGAGAGATCCCTTGTCGAAGTCGAGCATCCACACCAGTCCATCCGTATCGATCTGGACGTTATAGGCGTTCATGTCAGCATGGTATACGCCCGCCTCGTGAAACTCGTGGATGGCCGCGCCAACCGACTGCCAGAAAGCCTCGTCGGGATTGTTGCTCGCTATGTACTGCGACAGCGGCACAATTCCCGGGATACGCACGGTAATGAGGTCGGCAGTATAGAACGTGCCACGCTGAACGTAACGAGCCGCGGCGGGTCGCGGCACGCGCATATTGTTCGAGGCCAGTTTGTCCAGCAAACGCCACTCCATGAACGAGCGCGTCTTGTCAGCACCGGAGAAAATGTAGGTGTCTTTCACGAGCCTGCCGACGAGCCCGCCGCGCATGTAATGCCGAAGGACAAACTGCCTGGGCACGTTGCCGACGAACATCGTGCTACCGCGCCCGCCCGAGCGCAGCGAACCTGTCAGCACCTCGGCATGCAACCAGCCATTGGGCGTGAACCGCTTATCCGAAATCTGGTTGATAATGGACTTATCGTATAGGATGGCGCCGGTCGCGGTCTTCTCGATAATTTCGGTCAACGGACCCTTTCCCCAAACACTTGCGTGCATGGATATTGCCTGATTTGAACCAGCAATCGAAGCCTGAGCACATTTGTGTCCTGCGTCTCTCGGCAATCGGGGACACTTGCCACGCGCTGGCAGTCGTCCGGCGCGTCCAGGACAACTGGCCCGGCACACGCATTACCTGGATTATCGGCAGCACGGAAGCCGCACTGATGTCCGATATCCCGGACATCGACTTCATAGTCTTCGACAAGTCTCGCGGTCGCGCAGCGTACAAGGATGTTCGCGCCGCGTTGCGAGGCAAACACTTCGACGTTGCCCTGTGCATGCACGCGTCGATGCGCGCTAACCTGCTGATTCCTTCAATTCCCGCAACCATCCGGCTTGGCTTCGACAAGGCTCGGGCGAAGGACTTTCAGTGGCTGTTCACCAATAGACGCATCGATGCCGCGCATGGCGAGCACGCGATGGAAGCAATGATGGCGTTCGCGACGGCGATCGGCGCAGAAGAAACAAAGCTGCGTTGGAATATACCGCTGTCGGACAGCGACACGGAGTTCGCCGCCCGCCATCTCGCAGGCGATAAACCGCTGGTCGTAATCAGCCCTTGCAGCAGCCAGCGCGCTCGCAACTACCGCAACTGGGGCGTCGAGAACTATGCCGCCACAATTGCCCATCTCGAATCACGGCATCGCGCCCGCATCGTGTTGACCGGCGGACCATCCGATCTCGAAAAAACGTATGGCGAGCGCCTTGCGGCAGGCAGCGAGGCCATCGATCTCGTAGGAAAGTCATCGCTCAAGCAACTAGCCGCATTAATCTCCACGGCCGACCTCGTAATCTGCCCGGACTCGGGCCCGGCTCATATGGCGACAGCGCTTGGAACTCCAGTGATAGGCCTGTACGCGAGCTCGAATCCACAGCGAACTGGGCCCTATTTATCCTCAAAATACACGATTAATCGCTATCCTGACGCTATTCAGCGCTATCTTGGCAAGAACGTCGCCGATCTCCGCTGGGGACAACGGGTTCGCCACCCGGATGCAATGGACCTGATTGCGGTGGAAGACGTACTGCAGAGTATCGATGCTTTCTTCGATGATAGAGACTTTTAGGCACTTTTTTCCAGTATTTTAAGCAATACGGTATCGGGCTTAAGGTCCTTCAGGCACCTCAGATGACCCAGCGGGCATTCCCGCTCGAAGCATGGACTACACTCCAGGTCCATTCGATGAATATCGTGACTTTTCGTAAGTGGGGGCGTGAATTTCGGCGAAGATGAGCCGTAAATGCCGTGTACGTGAATGCCCACCGCGGCGGCGATATGCATAAGCCCGGAGTCATTGGACACGGCCTGCTCGCACGCGGCCAGCAGGTCGATAACATCCTCGAGCGAGGTCTTGCCGCACAGGTTCACAGCCTTGCTGCCAGCGGCGATTGCGTCGCCGGCAATTGCGTCCCTGGAAGATCCCAGGACCCAGACATCGAAACCGGCCTCGTCGAGACGGGCAGCCAGCTCTGTGAAATATTCATGCGGCCAGCATTTGGCGGGACCATATTCCGCGCCGGGCATCATCGCCACGACGCGCCGATCAGTCGCGATACCGAGTTCGCGCATGGCCTTTTGCTGCTTGTCCAGCGAGACAGCCAGCGCAGGATTCGGCAGGGTGTCGGGCAATGGTTCACCCTTGTCGAGACCGAGGGCAACGAAACGCTTGACGGTCTGATCGAGCACGCCCTTGTCGAATGGCCGCATATCATTGATAACCCCGAAACGCATTTCGCCCCGGAAACCCGTCCGCAGAGGAATCTTCGCAAACCAGGGGATGAGCGCTGACTTGTATGATCGCGGCAAGATTATTGCGCGATCGTAGTCCGTGTCACGAAGCTCCTTGCCAATGCGCTTTCGGGTTCCGATCCCAATCTCGCCGTGTGCTGTTGAGGACGCAATGCCGGCCCTGATCTCGGGCATGCGCGCCACGATCGGCAACGACCACTCAGGTGCGAGCACGTCGAGTTCGCGGTCTGGTTCGCCAAGTCTCAGGACCCTGAACAGGGACTGGGCCATGACCATGTCACCGACCCAGGATGGTCCGACGATCAGTGTTGCTGCGTTCCGCAAAGCTGGTCCAGGTAAGCGGGCACGCCCTCTTCAACGGGGCGAAACTCCACGTCGCAACCGCACTGGCGCAGTTGCGTCAGGTCCGCCTGCGTGAAGCTCTGGTATGCGCCTTTCAGATGATCGGGGAATGGGATGTAACGAACCTTGCCTTTGCCGTGCCAATTAATGACAGCTTTCGCGACATCATTGAAGCTCTGAGCACGCCCCGATCCGGTGTTGTAGATACCGGATACATCCGGGTTGTCGAGGAACCACAGGTTTACGTCGCAGACGTCATCGACGTAAACAAAGTCGCGCAGTTGTTCCCCGTCGCCGTAGCCGTCCGTTCCTTTGAACAGGCGCGCCTCGCCGTCATCGAGAATCTGGTTATTGAAATGAAACGCGACGCTCGCCATCGAACCTTTGTGCTGCTCACGAGGCCCGTACACGTTGAAATACCGCAAGCCGACAACCTGGCTGTCCGGCGTTGCCGCAACTCGACGTACATAGCGGTCAAATTGCAGTTTGGAATAGCCATAGACGTTGAGCGGATTCTCGAAGATAGGATCCTCTACGAAATCTTTCGAACCGCCGTAAACCGCCGCCGAAGACGCATAAATATACGGCTTCGCGTGCTCGAGGCAGTAGTGCAGGAGGTCCTGCGAATATGCGTAGTTGTTTTTCATCATGAAGCGGCCATCCCACTCGGTCGTCTCCGAGCAGGCGCCCTGATGAAAAATCGCCTTGATGCCCTTCGCAAACGCCGCATCCGACTGCAGTCGCCGGACGAAGTCGCCCTTGTCGAGGTAGTCGGCTATCGGCAGGTCGGAAATATTGACGAATTTGTGTCCATCCTCGAGATCATCAACAACGACGACATCATCATGCCCACGGTTCGCGAGCGCGTGAACGAGGTTGCTGCCAATGAACCCGGCGCCGCCGGTAACTATATACATGACTAATCTGCACCTTCCAGCATGTGGTATTGCGCGCCGCAGTACGGGCACTTGGCCTCGCCGGTTTCCTCGATCGGGATGTACACCTTGGGATGCGAGTTCCAGAGATACATGCCCGGCATTGGACAGCTCAACGGCAGGTCCCTGGCACGAACGCCGTAATTGTTCTGTGCGTTTGCCGGAATCAGGTCCTGGTCGATGGTTCCCGCTTTGGCTCCCACGTGCTTCCTCTTCAAAGTCTTCAAGGCCGGACGGCGAATTATAAGCTCATGCCAGCCACTCGTCCCATATTTTGGCAACGAACTCGCGCTGAGCGTGGAATTCATCCTGGCTGACTATTGGGGTTCGGTCGTCGAGCACCAGGTGATGTTGTCGCAGGCGGTAGTCCCGGTAAGCATCCTGCAATCCGTCGCCCACCGCCTGCTCGATGCAGCCTTCGGCCGCGAGGGCGTCGAGCTGGCGAATGTTGTCTGAATAGAAGATAACGTCCGGGTGCGCCTTTGCCTGCTCAAGGACCAGGTACTGGACAAGAAACTCGATATCACCAATACCGCCGCGACCGTGCTTCAGGTCGAACTGATCCTCACTGCTGCGATCGAGCTCCTTTCGCATGCGCTGACGCATGGCAATGACATCGTCACGCAATTTATCGCGGCGCACACGTCCGACCAGCGTTTCGCGGCGAATACGTTCAAACTCAGCCGCGATATCTGCACTGCCGGCGACCGCGCGAGCACGCAGCAGCGCCTGGTGTTCCCATGTCCACGCGTTGTCTTCCTGGTAGCGCTCAAATGCGTCGGTACTGGTAACCAGCAAGCCCGAATGCCCGTCCGGCCGCAGCCGCGTGTCAATTTCGTACAGCTGGCCCGAGCCGGTTTGCGTGGTCAGGAAGTGGACTAGCCGGCGTACGAGACGACCAAAAAACAGCGCATTGCCGAGGGGCTTATCGCCATCCGTGAACTGCTTATCGCCGCAGGAGTCATGCAGAAAAACGATATCAAGATCGGAGCCGTAGGAAAGCTCCAGCCCGCCAAGCTTGCCGTAGGCCACGATGCCGAAACCGGCCGCCTGCTCCACACCATTGACCGTATGCCGGGGCACACCATGGCGTTCGGTCAGGTCCCGCCATGCGACGCGCAGCGCTTCTTCGAGCACAGTTTCCGCCAGCCACGTAAGGCCGTCACTGACCTTCATTATCGGGATCTTGCCGTTGAAGTCGGCTACCGCAATGCGAAACATCGTCGACCGCTGGAACTGGCTGATCACATGCATGCAAGACTCGCTATCGCCCCCCTCACCAGTCAGTCGTTCCTGCAGCTCAGCTGACAAGTCGGCGCGCGTCACGGCACCGGAGTACAGCCGTGGATCAAGCAGCTCATCGAGTAGCACCGGGTAACGTGCGATCTGATCAGCGATATAGTTGCTGCGCGCACACAGGTCCACAAGGCGTGCGAGAGCGCCACGGTTTTCATTAAGCAAGGCGAGGTATGCGCTGCGCCGCAGAATCCGTTCGACGATGGTCAGCGTGCGTGTCAGGGCGCGCAACGGGCGCTCGGACTTGGCTATTTCCTGCACAAGTTGCGGAACAAACCGTTGCAGGCGAGCTCGAGCCGCGGCGTCGGTCTGCCGCGTCCCCGTATCAGCGGCGAAGCCAGCGAGCGTTTTCGCTATCGCCCCGGTGTTCCCAATATCCTCTGCCGAAAGGAGTCCGGACCAGGCCTCCTCATCCGCACCTGATTCCCAGGCATGTTCAATCTGCTTGCTGAAAGGTGTTTCTTCACTGCTCTCACGAAAGGCGATGTGCTCGAACTGCGCCGAAATTGCAGCGCGGTGATTCTCGACATCGGCATACAGTTCATCCCAGTCACCGTAGCGCATCGCCAGGCACAGACGCTGACGATCAGCGCACTCGGTTGGCAAATCGTGTGTCTGGCGATCGCGGATGGCCTGGATGAAATTCTCGAGGCGCCGCAGGAATCGATACGCTCCACGTAACTGCTCCGCGTTATCGGCCGAGATGCCCCTGCTGTTGACGAGCAGAGGCAAGATCTTCTGCAGCTCGCGCGACTGCAGGGCCGGCTCGCGGCCCCCGCGCACAAGTTGCAGCGATTGGACGATGAACTCCGCTTCCCGAATTCCACCGGGACCGAGCTTGATGTTGTCCTGCAACTCGCGTTTCTGCACTTCGGCCGCAATCATCGCGTGCATTTCGCGCAAGGACTCGAATACGCCAAAGTCGATGTAGCGCCGGTACACGAATGGCTGAATCATGTTGCGATACAGGTCGAATGCGACGTCGTCACCGGGTTGCGGGCCAACGATACGTGCCTTGACGTAGGCATAACGTTCCCAGTCACGTCCATGTTGCAGGAGGTAGGACTCGAGCGCCCCGAAGCTGACTACCGGCGGACCACTGTCACCGAAAGGACGCAGGCGTGTGTCGATACGAAACACAAAGCCGTCGGCTGTCGTATCGTCAAGGAGCGCGATTACCTGGCGCGAAAACCTCCCGAAGTACTCCTGGGCGCTAATGCGCTTGGCGCCATCGGTCTCCCCGGCTTCGGGATACAGAAAAATGAGATCGATATCCGACGAAAAATTGAGCTCACGGCCACCGAGCTTGCCCATGCCCAGAATGACAGGCGGTACGAGACTTCCTTCTCGCGTACGCACGATGCCATAGCGTGGCAGAAGCGCCCTGGCCGCGTATTGGCAAGCGGCATCCAGCAGACGATCAGCGAGCGACGACAGCGAATTCAGGGTTTCATCGAGATCCGCCAGCGCGAAAACCTCGCGCCACAGCACGTGCAGCATGTAGCGATTGCGAAACCTGCGCAGTTGCGACTGGATGTTCTGGACGCTTGCGTCACTGGCGGCCACATCAGCGACAAACGTTTCAAGTAGCTGCGCCTCAGGCGCGTGCTCGAAGTTCGCTACGTTTTCGAGGAACCATTCTTTTTCGCGCAGGACGACCATCCCGGCGAACTCACTGCACGCAACCAGCCTCGCCAGGGCATCTGCGTGGGCCTTGTCGCCGTAACGTTCGAGCCATAGTTTGACCGACTCGCGAAGCGCCTCCGGCAATGTGTCGACTACCGCTACCATGGCCTGCAGTCTATCGAAAAATCAGGAGTTGGGGCTTACAACGGCGGCCGGCCCTGAAGCCGGCATTTTCCGAGTATCAGCCCGACGATGACCTGGTCACGTTGGACAGGTCGGTCAATACCGTTTCAATTGCGGTGGGTTTGCCGATGATATGGCCCTGCGCGTAGTCCACGCCCAGTTCCGTAATCAGCGCGCATGCCTTTTTGGTCTCGACATACTCGGCAACGGTTTGCAGGTCCATCACTTTCGCGACCTGCGTAATAGCCGCAACCATTGACTCGGATATTCGGTTTTCAGCGATATCGCGAATAAAGCCGCCGTCGATCTTCAGCATATCGACATTGAAGTTTTTAAGGTAAGCGAAGGAACTCAGCCCCGCGCCAAAGTCATCGAGCGAAATACCACAGCCGATATAACGCAAACGATCGATAAACGCCTGTGCCTTGTCCAGATTCGACACCGCGGCCGACTCTGTGATCTCAAAACACAAGGATGAGGCAGCAAGGCCGCTTTGCTCAATCTCTTCCTCTATGAATTCGAGTATCTCGTCGTCGCCTAGAGACTGGCCCGACAGGTTGATCGAGAAGATGGCGGCCTGTCCGTCGACAAACTCGCTCACGTCAGCCAACTTGGCAATCGTCGTGGATACTACCCAGCGATCGATCTGCGGCATCAAGCGATAGCGTTCGGCAGCCGAAA
>Ga0316189_10003017_pt1 | contig 16397 bp, 11 predicted proteins | sample LowCovwburrow_MG_FD_204930 | JGI IMG/M metagenome (GOLD analysis project Ga0316189, IMG submission 204930) | Coastal sediment microbial communities from Maine, United States - Lowes Cove worm burrow | ecosystem: Environmental > Aquatic > Marine > Coastal > Sediment | place: USA: Maine... | reverse complement strand
GGTGGGCCACGATGATCACCGTCCGGCCGTCGAACAGCGAAGCTACGGCCCGCTCCAGCTTGGCTTCAGTTGCAGGGTCGACCCGCGATGTCGGTTCGTCCAAAACCACCAGGTCGACAGGGCGGACCCAAGCCCGAGCCAGGGTTAACAGTTGGGTTTCGCCGGCCGAGAGTTGGCCGGGCTCGATCGTGGTGTGCAGGTTGGGTCCGCCAAGTCGTTCGAGGCCGACCATTGCCAAGGCATGCTCGACGGCCGATTCGCCGATCGAGGAGTCGAACAGGGTCAGGTTGTCATAGGCCGATCCGGTGAACGATTCGGCGGTTTGGGGGATCACGGCGACCCGCTGGCGGAGTTCGGCGATGCTCATGCCGCTCAACGGCACCGACGACAACGTAATCGAGCCGCTGGCTGGCTCGACCAGTCGAGCCAACAGCCGTATGAAGGTGGTTTTGCCACCTCCGGTTCGACCGATAACTCCGAGTGTTCGCCCGGCGCCGAGGGTGAGGTTCACGTTGTCTAGAACTGGTTGATCGTCGTCGTAGTTGAAGCTGACATGGTCGAAGGTGACGTCGAAGGGGCCAGGCTCTGGGCTTTGGGTGCCGGCATCGGCGATCAGCGGTTGTTCATCCAGCAGGGTCGATACTCGCTCCATGGCCCCGGCTGCCTTCTGGACGATTTCGATCTCGTGGATCAATTCTTCCAGCGGTCGACGGATCAGATTGGCGTATTGAAACAGCAGGAGGGAGGTACCGAGACTGAACCAGGCTTGGCTTACCCCGATTGCTCCACCGATCAAAGCCAACACGGTGCCGGAAAAGGCGACCGTCTGAGCGCTTATCCACACCTTCAGCCATTCCCGTTCTCGGCTCAGCTCGGTTAGACGGGTATTGATGGCATCTTGAGAGAACCGGTACATGGCCCAACGGCCGGCACCGTTGGCCCGCAGATCCTCGGTGGCGGTCAACCGTTCTTCGATCCCGCCGTACATGACAGCGTTGGCTCGTAGATGGTCGGATGATTCAGCGACCGAGCGATGCCGTTGTCGGGCCACAACGGTGCCGGCGGCCAGTCCATAGGCCAGCATGGCAACACCGAGCCGCCAGTCGATAAAGGCCGACACTGCGGCGGCTCCCAGAATCGTCACCAAGCTGGACCAGGCCCTCAACACAACCCGACCGATAAAGTCGGCCACATCGGCTAAGTCACCGTCGACCCGTTGGATGAGTTCGCCGGGCGTGTGCCGACGGTGGAAATCGTGGCCCAAACCCAGTGTGTGACGAGCGAGTCGTAGGCGGAGTTGGTCGGTTGTTCGCCATGCAAGAGCGGTTCCGGCCCAAACCTGGATCACCATAAGAAGCTGGACAGCGACACCGATACCCAACAGGCCAACGGCCAGCCAAACGATGTCGGCAACCTTCAGTGGATCGGCCGAGCCAACGTTGCTGCCGCCACTACTGATGTTGTTGGCCGCCAAGTCGACGATGCGTCGAAGCAGCAAAGGCCCGCCGAGACTAAACGCAGTGGTGACGACAACCAGCGCCGCAATAGCGGAGTAGTTGCGGCGGTCGGAACGGATGAGGATCGTCAAGGCTCGCCAACGATTTGGTGGCTTGGCAGACATCATTTAAGGATGGCCCAAATGTAGGAGTCTTGTCGCCTGAATTTGATCCGTGACCGGCAGGCCACCTCGGCTTACTCGACAGCCTCTGAGTCAGGACACTAGCTGTCGGGGATGCCGAGTGCTTCGCGAGCTGTTTTTACGGCCCATTTAAAGTCGGATTTGCCATTGGGACTGCGGAACACTTTGTCGACCCTCACAATGTGCTTTGGCAGTTTGTAGCCGGCGAGCAAGGTGCGTAGTGAGTCGACCAGTTCTTTGTCGGTGCTGGTGGCGTTGGTCGTCGACTCGACAACGGCCACAACGACCGACCCCCACCTTGGGTCGGGCACACCAACGACATTGGCGTCGACAACGTCATCCAGCAGTTTGAGGGCCTCTTCAACCTCCTCGGGATAGACCTTCTCTCCGCCGGTGTTGATGGATACCGACCCCCGGCCAAGAAGGGTTATCGTCTCGTCGGATTCGACGGTGGCCCAATCGCCGGGCACACTCCATCGTTGGCCTTCAAAGGTTCTGAACGTTTGAGCCGTCTTCTCCGGATCGCCGTAGTAGCCCAACGGGATCGGCCCGCCGACAGCCAGGAAACCACGTTCGCCCGATCCCGGCTTGACTCGTCGGCCGTCTTCAGTGAAGACAGCGGCAAACGGACCAAGAGTGAATTTGGCCGTGGCCGTTCCAGGGTCGGCAACCGAAGACTCGGTGCCGCCAAACCCGACGCCTTCGCTGGCCCCCAGCGAGTCGATAAGGGTCAGATCGGACTCGGCCGCGCCGGCATGGGCCAGCAGTCGGTCTTTGATTGGTTGACTCCACATCACCCCGGAAGACAAGATGCCGGTGAGGCTGGTGAGATCAACAGGTTTTCCGGACTCGGCCGCGGCGTCAAGCGCTTCTACCATCGGGGTGGCGAACACATCTCCGACGATGGTGATAAAAGTGCATCGCTGCTGCTCAACCGTGTTCCACAACTCGTTGGCGTCAAAACTGCCGGCCGAAAGGGAAACGATGGAGCCACCGCTCAGCAGTACCGCCAGGGCAGTGATTCCGGCTGTGCCATGCATGAGAGGCGATGCAGCGAGTTGCCGCATGGTGCCACCGTTATTGGCGATTGCCTCGGCTGCCGGCGCTACGTCGTCAAGGGTCGAAGGGGGCTCGTGGCCCAGTCGTTCGTAGTACCGTCGGCTGATGGTCACCAGGTTCTGATGCGGCCACATCACCCCTTTCGGGTTCCCCGTGGTGCCGCCGGTGTAGAGAATCCAAAGATCGGAGGGTTCTCGATTGATCGACGGGGCCGGGTCGTTGTCGGCGATCAGCGACTCGTAGCTGATTGCCCAGTCGGGCCGAGTATCCCCTCCGACCTGGATCCACAGCCGAACGTCGGGCAAATCTTGACGAACGTTACCGAACCGCTCGGCTAGTGATGAGTCGAAGAAGACGGCTTTGGCGTCGGAATTGTCGATCAGGTAGGCCAGTTCGGATTCGACATAGCGATAGTTGACATTGCATGGGGCCGCTCTGACTTTGAACGCGGCGTATTCAACTTCGATGTACTCGTTGCTGTTATAGAGGGCGCAGGCGACATTGTCGCCAGGGCCAACGCCCACTGCCCCCAACACCGAGGCCAGGCGGGCCGCCCTATCGTCCAACTCGGCCCAGGTTCGGGAGATGCCACCGCAATGGAGAGCGAGACTATCCCCGCGATGGTGAGCGATTCGCTCATAAGCCGACGCCAGATTCAGCACCACGTAGATCCTCCTGGGTTGAGACCGAGATTAGCCCTTAACCCCCCAACCCTAAAAATTCACCCCATCGACACCGCACAAGGAATCTCTGCGACCAAGGCGAAACATCCCTGCTGGTTGGCTTTTGGGTTTTGGCTTTTCTCGTTACGAGGCAACAGCCCATCCTCATCACTCCACCTAGGCCTCGTAGGCATTTCTGTTGGGGGGCCGCTGGGCGGTGGATTGCCAGCCAATCCCGGTGGCTAAGCTTGGAGTGAGGGTAGGAGGGCCGACCACGCCTTTGTCCGAAAGGGGTGGGTCAACGCCAAGTTCCTAAAAGGTCGACTGACTCCCTGCGGCTGGGACATCGAATACTGCGGACTCTAGGACGCATGCCGTCTCCTAGCCTTGGATCGCGTTCAGGTAGTTGTAGAGGGTTACTCGGCTGACACCCATGCGTTCGGCGATTTCTTCCACTGCTCCTCGTAGTAGGAAGACGCCTTGGTCATTGAGCCGACGTACCGCGATTTGTTTGTCGGCCCGTCCGAGTTGATCGAGCGAATCACCGAATTCCTGCTCAACGATAGCTACTGCTCGGGCTAGGGCCGTGTGGAGGTTGAGCGGAGCCGAGGGCACCGGATCGCCCTTTTCGACTCGAATCTGGATGCTGGTTGCCCCGGCCGCAAAACCTTCGCTGACAAGGGAATCAAGTGCTGAGGCCAGTTCGCTGACCGGGCCTTTGGCAGTCGTGGCGAACGGTCCCATGGTGGTGTCAAGCGTTGGTCGAGAGAGGATTTCCACGACCTTCAGTACGTGTGGTCCGGGGGCTCCCTCGACGAACGGTTCGACAAAAACCTCAAGATACCCTTGCTCCATTTCTCCCACGATACTCCTCAATGGCTAATGTTCAGGTGAGCGTGGAGCAATCGAGGTTGGTCCAAGGCCATTTGGCAACATTGAGACGCAGTAACAACGACGTGAAGGTAGAGATCTTGGAGCAACAATCTGATGCGGATCTGGTGGTCACCGGAGCTGATCTGATCGCAACCATGGACGACAGCCGGGCGGAGATCGCCGGTGGCTGGATCTCTGTGAAAGACGGGCTGGTCAGCGCGATAGGTGGAGCAACCGATCCGGTGCCTGTCGCCCGCCAGGCCCTGGACGCAGCGGGCTGCTTGGTCACTCCCGGCTTGATCAACACCCACCATCACCTCTACCAAAATCTCACTCGGGCCTATAAGCCAATGACCTCCTCACCGTTGTTCGGGTGGCTAACCGAGCTCTACCCGTTGTGGGCCGCTCTCGATGAGGAGGGGGCTTTCGTGTCGGCCTGGGTCGGCCTTGCCGAGTTGGCCCTCGGCGGCTGCACCACCTCGACTGATCACCTCTATCTCCATCCCGCCGGCGGTGGTGATTTGATCACGGCCGAAATCCAGGCCGCCCAAGAGCTGGGTTTCCGGTTCCACCCAACCCACGGCTCGATGAGCTTGTCGGTTAAGGACGGTGGCCTACCGCCTGACCATGTCGTTATGGCTGAAGACGATATTTTGTCCGAATCGAAACGGCTGATCGAAACCCACCACGACCGCTCCCACGGGGCGATGGTTCGAATCGCGCTCGCCCCCTGTTCACCTTTCTCGGTGACCCCGGAGCTGATGACCCAAACCGCCGAGCTGGCTGAAAGCCTCGACGTGCGGCTCCACACCCACCTGGCCGAGAACGCCGAGGATGACGAATTCTCGATGGCCACTTTCGGTCGTCGTTGCGTCGATCAGTTCGCTGAAGTGGGTTGGATGTCGGACCGTTCGTGGGTCGCCCACTGCGTGAGGCCCAACGACGCCGAGATCACACAGCTCGGCCAGGCCGGGGTTGGCGTGGCCCACTGTCCAAGTTCAAACCTGATCCTGGCGTCGGGGATTGCCCCCATTACCAAGATGAGGGCGGCGGGTGTGCCGGTGGGTATCGGGTGCGACGGTTCCTCGTCGGCCGATTCGGCGTCGTTGTGGCAGGAAACCCGGCTGGCGATGCTGCTGGCCAAAGCTTCGAGCGGTGCCGGTGCTTTTGACGCCAGGGATGCGTTGGACGTCGCCACTCGTGGCGGGGCCAAGTGTCTGGGCCGCGAAGGCGAGATAGGCCAGCTCACCGTGGGGGCCGCCGGCGACCTTGTCTGTTGGAATCTTGAGGGGCCGACGTTCGCCGGTGCACTTTCGGATCCAGTCGAAGCATTGCTACGCTGCGGACCGACCTCGGCCCATCACACTGTGATTGCCGGAAAGGTAGTCGTCCAGAAAGGAAATCTGGTTGATGAGCGGCTTGACGAACGTCTCTCACAGCATCACCGGATAGCAACCAGAATGCAGAAACTCAATGACTAGTCCCGTCGTCGGCAGCGAATCCCATGAGATCCACGATGTCCAACAGTATTGGCCGGCACCTTCTAAGTATCTGGCCCCGTCCTCAATCGATGAGGCTCTCGATCTGCTGGCTGAACACCAAACCTCGGCCCGTCCAATAGCGGGAGGCACCGACCTGATCCTCGAGATGGCTCGTGGCGCTCGAACCGGGATTACCACCCTCGTCGACCTGTCACGCATCGCCGAGTTGGCATCGATCGAGATTACCGACGGTCGTGTCCGGCTGGGCGCAATGACCACCCATTCCGACGTGGTTGGAAACGCCGAAATGGTTGCCGTGGCACTCCCCCTAGCCCAGGCATGTCGAGAGGTCGGTTCGCCGGCGTTGCGCAACCGGGCCACCATTGCCGGAAACCTGGTAACCGCCAGCCCGGCCAATGACACCATCTCGGCCCTCTACGCCCTGAACGCCGAGATTACCATTCGGTCGGCCAAAGCCTCCCGGACTGTCGCAATCGACGACTTCTACACCGGTTTCCGCTCGACGGTGCTGGAACCAGGCGAGTTGATCACCAGTATCGAATTTGATGCGCTCACCGCCGAACGTCGAGGGATATTCGTCAAGCTCGGCCTACGTCGGGCCCAAGCGATCTCGGTTGTGCACCTCGCCGTTGTTGCCGAACTGGCAGGGGACGGCCAAACCGTGTCGGAGTTGTCGGTGGCGCTCGGCAGCGTCGGCCCGACCATCGTCCGGTTCGACGAGGCCACCACGATCGCCGCCGGACGTTCCTTGGCCGACAGCGCCCCCGACGTTGCGGCCGCCGCGGCAGCTTTCGTGAGCCCGATCGACGATGTTCGGTCCACCGCCGACTATCGCCGCCAAGGATTGGAAGTCGGGCTCCGACGAGCTTTGGAATCACTGGCTGAGGGCACCGAAGTGGCAACCTGGCCAAACCGTGTCCCCCGGTTGGTGCCCCCAGGGGAGCCAACGCCCACCGGAATTGGCAGTAGCGTGACAGCGATAACACAGGTCAGAACAGCTGAATCTATCATCGAATGTGTGGTAAACGGTGAAGCTCGGTCGGCGTCGGGAGCGGTCGGGAAAACACTCCTCGACTGGTTGCGTTCCGACCTTCGTCTAACCGGCACCAAGGAAGGGTGCGCCGAAGGCGAGTGTGGTGCTTGCACCATCCACCTTGACGGACGAGCGGCGCTTGCCTGCTTGATCCCCGCCGCCCGGGCTGAGGGGGCAACGATCACCACCGTCGAAGGGATTGCCCCCACGAACCCGACCGCCACTGGCTCGGCCACTAGCGTCACCATCACGGGCGGCAAAGGTGGCGTATCGTCCAACGTCGCCGATCCGGCCGAAAGTGGACACGTCCTACACCCCATCCAGGCCGCCTTTGAGCAGACCGGCGGGGTGCAATGCGGGTTCTGTACGCCCGGTTTCATCATGAGTTCGGTGTTGCTCGACGAAGAAGTTGATTCCCCAACCCGATCTGAAATTGTCCAAGGGCTGGCCGGCAACCTATGCCGATGCACCGGCTATTACGCCATTATCGAAGCGATCGAAAGGGCCAACCGATGACTGTTGGTCAATCTGTGCTGCGTCCCGACGGGGCGGCCAAACTTACCGGCCAGGCCCAATACCCCTCGGACCGGATTCCCCCCGACGCGTTGTGGGCCAAAGCAGTCTTCACCAACCAGCCCCACGCTCGTCTCCTCAGCGTCGATTTCACCGAAGCCCGGGCTACACCGGGCGTAGTGATGGTGCTGGGATCGGCCGACGTCCCGCTGAACGACTACGGCCTTACATTGCCCGACCAGCCGGTGTTTATCGGGCTCGAAACCACGGGCCAAAGCGTAGTGCCGTCCGATGTCTCACGATGGGAGGCCGATCATTTGGCCCTGGTCGTGGCGGAAACGGCCGAAGCCGCCCATCAAGGGGCGGCAGCCATCACCGCTGTTTGGGAACCGCTGGAGATCCTGTCCGACATCGACGCAGCCTTAGCCTCGGACACCTTGGTCCATCCCGAGAACGACCAGCCGACGAACGCCTACTACGGCTACAAGATTCGCAAAGGGGATATGGAGGCTGGATGGGCCGAAGCCGTGGCCGTCGTCGAAGGCATCTACGACCTGCCCTACCAGGAACACGCCTACCTTCAGCCCGAAGCCGGTGTTGGCTACTTCGACAACGAAGGTCGGGTAACCATTGAAGTCGCAGGTCAGTGGGTGGAAGAAGATCGCCTGCAGGTCGCCCGCTCGTTGAATCTTGACGACGACCAGGTTCGGATCATCTATCCCGCGATCGGTGGGGCATTTGGGGGTCGAGAAGACGTCTCGGTGCAGATTGTCCTGGGGCTCGCTGTTCTGCGGCTGTCTGAGCAGGGGATCGACCGGCCGGTCGGCATGGTGTGGTCCCGTGAAGAGTCGATCGTCGGGCACCACAAGCGGCACCGGGGTCGAGTGAAAGCTCGTTGGGGAGCCGCGGCGGACGGTACCATCGTGGCGGTTAAAAGCGAGGCTTGGCTTGACGCCGGGGCCTATAACTACACGTCGAACAAGGTGCTCGGAAACTTCCACCTTGGCCAGGCCGGGCCCTATCGGGTGCCTAACGCCGAAATCGACAGTTCGACGGTCTACACCAACGCCACACCCGGCGGAGCGTTTCGAGGATTTGGCGGCCCCCAAGCTGCATTTGCGGCCGAATGCCAGATGAACAAACTGGCCGAAGCTCTCAATATGGACCCGGTTGAAATTCGACGGATCAATGCCCTAAAAGACGGTGATGACGGCATCACTCAAACCCCTATGCCCGATGGAGTCACTATCGGTCAAGTGATCGATGCCTGTGATGTCCGGGCTCGCACCACCGAACCCAACGGCGGCCAACCCCGAGCGTTCAGCCCGTTTAGCAGCCTTCCCCCGTCGCCTCGGGCCTTGAAATCGGGCCGTGGATTCGCCTGTTCGTTCAAAAACGTAGGTTTCTCCTTCGGGTTCCCCGAACGGTGCGAAGCCAAAATCGTGCTGCACGGTGATGATGGCCCCAACGGCAGCGCCGAGCCTGAATGGGCCGAACTGTTTCACGGTGGGGCCGAAGTCGGTCAGGGAGCACACACGGCGTTTCGTCAGATGGCAGCCGAAGCCCTCGGGCTTGATGTCGACAAAGTGGCCACCACCTACTCCGACTCGGCCACAACCGGCGATTCGGGTTCGGCGTCGGCTTCCCGACTCACATGGATGGCAGGCAACGCCATCTTGGGGGCGGCCGAACAAGCTGGTAAAGCTTGGCAGGACGGCGACCGGCCCGCCCTTGGACAGTTCCGCTACATACCACCGCCCACCGAGCCGTACGACCCTGAAGATGGTCGATGCGTGCCCAACTTCAGCTATGGCTACGTGGCCCAGCACATTGATCTCACCGTCGACGTCGAGACCGGCCACATCTTTATCGACCGGGTGGTGAGCACCCACGATGTGGGCCGGGCCATCAACCCCGATTTGGTGCGGGGACAGATCGAGGGTGCTGTGCTGCAAGGCCACGGCTATGCCCTTAGCGAGAATCTGCAGGTTCTCGATGGAAAGGTGATGAACCCGAGGTTCAGCAGCTATCTGATTCCGGGAATCGGCGACATCCCGGGTGAGGTTGACAGCGTCGTGCTTGAACTCGCCGACCCCCTCGGACCGTGGGGAGCTCGTGGTATGGCCGAGATGCCCATGATGACTTATGCCCCAGCAGTTATTGCCGCACTCCACGATGCCACAGGCATCTGGTTCAATGAATTCCCCTTAACCCCCCAGCTGGTGTTGAAAGGTCTAAGCGTCTCATGAATTAGCTCAAACTAGGTGGCTTATCCACCTGTCTTCCGATCGTGTTGGGTTATTCAACCCATATCATCCGGTAGGTACCTGGCCGACTGTACCAGTTGAATTCAACCCAGGTAAGTTTTGACACTTGAGGGATAACACAAGGTTTACGCAGCCACCCCTAGCGTACGTTCTTGGTGATATGGATCTCGTCGCTCCGCTTGGAAAAGCGGGTGTCGAGTGCGTCGCCATAGCGCGAAAGGGTGATCCAACCAGATATTCGCGATATGTGAACAAATCATTGGACACAGTCGATGTCTGGAACGAACCCGAGAGCATGGTTGAACGGTTACTAACCGCAGCCGCCGCCGAAGAGCAGAAGCCGGTCTTGTTCTATCAGACCGACCCCGACCTGGTGATGGTTTCACGTTTCCGTGATGAACTGTCCGAGGGTTTCCTGCTTGACGTCGCCGCCCCGAAACTGGTCGAGGAACTGGTCGACAAAGCCGCCTTTCACGATTTGGCCGAGCGCCACGATCTGCCGGTGCCGAAAACCGTTCTACTAAACCCCGGCGACCCCGTCGCCAAGGCCGAAGCCCTGCCGCTACCGGTGATAATGAAACCTGCACTGCGTAAACCCGAAGGTTGGGTACCGGTCGCCAACACGGCAAAGGCAGTCGAGGCCGACACCGTCGAAGAGTTGCGGTCACTTTGGTCGACCTTCGACGAATCCGGTGTTGCGGTGATCGTGCAAGAGATGCTTATGGGCCCCGAATCAGATATCGAGAGCCACCACGTCTACATCGACTCTGCCGGTGAATTCGCCGGTGAATTCACCGGTCGAAAGATCCGCACCAAGCCACTGAAATTCGGCATTTCGACATCGGTGGAGGTGGTTGATATCCCAGCGATTCGCCGTCTGGGCCGCGATATTTGCGAGCGGGTTGGACTCACAGGCGTCGCCAAACTGGACTTCAAACGAAACCATTACGGCCATCCCATTCTTTTGGAAATCAACGCCCGCTATACCTTATGGCACAACCCCGGCGCCGTGGCCGGAGTAAACATCCCCGGAATGGTCTACGCCGACCTGACCGGCACACCTCGGCCGGCCGTCACCCCGGTGACGAAACCCGTCCGATGGGTTAAGCCTTGGTTTGATATCTCAGCCGCCAAAGAAGACGGACTCAGCATGGCCTCGTGGATGAAGTTCGTGGCCACCTGCCAGACAAAAAGCGCAGTCAGTTGGCGAGATCCGAAAGGCGCCGCGGCGGCAGCAAAATTCGGTGTCAATCAGCGCCTAGGCAAATTCTAGGACCCTGGTCGTTCGGTTTCTTTTGCTCGGTTTTGGGCCCATCGCATTGATTGATAGCCGACAACAAGTGGTCGTCGGTTCTTAAACCCGTTGGTTGCCCGTGACGCCATCATTGAGCTGCGAGGCGTATTGATGAGTGTCACGGGTTCGGGTGGATGGCGAAGGGTTTCCAGAATGTCAATCCGGTCGTTATAGGCAGCGATGCAATTGCCAACTTCGGAAGGGCGGTGGGCGTCGGCGCCATACACCGCCATCTTGGCGTGATTCCGGCACAACATCTCGGCCAGGCGGTTTTCCTGATCGGTACATCGAGAATTGAACACCTCGATCATGTCGGCTTCAGTCGCTAGTTCGTCGATGTGTTTGTGGCCCTCGTAGGGGTGGGGAAGCCAGACCAGGCCGCCTGTGTCTCGCACCCGTTGATGAAGCTCGTTGAAGTCCAGTAGGTCTTTGATCGGTGGGGGTGGAGGTCCGTTGGGGTCGAAAATGACAACTACGTCGCCCCAGTGGGTGCGGACCTCCGCCGCGATGGGAACCCGGATTGGCAAGCGATGTTCGTTGATGATTCGTCGACAGTCGATCGAGCCTTGGTAGGAGTCGTGGTCGCTGATGACGGCCAAGCCAATGTCGTGCTTGACCAGTAGGTTCACCAGACGGGCCGGTGTCATTCGACAATCCCACGAATTCGAGGTGTGGATATGGGCCATGGCCCGAACCTTCTTGGTGCCATTGGCGTTGTTGCCGTTCATGCCCCACCTCCGATCCTGATCGTCGATTCTAACGCTGTGCGACTAACGTCTTGCGATGGATGATCAGACATTCTGGGATGAGATCGAAGCCTATTGCGGTCGCCTGAGCTACACCGTCGGTGAACAGGTGTCGATCCACTGCTCGACCAAGGCCGAGAACTACCAAGTCGTTATCGAGCGATGGGGCGCAGAACGATCCGAGGTCTGGCGGGCCGAAGGCGTCAAAGGCGTCTACACCCCACCTCCGACCGATGCCGATACCAACGGCTGCTGTTGGCCGGTGTCGTTGTCGGTCCCGGTGTCCGATAGGTGGAGGTCGGGCTTCTACTTGGTAACCGTCACCGCTGAGGGCGCTCAGCGGGGGCGAGATGTGGCCCATGCCTGTTTCGTCGTCCGGGCATCGGCATCCCAACAGCAGCCGATGTCCGCTCCGGAGCCGAGATCTCGACGGTCGTCGACGTTGCTGGTACTGGCTACCAACACATGGAATGCCGACAACACCTGGGGTGGAAAGAGCCTCTACACCGGTGGGCATCAAGTGTCGTTTGCCCGGCCATTCGGTCGAGGAATCCTCTGTCGACCACAAGTCGAACGCGACGACCGCAAAGCTCGGCCCGTCCGTTGGGGGGAAGACCCCGATGCTGATGGCCATACCTTCCAGAGCTATCGCATCGAACGCGGTTATCCGGCGGCCATTGGGTCAACCGGGTGGTTCACCCACGAGCGTCGGTTCGTCGAGTGGGCCGAGCGGGCCGGCCACGAGTTCGACATGGCGGTGTCGTCCGATCTCGACAACATCGACGGCCTACTTGATGGCTACGACCTGGTTCTGAGCGTTGGCCACGACGAGTACTGGACAGCGGCCGGCCGCGATGCGGTTGATACCTACATCGCCCAGGGAGGTAACTGGGCATCGTTTTCGGGGAACACCATGTTTTGGCAGGTCCGCCTGGTCGATGATGCCAACCACATGGTCTGTTACAAATACGCCGCCACCGAGCACGACCCGGTTGTGGCTCAGGGCGATCCGGCGTCGGCAACGGGAATGTGGTGCGACCCGACAATCGACCGGGCCGAGTGGACGACGATCGGCGCCGGGTCGGCCTTTGGGCTCTACCACCGGTTCGGGCAGGCTACGCCGCTTGGGACGGGCGGCTATACCGTCGTCGACCCCGACCACTGGATGCTGGCCGGCACCGGTATGACCTACGGCGACGTGATTGGTAGAGATCACGGTGTCGTTGGCTACGAGACGGTTGGCTGCCCGCTTGATTTCGACGACGATCAGCGGCTGGTCGCTCGTCCGATTCCCGGTCAGCCGGTCGATGTCGAGATCGTTGGGTTTGCCCTGGCCTCCAATCTTGGGATGGGGGAGTATCCCAAGTCGATCTCGGCCTTGTCTGACCAAGGGGACTTGGAATTTGTGGCCCAGCGTTTTTTCTCCGGCGCACCGGACCAGAATCCACCATCGGCGGAGGCACTCGGGCGGGCCAGGCGAGGGAATTCGGTGATGCTGACATGTCGACCGGCTGGGGTCGACGGGGGTGAGGTAGTCACCGTTGGTACCACCGACTGGGTCTTTGGTCTGGCCGAAGATGGTGTTGTGGCGAGAGTTACGGCGAATGTGCTTGTCCAGTTGACTTCAGGTGAGGAGTAGCTTAAGTACGGTACCTGTGCCATAATGTCTCTGTATGCGGTTCCCTTGGAATGCGATTCTAGATCAAATAAACGGAATTAGGTGGACATATGGCAGTAGTAACGCTTAATAAGATAAATAAGGTCTATGCGAATGGCTTCCATGCGATTCATGATCTTGATCTTGAAATAGCTGATACCGAGTTCTTGGTGTTGGTTGGGCCGTCAGGTTGTGGCAAGTCCACCGCGCTGCGGATGATCGCCGGTTTGGAAGATATTTCCGGTGGTGAAATGAAGATCGGCGACCGTGTTGTCAACGATGTTCACCCCAAGGACCGTGACATCGCGATGGTGTTCCAGAACTACGCCCTCTACCCCCACATGACGGTTCGGGACAACATCGGCTTCTCTCTCAAGTTGGCCAAGGTTGCCAAGGCCGAGATCAAGACCCGGGTTGAAGAAGCAGCCCAGATCCTGGAACTGACCGAGCAGCTTGATAAGAAACCGGGTCAGCTTTCCGGTGGTCAGCGCCAGCGTGTTGCGATGGGTCGTGCCATTGTTCGCAAGCCTTCGGCCTTTCTCATGGATGAGCCCTTGTCGAATCTCGACGCCAAGCTCAGGGTCCAGATGCGGGCCGAGATCGCTCGCCTTCAGCGTGACCTTTCGGTAACCACCGTCTACGTAACCCACGACCAGGTCGAAGCCATGACCATGGGCGACAGGGTTGCGGTGCTGAAAGACGGCTACCTCCAGCAGGTCGACACACCTCAGAACCTCTATGACCGGCCCGCCAATGTGTTCGTGGCCGCCTTCATTGGTTCACCATCGATGAACCTCTACGAGGCAGAACTGGACAAAGATGGCCTCACCTTGGGATCTCATACGTTGGAGGTCCCCGATTCGCTTTACGAGAGCCGGTCGGGTCTGGCTGCCTACAAGGGCAAGAAGGTTATCGTCGGCGTTCGCCCCGAGGACCTGGAAGATGTTGCTTTGGCCGATGCCGACTCGACCGAGCGGATTTCTGCTCCGGTAACACTCACCGAAGCACTAGGTTCAGAGATCATCGTGCACTTCGAGCTTGATGCCACTCCGGTTGATGCCGGTGACCCCGACGCGGTCGAAGAAGTCGGCGAGGCGAGTGCCGTGGGCCGGTTCGACCCTCGTAGCCGGGTGAAGATGGGTGACAACATCGACATCGCCGTCAATGTGGCGAACCTCCATTTCTTTGATTCTGAAAGCCATTTGGCCATCTGGGACTAGTTCCGGAATCTTCGCAAGATTCACCAGGCAGGGCTTCGGCCTTCACGGGGTCTTCATCCAAGGCTTCACTATGGGTAAGGCTGGTCCGACTGTTCGTCGGGCTGGCCTTATTCGGCGTCGGTAGTGGGCTGATGGTGGTGGCCGACCTTGGCCTCTCCCCCTGGGATGTCTTCCATCAGGGGGTCTCGCTCAAGACAGAGTTCACCATTGGTTTGGTGGCGGTTGCGACAAGCTTCACCGTGTTGTTGCTGTGGATCCCCTTGCGGGAACGGCCGGGGTTCGGCACCTTGGCCAACGCAGTGGTGATTGGTTTGACGATCGACGTAATCAACCGGGTTCTCGATACGCCGGGGGCGCTTTGGGCCCAGTGGTTGCTGTTGGTCGGAGGGATGCTCGCTGTTGCGGTCGGGTCCGGCTACTACATTGGGGCCAAACTGGGCCCTGGTCCTCGGGACGGCTTGATGACCGGACTCGCTCGCCGTGGTTACTCGGTCCGGTTTGCCCGGTTCGGTGTCGAGGGAACGGTTCTCGTCATCGGCTGGCTCCTTGGCGGCACCGTTGGCATAGGAACACTTCTCTTCGCTGTTGGTATCGGCCCGCTTGTGCAGTTTTTCCTGGGGCGTACCTCCGTAAAGTAACCCATGGTCCCCTAGTTCACCGGAAAGTCGAATTAGAGTGCGACCGTGCATGATCCCCCGCCGTGGCACCATCTCGTTGCTTTGGTGACGGCATTTGTTCCAACCTCCCGGTCGGTGGGTTTCGCTGTGTCTTTTATTGGCGCAATAGTTCTGAGCGGCTGCGGAACGGTCGATCTGCCGGGTGGCGAGCGCGCTGGTCGTGGTGTCGGGCAAGCGGAGGCAGCGGTCGCCGACGGAAACTTCGGAACCGGTCGCCAGACTGCGGATGCCTCCCTCACACCGGCCGGTCCAATTGATCAAGCCGAGGAGAACTCGGTGGTGACCGCCGTGCCGGCGAACTACGACGAGGCGGTGCCGGAAGGCTCGATCGTCTACGCCCTCCGGTGCTCAAGCTGTCATGGTGACCTTGGCGAAGGTGGCATTGGGCCACCGGTTATCGGGCTCGATCCGAATCTGATCAAACGCCAAGTTCGCGCCCCGGTCGGTGAGATGCCACTCTATACCTCCGACTTTCTTGGACCCGAAGAGTTGGCTGTGGTCGTCGATTACGTGACCCGGCTCCCTCCGCCGGGAGACGGTGTACTGCCCGAGTTCAACGAAGCGATTCCCCGCCCGCCGGAAGGTCAGTTCTTGACCCGCCTGGAAGAGTCGAGAATCCTTCATATTCTGCTGCACCGGGCGGTGGTCGCCAATGAAACGGTGCGTGCCGGTGAACTCATCAGCCATGTGCGCCCACTTCTGGCCGGGGCTCACCTGGCCGATATCGACGACATCGAAGCATGGTTGACCGCCGGCGACCACCTATCGGCAACTGCGGTGTTGACCGACATGACCGGCGACGACCCCTTGGCGGCTATGGGTGACGATGAAGCAACGCTGTGGATCTTGGCGCAAGCCGCGGCCCGAGGCGATTCATCGGCTGTAACCTGGCTGGTATCGACACTATCGACACCCGACCCTGGGGTTGAGGCTGGAATCCGAGCCGAGATGATGGAGTTGGCCCAAACCGGCCAGTTCGATATGTTGGCTGCCAACCTGGGCGAGATCCTGGGTCCGCTGCCCGGGTGAATGGTTTGAGCCTGGCCCTGACCCGGGCTCTTTGAAGCCGGTATCGTTGGTCGTCTCCGGCCCAACCGTCAACCGAATCGTCAACTGTGACCGATGACCGTTAACCTTCCAGTGCACTGGAATCTCTAGAATCAAAGCAGTGGCAGCCTAATAGGTAATGCCATTTCCACTCTTTGTACCTGAATGAGATGCCCATGTCGGCTGCAACCCACCTTTCACCCCTCGT
>Ga0316189_10003016_pt1 | contig 16406 bp, 16 predicted proteins | sample LowCovwburrow_MG_FD_204930 | JGI IMG/M metagenome (GOLD analysis project Ga0316189, IMG submission 204930) | Coastal sediment microbial communities from Maine, United States - Lowes Cove worm burrow | ecosystem: Environmental > Aquatic > Marine > Coastal > Sediment | place: USA: Maine... | reverse complement strand
CCCTCCAAGCTCCAACGCGGTGACACGCGCGTCAACATTTTCTCGACGGCAGGCCGCTAATAAGACCTCAACCATGTCCGGACTCCGCTCGGACAAATTCTGCCGCTCGAAGTCGATAGAAACCTCATCGAGTGGGTAGGGAATGTACTGATCTGCTTCCACAACTATCTGATTCTCCATTTCCGAATCGGAAAGAGCGGCATTCATCTCGATAGTCTTAGTAATGACTGCGGAACCCGCTACGGCTACGGCTGCGCCTTTGAGCGAGGGCTTCAATATACTGACGGCCTGGGCAATACAATCGCCCACAGCATCGATATCGCTGATATTCTTTTCGACAACAGAATTAGCCGGCAGAGGCCGGATAATATAATTATCCACCTTGTAACTATTGCCGCTCGGGCTTAGCTGCAAAATTTTGACCGCGGTCGTACTAATATCGACCCCCAGCATTGTGCTGGCTTTCTTGCCAAAATTGCTTAGTGCGCTAATATTTTGTAGCTTTTCAAGCACTTAATAACCCCTAAAACTTTCTACTTTCGGCCGGCTTACCTTGAATGAAGCGCCGCTCCGACCCCTTAGACTGCGAATCAATGGACCAACTCAAACCTAGCTCTGCAAAATATAATTAATGATAACAAAAACTTAGCGAATCCATCTGCAAATTTGAATGCTCCAGATTCCAGTATCGGCCGACAATAAATTTTTTATAGTTATCAATTGATTATCAAGCTTTCAGAACAAACAACTTTACCATTGAATAATGCAGCAAGCCCGCACATAATTCTTTGAATCAGATCACGTTTGCTCTCCTCACCAATCGCTCGAATCACCGACTAGCTGTGGCTTCTGGCGATATCGAACCAAGCTGGGAGTAAATACCCAACTCGCCGTAAACGTGATCAATATTTGAGCAGATCTGCTAATTATAATTCTCCAAAATACTTTCTAGGTAGATACTCCTTAATCAAGCTGCTGGCTCAGAGTTGGCGTGTGATGGCATTAAGTACCAGAATAACAAAGCATTTTTGCATGCCGAGTGTATAATAATTAGTTCGCTTAGAGCTCCATATCAAGCGACTGGGGCTGATAATGTGGTTCAGTACTCGTTTCTCCCCAAATTAAGCGGCAATGCATCGCATATAGCGGCTAATCTTTGAGACTCAGTTGAACGTGCAAATAAAGATTCAGAAAATTCTCCAATGGGCAGCCACATTAGCAGTGGCCGGAATGGCTGGCGCGATCATGGTTGCCTCTGCGGCTTATCTCTATCTGGCGCCGCTGCTTCCGGCCGCAGAAACCTATCGCAACGTTCAGCTGGAAACGCCGCTGCGAATCTACACGGCCGACAGACGCCTTATCGATGAAATCGGCAATCGCCGCGACCCCGTGAGCTACGAAGACGTACCCCCCCTGCTTACAGATGCACTCATTGCTACGGAAGACGTGCGCTTCTATTCCCATCCTGGTGTTGACCTACAGAGCCTACTGCGTTCGATTTACGGCATCATTCGCGGCGTTAATCTAGGCGGCGGGAGCACCATCACTATGCAGCTTACTAATCAGCTGTCTTTCGATAGTGATAATGTCTATCTACGAAAAATCAAATCGATCCCCTTTGCCCTGCAGATCGAAAGCGAGCTAACGAAAGAAGAAGTCTTAATGCTGTATCTCAATACTGCTTATTTCGGAGCTGGTGCTGACGGCATTGGTGCAGCAGCCTATGTCTACTACGGGAAGGAAGTAGACGAGCTATCACTCGCCGAAGCCGCGATGATGATTTCATTACTGCCCTGCCCGTCTGCCTGCAACCCATTGAGTAATCCGACGCGAGCGATCGAACGTCGCCGAGTCCGGCTCGCGAACATGCTCAGGCAGGGAATGATCACACAGTCAGATTTCGACAATGCTGACCGCTCGTCAATCACCGCTCAACGTCGCAATCGTGATATCGCAGTCTCCGCGCCCTATATAGCGGAAATGGTGCGTCAGCAGCTATTCGAGGAGCATGGCGAAGATGCTTACAGTCAGGGCTTCGAAGTAGTAACAACTATCGATGGCGATAGGCAACTGGTGGCAAATAAAGCGCTGGTGGATGGCCTGGAGAACTACTACGACAAACGACATGGATATCGAGGCGCTGCCGCAAATTATCCCCAAGAGCTCTATGCGGACCCCAGCGGAGACGCAAAGGGTGCTTGGATAGAAGAACTTCAGCAAGTGCCCGTATTCGGCAACCAACAGCCTGCAATCGTCACGTCTTTAGATGAGCTGAGTTTCGAAGCAGTTCTAAAGTCAGGAGAAATCGCGAAGGTCGAATGGGACGGTATTCGCTGGGCCAATAAATTCAATTCCAGAAACGATGCCTGGCCACCACCACAGAAGGCCTCCGATGCGGTACAGACAGGGGATCTGATTCGTCTCAGGAACGTTGACGGCGAATGGCAACTCGGGCAGGTACCAGACATTCAGGGGGCATTGGTCTCCATGTCGCCAAGCAATGGCGAGATCATAGCCTTGGTTGGCGGCTACGATTTTCGGCGCAGTCAGGTAAACCGCGTCATCACGCCCAGACCGCCTGGCTCAAACTTCAAACCGTTCCTGTATGGCACCGCTCTCGAGCAGGGCTATTCGGCTGCAACGACCATCAACGACGCACCTATTTCTCGTGGCGGCTATCGGCCGAACAACTATGAGAACAATTTCCTAGGCCCGATCACCCTACGCTATGCTTTGAAAGAATCTCGCAACGTGCCTGCCGTGCGACTATACGACCAGGTCGGCGATGACAAAGTGCTGGCTTTCGCGGCTAAGTTTGGTTTTCAAACACAGAACTTTCCACGCAACGATCTCACTGTGGCGCTCGGCAGCCAGGACGTCCAACCACTCGAAATCGTAACCGCTTACTCGGCGATTGCGAACGGCGGCTACAAAGTCGAGCCTTGGTTCATCAAAGAAATCTCCAACTTAGCTGATGGAAGCATCTATAAGGCAACCCCGGTAACTGTCTGTGAAAATTGTCAAACCAGCACAAACGACGCCGCGCCAGAAATTATCCCCGCTCCACGAATCATAGAGCCCCAGGTCGCGTTTATTCTTAACTCTATGCTGCGCTCCGTCATCGAAGAAGGCAGTGGCGCGAGAGTCAATAGAGAGATTGGTCGTTCAGACTTAATGGGCAAGACCGGCACTACCAATGGACCTCAGGAACTCTGGTTCTCAGGATTCAATAGAGACATCGCTACCACGGTATTTGTCGGATTCGATCAACCAGAGCCGCTAGGAGAAAGAGAGCAAGGCGCAACGATAGCCGTGCCCATTTGGATCGACTTCATGAAGATTGCCCTTGAAGGCATGCCTGAGAATACAATGAAACGACCCGACGGAATCGAAGATCGCCTTATCAACAAGACAACAGGGGCACCCGCCACCCCCGGCGAGCCTGATACGATATTTGAGTATTTCAGAACGGAAAACGCGCCGACAGCTGACGGCGCGTTGTTACCTAGCATTGATCCTGCGGGCGAAGAAAACGAAGAGCTTTCTACGGAAACGATCTTCTAGATACAGAGCAACTTAAGCCCGACTGGCTTAAACGCGTCTACCACCAAATCGCTTCTTAAATCGATCTACTCGACCGCCGCTGTCCAATATCTTCTGCTTGCCCGTATAGAACGGGTGACACTCAGAACATACTTCGATAAGAATGTCCTTGCCTAAAGTGGACTTGGTCTCGATTACATTGCCACAGCTACAAGTAGCTTTCATGGCTTCGTATTTTGGGTGAATTCCGGGTTTCATGATATTTCCTCTCAGTTAATGTCGCCACGGCAGTCGTTTGTTCGCTGCTGCACCACATCTGCTTTTCACCCAGATTCGCCAATTTTGTACGGCATATCCATCTGGGGGCGTGCATTCTAACAGAGAAGGAAAAAGACGCAAGTAGCCCGCCAAATAGGCAGTGTCTCAGCTTGATTCTTCCACTAATTCTAAAGGTCAGTAGATTTCTACTAACGCTTAACGCCCTGCGAGCCAGGACGCCGAGCGGGAGCGTACAGGGATGTATTTACAGCGTGCGTTAAGCGTTAGCAGAAATCTACTGACCCGTCACGGAACGCTAAGGCCATGGCATTTGTTTGAGAGATATTCAAACTGAGACACTACCGCCAAATAGCATACAGGAGCTACAGATAACTTAATGAGATGATGCCCAGCAACTACGCTATTCGCACAACTGGCGGTGGTTCTTCACGACCTCTGCCATGATCTTGCTGAACAGCTCCGTAACCAGCTCGGGGTTCAGATCGTGCTTCTCACAGAGGGCGCTCAGCTCAGCCAGCTTCTCGGCCTCGCGCGTGGCATCGACCGGCTCAAGCGCCTGACTAGCCTTCAATAGGCCAACCTTATGAGTAGACTCGAAGCGTTTCCCAAGCAGCGCAAGCAACTCTCGGTCGATAGCATCGATCTGTTCTCTCTCGGCGAGTAATTCTGCTGGTGGGGACTGCACTGTCATTTTCTTATCCTTACAACGTCTCTTTAACCATCGCGCCCTTAACAGGACGGAAGCCGCTGAAGTATAAACTATCGGGATTGCGGCGCAAGGTGTCGGGAGGTTCACTGTGGTGTCAGTTTGAAGCCTTCACTGAATCTGAAGGGTAGTGGATCTCTGGTGTCTCTTAACGCCGTGCGAGGCAGGACGCCGCTACCAACCCACTGCCTTTCAGGGTCAGTGGAATATTCAACCTGAGACTCAAAACTATAGTGCGTGTTGTTTGCTAATCCTTTTAAACTTACTATGCGATTCCGATCAAGCCACTTAAATAGTTCACCGAAAAATGTCAGCCGAAGCTAAAGCAAAATACCGAGGCAAGGTCTTACGAGTCGCCGTACCCTCGCCCCTGCGCCGAATCTTCGACTATCTTCCACTGCCACCACAAGCCTTGCCCGAGCCTCGCGTAGGAATTCGGGTGAAGGTGTCATTCGGTCGCCAAAAGCTAATCGGTATCGTGGTAGCGATGGCCGATAGCTCTACTCTGGAAAAGAAACAACTCAAGCCGATTCTCGCTTCGCTGGATAGCGAACCGCTGCTGAGCGATGCCGTTTTTAAATTACTTCTCTGGGCGGCAAACTATTATCAACATCCCATAGGCGAGGTCTTTGCCGCAGCACTGCCAGCGAAGCTACGCAATGGCATTCCGCTACGAGAGAAAATAAAATTCTGGACCGCCAGCGAACCCTCCGCTGACGAGGCAAGCTCGCTGGGTCGTGCAGTGAAACAGCAAGCCTTGCTTAGCTTTATTCGCGCCGAAGGAGAAATCAGCGAAGCCAAATTGCGTCAAGCCGGATTCAGCAAACCGGTGCTAGCACAGCTACTACAAAAGAAGTTGATTGCAGAACATTCTCGAACAGAGGCTGCCGCAGCCTGTTTCGAACCGCTTGAACCTGTGTCAGATTTCGACATCGAGCTGAACGAAGAGCAGCAGGTCGCAGTAACCGCGATCAGCGAAGCCCTGGAAGGCTATAAGTGCTTCCTGCTCGATGGCATAACCGGCTCCGGCAAAACCGAAGTGTATATGCGCATCATGCAGGAACAGCTATCAAAGGGACTGCAGTGCCTAATTCTAGTGCCAGAGATCGGACTAACTCCACAGACCATTTCTCGATTTAAACAACGCTTCGGCTGTGTTGTAGTGAGCCTGCACTCGGGCTTAAACGAGACTGAGAGAATGGCGGCTTGGTCGCAGGCAAGAGATGGAAGTGCCGGCATAGTGATTGGTACTCGCTCTGCCATTTTCACACCGCTGGCAAAGCCAGGCTTGATTGTCATAGATGAAGAACACGATTCATCTTTTAAGCAGCAGGATGGGTTTCGCTACTCAGCACGAGACCTCGCAGTAAGCAGAGCACGACAGGAGAATATTTGCATCGTTCTTGGCTCGGGAACACCGAGCCTAGAAAGTTTACACAATGCACAAACTAATAAATTTGTTCATCTGCGTCTAACGCAACGCACAGGCATCGAGCAATCTTCTGCGATGGAAGTCATCGATGTTTCGAATGAAGTAATGATCGAGGGTTTCTCAGAACAACTGCTGTATAGAATTCGCAAACACATACAGCAACGTAATCAGGTGTTGGTTTTTATCAACCGGCGGGGGTTCGCGCCGATACTGAATTGCCAAAGCTGCGGCTGGATTTGTGAATGTGAAAACTGCATAGCGCAGTTCACGGTTCACGCAAACCCACCCAGCATTCGTTGCCACCATTGTGGAGCGGCAGCTAGACTGCCTCGCTCATGCCCCAACTGCAAATCGAAAGACCTAAATACCATGGGTATCGGTACTCAGCGAATCGAGACGTTCCTACAGAAACGGTTTACAGATACACCGGTAATTCGAATCGACCGTGACTCGACGCGCCGCAAGCACAGCTTGGAAAAAATGTTGGAGGAGATTAACAAGGGCGAACCCTGCATCTTATTGGGTACGCAAATGCTTGCGAAAGGGCATCACTTTCCCAACATTACATTAGTAGCCATACTCGATGCCGACTCTGGCTTATTCAGCGCAGACTTCCGGGGCCAAGAACACATGGGCCAAACCATAGTGCAAGTCGCTGGCAGAGCGGGTCGAGCCGACCGTCCCGGTGAAGTTCTAATTCAATCACGCCACGCTTCCCATGAAACGCTGCAAAGTCTGGCCAATGAAACCTACGCTGAATTCTCGAAGAATCAATTGCAGGAAAGAATGAGCGCGCAGTTACCACCATTCTCTCACCTGTGTTTGCTAAGGGCAGAGGCAAGTGAGATGCAACCGGCAATGCAGTTTCTCGATGAAATAGCACAATTTTGTCAGAGCTTCTCAGAACAAAACTCCCTGCCTATCGAACAGTTGGGCCCGCTGCCTGCACCTATGGAGAAACGCGCAGGCAAGTACCGCGTGCAACTGCTGCTGAAAACCGATAAACGGGGTAAGCTGCAGGCATTGCTTTCCTCCCTTTGTGGGAAACTGGAAGCCATGAAACTGCCAAGATCGGTCAGATTCAGCATAGACGTAGACCCACAAGATTTAGTCTAAGTGCTGTCTTGGCTATTTCGGATTCGCAGAAAAGTCTGTTGATTCGGCTATAGCTTACCGTCAGGCAACCGATAATTCAGGTGGCACATAGTTTTCTAGCTATTATTACCATTTAAAACAATAACTTAAATTAGGCCACGGCCTAGGGCAGCATTACTCGAGTCATGACTCAAGATTTTGCCAAAATTAAGCCGGAACCGCTCTTAGAGCGAAAAACCGTTGCTACACCACCGGCATGGTCCCTGATGTTCACCGGGGTGATTGTAGGCTTGGCGCTGGGTGTGTTCGGCTGCTTTCTATTCTATCTTTCGGGAAACGTCCCACCGCTGAATATCAATCAACCGGCTAGCAACAACAGCCCCTCCGCAATTCAGCCAGCTACGGTAGTGGCCGATGAAGAACCCGCTGAGGAAGAGCTACAACTCGAATTCTATACCGAGCTACCCGCCTACGAAGTGTCCGTCGATGCCAATCCAGTAGAGCTGACAGCACAGCAGGCTGGCATCGCCGAGGAAGCTGCCACAGGTATAGTGGCAGAGTCAGTACCAGATACGCAGGCAGCAGTCGAAGAAACCTTTGACCCCGGTTTCATTCTACAATCTGGGGCGTTCCAACAATTCGATTCAGCTCGCACTGAAAGTGAGCGGCAGCGGCTGATAGGTTTAGATGTGAACGTTAAGCAGCAGGAGTTACTTGGCCGAACCCTCTATCTGGTCCAATCAGGGCCTTATACCAGCAGCAAGATATTGAATGAAGCAGAGCAGCTACTCCGAACCAATAATATCCCCAGCCTGCGCATGACTATTCAGTAACTAGCAAGCGACGCCCCATAGCAGCCGGCGCTTGAATTCCTAAGGTCCCACCCCATATCCTATGCTCGCGCGCCAGATTCTAGCGTTTGATAATCTCTAGCCTGTGCTAGTCTGATAGAGAAGCAATGGCATTTCTAATCGTCACCCATTCTCTAGCTCTATCAGAGCGCCAATCGTTGCACGGATTTGTTCAATGCACAGTTTTTTGAAGTAACGCAAGAAATAGGATATCTGCTATGGATCAATACAGGGGCACCACTATCTTGTCGGTTCGCCGCGGCAATAAGGTCGTGATCGGAGGTGATGGACAAGTCTCTCAGGGCAACACCGTCATGAAAGGTAATGCTCGCAAAGTGAGACGCCTTTACAAGGATCAAGTCATCGCTGGCTTCGCCGGAGGCACCGCCGATGCCTTCACCCTCTTCGAACGTTTCGAAGAACAGCTGGAAAAACACCACGGCAAACTAGTTCGCGCAGCGGTTGAACTGGCCAAGTTATGGCGTACGGAGCGCTCTCTGCGAAGGCTCGAGGCACTGCTGGTTGTCGCTGACCAAGAATCCTCATTAATCATTACTGGTAATGGAGATGTTATCGAGCCCGAAGATTCAATCATGGCCATAGGCTCCGGCGGCCCCTACGCGCAATCCGCAGCCAAAGCCCTGCTGCAAAACAGCGATCTCGATGCGCGAGAAATAGTCGAGAAGAGCTTAACTATCGCCGCAGATATTTGCGTCTACACAAACCATAAACACACGGTAGAAGAGTTAGATATTACAGATTAGCCTTGAACTATAAATGAACTTCACAATGAACTTCACAATGAAGCTGATGATGACCCAATCGAATACAGGTATTAATGCATGTCCACAATGACACCCCGCGAGATCACCTCTGAACTCGACAAACACATCGTAGGTCAGGCTGCTGCTAAGCGCGCCGTAGCGATCGCTTTACGCAATAGATGGCGTCGCATGAAACTCGACGTTGAACTGCGTGAAGAGGTCACTCCAAAGAATATTCTCATGATAGGCCCAACTGGCGTCGGCAAGACCGAGATAGCACGTCGCCTCGCCAAACTCGCTCAGGCTCCCTTCATTAAGATCGAAGCGACGAAGTTCACCGAGGTTGGGTATGTCGGAAGAGATGTCGAATCGATAATTCGCGATCTTGTCGACGTGGCGATCAAGATGATCAGAGAAACTGAAATGAACAAGGTGCAACGTCTGGCAGAAGACAAAGCTGAAGAGCGCATCCTCGACGTACTCTTGCCACAAGCGCGCACGGAGCAGTCAGCAGAGGCTGGCGGCTCCGATGACGGCATTCCAACAGATTCGAATTCAGCCGCACGCCAACTCTTCAGGAAAAAGCTACGTGAGGGTGAACTCGATGACAAAGAGATCGAAATTAAAGTCAGCGAGACTCCAGCGGGAGTCGAGATCATGGCACCTCCCGGCATGGAAGACATGACTAGCCAGTTGAAAAGCATGTTCTCGAACATGAACAGCGGCAAGAAGACTGCACGACGCCTGACTGTAAAGGCGGCGCTGAAGGTCGTGAAAGACGAAGAAGCAGCTGCGCTGGTAAACGAAGAAGAGATTCGCACTCGAGCCGTGGAGGCAACCGAACAAACCGGTATCGTCTTCCTCGACGAGATCGACAAAGTAACCAATAAACACGATCAAGGCGGCGCAGGAGTCTCAAGGGAAGGCGTGCAGCGAGATCTGCTTCCACTGATCGAAGGGTCTACAGTTACAACCAAACATGGCAGCATAAAGACAGACCACATTCTCTTTATTGCATCTGGCGCCTTTCATCTCAGCAAGCCTTCGGATCTTATTCCTGAATTGCAGGGCCGGCTTCCAATTCGCGTCGAACTCGATGCGCTTACTGCCGGTGATTTCGAGAGAATTCTGGAAGAACCGGATGCATCGCTAACAGAGCAGTATCAAGCACTGCTCGCCACCGAAGACTTACACATATCGTTCTCCAAAGACGGCATACAGAAAATCGCAGAGACCGCATGGCAGGTGAATGAACGCACAGAAAACATAGGTGCACGACGGCTGCATACGGTAATGGAAAGGCTGTTAGAAGAAGTTTCCTTCTCTGCATCTGATATGGCTATCGGTGACAATAAGGAGCTGATAATCGACAAAGCCTATGTCGAAAAGCAATTGGATGAGCTGGCCAAAGATGAAGATCTCAGTCGCTACATCTTGTAGATCTCTCACAAACGATTTTTATCGCCGGGATTTTACATGACCAGGAACGCACCTACAGATATTAAACTACACAAGAAGTCGGCGACTCTCGAACTGCTGTATGCCGATGGTGCATGTCATTCCTTCAGCGCTGAATTTCTGCGCGTACACTCTCCATCAGCTGAAGTGCGTGGGCATGGCAAGGGGCAAGAGATTCTGCAAAAAGGAAAACGCCAGGTAAAGATCGTCAGTATTGAGCCCGTCGGTAACTACGCCATTAAGCTCAGTTTCAGTGACGGCCACGATACCGGCATCTATTCCTGGACCTACTTGCGGGAAATGGCAACCGAGCATGACGCCCTCTGGAACGACTACCTGATGAAGCTGGATGCGACGAAAGCCAGTCGGGAAGCATTGCCAGAGGGTACCCAAGTGATTAACATCATGCCCTAAGAGTCAGATTGGCCAATTGACGCCCACTTTCAAGCTAGCAACAACATTATCAACAACAGCGATCACTCATGAGTAATACGAAAGAGTCCACCGAGACCACCCATTTCGGGTATGAAGAAATCCCGGTAGCCGAGAAAGAACAACGCGTGGGCCAAGTTTTTCGCTCGGTCGCCAATCAATACGACATAATGAACGATGTCATGTCCCTTGGCTCCCACAGGCTCATTAAGCGCTTCACAATCGAACTAAGCGCTCTACGTAAAGGACATAAAGTTTTAGACCTCGCCGGAGGAACCGGCGATTTCAGCATTCGATTTTCGAAAATAGTTGGAGAGACAGGGCAAGTCGTCCTCGCCGATATCAACGAAGCCATGCTGCAAGTAGGCCGAGATAGAATTATAGACAAGGGGCTCGCGTCCAATGTCGACATTGCACAAGTTAACGCAGAGCATCTGCCTTTCGCGGACAATACCTTCGACTGCATCTGTATTGCCTATGGACTGCGTAATGTGACAAACAAGGAAGCGGCTCTAGCATCAATGGAGCGAGTACTTAAACCAGGTGGTCGGGTTCTAGTCCTCGAGTTTTCCAAACCTACTAACGATCTAGTCGGCAAAGCCTACGATGTCTATTCGAAATTATGGCCTATCGCTGGCAAAGCAATCACGGGAGATGGTGATAGCTACCGTTACCTAGTCGAATCTATTCGCATGCATCCCGATCAGGAGTCGCTGTTGCAGATGATGCAAGATGCCGGACTTACTAACTGCAAATATCACAACGTGATGGGTGGCGTTTGCGCGATTCATATCGGCTTCAAATCAATCTAGGCTCAGGACAGGTTTGTAGACCTCAATTCAACTAACAAAACTACTGGATCACAATTGAATCAGTTTCTTGGTAGCCTCGCCCTACTCCCAGTCGAGAAAGTACTGAATGCGATTATCGCCCGTGACCCGCATGTTGCTAAAAAACTTTCCGCATTCGATTCGAAATGCATCGAGATTGTAAGTGATAGGCCGAGCTTTTCCCTCAGCATTCGCTTCGAAGATGCAGCAATCAGACTCAGCGCTATCGATAGCCAAACCTTAGGCGTAGTAGCCGATGCAACAATTTCGGGCTCAGCAGAAAACCTGCTGAGCCTGCTAGCCAAGAAAGCTGAGCGCAGAGCAATGGCAGATACTGCCATAGACATATCTGGCGATGCCGCCCTCGTTCACGATTTGCAGATGACGATAGAGACCTTGGATATTAACTGGCAAGACTATCTCGCTCCACTTCTCGGCGATGTGCTTAGCAATGAGCTAGGGGAGGTTGAACAAAGTGCGCGAGACTGGAGCAAGTCCGCGGGCACTAAAATTCAGCGCAATATTCGAGACTATCTAAGCGAAGAAGCGCGCCTCGTACCCAGCCAATTAGAAGTCGATAGCTTCTCCAACCGACTAGACCGAATGCGCTTAAGCATTGACCGAGTTGCTGCTAGAACAGAATTACTCAAGCGCCGCTACTCCTTGCTCGCAGAGTCAAAATAACTTACTAAAAACAATCGCTTAACAGCTGCTTCCCGCTTGTTAGAGCTGCCCGGCAGTGGTATCTTTGCAAGCCCTCAGTTTAAGCAGAGCATTATCCGTCAATCGTGTCCTATCTTCCCCGACTTAATAGAGTGCTCAATGTCATCGCGAAATACCGCCTGGATGAATTCATGCATGGTCAGCCAGGCGCCCGCAGGATAGGCCTGCTTCTGCTGCCCTATCGACTTGCCTGGATGTTCAGCACCCAAGCCTCGGCTCACCGAAACCTCCGACTTCGCAAGGCTATGGAAGAACTCGGCCCAATCTATATCAAATTTGGCCAATTGCTTTCAACGCGCAGAGACTTCCTGGACACCGAACTTGCCGACGAACTGCAATCTCTTCAAGACAATGTGCCGCCCTTTTCATCTCCTTCGATTCACCAGCTTATCGAAGAGTCCCTGGGAGATACTGCCGAGTCAATTTTTCGCAGTCTCGAAAGCCAGCCTTTCGCTTCTGCATCTATAGCGCAGGTGCATAAGGCTATTCTTCATACTGGCGAAGAGGTTGTGATAAAAGTAACTCGGCCCGGCATCGAAGAGGTCGTAAGTGCCGATATAAAACTACTGAAATGGATCGCGAGCCTCATCGAGACGCGAACAGAAATAGGTAAAAAACTTCATCCGGTAGAAATAGTAAATGACTATGAGCAGATCATTCATGACGAACTCGATCTACTTTCTGAAGCTGCCAATACTTCACAACTAAAGCGTAATTTTGAGAACTCTCCTGTCCTGTATGTACCAAAAGTTCATTGGGACTACTGTAGCAAGCGACTCATGGTAATGGAACGCATACACGGCATTCCAGTTGCTGACGTGGATGCTCTGAATGCTCAGAATACCGATCTGAAGAAACTCGCTGAGACAGGCGTAGATATCTTTTTTACGCAAGTGTTCGATCACAATTTTTTCCATGCCGATATGCACCCAGGCAATATTTTCGTTTCTCAGGAAAACCCAGCGAACCCTAAATACATAGCCATCGATTGCGCGATAATCGGCAGTCTTAGTAAAGACGACCAAGAATACCTAGCGAAGAATTTACTCGCCATCTTCAAGCGCGAATACAGAAAAGTTGCCGAACTTCATGTCGCCTGCGGGTGGGTCCCAAGAGACACCAAGATACATGAATTCGAATCGGCAATACGCAGTGTCTGCGAGCCGATTTTCGAGAAACCATTGAAAGAAATTTCTTTCGCCAATTTATTGATACAACTTTTCAGAACCGCCAGTCGTTTCGATATGGAGGTGCAGCCTTCACTCGTGCTACTGCAGAAGACATTATTGAATGTCGAGGGTTTGGGCCGACAACTCTACCCCGACCTCGACCTTTGGACGACAGCCCTTCCCTATCTCGAAAACTGGAACAAGAAACGGCTCAACCCTTTCACGCTGCTAGGCAGAATTCAGGAAAATATTCCGAACTGGATTGACCAACTACCACAGCTTCCTCAGCTCTTTATCGATGCAGCCACCGAGAGCAAGCAGCTTGGCGAAATCAACGAGTCGCTGCGGTCACAGCAGAAGAAAACCATGGAGGACACGCAGCGCCAGAATCGTAAATTCCGGATCCTCGGTGTCTCCCTTTTGATCGCCTCTGCGGCTAGCCTCATTCCCAACATCCATGAGGCCATGACAAACCTACCTCTAGCCACGGCATCCCTAGCTTTGGCGGGTGTTTACCTTTTGTGTTTTAGACGGTGAGGCTGCATACTTAGCCGATGCCTTCCTATCTCGATCAAATTCAATGGAATGATCAGGGCTTAGCGCCCGTAATCACACAAGATGCTGGCTCTGGGCGGGTTCTCACCCAGGCATGGATCAATCGAGAGGCACTGGAAACAACGGTTTCAGAGGGTCGCGCTGTATACTGGTCACGTTCCCGCTCCAAGCTTTGGAGAAAGGGTGAGGAATCCGGCATGGTGCAGAAACTTGTGGAAATTCTGCTCGATTGCGACAATGACTCGCTCTGCTACCGAGTTGAACAAGTAGGCGGAATCGCTTGTCATACTGGGCGGGAAAGTTGCTTCTATAAGAAGCTGACTAACGACACCTGGGAAACGATTGACCCAGTATTGGTTGACCCTGACCAACTATACAAGATTTAAGGAGTCTCTGATCAAGTCTATAGCTACTCTGCGGGAGTCTGGCGCGTGCTGCCGCAAGGCGTCGTGCGCAGGTAATGGCCTTAGTTCTTGGCAAGCACGACAACGCGGCGGCAGTGCGCGCCAGAACCCGCCCGAAGGGGCTTGCAGCCAGAGTGGTCATATATTAAATCAGAGACTCATAGCATGAGTGATGTACTAACAGAATTAGCGGCAATTTTGGAACAACGTAAGAACTCTTCAAGTAGTGATTCCTATGTTGCCAGCTTGCACGAGAAGGGTCTCAATAAGATCTTAGAGAAGGTAGGCGAAGAAGCAACTGAAACAATTCTGGCCGCCAAAGATTGCAGCGAGCCAACAGAAAAGAATCGACAGGCAGTTATAAGTGAAACTGCAGATCTATGGTTTCACACGATGGTTATGCTAAGCCATCTCGATTTAACACCACAGCAGGTGTTGGATGAATTGGAAAAACGCTTTAACATGTCCGGCCTTGCAGAAAAGGCGTCTCGACAAAACTAATTACCGATACGCACGGTTTCGCACAATGCAAAGCACTGCGTATCAGATTTGGAGGTTACAATGGGTGGTATAGGAATTTGGCAATTACTGATTATTCTACTAATCGTAGTTATGCTTTTTGGCACGAAGAGACTCAAGAACCTGGGCTCAGACCTTGGCGGCGCCTTGAAGGGTTTTAAGACAGCCATCAAGGAAGATGAAGAAGAGCCGACGACTGATGCCGATGCCGATGATGGCGTCACTGGCGAGACTATAGACGTCACCGCCGAGAAAGTTGAAACCAAGTAAGCCGTCTACGCACCGTATCCCGATGCTTTTAGCATCAGTTCTCTATTCACAGGCTAGCCCTGTGATTCCGGTTACGCACTATGTTTAACATCGGCTCATTTGAAGTCCTGCTGATTTTTATCATCGCACTGCTTGTGCTTGGCCCAGAGCGACTGCCTGGGGCCGTGCGCACCACCGGGCTATGGCTCGGCAGATTTCGACGCAGCTTCTATAAAGTGAAGAACGAGATCGAGAGAGAATTGAACGCGGATGAGATTCGCCGACAGCTCCATAATGAAACTGTTATGGCTGAAATCGAAGACGCCAAATCAAACATCGAAGGCATGGCGAAAGACACCGAGAAGTCGGTTAACAACATCGTGAATTCGGCGAACTTCGATCCGGGCGCCTCTCAAGCCTCGGCAGATGCCGCCAAGCAGAACAGCATCGAGGAGAGCGCAGCCATCGAGTCACTTGCCAAGAATGACAAATCCCTTAGCGGGGAGTTGCAGGAAGTGAGCAATCAGGTGGAAGAAATAACCAAGCAAATCTATAGCGGCGGCAAGAATCCTAAGCTAGCCAATTCTGACAACTCCATCGACACTTCTACCGACACTAAGAAAGAAAATGGCAACAGCTGAAGAACAGAAAGAGTTAACGCTCATCGACCACTTGGTTGAGCTAAGAGACCGAATTCTTAGAAGTATTATTGCGATAATACTGTTCTTCCTAATGTTGTTTTCCTTCTCTAATGATATCTACACCTACGTTGTTGACCCGTTGATCCAGGCCCTGCCTGAGGGATCGACGATGATAGCGATCGATCCCACGTCGCCGTTCTTCGCTCCGTTCAAACTCACGTTCTATGTTTCGTTTCTTATTGCGGCACCGTATGTGCTCTATCAGCTATGGTCCTTCATAGCTCCGGGTCTGTATAAGAATGAGAAAAGCGTGGCCATACCACTTTTTATATCCAGCGTTCTACTCTTCTACGGGGGCATTGCGTTCGCTCGCTACGTTCTGTTTCCCTTCGCCTTCGCCTTTTTTATATCGGTGGCACCTGAAGGCATCTCGGTATCGCCCGATATTAATAGCGTCCTTAGCTTCGCGCTAACCATATTCCTAGCGTTCGGCATTGCCTTCGAGGTTCCTATAGCCGTATTCATACTGATCTGGACAGGCATCGCCGAGCCAGATTCTCTGGCAGAGAAGCGCCCTTATGTGATCGTCGGTTGCTTTATCGTAGGCATGTTACTGACACCCTCCGACCCATTCACACAGTCGATGCTGGCAATACCGATGTGGTTGCTGTTCGAGGTGGGAATTATTGCTGGGCGCATGGTGAAGAAACGCCAAGTAGAGGATGAGACCTCAGACTAGGGTCGGCCTTAGACTCT
>Ga0316189_10003015_pt1 | contig 16407 bp, 15 predicted proteins | sample LowCovwburrow_MG_FD_204930 | JGI IMG/M metagenome (GOLD analysis project Ga0316189, IMG submission 204930) | Coastal sediment microbial communities from Maine, United States - Lowes Cove worm burrow | ecosystem: Environmental > Aquatic > Marine > Coastal > Sediment | place: USA: Maine... | reverse complement strand
AGAGTTTCGATCAAAAGCAGCACATACGGTGATGAAGGCAACACCATAATTCTGTTAACCGATGTTTCAGAGAACCATCGCCTTAACGAGTTAGTGAATCGCGAGAAACGCCTAAGCGCATTGGGTGAAATGGCAGCTCGCCTAGCCCATCAAGTAAGAACACCGCTAAGCTCAGCAATCCTTTATCTATCACATCTACCGCAAAGCGATGACAATGAAAACCCAAAACCTATCGCAAGCAAAATCCTAAGCCGTTTACGACAGATTGAACGTCTCATCGAAGGTATGCTTTCTTACATTAGAGGTGAGACGGGCGAGTATCGATACTTCTCATTGAATCAGTTGTTGGCTGATGTGAAAGATTCTTTCTCCGAACAGTTAGAGACGACTCGTGGCCATATAGAATTGAACTGCACCGGATGCGAATGTGTAATCAATGGCGATCGCGAAGCTCTATTCAACGCCATTTCCAATTTAGTCGACAACGCGATTCTGGCAGTAGACACGCAGCCGATCATCTGCATGAGCTTGATCTGCGAGGGTGACCGCTACTTAATTAGTGTCGAAGACAATGGCCCTGGTATCGACGAATCCATTCGCGAGCTTGTATTCGATCCGTTTTTCTCAACTCGCCCCATGGGAACCGGACTAGGACTTGCAGTAGTTATGTCTGTCATCTCAGCTATCGGTGGCACGGTCACTGTGAAATCGAACCCAACAGAAGGTGCTCAATTCATGATTTCTCTCCCAAGAGACCTTGGAAGCATCAATGAAGAATTTGGTATCTGGCAGTTAATACCAAAAAGGGCTATAGCTGAAGAAAAATCAAATACATTGAATAGGAGAGTTAGACCGTGAACAAAGACAGTATAGTTTTGGTAGTCGAAGATGACATGGACTTGCGAGAAGCACTCTGCGACACACTTAAACTTTCGAGCATTAAAACCCTCGAAGCTGAAGACGCTGAATCCGCTTTACGGGTTCTAAGTAAGAATTGTGTGAGCCTGATTATTAGCGATGTGCAAATGCCAGGTATCGATGGCTATGAGTTACTAAAAACGGTAAAGCGGCAGTATCCCGAAATACCCTTCGTTCTCATCACCGCATTTGGCAGTGTTCCCAAGGCGGTCGGTGCTATTCAGGCTGGCGCCGCAGATTACATAACCAAACCATTTGAAGCAGCAGTATTACTAGAAATGGTTAATCGTCTCTGCCTAAGCCCAATCGATGTAGGAGACATGGTAGTCGCTGACCAGCGCAGTAAGGAACTAGCGGAACTAAGCCGACGAGTAGCTGCAACGGATGTCACAGTTATGATTAGTGGTGAATCCGGCAGTGGAAAAGAAGTTTATTCTAAGTACATCCACGAGAATTCAAGCAGAAGCAAAAAACCCTTCTTCGCAATAAATTGTGCCGCCATCCCGGAGGCAATGCTGGAATCAATACTCTTCGGATACGAAAAAGGTGCATTCACTGGCGCATACACTTCTCGTGCGGGCAAATTTGAGCAAGCCAATCATGGCACTCTATTACTGGATGAAATTTCGGAGATGGATGTTGGATTGCAAGCCAAGCTGTTAAGAGTCATTCAGGAGAAAGAAGTCGAACGCTTAGGGAGCAATAAAACCACATCGTTGGATGTTCGTATAATTGCCACTACCAACTGCGACCTGAGAGAGGAAGTGAAAGCAGGCCGCTTTAGAGAAGATCTTTTCTATCGACTGAATGTTTTCCCATTACACCTACCTCCATTAAGAGATCGTAGAGAGGACATTATTCCTATCGCAGAGAAAATTGTTGAACACCTGCACCCAGGAAACGGGATACATATTGAGGAAGACGCCAAAGCTATTCTTAAGTCGCATGACTGGCATGGAAATGTTCGAGAGCTAGAAAATGTAATTCAGAGAGCGTTGATACTCAAGAGAGGTATCCCCATAGGGACAGAAGATATTGTCTTCGAAGAGCTTTCCAAGATCAGTGATCGAGCAATTGATCCTGAACCCACGAAGCCCGCTGTTTCGATTCAATCACCTCCCCTTGATATTGATCTAAAGGCTAGGGAAAAAGAAATCATTATCGATGCGGTGAGCAGTCATAGCAGCCGTAAAGAAGCAGCCGAGAAACTTGGCATCAGCCCGAGAACCCTACGGTACAAGATTGCACAATTTCGTAGAGACGGTATTAGCATACCCTGCCTAGCAGATACAGCTAGAGCATCATAAGGAAATAGTCATGAGTGATATAAACGTCCAGCAAGTACTCAACCAAATGAGAATACTTTCTCAGGGAAATACACTACCTGAGATGAAAGCTACAGAGCGCCCAGATTTTTCTGCCCTGCTCAATGAATCCATAAATCAGGTTAACGGCCTCCAACAAGATGCTAACGACATGAAGGTAGCGTTTGAAACTGGCGACTCTAACGTCGACATCCCAGAAGTCATGGTTGCCGTTCAGAAGGCATCGCTTTCTTTCGAGGCAATAACGGAAGTACGCAACAAATTGCTAAGCGCGTATCAAGAAGTCATGAACATGCAGGTTTAAGACCTAACAATTCATTACCACTGGCAAAATCCAGGAAATAGATAATAGAAATGGCGACCATAACAACCAATTCGGCACTTGTGCAATTCAATAACATCAGTCAATTGCATATCGTAAGACAAGTAGGGCTCATGATCCTTCTAGCTGCAAGTATTGCCTTGGGTATCGCCATCGTTCTGTGGTCGACAGGCTCAGACTATGTAGCGCTTTATCCCAATTTGCCTAACCAAGAGTCAGCCGATGTTGTCGCCACTTTAGATCAGAATGGCACGCCCTACAAAATCGACAGTCGCAGCGGAAATATCCTCGTTCCTGCTGATACGGTCCAACAAATACGTATCCAACTGGCAAGCGAAGGGCTACCTAAATCATCAAGCAGAGGTTACGACATACTACAAGAGGAACAAAGCCTCGGCACCAGCAATTTTATTGAACAAGCACGCTACCACAGGGCATTGGAACAGGAACTTGTTCAAACCATAAAACACATCCAGGGTATCCGAGATGCGCGGGTTCATCTAAGCATCCCTAAGCAAACTTCTTTTATTCGAAACTCTAACAAGCCAAGCGGATCTGTCATGCTCGATCTGACAGGGTCACAGATTATTAACGACGCCCAACTTTCTGGAATAGTCCACCTCGTCGCCTCCAGTGTAGCCGGCATGGAAGCTGAACAGGTATCTATTGTAGATCAGCGAGGAAATCTGTTGTCGCGCAAAGGCAATTCCGACTTTTCAAGTAGTAGTGAAAACATCAGATTCACCAGAGAGCTTGAACATGACTACAGTGAAAGAATCATCGATATCCTCACTCCCATCGTTGGCCCCAATAATGTAAAAGCCCAGGTTTCGGCCGATCTTGATTTCACATTTATAGAAACTACCGAAGAAACTTACGATCCTACTACTACTGTCATTCGTAGCGAGCAGATACAAGAGGAAATTTCCGGGACACTGAATAACAATATAGCAGCTGAACCCGGATCGCTCTCCCCTAACATTCCTGCGGAAGCGTCGGATCAAGCCGCCACAGGAAACCTCAATCAATCGCGAACCAATTCAACACGGAACTATGAGATCGACCACAGCGTCAGCCTAATTCGATCTGTTCCTGGCACCATAAATCAAATCTCAGTCGCAGTGCTTGTGAATCTGAATTCGCTGTCAACCCCGACTGAAGGCATAGATGGAGAAGAAGCACAGGCTCCGATAGCCACTACTCCGGAAGAAGACCAGGCTCGAATCGATAGGCTTACTCAATTGGTCAAAGACACCATTGGATTCAACGCGGCCAGAGGCGACAGCGTAAGCATCATAAATGAAACTTTTATGCCGATCGCTGAACTCCCTCCTGCTCTGGCATTACCTATCTGGAAAGAGACTTGGGTGCATTCATCTGCAAGGTATGCGGGTGCAGGACTAGTCATCATATTGCTGATTTTTGGAGTACTGCGCCCCGCCATGAAGTCAGTTGTCGTTCAATCGAATAGCCTCTCGAGCCGGGACAACGTTCTTCTCTCCCACAGCGATGTGCCAGAGCTGAATGATGATCAGGTTAGCTTATCGGGAACAGCTGCCCTTCCCAGCGCCCAACCATCACGATCAGTCTATGACGAAAACTTACAACTCGCAAAAACTCTGGTTCAGAACGAACCAGCAAAGGCAGCGAGAATGATACAAAACTGGCTTTCAGATGACTAAAAATAATCTACAGAACAATGCTGAGGGTATTTCCAAATGGAAAACTCCGCGACTTATTGATAACAATTTTGAAAATGATGAGCCGACAAAAAGCGAAGAAGAGCTGAAACGTGCCGCGTTCGAAGAAAGCAGCGAACTAGGTTATCTGGCAGGCATCGAAAAAGCATCCCAGGAGATGAAAAGTCGATTCAGTGTAGTTGATTCCTATCTTAACTGCTTGACTCAACCGTTTGATGACCAGAATCACGAACTGGTGGAATACATAGCCACGCTAGCAGGGAAGATAGCCAAAAGCCTAGTACGCCGAGAATTGAGAACGGAACCAGAGACAATAATAGCTCTAGTTCGAGACACAGTATCAGCACTGAATACCAGCCATCAGGAAATTGAAGTTCATCTTCACCCAGAGAATGCTCGAATAATTCGGGAACTAATTAGTACAGATAGCCAAGAACAGAACTGGATCATAGTCGACGACCTTCTGGTCGGGCGCACAGACTGCAGAGTCATTAGCAATGACTCCATAGTCGATGCCGACTTACAAACTCGTATAGACCTGATTATCACCCAATTTCTCGGTGATGAACGCAGCGAGAACAGGAAATAGGATGCACACCGCACAACCATTGCACGATACTCGTACAGCGTTCTTGCAGAACAAATTGCAGCACTACGCGGCGCAAGTTCGGTCAGCAAACCTTCCTGTTCAAGGTCGCCTGGTGCAGATGACTGGCCTGACCCTCGTAGCCTCTGGATGCAAGGCAGCCGTAGGCAGTCGCTGCAAAGTAATCGCATCGGAGAATAACGAAATAGAAGCAGAAGTCGTGGGGTTTTCCGATGACAATTTATATCTAATGCCTATAGGTAGAATCCACGGACTAAGCCCGGGGGCTAAAGTAGTTCCTTTGCGTCACTATCCAGAAGTAGGTGTAGGCAAGGAACTGCTTGGAAGAGTCATTGATGGCAATGGCGATGCCATTGATACCAGAGGCGAACTGAAATATCAGGACTTCGCTAGCCTACAGGGCCCTCCCATCAATCCCTTTGCACGAAAGCCTATAGATCGCCCTCTAGATGTTGGAGTAAGGGTCATCAATTCAGTTCTCAGTATTGGGCGCGGTCAACGCATGGGTTTGTTCGCTGGCAGCGGTGTTGGAAAGAGTGTACTACTCGGACAGATGACAAAAAACACCGAAGCCGACATCGTAGTCGTTGGCCTTATCGGCGAACGGGGCAGAGAAGTTCGAGAGTTTGTGGACAATATTCTTGGTGAAGAAAATTTGAAGAAGGCTGTGGTAGTGGCTACACCAGCAGATGATCCTCCTTTAATGCGACTCCACGGCGCATGGCGCGCAACTGCAATCGCCGAATATTTCCGAGACAGAGGGCATCATGTTTTATTGCTAATGGACTCCCTCACACGCTTCGCGCAAGCTCAGAGGGAATTAGCGCTAGCCATTGGAGAGGCTCCGGTCACAAAAGGCTACCCTTCGTCCGTATTCGCACAGATTCCGCAGTTGGTTGAGAGGGCCGGAAACGGTGCCAGCAGTTCAGCAGGGTCTATAACTGCATTCTATACTGTCCTTGCTGAAGGTGACGACCAGAATGATCCTATTGCAGATGCAACGCGATCGATCCTAGACGGACACATAGTATTATCCAGGCATCTTGCTGATGCAGGTGTCTACCCAGCTATAAATATTGAAACATCAGTTAGCCGTGTAATGTCGAACATAGTAGATGAAAAACAAGCGGCAGCCGCAATTAGATTCAAACAAATTTATACAACTTATGAGCAGAACAGAGATCTAATAAGTGTTGGAGCTTACAGGTCTGGATCTGACCCTGCGATCGACAATGCTATCAAGTTGTTTCCTTTGTTACAGGACTTTATAAAACAAGGAAGCTCAGAAAAATCAAGCTATCAACAAAGTCTCACTACACTCTTTAACTTAATCGCTCAAGAGGAAAATTAGATGAAACGTTCAACTCGTTTAGAAGAAATTGCAAATATCAATCTGGGTTTCGAAAATATGGCAGGAGCCTCATTGTCATCGGCAACACAGCAATTTGAGATACAGGAAAACCAACTAACCCAACTGAAACTTTACAAAGAAGAGTATCAAAATCAGCTTAGTGAAAGGCTGGAGAATAGAGTTACCGCTCCCGAGATACGAGACTATCAATATTTTTTCGATTCATTAGATCAGGCAATAGCTCAGCAGACCGAGAAGGTCAGACAATGCGCCGATGTTGTCGAGTCATCACGAGCTATTTGGTTGGAAAAGAAGCAGGAAGTAAAGAAAGTATCCAAAGCCGCTGCCAATTTCAAATCAATTGAATTCAACAAGGAGCAGAAACGCGAACAAGCGGAAAGTGACGAATTGCAAATGCAGCGAGCACACCTGCAAAGCCCTCTCCATCGCCACTAATCCGGGAAAGTTGCAAAATCATTGGCCTGATATTTGCATTTTATTTGGGTAATACCAAGCTATGTCGCCTAGGTGATTGATCATAGATGAAGGACAGGAATTTCCTTTCACGGTCAAATTAGACCTTAACGCAAAGCATTGCCTTGATAACCAGAAACTTTAGGAAGTAACAGAAAATGACAGCAAACATTACTACATTCATGGGGGTCCCTAGCCCATCCACAATTCCGATGGCAGAAATCGGAACAATGGAAGTATCGAAGATACCCGGCGAAACTGATCAACAGATGCCAGAGATGTCGTTCAGTGACATGTTGTTTTCTGAGGAAGCAAACGGCGACACCGAATCAGAAGCGACTATACAGCTCTCTGAGAACACAGAATTCCAAGTCAATATTGCGGATTCCGAAGACGAAATAGCAGCTCTAACACATGAAGATACCGACACATTCCTCGAACTCTCCACCAAAGCGATAACAGAATCCCCTGAAGGTACAGATGAGGCACCCTCAATCGAGACCCGCCCAAACAGCTCGATATCCGAAATAGTGCTGGGGCCGGATATATCCTCAAATATCAAAGACATCCCTGATGAAGAAACGCAGACGGATACAGCGATTGGAGGTGCCTCCCTCGGTAATCTCTCCGCTGCAAACTCATCAGCGAAACTAATAGACGCAGCAACTAAAAGAAATTCTATACGCGATAACTCCGTTGCAGGTTCCTCGGTAAAGCACGCAGGCAAATTAGCACAGGATATTCCGCTGTCTGAAACAGCGGACGAGAATCCAGCTACCGAGTCTGTCCGAGCACAGGCGAGTGGCAAAACTCTCCCCCAAACCGGCAATTCTTTGCCGGGGAACCTGCCTTTTTATTCCAGCACTAAAGAGACTCCGAATTTTCGCGGAGATTTCTTTGATTTTACTAACAAGATTGGCATGCAATCATCCATGCCATCAACGTTGACTGATTCACAGATACTCATATCTCAACCAGAACCAGCCCAGGTAGACTCTACTGCTTCGCTTGAAACTGCTAGTACGAGCTCCACTCTCTCTCTTGATAAGCAACTCGGTCGCAGCCTAGACGCTCTAGGAAACGAAGCTAAAACTCAATTCTCAATAGCAGAAACCGCCGGCAGTGACGAATGGAATAGGCAAATAGGAAGCAGAATACGCTGGATGGGCAAGGTCGATATGGCCACTGCCGAACTGAAGTTGCATCCAGCAGAGCTTGGCACTATCGAGATCAAAATTACTACTGAAGATGATCAGACGAAGGTTAGCTTCTTGACGAACAATGCTGCTGCGAAGGAAGTTATCGAATCGTCGATGCCTAGATTGAAGGATTTGCTCAGCAGCGGCGGACTGCAACTTTCGCAAAGTGACGTCTCACAGCGTGACAGTAGCGAAGGAAGCGAAGCACAAGAAGAGTTAAAAAGCAGTAGAAATGAATCCGAAAAAGAGCTGCCTGAGAAGAACTCCATATTTATTCGGCCTAAGCACTCTAACCAGATCGATCACTATGTTTAAGCCAGTTGTGCTGCTATAACGAGGAACAGGAAATTGCAGAGTAAAATATTGGCCCTACTGGCTATAGCCTCAATTCTAACACTTACAGCACTCTATTTTGGGGGATTCATATCTGTTGGAGAAGCGTCGGAGCGTAGCACTGAAGAAGGAAAGCGTGGAGATCTAGACTCACGCGGCAATTCAATTTCCACATCCGAATCTCTGTACTTACCACTCGACCCTCCATTCGTCGTGAATTTTACGCATTTAGGAGCACTAAGATATCTTCAAACATCAATAGTTGTCATGTATTCGAATCAAGATTTGTTAGACGAAGTTACTGCACATATGCCAGCGATTCGAAACGAGCTGATCCTATTACTAAGCAACCAAAAATTTGAAAGACTAAGTAGCTTGTCAGGTAAAGAAGAAATTCGCACGGAAATGATTGCTGCAATTAATCATTTGATCCTCACCGACGAAGGCTCAGGCTCAGACGGTGAAATATTCTTTACCAATTTCGTGATGCAATAAGCAATAACTTCTAGAGAGAACATTAGAATGACTGATGAAAATGAGAACACGAACGAATTAGGCGAAGAAGAAAATTCGACTCCAGTGGATCGTGCCGCCGAAATGGCTGCCGCCATGGAAGCCGAAGGCATACCTGTAGAAAGTAACGCAGACTATACGAGCGAAGAAAAAGACTCTGCTCCAGTGGATCATGCTGCCGAAATGGCTGCCGCCATGGAAGCCGAAGGCATACCTGTAGAAAGTAACGCAGACTATACGGCCGAAGAGAAAGACTCTGCTCCAGTGGATCGTGGCGCCGAAATGGCTGCCGCCATGGAAGCGGCAGGAGTTACTGTAGAGAATGATGCAGACAGCACGACGGCAGAATCAATAGCGAAAACTGTCAGCGGACAAGATGTTAATATTGAAGCCCTGCTTAAGGTCCCTGTGTCACTGGCGATTGAAGTAGGAAGAACACAGATGTCGATCAATGAGCTTCTTGAGACTCAGGAAGGGTCAGTAATCGAACTCGAGAGATTACTGGAAGAGCCCTTGGACATCCTGGTTAATGGTGCTTTGATTGCCCATGGTGTAGTTGTACTTGCGAACAACAGATTTGGCCTTCAGATAACCGACATCATCAGCCTAGAAGAGAGAGCGAGAAGCTTGTAATCTCGTTCTCTAATAGGAGCTATTTCTTAGTCAGGCCTTGAGCTATGGCGCGCCGATGATGTCTAAAGATCACCTTCTCTAACCAATCCCTAACTGTCTGGCTTAGCCCTAGGAATTTAATTTCCATACGAGCATCATCGACTTGAGCCACTTTCCCGAAGAGAATTAGCGGCCTAGGAATCACGGAAGACATAAAATACAACTCTAGCTTAAGCAACTGATTCTCTTTAATCTGAGCGTCAACACAATCGCAAATCAGGGATGAGGAAGTGAGTTTTAGGCTGACTTCTTCTGGCAGCTTATTTTGCTGAAGCAACAGTTGTCCCATCATGTCCAATAACAGATTAAGCTTTAGATCTTGCCTTCTAAGTTCAACGCCAACTTCGTCAAGCTCTTCCGAATCCATTCTTTCCTGGGGAAGCAAGCAAGTTTTTAGAAAGCGCTCATTCTGTTCATTGCTGGTAAGCAATTGCTCATCTGCCGGAAATTCATCAATGATCTGAAAGGCGGCAGGCAATACACCGTCAAACTGTAGGCTTTCGCTGCTGCTGTTCATGCATTCACTCCAGTCGACTACCCTTCCTGATTTTCTCAAACTACTCATGACGGTATTATCTTGAACGGCTAAGCAGAACGAGGGCTACGCGAATTATGTTGGTAGTCGAGGGCGGCCCTTTTGTTCTGTTGCATCGAATTCTGCTTACGTAGCAGTTCCTGTTTTTCGTTCTGGACTAGCTCGGATATTTTCTTATTCAGGTGAATAAGTGTGGCTAATGCTTCAGCAATAAGCGGAGAGTCATCAATACCCTCATTCCTAAAGCAGTCCATGATTTCCATTTTGCGCACGTGTTCCATTTCTTCAACAGATCCCCAGTCGCCCTTCTGTGCACACTGAAGAATCTCGTCAGTATAGCGCAACAGCCGCGCGAGCTTGAAGCGCCTGTCTCTGAGCCGTATGTTTTTCTCCTGCTCCGACTCTGCTGCAGCCTGTGGAACCAACTGCAGCACTATGCGCCTCTCATTTCGCCAGGTATTGCATCCCAGCCAGACTTGATCTGATTTATCAGAGAAACAACCTCATCAATAATTTTTACATCCGACTTAGTATTGGCCTCAACCAATCTTCGCTCGATATAGTCATAGATCGCACCAAGATTATCAGCCAGTTCGCCGCCACTGTCATGGTCGAGGCTTGCCCTGAGCGCATCGATAATACGAATGCCCGCACTCAGCGCCTGTCCTTGCTCCGGCAAGCTACCCCTTTGAATTGCTCCTGAGGCCATAGCCAATCTTTGCAGTACCCCATCGAGTAGCATTGCCACTAAGCTATGGGGTGTCGATGAAGACACTTTGCTTTCTACATCTACTGTTCGATACTGATTTAACACAGAATAATTATACATCTCTATATCCTAAAATGAGTTTTACTACGTTAATGAACTGATCCCTCAGATGATGATTGCCGCTACTATTAACGGCCTGTATTCGGTTCAACCAAATTTTTAAATTGTTGCTCCATGTACTCGCTGGTGCTCTGTAATCCGGCTAATAGCGCATCGAGTGCATTGAATTGTCGGCTATAGCGAGCCTCAACTGCCTCCCAGCGTAGTTCGAGTTCCGCCCTGCGTGCTGCGACCTCGTCAATTCTATCTTTGAACGAGTCAATTCGGTCTTCTAGGGCGCCATCCGCATCCAGAAGATTTTCCAGCAGGCTATCGAGTTGATTGGCAATGCCTCGAGTAAAATTTACGCTCCCGCGACTGCCAGTAGTTGTGCCCTCGATCTTCAAGCTCAATCCTTCAGCGCCAGATCCAGTTGCCGCAGTTAGAATATTTCCAACGCCGCTGGCCACAATCCCATCTATTGTTCCTGCAACATCGCTGCCATCGGTCCCAGAGGCGACACTAAATCCCAGTTCGGCTGCCGTATTTGTGTCTACCGTCAATACATTTACTGTGGAATCCCCACCTAGGGTATTCGAAGTGATCGAAAAACTGTCACTACCAGAGAGATACTCTACCGTTACTGTCCTACCGGCATCTCGAATACTGTCGGCGCCGTTTATCTGCGCCTGAATTTCATTAGCTAGACTAGCTCCATCAGTGTAGGTTGCTGCGGTAAGAGTTAGTACACCGCTATCGATGCCATCGATCTCCACGCTCAAATTGTCATTGTCAGCGTCGATCACAAGACTTCCGCCACCACCAAAGTCAGGCAACACCGAAGCTGAACTGTACACTCCTGATGAGGCTAGCGTGCTTATCTCAATAGCATAGTCGCCAATTTCGGTTACAGAATCTGCACCGGAGTAGCTGATATTCGCATCACTTGCGATGCCGATAGCCGCAAACACCTTGGAAAGCTGTGATGGGTCTTCGTCAAGCACAGCGTTGAGCCGCGTCTGATCTAGAGTCAAGGTGCCTGTTTGACTCGTTGAAATCCCCAACTCTGCTAGATTATCAATTGATCCCGTAATCCCTGAGACCGCGCTCCGAAGAACACTATCGATCTGACCACTAATTGACCGAAGTGTGAAATCTCCAACTAAGGCAGACGGCAAGTCCTGTTCTACGTCATAGGCCGACAAAGCATTTACCGTAGCGATAAATTGATTGTAACCGGCGATAAATGAGTTTATTCCTCCGGTTATTGCTCCGCGATCTTCCTCTATTACTAGGGCAACGCTAGACGTGGTGAGCTGGTGGAGTTGAAGCTGCGCACCTGGAATTACCGTGCTAACACTATTGCTGGAACTGGTTACTGCAAGACCATTTACTGAAAGTAAAGCGTCTTTAGCATCGGCAGTCTGTTCCATGTTTGTTGCGGCCGAGTTGAAAACGAAATTTGATAAGCCACTGGTATCAGTATCGTTGCCATCGTCATCATCAACGCTGATCTCAATACTGTTTTCTAAACCAGTTGAATCACTACTAATTAGCAGGCGAAAACCAGCACCATCGTTAACTATTGCAGCGCTAACGCCTGCATCGGCATCGTTAATCGCCGTCATTATTCCTTCTAATGTATTGTTGCTACTATCGATATCGATAGTAACAGTACTGCTTTCTGGATTCAGGCTGAAGCTATTGTATGTGTCAGTACCCGACGTGTAGTCCGTGGTTCCGAATCGAAGAGTAAGTGTGCCTTCGCCAAGTGCAGTGCTGTCACTATCGGAGAAAGCAGTACTTGCTAAGGTATGGGATGTCGCCAACTGAGTAACATCTATCGAGTAGCTACTTGGAATTGCAGTGCTGTCAGCACTAATACTCAACTCAGATGGAGCCGAGCTGCTTGCCTTGTTTAGATCGTAATTGCTCAGGGAGTTCAAACTTCCGAATGAAGATTGAAAAGATGAAAGTGCACTTTTCACGGAACCTAACGCCGAGAACTTTGAATTATACTTCGCGGCTTTTCGATCGAGTTGTAAGTCGGATCCGGCCCTTTCGGCCGCCACAAGCTGGGTCACTAAACCCGATATATCCAAGCCCGATCCAAGCCCCGTTGCGGTAATCATAATATCTCTCGCTTAATAAGAACGCAGCTTCGCAATCAGATCAATCAATCATTACAATCTGAGTGTGCCCGCCATTGATGTTTCTATTACTGTACAAAGCAATTTGCGTACCACTAACGCAATGTAATATTACGTTTAGGCATCACCTCGAAATAGAACACCCTTCAGACCTTGCTTAGCCGTCTTATCCTGCATCTCAGATATGGTTTTCGCCAACTCGAGCATGTCTTCTGTAGGAATCTGTCTAATAACCTCTCCAGAATCCTGATCAAGAACAGTAACTATTGGCTCATCTAGCTCTTCATCGATAGTAAAGTTAAGCTGTCTAGTAATGTTTTGAACGTAGCCCGTAACATTCTTGAGGGCTTGATCCAATTCCTTCCTTCTTTGCTCCTGCTGTACTCCGTTAGGCTGAGTTACAGGCACGTTCTTTCCGCCCGTGGCAAACTCTTGCCGGCTCTGCACCGCTGCGGTGGATTCGATCAGTCTTGTCCGTGCCGCTGCCGTACTCAATTCAATTTTGTCCAGAGTTGTCATAGCCTACACCTCTAATTTTGTAATAGTTGTGCTTACTTCTAACCAATACTACTTTCGACAATGACTAGCGATATTTGCTAGAAACAAGTACAGCCCCGGAAGGGGCTGTACCTAACTGCCTATTCTCTACGCTTTGTCATTACTGAAGTAGTGACAAGACGTTCTGTGGCAGTGAGTTGGCCTGGGCCATCATTGCCATACCTGCCTGTTGCAGGATCTGCGCCTTAGTCAGATTCGCTGTTTCAGCCGCGAAGTCAGTATCCTGAATTCGTGATCGAGCAGCAGATAGACTTTCGGATGAAGTCTGCAGACTAGTTACAACAGATTCGAATCGGTTCTGCACCGCACCTAAGTCACCACGTGCGCCGTTAACTATGTCCAATGCAGAATCAACCGCCGTAATCAAAAGATTAGAGCCAGCGACAGTGGATACATTCAGAGTATTAGTAGTCGCAGTTGTCGTAGTCGCCGTTAGTCCAGCCTTAGCCACATCGGCTCCAGCGATCACCAGATCGGCACCTGAACTTACGATGGAATCAACCGAACCGAAGTTAGTACCAGTACCCGCAGCAACACCACCTGTATTGTTACCACCGTTAGCATCAGTGAAGGCTTCGGAGATTACGATATTGTCGCCATCGGCATCGATAAAAGTCTTGTTACCACCTGCGAATGTTCCAGTGGCGGTGATACCCACGGCTGCTAGGTCGGCGATAACAGTGCCGGCAGCAAATGCAGTATCCATTGTTGCGCCGGTTACAGTGCCAGCACCAGTACTTGTCGATGCAATGTCCACTCCGCCAACAGTCAGGGTGTAGATATCACCGTTCTCATCGTTCGCTGAGGCAGAGAATACGCCTGTATTAACGCTAGTTGTGGCTGACGCGGTAACAGCGGTAGAAGTAGCTGTGATCGCCGCAGCTATTAGCTTGGCGTCTTTTGCCACAGCACCGGTAGCTGTTCCGTTGATAGTCAGGCCTGTGGCGCCGATTGCGTCGGTTACCGCAGTACCATCGGTTCTTGTGGCGGCGCTGTTGTCGAGCCCCAAACCTAGCTTGGTAGCATTAACAATAGAAGACACACTAATAGTCTCGCCAACGTTTGCTCCCACCTGGAAGGTCTGTGCCGAGAAAGAACCATCGAGCAATTTAACGCCGTTGAAATTCGTCTGTGAAGCAACACGATCAACCTCATTCAACAGTTGTGTTACTTCGGCCTGCATTGCAACTCGGTCTGACGCGCTGTTAGTGGCGTTAGCAGACTGAACTGACAGTTCGCGAATTCGTTGTAAGTTATTCGTTACCTCACCTAATGCACCCTCAGCGGTTTGCGCCAAAGAGATGCCGTCGTTAGAGTTACGAACCGCTTGGTTAAGCCCTTTAATTTGAGCCGTGAAACGCTCTGAGATAGCCAGTCCTGCTGCATCATCCTTAGCACTGTTAATGCGCATACCTGATGAAAGACGTTGCAACGAAGTCGATAGCATACCTTGAGACTTATTCAGATTTCTCTGCGCATTCAATGATGCGATATTGGTATTTATTACTTGTGCCATTTTTCTGTCCTCTTTCATCTCTTCAGTGGTAGGTAAACCGAACTGCAGAGATCAATACTTATCGTTAAAAGGTAGCAACCTTCGTTGCTGTCCTTGGCTATTACGACAGAGGAGATATTTCCTTAATATTTAATTTCGAAAAAGGCGCTAGAACAAAAAGATATCTATGAATCAATCGCTTAGCGAGCAGAGAAAAGGGCTACCAATACAGAAACAAGGAAATCCACGACAACAATGAAGGACAAGGAAGCTATCTTGATAAAATGGCTAGATATACTGAAACAAAGATAGGCCCGAAGTCTTTACGAAGGCCTGTTGCGCCGCTTGTAGAGACGTGAGCTGCAAATTGAACCGTGCAATGGCCTCTGCAAAATCCAAATCTTGGGTGTCTGACAACACTGTTTGCAGTTGTAGCTTGAAATCCAAATTGATCTCATCGATCGTTTCAATATTATTCATTCTGGCACCGATTCCTGCCCGAATACCAGTGATGCTGCTCAGACTTTGATCGAGATTCGCTAAACCCTGCCCCATATCATTATGAAAGCGGGCCACCTCCCCTAGATTAGGCGCGGGCCTGGACAGGGCATCAGCTATGCCTTTGACAGTGGCGAATAGATCCATGTTCCGTGACGGCTCCAGTGTGAAAGAATCTCCGCTAGCAGGCACACCATTCAATAGAAACTGAGCGCCAGCAAAGCTGATGCTGGCGCCTTCTTCGTAGACTCCAGTGGCAACAACAGCATTGCTACTATCTCTTACGCTGTAGTTAGCTGGGCCAGAGAAAGTAACCGTATAGTTGTCGGAAACAAAACTTCCGACCAAACCATAACTTCCAACAACGCCACTCCCGCTATTCCCGTTTGCCGCCTTAACCTGAATATTTCCGTCTCCAGAAGGGATCTTCTGGAAAACATCCTCCCCTGAATCCCCTATGGCAACCTGAGATCCTTCGCCGATCTGCACTAAACGCTGCCCCTGATCTCCTTGATAGGACACAGTTCCTGCAATATCGACAAAGGGTGGAGAATCCACCTTGTATCCGCCAAATATATATTCACCGCTGGCATTCCGAGTATTCGCTAAACTAAGTAGTTCATCCAGCCGCAAATATATTTCTTGGGCAATACTTTCTTTGGCTTCAGCCGAATTGGTTGAATTGTTACCTTGCACAGTCAGTTCACGGATTCGTTGCAAACTCGTATTTACACTAGCGATCACGCTCTCTTCATACGCGAGAGAGGACTCAGCCACAGTGATATTACGGGAAAATTGGTCAACGACATCAATATTTGAATTGAGATCCAATACCTTTACCGCACTAGATGGATCGTCAGAGGGTTTCATTATGCGCAGACCGCTAGCGATCTGCAGCTCAGTCTTCTGCAGGCTAGCCTGTTGCCTTTGCATGGCAGTTACACCCTGC
>Ga0316189_10003014_pt1 | contig 16409 bp, 12 predicted proteins | sample LowCovwburrow_MG_FD_204930 | JGI IMG/M metagenome (GOLD analysis project Ga0316189, IMG submission 204930) | Coastal sediment microbial communities from Maine, United States - Lowes Cove worm burrow | ecosystem: Environmental > Aquatic > Marine > Coastal > Sediment | place: USA: Maine... | reverse complement strand
AACATCGAAATTACTGGTGATATCGATCTGTTTGCGCATGAAGTGAAAGCACCTGTCGTCGGTATCACGGGGTCAAATGGAAAATCCACAGTAACTACATTACTGGCATCGATGGCATCGCGAGCCGGATTAAATGCTGTAGCCAGCGGTAATATTGGCACACCGGTGCTCGACTCATTAGATGATGCCGTCAGCCTGTATGTGCTCGAGTTATCAAGTTTTCAACTGGAAACACTGCAGAATTTGCCGATGAAAGCAGCTGTAGTATTGAATGTCAGTGCGGATCATCTAGACCGTTATGAAAACCTTTATGTTTACGCCATGAGTAAGCAGGTGATTTATGAAAATGCTGATACTCTGGTTTTAAATAAGGATGATGCTCTGGCTGGTCAGGTAAGTGGCTCATCTTTCAGGTCGTCAACACGACAGATACGTTTTACCTTAAAGCAGCCTGAAAATAATGAATTTGGTCTCTGTGTAACTGATGAAATGGTTTATTTATGTTTCGGTGAGCAGCGCTTGATCGCGGTCGATGAGCTAAAGTTGAAAGGCTCGCACAATTTACAAAATGCACTGGCCGCACTTGCTCTCGGTTATGCTATTGGGCTTTCATTTGATGACATGCTTGATGCATTAAAAGAATTTAAAGGCTTGTCTCATCGCACTCAAGTTATTGCTGAGATAAATAACGTTACCTGGATCAATGATTCTAAAGCAACAAATGTTGGCGCTACTATCGCGGCACTTGTTGGCCTGCCTGGCAAACATGTTTTGATCGCTGGCGGCGAAGCCAAGGACGCCGATTTTTCTGACTTAACAGAAGCTGTAAAACAACACTGTCGCGCAGTTGTTTTATTTGGTAAGGACGCTGAGATGATCCGTTCTGTTATGCCAGAGGGAATGATCGTCGAAAGGGTTGAAGATATGCAGTCCGCGGTTAGTGTTGCACAATCCCTGGCGCAATCTGGTGATAACGTGTTACTGGCACCAGCCTGTGCAAGCTTTGATATGTTTGAAAACTTTGAACATCGCGGTGATGTTTTTATGCGGGCAGTGGAGGCATTACGTGTCGAGGTGGCGTCGTCATGAACCATGCTTTGAATATGGCTGCTGAAAAGTTTGACAGGCTGACATCGTTTAAAGCGATACGTGATCAATCGCTGAGTCGGTTTGACATGAAGATTGAATGGGAAGATTTTGATCCTGTTTTATTGCTTGCATTTATCGCGCTGCTAACTATTGGTGTGATTATGGTGGCATCATCTTCTATCAGCGTAGCAGACAGAAACTTTGCAAATCCGTTTTATTATTTTCAGCGTCAGATGGTCTTTGTTGCTATTGGTCTGTTTGCTGCATTGAGCGTTTTCAAGATCCGTCTGGTGCAATGGGAAAAATCAGGTGTATCACTATTAATTTTTGCGCTGTTTTTATTAGTGTTGGTGCTTGTTCCTGGTATTGGCAAAGCAGTTAATGGCAGTACGCGCTGGCTGCCACTGGGTGTGTTTAACCTGCAGGTATCAGAGTTGGTAAAATTGTTTCTGGTAGTCTATGTGGCCGGTTACCTGGTCCGTCATGGTGATGCGGTACGTAGTTCACTATGGGGTTTCCTTAAGCCGATGCTGATGGTCGGTCTCGCTGGGTTATTATTATTGATCGAACCAGATTTTGGTGCCACCGTTGTTATCATGGGTACGGTATTGGCGATGACCTTTTTAGCCGGTGCCCGATTCACTCAGTTTATCTCGTTTGTAGTTATGTTTGCCTGTGCGGCTTTATTGTTAGTGGTGACATCGCCATACCGTATGCAGCGATTAACATCATTTACAAACCCATGGGCAGATCCTTTTGATAGCGGTTTCCAGTTGACGCAGTCACTGATTGCAATCGGTACCGGTGGCTGGTTTGGTACTGGACTTGGCGGCAGTGTACAAAAGTTGTTTTACCTGCCAGAGGCACATACTGACTTTTTGTTTGCGGTATTATCTGAAGAGATGGGGTATGCCGGTGTGATCCTGGTGGTTGCTTTGTACGCCACGCTGTTTTTCAGATCATTGAAAATTGCCTCGCGGGCAGAGCAAGCAGGCAATTATTTCGCTGCTTATATGGCATACGGCATTGGTATCTGGTTATCGATGCAGGCTGTTATCAATATGGGTGTAAATGTAGGTCTGTTACCGACCAAAGGTTTAACCTTGCCGCTGATGAGTTATGGCGGCAGTAGTCTGGTTGTTTGTTGTATCGCGGTTGGTTTGTTGATGCGTATTCATTATGAGACCAGTGGTGTCGTCAGCCAGGCCAGCAAAAATTTAACAAAGAGATCCCGAAGAAAATCTTTTGCGGGAAAAACTTCTGCACGAAAGAATGCGTCTGCTAGCAGTGCGTCACGCACAACGGCAACGAATATTGAAGCCAGGGGTGCATTATTATGATTGATGTACGTCCAGTATTGATCATGGCGGGTGGCACTGGCGGGCATGTGTTTCCAGCGCTTGCGGTTGCTGATGAATTACGTTCACGCGGTATCCCTGTGGTTTGGTTAGGAACTAAAGCCGGCATCGAATCAAGGTTAGTTCCACAGGCTGGTTATCCCATCGAATGGATGAGTATCACCGGTTTGCGTGGCAAGAATACTTTGACCCTGCTGCTAGCACCGCTTCGTATCGCTATGGCTTGCTGGCAGGCACTGGCTGTTCTGATGAGAAGAAAACCTTGCGCTGTTCTGGGTATGGGTGGTTTTGCCTCTGGACCTGGCGGATTGATGGCATGGCTGATCAGAAAGCCGCTGTTAGTGCATGAGCAAAATGCGATAGCAGGCATGACGAACAAAATACTGGCCAGTTTTGCCGATGTTGTTCTGCAGGCATTTCCCGCAGTGTTTAAACATGCAGTAACAACTGGCAATCCAGTCAGGCAATCTATCTGTGAGATAACTCAACCTGAAAAACGTTTTGCGCAGCGTCAGCAAGAAGGTCAGCAGCAAAAAAGGCTACGTCTGTTAGTTATCGGTGGCAGTCTCGGTGCAGTAAAACTGAATGAAATAATTCCGCAGGCACTGGCTAAAATAGAGGTCGATAAACGTCCTGAAGTTATTCATCAGACAGGTTTGAAAAATATTGATTCAGCAAAAACTTTATACCTCGATGCTGAGGTGAAAGCAAAAGTTGAAGCGTTTATCGATGACATGCCGGCTGTGTATGAATGGGCTGATCTGGTCATTTGTCGTGCAGGTGCGATGACTGTCTTCGAATTAGCCGCTGCAGGTGTTGCTTCGATATTAGTGCCTTATCCGCATGCAGTCGATGATCATCAAACACACAATGCACATTACCTTGAAAATGCGGGTGCGGCGATTATCAGGCAGCAGGATGAACTGTCTGCAGACTGGTTGGTTGATGTCATCAATGACTTTTCAGTCAATCGAAAAAAGTTATTAGATATGGCTGTTGCTGCTCGTAAGCTAGCCATACCGGATTCGGCAAAAACGATTGCTGATGCCTGTGCAACCGCAGGAGGCATTGTCTGATGTCACAGTCAAACAACTCTAAAGCAAACAGTCTTAAAGATTTTATGCGTCGTATTCGTAAAGTGCATTTTGTCGGTATCGGCGGTGCGGGCATGAGTGGTATTGCAGATGTAATGAATACGCTGGGTTATCAGGTTAGCGGTTCCGATGTTGCAAGCAATGCGGTTACCGAGCAGTTAAAAAAATCTGGCGTAAAAATTTATCAATCACACCTGGATGAAAATGTAAGCGATGTTGACGTGGTGGTTACCTCGACAGCTATAAGTAACGACAACGTCGAAGTAGTTGCCGCAAAAGCAAAGCGCATTCCTGTGGTACCACGTGCGGAGATGTTGGCTGAGCTCATGCGTTTTAGCCATGGCATTGCGGTTGCAGGTACGCATGGTAAAACCACAACTACCTCGTTGGTTACCTGTGTGCTGGAAGAGGCTGGCCTCGACCCTACCTATGTCATCGGCGGCAAGCTGAACAGTTCGGCTACGCATGCACGTTTAGGTCAGGGAAAATACCTGGTGGCTGAAGCGGATGAAAGTGATGCTTCATTTTTATATCTGCAGCCGATGATGTCTGTTGTAACCAATATCGATGCGGATCATCTGCCAACCTATGGTGGTGATTTCTCACGTCTTAAGCAGGCTTTTGTCGAGTTTTTGCATCACCTGCCATTTTATGGTCTGGCTGTGGTCTGTGTTGATGATGAAGAAGTGCGAAGTATATTGCCAGAGATTTCGCGCCCGCTTATACGCTACGGTATTGATTTTGAAGCTGATGTCTGTGCGTCAAACATTCGTTACCAGGGAGCGCAAACCGTGTTTGATGTAATGTTACCGGAGGCCGATACGGCGTTTGAAATAACCTTGAACATGCCTGGTCGTCATAACGTGTTAAACGCACTGGCGGCTATATGTGTAGCCTATGAATTAGGTGTCTCTAGTTTGCATATGCAAACAGCATTGGCCCGATTTGAAGGTATAGGTCGCCGTATGCATATGTACGGTGAGGCTAAAATATCACAGGGCACCGTCACATTGGTTGATGATTATGCGCATCACCCAACAGAGGTTGCGGCAACGTTGCGTGCAACAAAAAATGCCTGGCCGGAAAAAAGGTTAGTCGCTATTTTTCAGCCGCATCGTTATACACGAACACGTGACCTTTTCGAAGACTTTTCACGGGTCTTGTCCGATTGTGATGTATTGATCCTGACAGAAGTTTTTGCAGCAGGTGAAGAGCCTGTGCCGGGTGCGGACGGGCGTGCATTATGCGCTGCTATTCGCGCACGTGGAAAAGTGAATCCAGTGTTTGTCGAAGATGTAGAAAAACTCGGTGCTGACCTGCATTCTATTTTGCGTGACGGTGATCTGGTGCTGACGATGGGTGCGGGCAGTATCGGCCGTATTGCATCACAGTTGAAAGACGCATTGGAGGTCATGGCTTAGTCTGCTCCTGCTGATGAGTTTAGCGGGTATAGGCCAGGATGATTAGGAAACAACGGTTATGAATACGATGACTAAATTTGAAGACATAACGATTTTAAAAGATGAGCCGATGTCCAGGCACACCAGCTGGCGCGCCGGTGGTGTTGCTAAACAGTATGTGCAGGCTGAATCATTACCAGCGTTGGCTTCATTCATAGCGACATTGCCTGTTGGTGAGAAACTGTTATGGCTCGGTTTGGGCAGTAATACATTGGTACGCGATGGTGGTTTCGATGGCGCAGTGATAGCGACACAAGGAGTGATGTCACAGCTTGAATTATTGGATGAGACAACAGTGTATGTCGGTGCCGGTGTGGCAAGTGCCAAGTTGGCGCGATTCTGCACTAATAATAAACTGCACGGTGCTGAATTTTTTGCAGGCATCCCAGGTCTTGTTGGTGGTGCACTGGCGATGAATGCGGGTGCTTTTGGTGGTGAAACCTGGCCATTAGTTGTTGAGGTTGAAATGATTAACAGAAAAGGTGAAATAAAAAAACGTGCTGCCAGTGAGTTTGAATATGGTTATCGCCATGTGCAAGGCCTGAAGGCGGATGAATGGTTTGTCAGCGCAACCTTGAAGTTAAGCAAGCAACAACAAGAGAAGCAGCAGAAAAATGATAATACGATCGACATTAAACAGTTGCTTGCTCGTCGTGCAGCCTCACAACCTACTGGTGTAGCAAGTTGTGGCAGCGTATTTAGGAATCCTGAAGGGCATTATGCTGCGCAGTTGATAGAGGAATGCGGACTTAAAAGTAAGAGAGTTGGTGGTGCTGTTGTTTCACAGAAACATGCTAATTTTATTATCAATGATAATGATGCGACGGCGAGCGATATCGAGTCATTAATAGAGCTGGTACAGGAAACAGTAAAACAGAACAAAGGTATCACTCTGCAAACAGAAGTACGAATCGTTGGTGACCGCTTAGAAGAAAGCCGGCGGCTTGCAGAAAAGAAAGATGGGGAAGATTTATAGTGACAGTTGATGCGACACAATTTGGAAAAGTTGCTGTTCTGATGGGCGGTCTATCGGCAGAGCGAGAGATATCATTATTGGGTGGTAATGCGGTATTAACGGCATTAAAAAATAAAGGTGTCGATGCTTACGGTGTCGATGTGGATGAGGCTGTTGTTTGTGAACTGGCAGAGGAAAACTATCAGCGAGTGTTTGTCATGCTGCACGGTCGCGGTGGAGAAGATGGCACCGTTCAGGGTTTACTCGAATTGATGAACGTGCCTTATACCGGATCTGGTGTGATGGCATCATCTCTGGCGATGGATAAATTAAAAACAAAGCAGATATGGCGTGCGATGGGGTTGCCGACGCCAGACTTCTGCATTATCGATTCTGAGCAAAGCTGCAAACAGGCGCTTGAAACTTTAGCGTTACCGTTAATCGTTAAACCTGTACTCGAAGGTTCAAGTATTGGCATGAGTAAAGTAGAGTGCGAAGAAGAACTGATTCCTGCGTGGAAAATTGCACAGCGGTGTGGCGGTACAGTGATTGCTGAGAGATGGATCGAAGGTAAAGAATATACCGCAGCGATGCTCGATGATCAGGTCTTACCGATGATCAGACTTAACACGACGCATAAGTTTTATGATTACGATGCAAAGTATGAAGCCAATGATACGCAGTACATTTGTCCATGTGAGTTAGATGCAGAACATGAAGCGCGATACTCGGACCTGGCTAAACAGGCTTTTGATGCGGTCGGCGCTTCGGGTTGGGGACGTGTTGATTTTATGGTTGATGATAGTCGTCAGCCGTGGTTGATCGAAGTAAACACCGTGCCGGGGATGACGACTCATTCATTAGTGCCAATGGCGGCTAAACAGGCAGGTATATCATTTGATGAACTGGTGTTTAAGATTTTATCAATGGCTACTTGTGAACATTGTTCATAAATACGATAAATAATGAAAAGAAAAAATAAGCTATCACTGATCAGGGAAATTATAAAGACATTGCCCGTGTTGTCTGTTGCCGCGGCGGTGATATATGTTGGTGTGTTAATTAAAGATGTAGAAATACCAGTGTTACTACCGGTGACCGATGTGCAGGTGGTGGGTGAACTGGATTTTTTAGATAAGAAACAAATTGAATCAATGGTAAAAAACAAAATTACAGGCGGTTATTTTACCGTGGATCTGAATAAGCTCCGTGAGATGTTGACGCAGGAACCATGGATTGAAAATGTTTCATTGAGAAGAAAGTGGCCGGCAAGTTTAAATGTAATTATTGCGGAGCAAGAGCCCGTAGCTTACTGGAATGACGATGGTTATATCAGTGAAGGTGGTGAAGTTTTCAAGCCGTCAAAAATCGATGCAGAACTAAACATACCAAAGCTGAGCGGTCCTGATGGGCATCATAATAATGTCTGGAAGTTCATGAACGTACTTTATCAGGAGATGGCGCTGCTTGAATATGAAGTGTTACGTCTGGACCTGGATGAAAGGAGAGCGTGGCAGCTAGTGGTAACGGCTAATGCAGTAACCGCTAATAATGAAGAAAACTTAAAGCCAGAAATAAATATGATAAATGTAAAGTTAGGTCGTTTTGATACAGAAAAACGTCTGCAACGTTTTGTTCGGATACTGCCTGCACTGATTGATGAAAAGGGAATGACACGTAACCTGCGTGCAGGTTGGCAGCGGGACGAAAAAGAAAACATGCTGAAAAACATACTGAAAAAGAAGGGCGTCAAGGTGATTGATATGCGTTATCCGAATGGTTTTGCTGTGCAGATGAGAGAGGCTTGAAGTGATGTCAAAAAAGTCTGACAAGAATATGTTGATCGGCCTTGATATTGGTACATCAAAAGTAGTGGCGATTGTCGGTGAGGTAAACGAAGAAGGTGAGATCGATATTATTGGTCTTGGTTCTCACCCATCGAACGGATTGAAAAAAGGTGTAGTGGTTAATATTGAATCGACTGTACAATCAATACAGCACGCTGTTGAAGAGGCAGAACTGATGGCAGGTTGTGAAATTAATTCTGTCTATGCAGGTATCGCAGGCAGTCATATACGCAGCCTGAACTCGCACGGTATCGTTGCTATTCGTGAGCGTGAAGTGACCAACGGTGACCTGGATAGAGTTATCGATGCAGCACGCGCCGTCGCGATTCCTGCGGATCAGCGTGTGCTTCATATATTGCCGCAAGAATTTATTATCGATGATCAGGAAGGTATCCGTGAGCCGATAGGCATGTCAGGAGTTCGCCTGGAAGCAAAAGTGCATCTGGTTACGGGTGCGGTTGGCGCGGCGCAAAACATTATTAAATGTATCCGTCGTTGTGGTCTGGAAGTGGACGATATTATTCTCGAGCAGCTAGCATCGAGTTATTCCGTATTAACAGAAGATGAAAAAGAGCTGGGCGTCTGCCTGGTGGATATCGGTGGCGGTACTACAGATATCGCTGTGTTTTCCGAAGGCGCTATTCGCCATACCGCAGTCATTCCGATCGCAGGTGATCAGGTGACAAATGATATCGCCGTTGCATTGCGTACACCTACACAGTACGCCAACGAGATAAAAATCAAGTATGCCTGTGCATTACGCCAGCTGGCAAATCCTGAAGAAACGATCGAAGTACCCAGTGTCGGTGATCGCCCGCCACGTAAATTATCGCGTCAGACATTAGCTGAAGTCGTCGAGCCGCGCTATGAAGAATTATTAAACCTGGTGCATGCGGAATTGCGTCGCAGTGGTTTTGAAGAAATTATTGCAGCAGGTGTCGTTTTAACAGGTGGTAGCTCAAAGATGGAAGGTGTTATCGATCTGGCTGAAGAAATTTTTCATGCTCCCGTGCGCCTGGGCTTGCCACAGTATGTGTCAGGATTGTCAGACGTGGTCAGCAATCCGATTTATGCTACTGGTGTTGGCTTGTTACTGTTTGGTAATCAGCATAGAACTAATGGCACTAGTCATATCATGATGGACGGTGGTGTTAAAGGATTATTAGAGCGGATGAAAAACTGGTTTCAGGGAAACTTTTAATGGCTGAAGTAATTGACTGTAGATTAGACGTAACAAAAAACTAAAGAAATGACGCTTTTTAAAAAAGCATAACTAAATAGAAATTTAATACCAAGAGGAGAAGTATCATGCCTATGTTTGAACTGATGGATTCCGGTGCACAAGACGCGATTATAAAAGTAATCGGTGTTGGTGGCGGTGGTGGTAATGCTGTGCAACACATGGTTGGCAGCAATATCAATGGCGTTGATTTTATTTGCACAAATACCGATGCGCAGGCATTGGGTCGCTTTGATGGTGCAAAATCATTACAGATTGGCAGCAACATTACAAAAGGATTGGGTGCGGGTGCAACGCCTGAAATCGGTCAACAGGCGGCACTTGAAGATCGAGAGTTAATTCAGGAAGCAATCGAGAACACCGATATGTTATTTGTTACCGCGGGCATGGGTGGCGGTACTGGAACAGGCGCGGCACCTGTCGTCGCACAGATAGCCAGGGAGATGGGCATACTGGTGGTTGGTGTTGTTACAAAACCTTTCGCGTTTGAAGGTGCATCACGAATGAAGATTGCGATGAATGGTATTAAAGAATTAAGCGGACATGTCGATTCATTAATAACCATTCCGAATGATAAGCTATTAGATGTTTATGGTCGTGACTTTGATCTAATGAATGCCTTCAGTGGTGCTAACGATGTGCTCTGCGGTGCAGTACAGGGTATTACCGAATTAATAACTAATCCCGGTGTTATCAATGTCGACTTTGCAGATGTTAGAACAGTGATGTCTAAAATGGGTATGGGTATGATGGGTTCTGGTCGTGCTACCGGTGAAGATAGGGCCAAAGAAGCTGCTGAAGCTGCCATTGCCAGTCCACTACTGGAAGATGTTAACCTGTCTGGAGCTCGCGGTATCCTGGTAAATGTTACCGGTGCAAACATGACTCTGGGTGAATTTCAGGATATAGGCGCAGTAATCAATAGTTTTGCTTCAGATGATGCAACCGTGGTTATGGGTACAGCAATTGATGAATCACTGGATGGTGAAATTCGAGTCACTGTAGTCGCTACAGGCCTTGGTTCAGCTTCAAAAGCACAAGCACCAGTGCAAACGCCTGCTGAAGTTAAAATCGTAAAACCTGCAGCAGATGCAGAAGCGCCAGAATATAAAGATTATGATAAGCCAACGGCTATCAGAAATACAAAATCAACAAATGAAGCGATTTCTGTCAACGGTGGATATAACGAGGAGATGCTGGATATTCCTGCATTTTTGCGTCGACAGGCTGATTGATCGTCTGGCTTGAGATATAGCTTGATAACTTGTTGATTTAATCTATATTTATTGGGTGTCTTTAAAATAAATAGAGGCTATCTGATTTAATGTAGAGAATGGTAAGGTCGGCATTTAATGGCGAGCTTCCAATTTACACCGTAATTATGTGATAATACGGCGGTTTTTATTAACATTTGCTGTCGCGACCTGTAGGTCGGACATGGGACTTGAATACTTTGATTAAGCAAAGAACGTTAAAAAATGTGATTCGCGCCACTGGTGTTGGTTTGCATTCGGGTGAAAAGGTATATCTGACATTGCGTCCAGCCCTGCCAGATACGGGTGTTATATTTAGACGTGTTGATTTAAATGAACCGGTCGAAATAAAAGCCAATGCGATGAATGTTGGTGCAACCATGTTGTCAACAACGTTAGAGCAAGACGGCGTCAGTGTTTCTACCGTCGAGCATCTATTATCCGCGATGGCAGGTTTAGGTATCGATAATGCTTATGTCGATGTGAGTGCTTCAGAAGTACCAATAATGGATGGTAGCTCAGGTCCTTTCGTCTTTTTAATTCAATCAGCAGGTATCGTCGAACAGGAAGCACCTAAGCGTTTTATTCGTATTAAAAAATCTGTCGTTGTTGAAGAAGAAGGTAAGTGGGCTCGCTTCGATCCTTTTGACGGTTTTAAAGTTAGCTTTGCAATCGATTTTGATCACCCGGCATTTAAAGATGCGCCTTGTACTGCAGAGATCGATTTTTCAACGACCTCTTTTGTAAAAGAGGTGAGCCGTGCCCGTACATTTGGCTTTATGAATGATATCGAAGCTCTGCGTAAAAATAATTTAGCCTTAGGCGGTAGCATCGATAACGCCATTGTAGTTGATGAATACCGTATATTAAATGAAGACGGTTTACGTTACGAAGACGAATTTGTTAAACATAAAATTCTGGATGCGATCGGTGACCTGTATCTGCTAGGTCATAGTTCTATAGGTGCATTTTCTGGCTACCGTTCTGGTCATGCGCTTAATAATAAGTTGTTAAAAGCCCTGTGTGCAGATAATGATGCCTGGGAAGAAGTGACCTTTGAAGATGAAAAAGCATCTTCTCCTATTTCATACGCGACACCTTTACAAACGTTTTAATACAAATGTTTTAATACAAACAGTGTAAGCGATTATTCTTTCTAGTCGCTGTAAATGTATGTGTAAAATGGTTTCACACGACGGGTTATTTTTCTGTTTTGGTTTGTTTGTTGATTTTTGAAAGTTTTAGTAAAGCTGCTTTTAGCTGATGATTTTCGATGCTATTGGCCGATTGCGCTAATAACTCGGCAGTTTTTTCACTTATTTTTGGTTTCGGCCGATTTTTTATCTGTGGTGATTGTGGACTGTCGGCAGCAGAAGCATGGTAGCGTGTACTGATCTGTACGTGATGAATAGCAGGTGTTACATTATCATCATTATTTTCGTTAGTATTCAGGGAACTATCACGAATAAATTGCAAGATTTGAGGGCTGAGCTGGCGGAGCCTGGTCGTCCATACTGGTGAGTCGGTAATAAGCATTAAATTTTGATTGCGAATATTGGCAACCTGCACATGGCCATGACATTCAACCGGCAGTATCTTATGTAAAATTTTCGTGTATTTAGCCAGCTTTTTGGCCTGAATCACGAATTTGGGACTTATTTGCTCATTTATTGCTTTCATTCTGTTAAAAAAATCGACTGCTAGTCTATAATTTCATCGTATCTACACAATTATTGTATGTAGTTGGGGTTGTAACTTAAATAGTAATTCAAGTATGAATATCATTTTTGTAGGAAAATTTAGAGGCAAACCGCTTCGTTGCCAGCTTGATGGGTCGCGTCAGTTACTTGCCAGTTCTTTCATTATAAGCCTTTTTGCCGGTTTGTTGGTGAGCTCCGGTTACTGGTATGGAAAAACCGATGCCGCAGTAAATGAACTGGTCGCGCTTGAGCATGATATTTCCACACAAAAAATACTGATCAACGAAGCACGGCTATCAGCGGAGTCGGAGCTTGATGCACTGGCGGCACGCCTGGGTATGATGCAGGCAAATGTAATACGCCTGAATGCGCTGGGTCAGCGACTGGTCAAAATATCTAAACTGGACGCGAAAGAGTTCGATTTCAAAAATACACCTTCATATGGTGGCCCCAATGAGTCAGACAGCGTTGCCAATGTAGACTTTGCCAATGTTATTTCCAATCTTGATAAACAGCTTACCAGCCGTGAAGAACAGCTTGATGTGCTCGAAGAAGTTATCATGAACCGCCAGTTAAGAAGCGAATCAAAACCACGTGGACGCCCGATAACCAAGGGCTGGACATCGTCATATTACGGTAAACGTACAGACCCATTCAGCGGTAAACTTGCCATGCATAAGGGGATGGATTTTGCAGGTAAAGAAGGCAGTGAGATTGTCTCAGTTGCTAATGGCGTCGTTACCTGGGCGGGTAAGCGTTATGGTTATGGCGAACTGATAGAGATAAATCATGGCAATGGCTATTCGACACGCTATGGGCATAATGCCAAGCTGCTCGTCGAGGTTGGTGATAGCGTAACAAAAGGTCAGGCCATATCACAGATGGGTTCTACCGGCCGCTCCACTGGGCCACACGTTCATTTTGAAGTGCTAAAAAATGATAGACAGGTTAATCCTGCAAAATTTGTAGCGCTTAGATAATACCATCAGGGAAAGAGCCACAATCGCGGCACTCTCCTGAGCAACATTTCTTCGGTAATACATGACCCGCCGGTTGTTCTCAGGCATAATACGCCGTGTTTTTTAAATAATTATGCTGGTGATATCCAGTATCATAATGTGACTTAAGTCGCAGGTTTAATTCGTAAAATGATTTTGAATGCAGTTAAAAAGGTGTTTGGTAGCCGTAATGACCGGCTGGTTAAGAAACTCCGTAAAACAGTTAATCAAATTAATGCGCTGGAAGCAGAAATTGAAGCGCTTACTGACGAGCAGCTTGCTGCAAAAACGCAGGAGTTTCGTGACCGCCTGAAGGATGATGACGGCAAACAGGGTGAAACGCTGGAACAACTATTACCTGAGGCGTTCGCGGTTGTAAGAGAAGCTGGCCGTCGTGTGTTAGGCATGCGTCACTTCGATATGCAGTTAGTCGGTGGTATGGTGCTGCATAATGGCAAGATTTCAGAAATGCGCACGGGTGAAGGTAAAACACTGGTGGCGACACTGGCGGCTTATCTCAATGCTCTGCCTGGAAAAGGTGTGCATGTTGTAACCGTTAATGATTACCTTGCAACACGTGATGCAGAATGGATGGGCCGTCTTTATAACTTCCTTGGTATGACAACCGGTATTAGTGTTGCTGGCATGGATCCTGTGGCAAAAAAGCAGGCATATGCGGCTGATATTACTTACGGTACAAATAATGAATATGGCTTTGATTATCTGCGCGATAATATGGCTTTTACCGCAGAAGAAAAAGTCCAGCGTCCACCATATTTTGCTATCGTCGACGAAGTGGATTCCATCTTAATCGATGAAGCCAGAACACCATTGATTATTTCAGGTTCTGTCGGTGAAAATAGCGACCTGCATCTTAAATTTAAAGATATCGTTAAAAAGCTCGAAGAAGGCCGTCTAACCACTAAGGAAGAGCCGGAAGAAGGTGATTACTCTATTGATGAAAAGAACAAAAGTGTTCATATCACAGAGCAGGGCCACCAACGCATAGAAGAAATACTGGTCGATGAAGGTATTTTGGATGTGAACGATTCTTTATACAGCGCGACAAATATCAATCTGGTTCATTATTTGAACGCAGCGATACGTGCGAAGGCATTGTTTGATAAAGATATACATTACATCGTACGTGATGATCAGGTCATCATAGTTGATGAGTTTACCGGTCGAACAATGGAAGGTCGACGCTGGTCTGAAGGTTTACATCAGGCGGTCGAAGCAAAAGAGGGTGTGTCGATTCAAAATGAAAGCCAGACACTGGCATCGATTACCTTCCAGAATTATTTCAGGCTATATGACAAACTTTCTGGTATGACCGGTACGGCTGATACAGAAGCTGAAGAATTACTGCAGATCTATAATCTCGAAGTTGTTGTCATTCCTACCAATAAACCGATGGCACGTGTTGATAATACCGATCTGGTTTTTTTATCGCCGGAAGAAAAATTTAATGCCATCGTTGAAGATATAAAAGATTGTGTCATCAGAAAGCAGCCGGTACTTGTTGGTACTGCTTCTATCGAAGTTTCTGAGCATATCTCGCAATTGTTGAGCAAGGACAAAATTGAACATAATGTGCTAAATGCCAAGCAGCATGAAAATGAAGCACAAATTATCGAAGATGCGGGTCGCCCGGGTGCGGTAACCATTGCAACAAATATGGCTGGTCGCGGTACTGATATCGTACTCGGTGGTAATTTAGATGCTGAATTAGCTAAGTGTAAAGGCGCTGATGAGAGGCAGCAGGATACAATAAAACAGCAATGGAATGAACGTCATCAGGGTGTTATAGAAGCGGGCGGTCTGCATGTGATCGGCAGTGAACGTCATGAGTCACGTCGGATAGATAATCAGTTGCGTGGACGCTCTGGTCGTCAGGGTGATCCAGGCTCAAGCCGCTTCTATCTGTCATTACAGGATGACTTAATGCGTATTTTTGCATCAGATAAAGTTGGTGCATTGATGAAGAAATTAGGCATGGAAGAAGGTGAGGCAATCGAGCACCCCTGGGTCAACCGGGCAATCGAAAATGCACAGCGTAAAGTTGAAGGACATAACTACGATATTCGTAAACAATTACTTGAATATGATGATGTCGCCAACGATCAGCGTAAAGTAATCTACGCACAGCGTAACGATATGATGGCTGAGCATGATCTGTCAGTAACCATTAAATCTATACGCGAAGAGGTCATAAATAACATTATTACCGCCAGCATCCCGCCAGGCAGTATTGATGAACAGTGGGATATCGATGGTCTTGAGAAAGCCTTAAAAGAAGAGTTTGGTCAAAACATGCCAATATCCCAATGGTTGGATCAGGATAATATGCTGGACGAGTCAGGCTTGCGCAGAAAAATTCTAGCTACTGTTGTTGAAGAGTTTGAAAGCAAGGAGCAGCTGGTCGGTTCTGAAGGTATGCGTAATTACGAAAAGCATGTGATGTTAAATGTTCTTGATAAGCTATGGAAAGAACATCTCGCAGCAATGGATTACCTGCGTCAAAGCATTGGCCTGCGAGGTTATGCACAGAAAAATCCTAAACAGGAATATAAGCGTGAAGCGTTTGAAATGTTCTCAGAATTACTCGATCGCATGAAGTATGAAGTGATAAGCATTCTTTCAAAAGTAAAAATTCAATCCAATGAAGAAGTTGAACAACTTGAGGCAAATGAAAATCCAAAAGTTGAGAATGTAAATTACGGACATGCAGATGCAAAAGATATACAGCAGGCAGCAGCTGAAGAGGGTGCTGAAGGTGCTGAACAAAATGAATCTGCACAACCCTATCAACGCGAACAGAAAAAAATTGGCCGAAATGAACCATGTTATTGCGGCTCAGGTAAAAAGTTTAAACAGTGCCACGGGAAGTTAAGTTAGAAGAGCTAACCTGGAAACACTTAATCCAGGCTGATTAACCTGAAAAGATCAACTTAGCAGTATCGAGAATTTATGGCGGTCGGACTATCTGAACCAGTAGACATCTTACCTGTAGCAGGTGTAAAACTTGCCTCTGTGGCTGCTGGCTTTAAAAAAAATGGTAGAGACGACCTCGTCGTTTTTATTATCGAAGAAGATTCAAACTGCGCTGCAAGTTTCACCCAGAATGCATTCTGTGCCGCCCCGGTAACTCTGGCAAAGAACAACCTGAATAAAAATTCACCTAGAGCTTTACTTATTAATTCTGGCAATGCTAATGCGGGTACCGGTGAAACCGGCATGCAGAATGCCATGCAAAGCTGTCACTGGCTTGCACAGGAGTTGAACTGTTCTGCCGAGCAGATACTGCCCTTCTCAACTGGTGTAATCGGTGAGCAGTTACCAATGGACGTTATGCGCTCTGGTATTAAACAGGTCGTTCAAAAGCCTTCTGAAGATAACTGGTTATCTGCAGCAA
>Ga0316189_10003013_pt1 | contig 16409 bp, 14 predicted proteins | sample LowCovwburrow_MG_FD_204930 | JGI IMG/M metagenome (GOLD analysis project Ga0316189, IMG submission 204930) | Coastal sediment microbial communities from Maine, United States - Lowes Cove worm burrow | ecosystem: Environmental > Aquatic > Marine > Coastal > Sediment | place: USA: Maine... | reverse complement strand
GTGACGGATTTTTCGTGGAACAGCTGCTCCACCCGGTCTTCCAGCTGGAACGGCTTTTCCTTGCGCAAGTCTTCAATCCAAGGACGGTAACGAGCCAGCCCGGCCGAAGCGCCCATTGCGCTTTCGAGCGCATCACCGTCAAGCCGGTTGAATTCCAGTTCAAAAAACACCAGTCCGGTGGTTATGGCAGTAAGCTTCTGGGAAACGTCGCCATAGAATTTCTGCCGGTCGGGGTCTGTGGTGTCACCCACATAATACAGCATCATGAACGATCCGATGCGGCCGAACAGGTCGGACATGGCCTCATAGTCCCTGATCACCGCGGCCAGCGCATCACCGCCTTTGCAACCCCGCAGGATATCGTCCAGCTTGCCCTGATAGGTTTCGGCAAAGCGCGTTGCCTCAGATGCCGCCTTTTCCATGTCGGCCTTGAATTCGGCTGCATCGGGTCCTGAATAAAGGTCCGCCAAATTCCATTCCGGCAAATCTCCAAGCTCGGCCTCCACCACTCTTGAAGATGAAGATTTCTGCAAATTCTCTTTTGGGTTGTGCATTTTAACTCCAGGAGGTCAGCTGCCGGAACGGGCGAAACAGGGTGTGAACTGCACATATGACCGCTCAATCTGCCTCAAACAAGCCGATTTCACTAAGATTTCCAGAAAATCATCAACTTGTATCAAAGTGGTCCAATTTTAAGCTGCCATTTACCCATGTAAGGCACAGTGGCCGTCATGAAGCATATGGAGAACCCGTGGGAACATTCAGACAGGCCCGTTCATTGTGCGCTTTTGATCTTGAGACGGCTGTGAGTAACCAAAAGAGACAGCATGGCACATAAAATTCTGATTGTTGATGACGACCCGGCTCAGCGCCGCATCCTCGAAGAGCTGGTCAAACGGTACGGTTTTGAAACCGCTACCGCCGACGGCGCAAGCCAGGGCCTCGATATTCTCGAGGCGAGCCGTTCAAAACCGGTCGATCTGATTATTCTTGACCTGGTGATGCCGGAAATTGACGGGCTTGAATTTCTCGAGCGTCTGTCGGCCTATCGCACGTCGGTCCCGGTCATCGTGCAAACCGCACAAGGCTCCATTGAAACCGTGGTCAAGGCGATGCGCGCCGGGGCTGATGATTTTGTCGTCAAACCGGTCAATCCGGAGCGTTTGAAAGTCTCCATACAGAACCTTCTTAAAGTCAACGCGCTGACTGAAGAGGTGAAGCGGCTGAACCAGAAAGTATCAGGTTCAATGTCGTTCGATGACCTGATCATCGCCAGCCCGGCCATGTCGAGTGTGGTAAAGCTCGGAACCCGGGCAGCTCACTCCAACATCCCCGTCCTGATCGAAGGCGAAAGCGGGTCGGGCAAGGAAATGATTGCCCGAGCCATCCAGGGCGAAAGTGAACGCAGAGGCAAGTCGTTCGTGGCCGTAAACTGCGGTGCGTTGCCCGAAAACCTGGTTGAAAGCATTCTGTTCGGCCATGAAAAAGGCGCTTTTACCGGCGCGGTCGGCAAGCACATCGGCAAGTTTCAGGAAGCAGACGGCGGCACCTTGTTCCTCGACGAAGTCGCGGAACTGCCACTCGACATCCAGGTGAAACTGCTGCGTGCCCTGCAGGAAGGCGAAATTGATCCGGTCGGTTCCCGAAAACCGGTCAAAGTCGATATCCGGCTTATTTCCGCGACCAACCGAAACATGATCGAAATGGTCAAAAACAGTGAATTCCGCGAAGACCTGTATTATCGTCTCAACGTGTTTCCGATCATGGCACCACCGTTGCGTGAACGCATTGAGGACATTCCGCCGCTGGTAACACATTTCATCACACGCTTTGCTGCCGAGGAAGGCCGCAGGGTGAAGGGTATTGATGCCAATGCTTTGGAATTGCTCAAGGCGTATGCCTGGCCGGGCAATGTCCGCCAGCTGGAAAACACGGTATTCAGGGCCATTGTCATGTGTGAAGGCGATCAGCTTCATATAGCCGACTTCCCGCAGATTGCCGCCCTGACCGATGGTTTTGATGTCGAGGTGCCACCGGCACCTGTTCCTGAACCTGCAGCACCTGCTGCAAGCGGGGCGGATGCCATGATCGGCGGGCAGAGCAACATCACCGACCATGCCGCACTTGCATCAACAGGATCGACCAGCATGGTTTCCGATGGTTTTGCAATTGGCATCCCCGCTGTGACCGAAGGCGGTCATATCCGCCGGCTTGAAGAAATTGAAGCCGATATGATCCGCCTGGCACTCAACCGCTATCGTGGTCAGATGTCGGAAGTCGCCCGCAAGCTGGGAATCGGGCGCTCAACCCTGTACCGGAAAATGCGCGAGCTCGGGCTTGAGGCACGCGGATAGCATTTTGGCGTCTTGAAATGGCGCGGAAGCCGTTTGTTCATTTTTTGAACACCAAATAGCTCGAAGCCTGACAAATTTTGGTGTGTGAATGAAGCAACTGGGATCGCAGATGTTATCTGTCACGAATTGATGGGAGCCGAGCTCGACCAACAGTCGGCTTGAACTGGTAATTTGACGTCACCGGACGTACATGATGTCCAGGTTACAGAAAAGTTATTAAATCCCCTCGGTCGACGTATTGCGAAGATTGGAAGGCTGTGGCTTAACTCACAGTTGATTCAGTGGAGGTTTATGTGATGTTGAACCGTTTGAGTGCCGTACTGCTGGCGTCATGTCTGGCCCTGCCCGTCATGGTTGCATCTGCCAGTGCAGAAAGCCAGTTAAGGCAGCCGAAGAAGTTCAACTTCAATTCCGGCGGCAGTTCCCAGTCTGACGACAGTTTCTGGTCGCAACGCCAGAAGCGCAACAGGCAGAGAGAAAGATCAAGAGAGAACGAGGAATCGTTCAACTTTATCGACAGGACCCGCGGTTTCTTTTCACGGTCCAACGATTATTTTGATCGCCAGGTCCGGTATCGCAATGCCAGACAGTTTCGTGAGCGGGTAAGTTTGTCGGACAATGACGGCCCGGATGCAGCGTCAACCGGTGAAAAATACCATACCTACAAGGCCGGCAATCCGGTTGCCCTTGCAGATAACAACCTCAAGCAGCCACGCCCGGAAGGGGCTATTTTCGCATCTGCTTCAGGCACGGTCGTGGATGCAAATCAGTATGTTGAAACCGTCCAGCTGCCGGACCCGGTTGCCCAGGCCATATTCCAGGCACTGAAGCAGAATTCTGCTGACGTTTCGCTTTCGAAGAGCCAGGTCACCGCGCTGATCAAAGCATATTCCGAACGTCAGTTTGAACCGCTTTGGGTTACAGACAGCAAGCCGTCATCAAATGCCCGTGCCGTGCTCAAGGTGCTGGCTAACGCTGATCAGGAAGGTCTCGATCCGAACCTGTACCAGTTGTCGTCACTGGCAGATGCCGGCGGCATCGACAATCTGACATCAGATGCCGTTGCCTTGGCAAAATTCGATCTGCAGTTGTCCGCCATGGCACTGCGCTATTCGGACCATGCATCGTCCGGTCTGGTGACCCCCAACAAGATCTCCGGCTACCATGATCTCACGCCGCCCGAAATTGCGGCCAAGGATGCGGTTGCCTCACTGGTCAATCATCCTGCGCCACACGACTGGTTGATGAGCCTGCATCCCAAACTGCCGGCCTACGCAGCCATGAAAGCCGAGCTGATCAAGCTCGGAGCAGGTGAACGCGAGATTGAACAGATCGTCGTTCCCGAAGGCCCGCTATTGAAGCTGGGTGTCGAAGATGATCGCGTTCCGATCCTGCGCGAGCGCCTCAAGCAGTTGAAATTACTGAAAAACAAGGATGAACTGGCGCTGTCCGACAATCAGGCGAGCGATGCTCCCCTGTTTGGGTCTGAAGGCGCGGTGCTGGCTGCCGACACCGTTTCTCTCACAATGAGTGAGACCGATGTAAAAGCGCTCAGGGCATTTCAGAAGAGCGTTGGTCTCAGCCCGGACGGCATTGCCGGCAAGCGCACCATAAACGCGCTCAACGGCAAGAAATCCGTCAAACGAACAGATCAGCTTGCCCTGAATATGGAGCGGTTGCGGTGGCTGCCGCGTAACCTTGGTTCGCGCTATGTTTTCGTGAACCAGCCAGCCTACAAAATGCAGATCATCAACAACGGCAAAACCGAATGGTCAACCCGCGTGATTGTCGGCAAGCCGTCCAATCAGACCTATTTCTTCTCCGACCAGATGGAACGGGTCGAGTTCAACCCTTACTGGGGTATTCCGCAATCCATCATCAAGGGTGAATATCTGCGCCGGGTCCGGGATAATCCGAGTTACTTTGAGCAGCGTGGCTATGAAGTGCTCAACAATCGTGGCCAGCGAATTTCCGGATGGGACGTGGATTGGTGGAACTATAGCGGCGGCATTGGCGTTCGCCAGAAGCCCGGCCCCAAAAATGCGTTGGGCGAAGTGAAGTTCATGTTCCCGAACAAGCATGCCATTTACCTGCATGACACACCCAAACGCTCTTTGTTCAATAATGACCAGCGCGCCTACAGCCATGGCTGTGTGCGTGTGCAGAATCCCCGCGAGCTTGCGACCCAGATTCTGGGCTGGTCGCAGAATAAGATCGCATCGACCATAGCGACCCGCAAAAATACGCCGGTACAACTGCAGAAAAAGTTACCGGTGCATTTGACGTACTTTACCGCCTGGACCGATGAAACGGGCGATCTGGCTTACTACACCGATGTCTACAAGCGCGATATGTACCTCGCCAGGGCACTGAAGGCTGAGAAAAGCGCCTTGCGCTAGATCGCCAGGGCATCGAATCAGTAATGCAAATGGGCGCCGCTTCGGGCGCCCATTTGTCGTTACCCCCCCTGAAAGGCGAAAAACTCGCCGATTTTCATGCGAGCAGTCAAAAACCGTCATGAATCTGACATATAATAACCGGGTTTTATGTCCGTGCTTAAGCAGGTGTTAAGCTGACCATGCAATGATCAATTAGCTGAGTAAAAACAACGCCTAATAGCAGCCTTATTCTTGTGGTCTCTGACGAATTCGGTTACAAAGGCTTACGAGATTCTGCTGGGAGCAGTGTCTAGGGGATGCGGGGTTTACCCGTGTGATGGTGGTTATGAAGTGCAGGGTTCCTTGGACCACGCTATTTGACAGTGTGGTTTCTCAGGCCAAAAGCAAGGCTTTGACCGGTTGTTTAGCGGCAACGGTTGTGGTTGGCGCGTCTGCGGCAACTACTGCTGTAGCATCTGCTGAAGACCGTACGCTTTCGATGTATTTCACGCACACCAAGGAATCGCTGACCGTTACCTACAAAAGGAATGGCAAGTACGATCGGGCAGCCCTGAAGAAGATCAACTGGTTCCTGCGCGATTGGCGCCGCAACGAGCCAACCAAGATGTCACTGGAAACAATTGACCTTTTGTGGGAACTGCACGCCGATCTTGGCTCGAAAAAGCCCGTTCACATTGTGTCCGGCTACCGCTCGCCCCGCACCAATGCCATGTTGAAGCGGATCGGGCGCAAAGTCGCCCGTACCTCGCAGCACATGAAGGGTCGTGCGATTGATTTCTACTTCCCGGACGTGCCTGTAGAGAAAATCATGGGCTCTGCCTTTGTGCGCAAGATTGGCGGCGTTGGCTATTATCCGCGCTCCGGCAAGTACGGCTTCGTGCACATCGACAATGGCAGCGTCCGGCACTGGCCGCGCATGAGCGCAACCCGCCAGGCAAAAATCGCCCGCAAATACTATAAAACCGTGGCTGCCCGCACAGGCCGTCCGAACAACCTGCAATATGCCGCTTTCCAGCCCGCGCCGGCTCAAGACAAGAAGAGCCCGTCCGGTCCGGTCAGCCTGGTGCCGGCCAGCATGGCTGAAGCCGTTATTGCAGCCGTCGCCGCGACCCCGGCTCCAGGTGCGGTTGCAGCATCTTTGCGTAATGTCGCGCCCAAGCCGCGTCCACGGCCGATTGAAGTCCTCATGCTCGCAGCAGCCAATATGCAGATCGAACCTGCTTCTGCTCCGGTCGAGCGTCAGAATTTCTCTGAAGACAATGTCTCGCCGGTACGCGGCAGCCTTGGTCCCGTCACCATTGCATCGCTGGCCGTTGAGGATATGAATTCTGTCAATTCAACTGCCAAGGGCAGCCTTAACACAGCAACGGCGCCTGCTGTTCAGGGATCCGGCATTCGTCCTTTGAGTGTCAGCTATGCCAACACCTCCAGCCTGAGTGATCTGTTCACCAACACAGACGCAATCGCACGCCGCGATGGTGCACCGCAGCCGTTTATTCATGATGACGAGCACGAGATTCACCCGCTCAGCACAGAAGACAAATCAGCACTGGCGCGTTTGATCGAAGCGTTTATGCCGGGTGCAGAGCCTGCCGAACAAGCCGTAAGTGCTGACAACGGCGTTAACCGTTCCGGCAAGGGCGACAACCAGACTGTCAACCGCTCCGGCAAGGGCAATTTCACGCCTGAAGCCGTTGGCACCCGGAAAATCTGGCAGCAGAGTGAAGCTCAAAGTTCAAAAATCCTGAAGGTTGTGGAAGCACCGCTGAGCTTCGGGAACTGACAGTCTTCCAATCATTTCCAGATCAGCTTTTGAGGCAATCAGAACTGACACCTGTCACGCGCACAGGCCGTAAAGACGTCAATCAATTCACCATCACACTTGCCGTCCACCGTCCCGTTGTAACGGCCGATCGCCGCCAGTCTCTGCTGCCAGTCGCTGGTCATCTCAACATCCGCAATCGCGCAGGTTTTTTCCCATTGCCGCTTCGCAGCCTGGATCTTTCCGCCGTAGTACAGAACGTCTCCGAAACTGTGCTGAACTTCCAGATCGTCCGGCAGCAGTCTTATCGCCTCTTTGATGTCGGCTTCGGCCTCGGCAAACTTGCCACGTCGCAGATAGATGTAGGCGCGCTGCTTGTAGGTGCTTCCATAGGCAGGATCGATGCGCACCGCCGTCACATAGTCCTCGAGAGCGGAATCGTCGTCTCCTGAAAAGGCGTATGCGACTCCCCGCATGACATGGGCTTCAACTGTCGGATTGAGCTCTATTGTCTTGTCGAGGTCCTTTATGGCCAGCGCGTTCTTGCTTTGCAGCTGGTACAGGTATGCCCGCAGCAGGAATGCAACCCAGGACTTCGGATCATAATCCAGCGCCCTGGTGTATTCAGCCAGCGCAGCTTGATAGTTTCCGTTGTCGAGATGGTAATTGCCCAGCAGCATATGCTCGACCGAGGCTCTTAGATTATCTGCCTGTGAAGACTCCGGTTCCGTGGAATTCGTCACGGCGACCTCAATGACGGAAGCCGCCGGATTCAACCCACGAACCTGCTGGCTTGTTTCCGCTTCCGCCCAGCCCAATTGCATACTCCCCAAAACGGCGACCATACCAAGTGCTGCTGCGCTCATCGATTTCCAACCCGGGTTATTGAGCGGCGTCCATAACCATCATCTCCCTTCAATCATTCCGCAGCAGCAGCATCGTCCTGCCCGCTGCCATCTGCGGCAATCATGCCGAGTGCGCTGAGATAAAGGTCGAGAATGGCTTCTTCTTCCTGGCGTTCTGCGCTGTCTTTCTTGCGAAGGCTGACGACCTTGCGCATGATCTTGGTGTCGAAACCGTTGGATTTGGCCTCACCGTAGATTTCCTTGATGTCAGCCGCAATTGCCTTCTTTTCTTCTTCAAGCCGCTCAATGCGCTCGATCAGGCTCCGCAGCTGGCCTTGCGCAAAACTTGTCTTGGTGTCCATGGATTTACGTCCGTTCTATCTACTTTAAGCGCTCATCTGAACGTGTGTTGATTTAGGGTCATGACCCTGGATAAGTATGGTTTTGATCGAACCAATCAAAACCATAAAACTGATCGCTTGCAAAGTGCCAGAGCAACTTTATGGGTTCAATTTAACCCATATTGCTCTAGTGATCGGTATGCGACTTCGCAAATGCCGCTGCCTGTTCTGGCGTGGCCTCGGTCTGATAGGTGGCCTTCCATTGGGCATATGGCATCCCATAGACATGCTCGCGCGCAGCTTCCTTGTCCAGCGCAATACCGGTTTCATCCGCAGCATCTTTGAGCCAGTTGGACAGGCAGTTGCGGCAAAACCCGCCCAGGTTCATCAGGTCAATGTTTTGGACATCCGTGCGTTCGCGCAAATGCGCAACGAGGCGGCGAAATGCAGCCGCCTCCAGTTCGGTTTGGGTCTTCTGATCCATATTCATGTGTCTCCTGCTAGGGTCAGGGCCAGATCCTTGATCTGGTTATTGGCAATCATCGCTTCAATAGCGCCGGCCAGCCGCTCAATCCATTGTGATACGCCATGGTCATCTGAAATCAGATCCTGGCGGATTTCCAGCAGCGTGTGCGGCAGTCCGCGCTTGACCGCATGCGTGTTCATGGTGTCGCCGGCCAGTCCGCCTGCATAAGGTTCGTTATCGCCGACCATCAGGTTGGGGTCGCCGGACAATGCCTGAATGAACAGGTCAGAACATCGCCTGTCATCCTCCCACAAAAAGCCGGCATGCCAGGGACGCGCCAGGCCTTTCCAGGCGGGCGTAAAACTATGCACCGAAAGCAGCACCGGTGGAGACCCTTCCGCTATCGCGGCATCAATCTCCGCCTCGATGGCACGATGATAGGGCTGGTAGAAGTGAGACAACCTGAATTTCCGCTCCGCCTCATCTATCTCCCGGTTGCCCGGCACCACCGCTCCGTCAGACAACTGCATGATCAATGTCGGGTCGTTGACACCCCGGTTGGGATCAATCAACAATCTGGAAAAACACGACAACACCGCAGGCGCACCCAGCCTGGCCGACAAGCCGTTCACCACCGCTTCAACGCCGATATCATAGGCAATATGCCGGTCAAAATCCGATGCCGGCAGGCCCAGATTTCCATATGCTGCCGGCAGCGCGTTTCTGGCATGATCACAAACCAGCAGCAATCCGCAGCCGCGGTCGCCCGGCAACACGTAGTGACTGTCAAATCCCGCAATGTCTGCGGGCCGGTGTGGACCGGAGTGAGAAACGGTAGACGCAATGTTCATGACGAGTAGGACTATAGGACGCGCCCTGTGATTGTCCACCATGCATCAAGCATGCTTGACCGGATCACAGAACACGTTGATAAGTTGTAATATGGCGAAGTAATATCATGTCATTGAACTGCCATTTTTGCGATGGCAATTTGGGATTGGCCAAATGTGGGCCAGGAGCCGTCACAACAGACTTGGGATCAGTCGGTTGTGCCGTCACACTGGTGATGGCTGGACAGGATTAGAAATCGGGATGGATGACGTTGTGCCTTGTGCGCACGCGTCACTGGGAAAGACTGGATATGAAGCGTTCAATTCTTCTTGCCTTGGCTGTTGCTGCTCCGGCATTTTTAGCACAGCCAGCACCTGCACACGCAGACCTCAAGCTCTGCAATTTGACCCCAAGCCGCGTTGGCGTGGCCCTGGGCTACAAGGATCAACAGGGCTGGGCCTCTGAAGGCTGGTGGAACATTGCCGCCAATGCTTGCGAAACACTGCTGAAAGGCCCCCTGATCGCGCGCTGGTATTACATCTACGCGGTTGACTATGACAATGGCGGTTCCTGGGGTGGCAACGCCCAGATGTGCAGCCGTGATAAGCTCTTCACCATACGCGGTTTAAAAAGCTGCCAGGAACGCGGGTACAAGCAGACCGGTTACTTTGAAGTGGACACGGGTGAAAACACGGACTGGACCATCAGGCTTGAAGGTGCAAAAACCCAGGCGGCTCCTGCTGCAACCCAGTAAACCGGCAACAAGAACGATAAGGCGGTAGGGACGTGAGACGGCAGAGACAGGCGAAAATTATCGCAACCCTGGGGCCCGCGTCCGAAACCGAAGACATGATTGAGAAGCTGTTTCTCGCAGGTGTGGATGTGTTCCGCATCAATATGAGCCATTCCGATCATGCCAATCTGAAATCCCGCTACGACATTATCCGCCGGATCGAGAAGAAATACTCCCGACCCATCGCCGTGCTTGTTGACCTGCAGGGCCCGAAACTGCGCATCGACACCTTCGCCAGTGAAGAAGTGACCATCAATGCAGGCGACACTTTTTCTCTCGACATGGATGAAACACCAGGTGATGAAACCCGCGTTCATCTGCCCCATCCGGAAATCTTCCAGGCGGTTAAGCCCGGTGAACACCTGCTTCTCAATGACGGCCGGATCCGGCTGGAGGTTATCTCTGCCAATGACCGGACAATCGAGACCCGCGTGATTTTCGGCGGTGTCCTGTCGGCGCGCAAGGGCGTCAACCTGCCCGACACCATCATCCCGCTCACGCCGTTGACCGAAAAGGACCTTGCCGACCTCGATTATGCCCTGACACTGGACATTGACTGGGTCGCTTTGTCGTTCGTGCAACAGCCGTCTGACGTCGCCGAGGCACGCGCCATCATCGGCGACAAGGCCGGCATCATGGTCAAGGTAGAAAAGCCATCGGCGCTCAATTTCCTGGACGACATCATCGAACAGTCAGATGCCATCATGGTGGCGCGTGGAGACCTTGGTGTCGAATTGCCGCTGGAATCCGTGCCCGGATGGCAGAAGCGCATGGTGCGGGCCTGCCGCCGCGCCGGCAAGCCGGTCGTTGTCGCGACCCAGATGCTGGAAAGCATGATCCAGGAGCCTGTGCCGACCCGCGCTGAAGTGTCAGACGTTGCAACCGCCCTGTTTGAAGGGGCTGATGCGATCATGCTGTCAGCTGAATCAGCGGCCGGACAATGGCCGGAAGAAGCTGTCGCGACCATGGACAAGATCGCACAATCCATCGAGCGCGATCCGCTGTATGCCAATATCATCAAGAATGCCCGCACCGAACCGCAGCCGACCAGTGCTGACGCCATTGCCAATGCGGCACGCTCGGTCGCCGAGACGCTCAATGTGGCAGCTATCGTGTGTTACACCGGATCAGGCTCGACCGGCCTGCGCGTTGCGCGGGAACGCCCTGACATGCCGGTCATTGCCCTGACGCCCAATATTGCCACCGGACGCCGTCTGGCGGTTGTGTGGGGCCTGCATTGCATGCACACCGAAGATGCCCGTGATCTGGACGACATGGTGCAGCGCGCCGTCGATATCTCGCGCAATGAGAAAATCGCCAAGGTCGGCGATCACATCGTCATCACCGCAGGTGTTCCCCTGCGCACCCCCGGCAAGACCAACATGCTGAGAGTGGCACGGGTTACGGCACCGGCACAGTAATCCGCCTTCCGGCCAGGCAGTTGCGGTCTAGTTCTCCGCAACGCAGGCAATCGCTAAATCTTCTGGTCGAATTCCTGCTCAAGTTCGCGAATGCGCTCGTTCACGTTCTTCAACTGCGGGTTCACTGTGCGGGCACGGCGCAGGGCGCGCAATGCCTTGCGGCCGTCACCACGCTGCTTGAAAATCGCGCCCTGGCCCGACAGGGCACCATAGTGGCGCGGTTCCAGCGACAGCACCTGATCGATATCACTCAGCGAACTTGTAAAATCTCCACGCAGAAAATGCAGGGTCGCACGCCGGTTCCAGCCTTCGGCAAAGTCCGGATGCTGCTCTACCACGGTGTCCAGAATAACCAGGGCTGCGCCGTACTGCTGCTCGCCCATGGCATCACCGGCCTGTTTCATCAGCAGGTCGGCGGTGGGACTGCCGGAACGCAACCACAGTGCCTGGATGGCGTTTTCCAGCACTTTTACAGACTTTTCATCGTCGGCCTGCCGCAACTGGCCAAACAACCGGTCGAGCACTTCGGCAACATCGGCACTACTGTCCGGATTATGCAATCCCGGACCAAGGCCCTGCCCGGGAATCTGGTGCGCCTCACCTGCCTGCTGGGCATGTACAGGCGTCAAGAATGCCGGTCCGGCAATGACTGCGGCGCATATCAACGATTTCAATAAGGCTTTTATCATGACACCAAGTCTAGCACCTGAGCATGGCAAGCAAAAGTGCATGTGATTTTGTGCTGTTTTGAAATCTAACCTGTTGAAAATGCGAGCTTTTCAGCCACATCAGCCAAACAAAAACGCCGCAAAAGCATCTGCGGCGTCTTCAAATTCTGGTGATGTCAATTGCCCGGCAGGGGCAAAATTCAGCTCATCAGCCCTGGCGCGCCTTGAAGCGCGGGTTGACTTTGTTGATGACATAAAGCCGGCCACGGCGACGAACAACGCGGTTTGCGCGGTGACGCTTGGCAAGCGATTTCAAGGAATTACGGATTTTCATCTGACCGGTCTCTCATAATCAAAGCCGCGCGAGCAGTTTTCAAAACCCGGCGCGGCCTGTGAAATAGTTGGGCGGAACATAGTTGCGCGGATGCCAAGTGTCAACTACTGCAAATCCGGCAAAAAACATCTTATATCACACAATCGACGACGACCATTTAACAATCAGGCCAAGCCGCTTCACATGACATCGTTAGTCCCAAGCGAAATTGCATTAACCTGGAGCGTGTTCGGCTTCGGTATCGCGCTTGTCGTGTTCATGTGCTGGCGTGAAAGCAGACCAAAAAAGTCGATGGAAGTCTCCATCTGGCCAACGACGCCATTTCTGCTGGCCGGCGCTTTCCTGGCTGTTCTGGCTACCGTCCATCTGCTGACACTATACGGCGTCAATCCCCGCTAGATCCGTTTAATAGTCGCTTTCAAAGTGCCAGAACATGAACGCCAGCTTGTGACATAGTTCACATCCTGTTCAGGTTGCCTGCGCTATTTTCGTGAGCATAAACAAACCCATCAAGGACCAAGGAAAGACCACCGCCATGTACCGCCCACACACAATCACAAGCTCGCCTGCCCGCTCAGCCGACGCACAAATTGTCGGCGTACCTGAGAACTACCGTCGCCCCGGCCCCTACCGGGGTCAGGAAAACGGTCTGGGGCTGTCAACCAGTGAAGTTCTGGGCGTTCTGTCCGCCATGGATCGCCTGCTGGCCTGACCTGCTGTTCTTTCGACATTGCGACCAACCGGAAAACAGTGTCAATTGACCCCTTCGGTTGGTTAAGATCAAATAAGAGTCATGCGCGACGTCAGGTCCACTTCCGGTGAAACAACAGTAGTTATTGGTGCCGGACAGGCCGGCTTTTCGTTTTGCGCAAGGCTGCGCGAGCTTGGCTACCTCGGCGACATCATGCTGATCGGTGATGAACATCACGCACCCTATCAGCGTCCGCCCTTGTCCAAGGCCTACCTGCTCGGCGACATGTCACTGGATCGCATGCTGTTGCGGCCACCTGAGTTTTATCCCGATCAGCGCATCGATCTGAGAACGGAAACTCACGTCACCGCAATCACGCCGGACAGCAAAACCGTCACATTGGGCGATGGCACTCGCCTCAACTACGACAATCTCATCCTGGCCACTGGCTCAACGCCGCGTGAATTGCCGCGCAGCCTGTCCGGTGGTCTTGAGCGCATTTACTACATGCGCTCGATTGCCGATGCCGACGCCATCGCGCCTGAATTTGCCTCCGGCCGCCGGGGACTGATTGTCGGCGGCGGTTACATCGGCCTGGAAGCAGCCGCCGTTGCAGCAAAACGTGGTGTGAAAGTTATCCTGATCGAGGCCGCCGACCGCATTCTGCAACGTGTCGCGTGCAGCCAGACATCGGATTATTTCAGAGATCTTCATCGCTCGCATGGCATCGATATCCGTGAAGGTATCGGACTGGAGGCCCTGCACGGCAAAGACGGCCACGTTTCATCTGCCACATTGTCGGACGGAACATCACTGGACGTCGACTTCGTCATTGCCGGCATCGGTATCCTGCCCAATGTGGACCTGGCCCAGGCAGCAGGCCTTGACTGCGAAAACGGCATCAAGGTCGATGCGACATGCACCACCTCTGACCCCGCCATCATGGCCATCGGCGACTGCGCCTGCTTCCCCCGCAATGGCGCACGTCTTCGCCTGGAAAGCGTTGGCAATGCCATTGATCAGGGCCAGCTTGCAGCAGCCAATGTCATGGGCAGCAACGAGCCTTACAAGGCAAAACCCTGGTTCTGGTCCGACCAGTACGACATCAAGCTTCAGATCGCCGGACTGTCTGCGAACTTTGACAGGATCATCGTACGAGGCGGCAAGGCGCCATCCCGCTCTCACTGGTATTTTAGCGGAGATGATTTGCTGGCCGTAGACGCCATGAACGACCCACGCGCCTACATGGTCGCAAAACGCCTGATAGAAGCCGGCAAATCGCCGCCTGCCGATGCTGTTTCCGACATCAATCTTGATCTGAAGGACCTGCTGAAGGCCTAGATTGTCTGATCGCAGGTTTACAATCTTGTAGTGTCATTGCCTGCATTGCTCAATTCATCAACAGTTACAGATCTCAAATCCGTTGCCTTCGTTCAAGGCAACTGCCATCGTTTGCCTTACCCCATAAAGAACAGGTTGAGCCATGATTGAAGAACCACCGATTTTGTCGATCAACGGCAAGATGAAACGTCCGAGCAGAAGTCAGATTGAAGCGTTTCAGGGCGTACCAACCGGCTTTGTCGTCGATGCGCTTTTTGGATCTGGCGCGCTCAACAGAACGATCCAGCCGCTTGGTGAAGGCCGTGACCTCAAAAACTCTGTCGCGGGACCAGCACTGACGGCCAATTGCGGTCCGGCGGACATTCTGGCGACGCTTGCCGCATTGAAGTTCATCCGGAAAGGCGATGTGGTCGTCTCCGCGTTTGCCGCCCATCAAGGCTGCGCCGCGGCCGGCGACCGGGTGACCGGAATGATGAAAAACTGCGGCGCGGCGGGATTCGTTACAGATGGTCCTGTGCGCGACTATGCCGGCATTGTTGAAGTGGGTTTGCCGGTTTGGTGCTCAGGCCTTACCCCTGCTTCTCCCTATTCGAGCGGACCCGGTTCAGTGGGTTTTCCCATACAAATTGGAGATCAGGAAGTGGAGACAGGGGATATGATCATCGCAGACCGCGATGGCGTCGTTGTCGTCCCGTTCGAAAGAATTGATGAAACGCTGGCCGGTCTTGAACGTGTCAAGGAGGCGGAACAGGAGCTCGATGCCAGGGTGGCAGATGGCCTGAAGATACCAGACAGCGTGGCTGAGCTGTTGGGCAGCGATAAAACCAGGGTGTACAGCTAGGGTCCCGCTTGCCGGTTGTTCTATTTGGGATCACAACCTGGGATTTCAGGATGACTCGGCTTGCCTGCCGCATAGACACCCGCGACGGCCCGGTCATCGGCCATGGTCTGCAATACGAATAGTTCTTCCGCCAGGTTGCGGACGGTCTCCATACGCAAGGCCATGGCCGCCGTGGCTTGCGAGTTCAAGACAACCAGGTCGGCTTCGCTTCCTTTTTCGAGTGTCCCGATCTGGTGCTCCAGCTGCAGTGCGCGGGCATTGCCGAGCGTCATCATGTAGAACGACTTCAGCGGACTGAGCACCTGATCTCGCAACTGCAGGACCTTGTAGGCCTCATCCAGGGTCTTGAGCATGGAATAGCTGGTGCCGCCGCCGATATCGGTTGCAACTGCCGTGCGCACGCCATGCGCGCGCAAACCGGCTTCATCAAACAGCCCGCTGCCGAGAAACAGGTTCGAGGTCGGGCAGAAAACCGCCACGGATCCGGTCTCGGCCATGGCGGCGCGTTCACGCCCGTTCAGATGCAGGCAGTGGCCAAACAGGCTCTTGTCACCCAGAAGGCCGTACATCTGGTAGACATCGAGATAATCGCGTGCCGACTGGTACAATTCCAGTGTCAGCTCGATTTCAGCCTGGTTTTCCGACAGGTGCGTCTGCACGTAACACTCAGGATGCTCTGTTCTCAGCGCCTGGGCCATTTCCAGCTGCGTCGGGGTCGACGTGATGGCGAAACGCGGCGAGATGGCATAAAGCGCCCTGCCCTTGCCATGCCAGGTGGAAATCAAATCCTTGCTGTCATCATAAGCGGATTGCGGCGTGTCACACAGCGCATCCGGTGCGTTGCGGTCCATCATCACCTTGCCACCGACCATGCGCAGATTCCGGCGTGCGGCCTCGGTGAAAAAGGCATCTGCCGAGGTTTTGTGAACGGAACAATAGGCAACTGCCGTGGTGGTGCCGTTGCGCAACAGATTGTCGAAGAAGTGCGTCGCCATGCGCTTGCAGTGTGCAGGATCGGAAAATTTCTGTTCTTCGACAAAGGTGTAGGTATTCAGCCAGTCGAGCAGCTTGGTGCCGAAAGACCCGATGACCTGGCCTTGCGGAAAATGCAGGTGAGTGTCGATGAAACCCGGCAGGATCAGGTGGGGCCGGTGATCGACGATCTCAGCATCGGGGAACTGTGCCCTTGCCTGCTCGTAGCTGCCGTTTGCCGCAATCAGGCCGTCCTTGACAGCGACCGCGCCATCTTCTTCATAAAGGTAACTGGCGTGATCATCGTGTGACTGCGGCATGTCACGAAACGACAGGGTACGTCCGCGCAA
>Ga0316189_10003012_pt1 | contig 16410 bp, 12 predicted proteins | sample LowCovwburrow_MG_FD_204930 | JGI IMG/M metagenome (GOLD analysis project Ga0316189, IMG submission 204930) | Coastal sediment microbial communities from Maine, United States - Lowes Cove worm burrow | ecosystem: Environmental > Aquatic > Marine > Coastal > Sediment | place: USA: Maine... | reverse complement strand
TGCTGCGGTGTGACCAGCACATCCTGCGAATCAACGTTGATATTGTGAACTTCGATATTGCTCATCGGTGGTTACCTGATACAGTCATTTACTTTCCCCGCGCGCCGGGGGCCGAATTCTATAGCAGTGGAGGCGGATTGGGTAGGCGCTGCCCCTTCCACTCGCGCCGCAGTAAGGAGTAGCTGTGCCGCGCACCCTGTATGACATCACCCCTCTGGTCCCACTGGTCGATGCCGGCTTTGTCCTGCTTACCCCCAACCTGCGCCTCGCAAGAAGAATCAAGTCCGAATGGGATACCCGCATGGCTGCCAGTGGCGCCGCCGTTTGGGAGCCCATTCCAGTGCTACCGCTGGAGAGCTGGTTACAAAAACAGTGGCAACAGGGTGTCGGCCTGGGCCTGATACCTTCGCTGATGCAGATTGGCCCTGCCCAGACACTGGAGCTGTGGGCGCAGATTATTGCCGGTGACGAACACGATTCTGACAGCTATTCCCTGCTGCGCCCGGCAGCCGCCGGGGAGTTGGCGGGACAGGCCAGGGAAACGCTGCTGCGCTGGCAGGTGGATACCAGTAACCCGGGTGTGCGGCAGAACTTTCGGCTGGACAACGACTGTGGCACCTTTCTTCGCTGGCAGGATCTGTTTGAGAAGAGGCTGGCAGCGGCGGGGCAGGGTACTGCCGTCGATGCCATGCGACAGTTGCTGGAATGCGCTGAACAAATGCCCAAGTCCCGGGTAGCGCTGTTGGAGTTCGACGATATTCCGCCTCTGTACCGGTCAGCGGTAGACGCACTGTGCGAAGAGGTACAGGAGATATTGCCTGCCGCTGCGCCCGCCGATCGGCGTTTGTATACCTTTGCCGACCGGCGATCGGAACTGCAGGCGGTAGCCCGCTGGGCCGCAGTGACTAGCCGGCAGCAGCCGGCGGCAACACTGGGTATTGTGCTCAGCGATATGGCTGCCGACCGGGTGGCCCTGGAGTACCTGCTGCGACGTGAGTTCGACTGCCTGGGGGAAAACTACACCAGCCTGCCAGTCAACTTTTCCACGGGAATCCCGCTGGACCGGGCCCCTGTGATCAGGGACGCACTTGCCGCGCTTGCCATGTCAGGGAGGCGCTGCTCTGTCGCCGCTGTCGAATCCCTGCTCCGTTCTCGCTTCCTGAAATTGCCGGATGCGGATACTTCTCTCGCCAATTACTTTATCAATCGACTGTATGATGCCGGGCGCGAACAACTGGACACTGCCGATCTGCGTTATCTTGCCAACGAGGTGAAGTTGGGCGATGTAAAAGGGCTGGCCCTGGGGCAGGTCCTGTTGAGTATCTCGGGTATGCGCGAATTGCGGCAGACCGCGCTGCCCTCACACTGGATAGAGCGATTCAGCCAGGTGCTGGAGCTGTGGGGCTGGCCTGGTAACGGGCCCCTGGATTCGCTTGAATACCAGCAGGTTGAATTGTGGTATCGCACCCTGGATGAATTCAGGGGCTACGATGCGGTCTGCAGTTCCATTGATATGGAGAGGGCACTGCAGTTGCTTCGCAGCAGCTGCGCACGGCAGATGTCCCAGCCCCAGACAGAGGACGGCAATGTGCAGGTGCTGGGCCCGCTGGAGGCCGCCGGCCTGACATTCGACCAGCTCTGGTTGTGTGGTATGCAGGCGGGGCGCTGGCCTGCGCCCGCAAGGCCCAGCCCCTTTATACCGCAGGCATTGCAGCGTGAGTTGCAGATGCCACACGCCACCGCCGAGCGAGAGTGGACTTTTGCCGCGGGCCTGCTCGCACAATACGCAGGCTCAACCGCTACCTTGCACGCCAGCTTCTGCCGCCAACTGGACGATGTACCGGAACTGCCCAGCCCATTGCTGGAGGGATTTCAGCCGGCGGAAATTGAGCTGCCACCCGCAGTCAGCAGGCACTGGCAGGAGCAGTGGCAACAGCGCCAACTGGTGCTTCTTGAGGACAATATTGCGCCTGCCGTCGGTACTGCGGAGCTGGATAATATAGGCGGCGGAAGTGGATTGCTCGAAGACCAGTCACAATGCCCTTTCCGCGCTTTTGCCCGCCGCCGGCTGCGGGTTGAGCCCCTGCCGGAATTCAGCCTGGCGCTATCTCCTGCCGATCGGGGGTCATTGCTGCACGACGCACTGAATGCGCTGTGGGCCGGCATCAGCGATCACAGTAGCCTGCTCGCCCTGGACGCCAAAGCCCAGCAGGCGGCAGTGTCAGAGGCGGCTAAGGCCGCCATTATGGCTTTTCCTGCCGCGCGCAGGCGGCAGTTTGGCCCCGCTTACTGGCGTCTTGAAGAGCAACGCCTCAGCGGTTTACTGGCAGAGTGGCTCGTATTGGAAAAGAGCCGGGCCGAGTTCGCGGTCAGCCAACGGGAACTTGATGTCAGCTTCGCCCTGGGGCCCTTGCAATTGCGCCTGCGGGTCGACCGCATTGATCGCCTGGCGGACGGTTCCCGGATGATTATCGATTACAAGTCAGGTATCAGCCGGGTACAGGACTGGTTGGGCGAGCGCCCCGGCAAGCCCCAATTACTGCTCTATGGTGTTGCCGCACCCGGTGAGGCTGCAGCGCTGGCCTTTGGCCAGATACGCCCCCGCGACTGCAAGTTTGTAGGCCTGGGCCGGGTAGAGGCCGCTCCAGGTGTCAGCACCGATATCGCCGCGGTGGCGGCTGATCGCATGGGTGCCTCTGACTGGGAAACCCTGAACAGCCGTTGGCGTGACAATCTGGAGCGCCTCGCTCAGGAATTTCTTCAGGGGGAGGCGCAAGTTGATCCCCTGAACAAGGCCAGTTGCACCTGGTGCGGGCTGCAACCCCTGTGCCGGGTCGCTGAGGCGGGTGAGGGAGCCCTATGAGTGTTATCGACGCACCGCAGCGGGCGCGGGCAATTGATCCACTGGTCAGCTTTTGTGTCAGCGCACCGGCGGGCTCGGGCAAAACCGAGTTACTGATACAGCGCTACCTGCGTTTGCTGTCCCGGGTGGAGCGCCCCGAACAGGTGCTGGCAATTACCTTTACCCGCAAGGCGGCGGCAGAGATGCGCGAACGGGTCGTGGAAGCGTTGCAGGCGGCGATGGAGCGGACGCCCTGCCACAGTGAACACGAGAAGGTCACACGCAGGCTTGCGGAACAGGCGCTGGAGGCGGACGCGCGGGGTAACTGGTACCTGGTGCGCGATATCTCCCGCCTCAATATCAAAACCATTGACAGCTTCTGTGGCGGCCTGACACGGCAGATGCCGGTGCTCAGTGAATTTGGCGGCCAGGCCCTGCTGCTGGATGACGCGGGGGAGCTGTACGCCACTGCGGTGGAAGAGTTGTTTCGCCACATCGAAGAAGATCACCCGATTGCGGCGGATATCTCAGCCCTTATGTTGCACTTCGACAACAATTGGGAGCGTCTGCAAAATTTGCTGGTGTCCATGCTGGCCAGGCGTGAGCAGTGGCGGCGATATGTGGGAGTGCACCGGGCGCCGGAAGAGTCGGAAGCCTACCTGGTAGCGACCGTGGAGAGCCTGGTTCGCGGAGAGCTGACATCGCTGGCAGACAGGCTGGCTCCCTACCAGGAGGAGCTTCTGGATTTGTGGCGCTATGCAGCGGGCAATCTCGGCCAGGCCGCTCCCGCTGGTTTCCCCGGCTGTGAGCCCACTGACATCACCGCCTGGCGCAGCATGCGAAATATGCTGGTAACCAACAATGGTACCTGGCGCCTGCGCCTCGACAAGAATATGGGATTTCCCGCCGGTAAAGGTGTGGCTGCCGAACGCAAGGAACAGCTGAAGGCCGTTCTGGCGGAGTTGGCACAGCTCGATGGCCTGGAGCAATTGGTTGCCGATATTACCGTCCTGCCTGAGATCAACACCGGCAGCCAATCCTGGCAAATGCTGTTACACCTTTCGCGCCTGCTTCCTGTGTTGGCTGCTCAACTGCTGCTGGTTTTTTCGCGGGAGGGATCGGTTGACCATAACCAGGTTGCCCTGTCGGCGCTGCAGGCGCTGGGGGAAGACGATGCACCCACAGAACTTGCATTGCGCCTGGATTACCAGATTGAACACATACTGGTCGATGAATTCCAGGATACCGCCATCAACCAGTACGAACTGGTTCAGGCACTTACCCGGGGCTGGGGTCCACATAATGGCAGCAACCCCAAGGCGCCCCGAACGGTGATGATCGTTGGCGACGGCATGCAGTCCATATACGGTTTTCGGGGCGCCAATGTTGGCCTGTTCCTGAAGGCGCGGCTGGAAGGATTTAACGGTGTGCTGCTGGAACACCTGCAATTACGCTGTAATTTCCGCTCCGACCCGGCTGTGGTGAATTGGCTGAATGACACCTTCAGCGGTGCATTTCCCGCAGAGCACGACGTCAACCGAGGTCGTGTCAGCTACAGCCCCAGCACAGCCGTAAGACCGGCTGCCGGCGGACCCGCAGTATCAATGCATGCCTTTCATGGCGAGGCTGCCACCGCGCAGGAACTGGCGTATGTGTGTAGAGAGATTGCCGATGCCTACGCCAATACACAGCTGCAAAGTATTGCCGTGCTTGGACGCAGCAGAAGTCACCTGCAGGGCATCATAGCCGGGCTGCAACAATTGTCTGTCCCCTACAGTGCGGCGGCTATGGAGAGCCTGGCCCGGTCCGTGATTGTCGCTGACCTGCTGACATTGTGCCGCGCCCTGGCGAGCGACACGGATCGCCTGGCATGGATGGCGTTGTTGCGGGCACCCTGGTGCGGGCTGGGCCTGGCCGACCTGCTGCTGATCGCGCGCTGGGGTGACACACCCAGGTTTACGCCCGTATTGCAGGTGTTGGCAGAGCCGGGTCTGCGGGGATCTCTGTCGGAGGCAGGCGGACGCCAACTTGACGCTATCCTGCCGGTGCTGCAAAGAGCGCGACAAAAGCGCGATCGACTCGGGCTGCGAGCCTGGATAGAGCAGGCGTGGCTGTCCCTGGGTGGGGCGGCCACAGCGAGCGATTCGGCTGCACTGGCAGATGCCGAAAGTTTCTTTCAGTTGCTGGAACAAGCTGAGCAGCAGGGGCTGGGGTTCGACATAAAGTGGCTGGAACGGCAACTCGATAGACAATTTATGCAGGGCGGGGAAGCGGGCAGCAAGGTGCAGATCATGACATTGCACAAGGCCAAGGGACTGGAATTCGATTGTGTATTTATGCCTCAGCTGGCCAGGATGTCCCGGGGTGATGACCGGGAATTGTTGCTGTGGGACGAACACAGTGGCCCGGACAGCGAACGTACATTCCTGTTGGCAATGGATGATCATAGCCCCAGGGGTGAACCGACCCTGTACAATTACCTGGCTAAATTGCGCAAGGATAAAAGCGCACTGGAGGGCACCCGCCTGCTATATGTGGGGGCTACCCGAGCCGTGCGCAAACTGGTACTGAGCGCCAGTCTCAAGGCGGATGAGCGCAGCGGCGAACTGCGCGCTCCTCCCGCTCGCAGTTTGCTGAACCCGATCTGGGAAAGTTTTCAGGATGCCATGCAGATTCATGAACCCGAACTGCCGGAGGCCGCAGCTGACAACGCGGTAAAAGGTAGTGGTCTGCTGCGGCTGAAACAAACCGACAGCAGCGGTCAGGTCGGCGCCGAAACGGAAACAGTGGATGCTGCTGATCCCAACATTCCCGCAAGACCAGCCAACCACCGGGAGCGCAGTGTGGGTACCGTGGTACACCTCGCTCTGGAGGAGCTGTCCCGGCGCGTGGATCTGCCCTCTACAATAGAGCCAGGTGACAGCCAGCGCTGGCGCTCCGCCCTGGTGGGAATGGGTCTGTGGGGCAGTGCCCTCGATGACGCGCAGACGGCGGTAGAGCGCTCGCTGTATGCCACGCTGGCGGTCGACGGCCCCGGGAGGTGGGTACTGTCGCAGCAGCATTTGCAGCCCCGCAGCGAATGGGCACTGACCTGCTTGAATTCGGACACCGGCCGCAGCGAAGACCTGGTGATCGACCGCACTTTTATCGATCCGGAGGATGGTGTTCGCTGGCTGATCGATTACAAGAATAGCGAACCGGAAGCGGGTGAGACGCTGGAGGATTTTCTGCAGCGCCAGGAGCTGGACTATCGGCAGCAGTTGCTGCGTTATCGCAGCGCGTTGCGCGCGCTCTCTGACGAACCGATCTGTTGCGCGCTGTTTTTTACCGCTCTGGGCCGGCTACATCACGTCAGGAGTCTCGACCTGCCAGTGGAGGTAACACCCTGATGCCACATTTCCACGGACGTTTTATCCAGCGCATTGTTGTGCTGACCGGTGCCGGTATATCCGCTGAATCCGGTGTGCCTACTTTTCGTGACGCGGATGGTTTGTGGGAAAAACATGATCCCATGGATATAGCGACACCAGAAGCTTTCGCCCGTGACCCCGCCCTGGTGTACCGCTTCTATAACGAGCGCAGGAACAGGCTATCTTCGGTAAAACCAAACGACGCGCACAGCGCCCTCGCAAAACTGGAAAAGCGCTTCCCGGGTGAGGTTTTCCTGGTCACCCAGAACGTGGACGACCTGCATGAGCGCGGTGGCAGTGAGCAGGTATGTCATATGCACGGCCAGTTGCACGCGATGCTATGCACGGCCTGCGAGAGCAGCTTGACTGCGACAATAGACTACGATGGCGGCAGCGTTTGTCCCGCCTGCGCTGCCACGGGCACACTGCGCCCGGACGTGGTCTGGTTCGGTGAAATCCCCTATTTTATGGCAGAAATTGAAGCGCGCCTGTCAGACTGTGATTTGTTCATTGCCATCGGTACATCCGGGCTGGTGTATCCGGCCGCCGGATTTGTGCGGCACGCCAGACTCAGCGGCGCTACCACTTTAGAGATTAACCGGGAAGTCAGCGACGTCACCAACCTGTTCCATCACCAGCGGCAGGGGCTGGCTACTGTAGAGGTCGCAAAGTTGGTCACAGAGCTGCTGGAACAAACCTGATCACTCAGTCACGTCGCGCCAGCCACACAGTGAACCGGCGGTCTCGCGCCAGTGTTTCCACGCGGCTGAAGTGTCGCTTCAGGGTGGGCAGGTAGTCCAGATGCCGGTTGGCCACAAGACACAGTCGCCCGCCCGGTTGCAGATGGTCGGCGCACTGGCCTAGCAGGCGCCGACCGGCGTACTCATCCACCGCGTGATTCAGATGAAAGGGTGGGTTGCAAAGAATCAGGTCAGCCGCAGCCTCCTTATAGTTCATCAAGCCATCACCATGGTGGAACCCAAAAGACGCATCGGGAAACAGGCGGGCCGTATTAGACCGCGCCGACTCCAGGGCCATCGCCGACTCATCCGCAAAAATTACTTTGGATGCCAGGCCCAGTTTAAAAGCCGCAAGGCCCAGCACACCATTGCCACATGCCAGGTCGAGCAGGGTGCCCGCGGGAGCCATATCGGTGAGTTGCTGCAGCAGAAGGCGGCTGCCGCCATCCAGTTTGTCCTGGCTGAATACGTTGGGCATGGCTTCCAGCTCGCAATCGAGAACATCGCAGTGATAGCGCGCGATTTCCCGCACCGGCTGCGGCGTCCGCTTATCCAGGACAGCACTGAATAATCGTGCCTTGCGTTGCCCGGGGTGTCGCTCAACCGGGCCAATATATGTCTCCAGTACATTGGCAACACGGGGAGACAGATGCTTATCCATCCCGGCGGCCAGCACTAATGTGCCGGGCGCGAAGTGATTTTGTAGCGCAGCCAGCTGGTATTCAAAGTAGGGCAATAACTTGGGCACCCGCATCACAATGACAGTTGCGCCGGATGGAGGTGCGCCTGTACTCCAGATTACCGGCACATCCGGGCGATGGTTGACAGCCAGATTCTGTGCAAGGGCGAGAGCACTCAAAGCGGAATCTGTCCATAAACCCTGTGCACCCAGCGCGATACACAAGGCGCCGTGCTCGTCGTTAACTGCCAGTACATCGGCGCCCGATATGCTGTTGCGATGCAGCTCTTCCAGCAACAACAGGTCAGCAGCGCACCAGGCTCGCAGAGGCTCGTCTCGTCGCGACGGGTAGCGCTGCAGTTTAAAATCACCGAAGGGCGTGTGACAAAGCGTATCGGCGGCCATGGGGCGGGGGCGCAGCAACCCCTAGGCGGGGTCAGATGCCGCGAACATGGAGTTTAAGCGTCTGTCCGGGTTGCAGGTATTTGCCTGGATCAAGGGCGTTCCAGGCAACAATATCGTCGACAGTGACTTTGAACTTACCGGCAATCCCGTAGAGTGAATCACCGCGCCTGACCCTGTAGCCGATCGGCGATGCCGTGGGCTGTTCGGCAGCGGCCAGGCCAGAGGTCCACTCGTTGCCCGGAATCATCAGGGTGGCCCCGGCACGGATCATGCTGCCCCTGATGCCATTGACGCGACGCAGCAGGCCCACCTGAGTATCAAACTTTTTCGCAATACCTATCAGGTTGTCGCCGGACCTGATGGTGTAGTGCTGCCAGCGAACGCGCTCTGCGGGGCTGAGTTCGGCGACACCTTCCTCCAGGCGGGCACCGCTGCCATGGGGTACCAGCAACTGTGCAGCACGATCAGGGGAGGTGGCCCAGCGCAATTGGCCCGCATTCAGCCAGCGCAGGGTTTCCAGGTTGACATCTGCCAGCTCCGCCGCGCGTGCCAGCTCTATCTGGCCGCCGATATCGGCAACCTCAAAGGCGGGTGCGTTTGCCACCGGCGGTATGATCACATCATATGCTTCCGGGTCGGCGATAATACGCGACAGAGCGAGCATTTTCGGTACATACCTGCGCGTTTCCCGTGGCAACTTCAGCGACCAGTAATCCGTGGGTCGCCCTTTGGCTGCATTTGCTCGCTGGGCGCGTGCCACGCGGCTATTTCCGGCATTGTAGGCGGCCAGCGCCAGCAGCCAGTCGTTATCAAATTCCCTGTGCAGTTGTTCCAGGTAATCCAGCGCAACCCGGGTAGAGTCACGCAGAGAGCGCCGGCCATCAAACCACCAGTCCTGCTGCAGGCCCAGATGTTCGCCGGTGGCAGGCATGATCTGCCACAGGCCTGCAGCATGGTTGTGGGAGTACGCCATCGGATCCAGGGTGCTTTCCACAAGTGGCAGCAGGACGATCTCCATGGGCATATTGCGTTTCTGTACTTCCTCCACAATGTAATACAGGTACAGCGAGCCGCGCTCGGAAATGGTCGGCATATAGGAAGGCTGTGCCAGGTAGCTGGCCACCGCGCTGTCCACCTGATCATTTTCGATATCCTGCCAGCTCAATCCTGCGCGAATTCTCTGCCACAGGTCTTCGGGAAGCGCCTCTTCAGGTGCCTGTTCGAGTTGTTGCGCGTTTTGCCGGGGCGCTACCGGCGCCGCATACGGGGCCCGGGACTGGGGGCGGGCGGGGGATTGTTGCGGGTTCAGGCCGCCTTGCGCATAGGATGACTCCAGCGCTGAGGCATCGCCACCCGGATTGCCAATCGACTGACAGCCGACCACAAAAAATAGGCTATAAAATACTGTAACTACGCGCCCTAACTTCATGTTTATAAACTTATATAAGGGTTAGTAAGAGTGCTAAAAGTTGTCTTTCCAACCCCGCACCGTTGCGAATACATCCGCCGTATTACCCTTCAAAAGTCTACCCTGCGCCTGCAGTGAGTCCAGCAAATCCTGCTCTTTACAGCGTAAAAACGGGTTTGTGGCCAGTTCCAGCGCTATATCAGAGGGCACTGTAGGCTCATTTTTCGCTCTCGTAGCCTCTGCCTGCGCAATCCTGGCCGCCAAAGCCGTGTTATGCGGCTCAACTGCCCTGGCAAATGCGAGGTTGGCGAGGGTATATTCATGGGCGCAATAAACCAGTGTTTCCGGCGGTAACGCCGCCAGCGACTCCAGCGACTCCAGCATCATCGGCGCAGTGCCCTCGAAGAGGCGACCGCAGCCCCCCGCGAAGAGGGTGTCCCCACAAAATAGCAGGGGCTGTTTCGCGGCATGATAATAGGCGATGTGGTCCAGCGTGTGCCCTGGTACAGTCATCACCTCAAAGGCGTGGCCCAATACCTCGAGCTGGTCGCCAGCCCCAAGCCTGTGGTCGATACCATCGATTGCCGGATTATGCGGCCCGAACACCACCGGGTCATACGCCGCGCGCAGCGCTGCCAGGCCGCCAACGTGATCGAAGTGATGGTGGGTCACCAGGATGCCCCGCAAAGTGAGTTGTCGATCACTGAGCACTTCTTGCACAGGTTTGGCGTCCCCGGGGTCAACCACGAAGGCATCGCCCGTAGAGGGATCGTGCAGTAGCCAGATATAGTTATCGTTGAAGGCCGGAATCGGCTCGACTGTCAGCATAGGGCACCGTTTCAATTGATTAAAAATGCAGTAACATGGCGGTTCAAACCCGTGTGCAGGAACCGATCTTCACGATCGCAAGCTCCCACACCCAAGGACTGGTGAGTGTATCGACATTTTGAAGGAACTGGAATCCTGGTACGCCCGCGATTACGGGCAATGCCTGCTGGCGACTACCCGCGAGGCGGTGGACGGGATACTCGATACCGCTTTCGGCTACCATCTCCTGCAAACCGGCTGTACCCGCGGGCACGCCCTGTTCACCAACAGCCCGATCAATCACCGGATCTATGCCGCGGAGAAAGCCGGCGCGGGAATCAACCTGCTGGCGCTGGCGGACGAACTGCCGCTGGAAAGTGACAGTATCGACACGGTAATTGCGCATCACACACTTGATTTCACCGACAATCCTCACCAGGTTCTGCGGGAAATTCAGCGGGTATTGACCCCCCAGGGTCAGTTATTGCTGATCGGTTTCAATCCACACAGCCTGCGAGGCATCAGCGCCCGGCTGCGTGGTCTAAGCCGTAAGTCATTGTGGCACCAGCATGCAGCGGTAAGCGAGAGCCGCCTTACCGATTGGCTGCACCTGCTGGGCTGCGAGGTGCAGGATTGCACTCGCCTGGGGGCGGTACCCCTGCTGGGGCGCGGCGCGCTGCGGCGCTGGTTGATGCGCCTTGATGGCTGGAGCAATCGCCACAATCTGCCCGGCGGCGGTGTGTATGTCCTGCATGCGATTAAACAGGTTTCCGCTGTGCACCGGCCACGGCGGCAGTGGCAGTTGCGCCGACAGCGGTTGATGGGCCTCGTTCCCAAGCCAGCGCCGGCGCCCAGCCCCACACCATACCGGCCAACACGTGGTGGCGCCGCAGGTCAGCAACGCAATAGAGATAACACCGTTTGAAGAAAGTCGAGATTTTTACGGATGGGGCTTGCCGCGGCAATCCCGGACCAGGAGGTTGGGGGGTACTGCTGCGCCACCAGGGTATAGAGAGAGAGTTGTACGGTGGAGAGCCACATACCACCAATAATCGCATGGAGCTGCAGGCAGCCATAGAGGGGCTGAAAGCGCTACGGGAGCCCTGTGTGGTCGCATTGACTACCGATTCTGTCTACGTAAGGAGTGGCATCACCACCTGGCTGGCCAACTGGAAGCGCAAGGGCTGGAAGACAGCCGGGCGCCAGCCGGTCAAGAACGTGGATCTGTGGCAGGCGCTGGATGAACAGAACCAGCGTCATAAGGTAGAGTGGCACTGGGTCAAGGGCCACAGCGGGCATCGTGAAAACGAATTGGCAGATCTGTTGGCCAATCGGGGCATTGATGAACTGAGCAAGAAAACGGCGGGCGCGTGAGACAAATCGTTCTGGACACGGAAACCACCGGCCTGGAGGCTTCCCAGGGGCATCGCATCATTGAGATCGGCTGTGTAGAGCTTGAGAACAGGCGCCTGACGGGAAACCACTACCACCAGTACGTCAATCCCCAGCGGGAAATAGACCAGGGCGCCATTGAAGTACATGGCATCACCAACGAGTTCCTCAACGACAAACCGCTGTTTGACCGGGTTGCCGCAGATTTTATTGAGTTTGTACGCGGCGCCGAACTGATTATCCACAACGCACCCTTTGACCTGGGTTTTCTCGACGCCGAACTGAAACGACTGCCGCAACAGCCCGGCTCGATGCTGGAGTTGTGTTCCGTTGTTGACACCCTGGTGATGGCCCGTGCAAAGCACCCCGGTCAACGTAATAACCTGGATGCACTGTGCCAGCGCTACGACGTAGACAATTCCCAGCGAGACCTGCACGGCGCACTGCTGGATGCCGAAATCCTGGCGGATGTGTACCTGGCCATGACGGGCGGCCAAACTACCTTCCAGTTATCCGATGCAACCGCGAACAGTGGCGATGGCGGCCCCGGCAGCCAGCAGATCAGGCGCCTCGCAGCGGATCGCCCGGCCTTGCCTGTTGTGCGGGCCAGCGCAGAGGAGCAGGCTGCCCACGAAGCACAACTGGATGCTATCGCTGCGAGCAGCGGCGGCAAAGTCCTGTGGCGTGAGCTCGCCAAAGCTCATTAAAGATTGTCAGAGGCCTCTGAGACACTCTGTGCTCAGATAAACAGGGACACGCAGGCCAGGCCAACACCGCCCATGACTATCGTGTAGGGCAGGGCCATAATCACCATGCGACCATACGAGAGGCGGATCAGTGGCGCCAGGGCGGAGGTCAGCAGGAACAGGAACGCAGCCTGGCCATTGGGTGTTGCCACGCTGGGTAGATTGGTACCGGTATTGATTGCCACCGCCAGGTGGTCGAACTCCGTGCGAGTAATCTCGCCCGCATCCAGTGCCGCTTTCACCTCATTTATGTATACCGTTGCCACGAACACATTGTCGCTGATCATCGACAGGACACCGTTTGCCAGGAAGAACATGGCCGGGCGAACATCCGACTCCATTGCCAGCACCCTGTCTATGATAGGGGTGAATAAATGCTGGTCGTGAATCACCGCCACAATAGCGAAGAAAACAACCAACAGGGCGGTAAAGGGTAGCGCCTCCTCAAAGGCATGCCCAATCTGGTGCTCTTCGACAATCCCGTTGAACGCTGTCAACAAGACAATAACCGTCAGGCCGATAAGGCCCACAGCGGCCAGGTGTAGCGCGAGGCCGGCGACCAGTATCACGGCAACCAGTGCCTGCACAACCAGGCGCGCATTGGAGCGCGGATTGCGACGCTTTTCTTCCTGCTCCTGGAATTCAACCAGCACCTCTCGCACCCGCTCGGGCATTTCAGTTCCGTAGCCAAACTTTCCTGTCACCTCCAGCAGGTAACAGGTCAGCAGTCCGGCGGCCAGCACAGGCATGGTGACCGGTGCCATGATCAGGAAAAACTTGATGAAATCCCACTGGGCAACGGTGGCGATGAGGAGGTTCTGGGGCTCACCTACCAGCGTACATACGCCGCCCAGTGCCGTACCTACCGCGCCGTGCATCAGCAGGCTACGCAAAAAGGCGCGAAAGTTCTCGAGGTCCTCGCGGTGCAGTTCGCCTACACCGTCATCAACCGAGTGGTCGTGACCCTCATGACTCAGGTTTTTGCCAGAGGCCACCTTGTGATACACGGCGAAAAAACCCACGCCTACGCTGATCAATACAGCAGTCACGGTTAGGGCATCGAGGAAGGCTGAGAGAAATGCGGCCACCAGCGAGAACAGCAAAGAGAGCATCCTCTTCGAACGCACGTTCAACAATATGCGGGTAAAAACAAACAGCAACAGCTCTTTCATAAAGTAGATGCCGGCCACCATAAACATCAGCAGCATGATGACCTCAAAATTGGCAGCGGCTTCTTCAAATACCATTTGTGGTGAGGTCATACCGAGTATCACTGCCTCTATGGCCAACAGCCCACCCGGTTGCAGCGGATAGCAGCGCAGTGCCAGGGCCAGGGTGAAGATAAACTCGGCTATAAGCAGCCATCCCGTTACAAAAGGTCCCAGCGCATACAGTGCCAGCGGATTGAGCAGCAGGAAGGCAACAATGCATTTCTTGTACCAGATGGGGGAAGGGCCGAGGAAATTCTTCCACAGGGCATTGGCTGGTGAGTCAGTCATGGCGGGGCCTATCTTGATAGTCGGGGGGCATTCTACGTGATTGCCTGCCAGTTTTCGAAGCATTCCGCAGCGCTTGCTCCTCGCCGGGGCCGCGCTTAATATAGCCGGTTACTCAGCCGCTGGAATTTTTTACCGTGTTTCGACCCGACCACATCCCCCCGGACAGGGCAGACAATGAGCTCCATGTCATTTTCCAGCGCGGCGAATTGCTCAGTGATATGCGTGCTGGCGAGCTTTGCCTGATAGACAGGCAGCAACTGGAAGGACACGGCTGGCGGGTGCAACAGCGACAGTTTCTTGGTTACTGGCGGGACTGTCCCTGCTATGCGCTGGAAATTGATGAGGTCGAGGAGGTCGATCCACTGCAGTATCAACGCGGGAATCTCTACCATATTCTCGGGCGGGTTGATGAACAGTTGTTCGCCCTGGCGGGCCGCGCTGCCCAGTTGCTTGCCTGGGAGCGGGACCATCAATTCTGCGGCCGCTGCGGCTGCGAAATGCAGGTGGATGTCTCGGAGCGCGCGATGCGCTGTGAACCCTGTGGCACCGTCAATTTTCCGCGGATCGCACCCTGCGTGATCGTACTGGTGACCCGGGGGGAGGAGTTACTGCTGGCTCGCAATGTCAACTTCCCCGGGCCTATGTACAGTACCCTGGCAGGATTTATCGAGGCAGGAGAGACCGCTGAAGAGACGCTGGCCCGTGAAGTGCGGGAAGAGGTGGGTGTAGAAATAGCGGGAATACAGTATTTCCAGTCCCAGTCCTGGCCTTTCCCCAATCAACTGATGCTGGGATTCTTCGCCGAATACGCCGGCGGTGATATAGTGTGCGACGAAATAGAAATCGCCGACGCCCGCTGGTTTCATTATCGCGAGCTACCCATGATCCCACCACCTTCATCGGTCGCTGGACAGCTGATACGTCACTACGTCAGTCGATTCGGTTAAGCCTGCACATCAAAGAAAACTGGAGTCAGAATTTTGGAATTTATTTATGAATACGGGCTGTTCCTGGCCCAGGCGGTCACGTTTGTGGCTGCGATACTGGTTCTGGCCGCCAGCCTGGTAGCCATAGGCCAACGCCAGAAAGCGGAACAGCAGGAGGGCCATATTGAGGTCAGGGACCTCAATGAGAAATACCGCCATATTGGCCACAATATCCAGCATATTGTAGAGGAGCCGCATGTACTCAAGGCAGAAATTAAGGCCGAGAAAAAAGCGGAAAAGGCCAAGGCCAAAGCGGCCAAGAAAAAGCGGGGCAAATCAGATCCTGCGCAGGAGAAAAGCCGCAAGCGTCTCTATGTGCTGGATTTCGATGGCGACATCAAGGCCAGCGCCACAGACAACCTGCGCGAAGAAATCTCAGCGGTTTTGAGACAGGTAAAGCCTGGAGATGAAATGCTGGTGAGGGTAGAAAGCCCCGGCGGCATGGTACATGGCTATGGTCTTGCCGCCAGCCAGTTGCGACGCATCCGCGATGCCGAAGTTCCACTGACCATTGCCGTAGACAAGGTCGCCGCAAGCGGTGGCTATATGATGGCCTGCGTGGCCAATCGCATTGTTGCAGCTCCCTTTGCGGTTATCGGTTCTATCGGTGTGCTGGCACAGCTGCCAAACTTTCACCGTCTGTTGAAAAAGAACGATATCGATTTCGAGTTATTCACTGCCGGTGAATACAAGCGCACCGTCACCATGTTTGGTGAAAATACGGACAAGGGTAGAGAGAAATTTTCTGAGGAGCTGGAGGAAACTCATGAGTTGTTCAAGCAATTTGTCACGACCAACAGACCTGAAGTGGATATAGACAAAGTCGCCACCGGGGAGATCTGGTACGGCCAGAAGGCGGTTGAAAAAGGCCTTGTCGATGAGTTGCAGACCAGCGACGCCCTGGTGCAGGGCTATTTGGCAGACTGGGATGTGTTCGAAGTGAAGTTTGTGCACAAAAAGAACTGGCAGGAGAAGCTGGGGCTGGCTGCAGAAGGTGCCCTGGAGAGGGCTTTCCTGAAAATCTGGCAAAAGGGACAACAGCGAAACAACTACTGATTCATCTTTTTATGCTCTGGTTGAACCTCAGGCACATTCCCCTGATCGCCATGCTCGCGCTGCTGGCGATGCTGCGCAGCGCGCCGGTGATGTCGGCAACCGACCTGGCGCAAACTTCCGAATCAAAGCCCTGCGTCATTTTATTGCACGGCCTGTGGCGCAGCTCTTTGTCCATGAAACACCTGCAGTGGGGGCTTGAAGGAGCAGGGTATCCGGTTGTGAATGAGGGCTATCCATCATCAACGCTCCCGATCCAACAACTGGCTTCCATAGGTGTGGAGGAGGGTCTGGAGGGCTGCTCAAAACTCGGGCATGAGCAAGTGGCGTTTGTCACTCACTCCCTGGGCGGCATTCTCGTGCGGGAGTATCTCTCCGGCCAGGAGATCAATGGGCTGAGCAGGGTGGTAATGCTGGGTCCGCCCAACGGGGGCAGCCAGATG
>Ga0316189_10003011_pt1 | contig 16413 bp, 16 predicted proteins | sample LowCovwburrow_MG_FD_204930 | JGI IMG/M metagenome (GOLD analysis project Ga0316189, IMG submission 204930) | Coastal sediment microbial communities from Maine, United States - Lowes Cove worm burrow | ecosystem: Environmental > Aquatic > Marine > Coastal > Sediment | place: USA: Maine... | reverse complement strand
ACTACAGGGTGTTAAACGGGAACTGCAAAAGTTCAATGCAGTTGGTAGAGTTCCGGTCTATCTGTATCATATGAAGCCTGAAACGCTGAATGTGATGCGTGCAGAGGTGGAGCATTTAAATATTCCGCACCTGCGCATGTTAACGCAAGTTGACGAATTACTGTTCTAAGGAAGGGTTGAGGTCACCACTATGAGCTGGTTTACACGCCTGATTGAAACACCAAAAAATATTCTGAAATCGAACGCCAGTGAATCGGGTTCGCCGGAAGGGTTGTGGGTAAAATGCCCGAGCTGTTCTGAAGCGATCTATAATAAAGAGCTGGCCCGTAATGGCATGGTATGCTCCAAATGCAATCATCATCTGCGTATGTCTGCCCAGCAGCGCGCCGAGCTTCTCTTTGATGCTGATACCATTGAACAGCTGGACACCGAGCTGCGCTCGGAAGATCCGCTTACCTTTAAAGATAAAAAGAAATACAAAGATCGCACCCGCGATGCCAACAAAAAAGCTGGCCCGGAAGATGCGATCCGCAACTATATCGGCGACATTCAAGGGCGCACTGTTTCAGCCTCTATTTTTGAATTTGCCTATATGGGCGGAAGCATGGGTTCAGTGGCCGGTGAAAAGATTGTACGCGGTATGGAGCATGCCCTGGAGCGTGGCTGCCCCTATATCCTGATCGCCGCATCCGGCGGTGCGCGCATGCAGGAGGGTGTACTCTCTCTCATGCAGATGGCCAAAACCTCATCCACCGTCAATCGCTTGAATGAAGCCAAACTTCCATTTGTCTGCCTGCTCACCGATCCGACCATGGGCGGCGTATCCGCATCGCATGCCTGGCTGGGTGATATCATCATTGCCGAGCCCGGTGCTCTGATCGGTTTTGCCGGCCCTCGCGTGATTCAGGAGACCGTAGGGCAGAAACTGCCTGAAGGATTTCAGCGTTCAGAGTTCCTGCTTGAGCATGGCCTGATTGATGCAGTTGTCGACAGAGGCGATCTTCGCGACTATCTGAGCACTACCTTCAACCATCTCACCGACCGCTCTTTCCGCCAAAGCGCCTGACCTGATAAAAGTGACGACTGCAAAGCCACGCAGCATTGAGCAGTGGCTGGCTGAGCTGGGAGCCCCCTCTGCAGATCGGGACTACAAACCCGGACATGAGCGTCTGCTACAGCTGTTAACACACATCAAGCTCTGCCGGCCGAAGCTGCGCATTCGCGTGGCTGGCACCAATGGCAAAGGCTCAACATCATTCTTTCTGGCTGCTGCATTGCAGTCGTGCGGATTGAAGGTTGGCCTCTACACCTCACCACATATTCTTGAGTTCAATGAACGCATCCGCATCAATGGCACACCGGTCGCCAACAGTGCGATAGAGCAGAGCCTTACACACCTGATGCCACATGCGCTGAGCATCGGCACCTCCTATTTTGAGACCGCCACTGCCGTTGCACTGGATCAGTTTTCCCGGGCTAAAGTCGATGTTGAGATACTTGAAGCCGGCGTTGGTGCACGCCTTGATGCCACCACGGCAGTGGCTGCCGATATGGCACTGATCACCCCGATCGGTCTGGATCATCAAAACTGGCTGGGGGATACGTTAAAAGAAATTACAGAAGAGAAGGCCTATGCCATCTCTGGCTGTGATTTGTCGATTTCTGCACCACAAAAAGCTGAGGTTACAGAACAGCTCACGGCTTTTTATGCTGACCTGCAGTTTTGTGAGCTCAGTAGCTGGCCCGAACTTGTGGCTCTGGGAGAGCATCAGAAAACCAACGCCTCACTGGCCTACACTGCGATCAGGGCACTGCTTGAGCACGGGTTCATCAGTTGTGACCTGGCAAAGGCCTGGGCTGCGATCAGCAACTGCCAGATACCGGGAAGATTGCAGAAGATAACCATCGGCAGTGCAACCATCTGGCTGGATGCAGCACATAACCGGCATGCTGTTGAAGCGCTGATCCCTTCACTGCATAAAATCTCAGAGCGATTCGATGCTATTCTCGTATTCACACGTGAGGATCGCTCACTCGATGAGTGCCTGCCGTTACTGGCTCCATTCACCTCAAATGTAGTGACCCGCTCAGAACATTCTGATCCGGTAGAAGCCCTGAAAAAACAGATCGCCATCTCGCCACAGGGCTCATTTCTTGTGCTTGGCTCTTTCATCACGGTTGCCGAGATACTTCGAGATCAACAGCAGAATCAGCCGCTTTGATCTCTAATCTGTAATAGAAGGCTGATTCCTGTTACAGTATCTCGTTGAATGGGAGTGAGCGTGAATATATTCATCGTAGATGACAACCCACATATCAGCGAACTGCTCGCATTTATGCTCTCGGATATCGGTTATCAGGTGCACGCCTTCGAACATCCTGAACATGCTCTATCACATATGAGGGATCAGAATTTGCAGCCGCATGTGCTGATTACCGATTATAATATGCCGGGGATGAACGGCTATGAACTGCATCAACAGACCATCGAACATGCGCCGAACGTCAATACGATTGTGATTTCAGGCCGGCCGGTGGACAAAGATATCGGTACACTTCATTTTATGCAGAAACCATTTAATCCCGAACGTATCCTGCAGCTGGTGGAAACCTTTAAAGCCGCCTGAATCGGCGATTTTAATCGACAGTAAAACCTTTGGAACCGCGGCGCATGCCCAATGGACCGGTACGCGTCGTTTCAATAATACCGAAGGCCTCCAACTCAATAAGAATCGTATCAAGCACATCCACCGTATTGGTAAATTCAAGGATCATATGGCTATCAATATGATCATCAACCACCTTGGCATCATATTTCTCAGCATACTCCAGCACGGCATCACAATTTTCAGGGCTGACTTTCACCTTGACCATCAGCATGCCACGCTCCAGATGTACGGCGTGTGAAATATCCTCAACCTTAATCACTGGAACCAGTTTGTTGAGCTGCTTCTTAATCTGCTCAATAACTCGCTCATCACCAATGCTCACCAGTGTCATGCGGCTGACTGTTCTATCCTTCAGCGGAGCTACATTCAGCGTTTCGATATTGTAACCACGCGCAGAAAAGAGCCCTGCCACACGGGTCAGAACACCAAACTCATTTTCAACCAGAATTGTAATTGTATGCCTCATGACAACACCATCTCATTCAGAGCAGCTCCCGCAGGAACCATCGGGAATACATTTTCCTCTTTTGATACAGCAACATCGAGCAGAACAAAGCGATCATTCACGTTCAATGCCTTCTCCAGTGCCGCATCGAGATCTTCGAGCCGATCAACGCGAAGACCAACACCACCATACGCCTCAGCCAGTTTGACGAAGTTGGGCAGTGAATCAAAGTATGACTGCGAATAGCGGGATTCGTAGAACATCTCCTGCCACTGGCGAACCATACCCATATAGCCGTTATTCAGAATGATCACGACAACCGGCAGGTTGTACTGGAAAGCCATGGAGAACTCCTGGCTGCACATCTGAATTGATGAATCACCTGTAAAGACCACAACCTTCTCATCCGGCATGGCAACCTGCGCGCCAATACCAGCGGGAAGACCATAACCCATGGTGCCAAGGCCACCAGAGGTGAGCCAGCGGTGCGGTCGATTAAAGCCGTAATGCTGAGCAGCCCACATCTGATGCTGCCCGACATCGGTAGCCACAATGGCATTGCCTTTGGTCTTCTCATGCACCCTGCGAATCACAGTCTGCGGTTTGATTGCACCATCTTCAGACTGATCAAAGCCGAGCGAATCCTTGGCGCGCCACTCATCAATCTGCTGCCACCAGAGATCCAGCGCTTCACTATCGGGCTGGCCATCTTTGCGTGCAATCTCTTCCAGCAGCTGCTTAAGAACAACGCCAACATCACCCACAATCGGCAGATGCGCATGAATATTCTTTGAGATCGACGATGGATCCACATCGATATGAATCACCTTGGCATCCGGTGCAAACGCGTCCAGACGACCGGTTACGCGATCATCAAAACGGGCGCCGATTGCCACCAGCAGGTCACAATGAGAAACCGCCATATTCGCTTCATAGGTGCCATGCATGCCCAGCATACCGAGGAAATGATCATCATCGTGCGGAATGCCACCGAGTCCCATCAGGGTGTTGGTTACCGGCGCATTCAGAGAATGCGAAAGCTCACGCAGCAGTGCAGCACTGCCAACTGAATTCATGATACCGCCACCGCTGTATAGTACAGGCCGCTTGGCCTCCAGCATGGAACGAACCGCTCTTTTGATCTGCCCCGGATGGCCTTTGGTGACAGGCTGGTAGGAGCGCATATTCACCTCTTCCGGCCAGATAAATTCACAGACATCAATGCTGATATCTTTAGGGATATCGACCAGCACCGGGCCGGGACGACCTGTGGTAGCGATATGGAAAGCCTGACGAATAATCAGCGCCAGATCCTCAACACGTTTAACCAGGAAGTTATGTTTGGTGGCAGAGCGGGTAATGCCGACAACATCTGCCTCCTGAAAAGCATCATTACCGATCAGGGCTGATGGAACCTGCCCTGAGAAGCAGACGGTCGGTATAGAATCAGCCAGTGAATCAGCAAGGCCGGTCACTGCATTGGTTGCGCCCGGACCACTGGTAACCAGTGCCACGCCACATTTGCCGGATACTCGCGCGTACCCGTTGGCTGCATGCAGGGCACCCTGCTCATGACGAACCAGATAATGTTTGAAGTGGCTCTGCTGGAAGATCGCATCATAAATCTGCAGCACAGAACCGCCGGGATATCCGAAAATGGTATCCACACCCTCTCGTTTGAGGCATTCAACAAAGATTTCAGCACCGCTCAGTTTCATGGTCGTATCACCGCTCTTAAAAGGAAAAATCGAATCGGGAAAGCTGCACCTGCCATGCCTGAGGGTCAAGGCGTCACACTCGATTAAACCCCGTAAAAATAAGGGAATTAGTGTGCTTTAAATGATCGGTTTGAACGTCTGCAGCGATTTGGGCAGGGGTTAATGAAGCTTAAGCTCCATCAGTAGCGCATCTTCACGCATACCTGTGGCATCCGGCGCATAGTAGTTTTTCCTCAGGCCACACTCTTCAAAACCGAGCTTGCTATAGAGCGCGCGTGCCCCGCGGTTGGAAACACGCACCTCGAGAAAAACCACAGCAACCGCTGAGCTTGAAGCGATAAGAGAGCGGGACATCGCCTCGGCCAGCCCCTGACGAAGAAATCGCCCATCTACAGCAATCTGCATAATCTGCATCTCATCAAGAATAGTCATGCTCAACAGATAACCGGCCAACTCATCACCAGCTTCACAGATGATCAGATCATATCCCGATTCAAGTGCTGAGAATAGCGACTGATGCGACCAACAGGAGTCAAAAGCCTGCTGATTCAACGCGTAGACAGCGGAGAGATCCTCCATGCTGCCTGCCCGAATCGTGAAGCCGTCAGGCAGCTTCAGGTAACTCCACCTGCTCTTTCCAGCCACAGCCCTCAGTCACACAGACATGTTCGGTGCCGCGACGTTTGGTTTTCTTCACTGTTACAAACGGCGCTTTGCATTCAGGACAGGCCTTGTCGATAGGCTCGTCCCATAGTGCGCTCTTGCACTTGGGATAACCCGAGCAGGAGTAGAAAATCTTACCGCGGCGGGATTTCTTCTCTAAGAAGGTTCCCTTACCACAAGCGGTGCAACTGATGCCGGTATCCTTCGGTTTCTCCAGAGGCTGGATATTCTTGCACTCCGGATAAGCTGAACAGCCGAGGAATTTACCGTAACGACCACTCTTGATCACCATCGGCTCGCCGCACTTGTCACACTTCTCATCAGAGAGTTCGGGCTCTGCCTTCTCAGCTGCACCATTCAAAGGCTGGGCTACTTTACACTCCGGATAACCGGTACAGGCCATGAATTTACCGTAACGTCCCAGCTTGATCGCCATCGGCTTGCCACATTCAGGGCACGCCTCATCGGTCTCTTCAGATGGTCGCTCAGCTGTTGCCGCCAGATCCACTGCCGCCTTGAACGGCCCCCAGAACTCACGCAACACCGGCTTCCAGCCAGTCTCACCACGAGCGACAGCATCGAGTTTATCTTCAACGGAAGCCGTAAATTTCGGATCAACAATTTCGCCAAAGGATGAGACCAGAAATTTATTTACCCAATCGCCGGTATCGGTTGGAACAAAACGTTTTTTATCCATATCCACATATTCACGTGCACGCAGCACATTCAGGATAGAGGCATAGGTGGAGGGGCGGCCAATACCGTTGGCCTCCAGCTCTTTAACCAGTGTGGCCTCAGAAAAGCGCGGTTTAGGCTCGGTAAAGTGCTGCTTGGCCACTGCCTCTTTAATGGCAATCGCATCACCAACAGCCAGTGCTGGCAGCAGACGATCTTTATCATCCTTGCCCGGCTCATCCGTGCCTTCGATATAGAGCTTGCGGAAACCAGGGAAAGCCAGTGTAGAACCGGTAGCCCTGAGCGTTAAATCCTCTGAACTAATATCTGCTCGCACCTGATCAAGAATGGCCGGTGCCATCTGTGATGCCAAAGCACGCTTCCAGATCAACGTGTAGAGTTTCAGGCCATCAGCATCAAGCACAGCCTTCATGGCTTGTGGTGTTCGTGTGATCGAAGATGGGCGAATAGCCTCATGCGCTTCCTGTGCATTTTTACTCTTGGTTTTGAAACGGCGCGCCTTATCAGGCAGATATTCAGCACCATAGTGACTACTGATATGGGAACGCATTTCAGCCAGTGCATCTTCAGAGAGAGTGACCGAATCGGTACGCATATAGGTGATCAAGCCCACCGGCTCACCATCAACCTCAATACCTTCGTACAGTTTCTGGGCGACCTGCATGGTCTTTCTGGCTGTAAAGCCGAGCTTACGAGAGGCATCCATCTGCAGTGTGGTCGTGATAAATGGAGGTGATGGCTGCTGTCTGGCCTGTTTCTTCTGCACATCGGAGACCTGGAATGATGCCTTCTCCACACGCCGCGCCATCACCTTGGCATTTACACCATCAATAATAGCAAACTTGGTCAGTGTTTTTCCATCGACAGCCTGCAGCTGGGCCTGAAATCCCTCTTTGCCTATAAGGCACTCATTATCAATCGTCCAGAACTCTTTGGGTTTAAAATCTCTGATCAGCTGTTCGCGTTCACAGATCAGCCGTAAAGCAACCGACTGTACACGACCGGCTGATAGACCACTGCGGATCTTGCGCCACAATAGCGGAGAGAGTGTAAAGCCCACCAGATAATCCAGCGCACTGCGTGCCTGCTGGGCATCCACCATCTTCATATCCACTTCAGATGGGTTTTCAACGGCTTCAGTAATGGCTTTCTTGGTAATCTCATTAAAGGTAATACGCTGAACAGACTTATCTTTGAGCAGACCGCGTTCGCGCATCACCTCAGCCACATGCCATGCAATAGCTTCACCCTCTCTATCCAAATCGCTTGCGAGAATAAGCGTATCAGCTTTCTTCAGGGCTTTGCCGATATCATCCAGGCGTTTCTTTTTATCATCAATAATCTGATATTTGATCGCAAAATCGTTATCGGGATCCACAGAACCATCTTTCTTCGGAAACGCGCGAACATGGCCATAAGAGGCCAGAACCTTATACCCTTTACCAAGATATTTTTCGATCGTTTTCGCTTTGGCGGGGGACTCCACCACAACAACTGCACTCATGTTTTTTGTTACTCCAAGCTTAACTGGTACCGGCTGCCAGGCAGGCGTTGGATCACACCCTGCAGCTCAAGGCCGAGCAAGATGGGGGAAAGCTCAGGCAGGGTCAACCCGCAAGTTTCTGTGAGTTCATCCAGATGCAGGCTTTCGCGACCCAATATTTCCACTATTTTCGCCTCATTTTCACTGCCTGGCTGAAAGGTTCTCTTGCGCTTACCACTCTTGATGCTATCGCCCTGCCAGGCCAGCTGGCGCATCACAGATGCAGGGTCCTGAGCCAACATCGCACCATCTTCAATCAGCTGATGACAACCGGCATGACCGCTTGAGAGCACCGATCCCGGTACGGCCAACACCTCACGCCCATAGTTGGCGGCACACCTGGCTGTAATCAGTGAACCAGACCGCAGATCCGCCTCAACCACCAGCGTTGCCCGCGCAAGGGCTGCGATAATACGGTTGCGGCGAGGAAACTGTTCAGGCCTTGCACCCTGATCCGGCAAAAACTCAGAGATCACACACCCCTGCCTGCATATCGCCTCGATCTGTGCCTGTTGCACCTCATTGACACTGGCCAGCCCACAACCGAGTACGGCAATGGTCGGAGAAAGACCTTCAAGTGCGCCGCCATGCACTGCGGCATCAATGCCATAAGCCATGCCGCTGATGGTGGTGATACCGTGATCGGAGAAACTACGACTCCAGCGCCGCGCAATCAGCGCACCTTCCCGGCTTGCCCTGCGAGCACCGACAATTGCCAGCATCTTCTCACCACACAGCACACTGGCATCACCCTTAACAAACAGGACCAGCGGAGCATCATCAATCTCTTTCAAGGTTTCTGGCCAGAGCGCATCATCCCGGCAGATCATATGGATCTGCTCAGTTTCACACTGCTGTATGATCGGTTTGATCACATCAGAAGAGCTGGCTTTTAATCCCTGCAACAGCGCAGGGCTAATCCCGTCAATCGCATTCCAGCCTTCAAGGCCACTGCGCCAGAAGGTCTCGATCTCTCCGCTGGCATCAATAAGTTTGCGGCCGGTTACCGGGCCAGCGCCACGCACCAGAGACAGGCGCAGCCAAAGCAGCGCCTGTGTACTGGGATTGATAATCATGACTGTTGCTAGGGTGGGTTACTGTTGACCGCTACTCAGAACGGCATCACCAATGTTCGTTGGTGCAGTTGAGTTGGTAATCAGGGCAAGGGATGCATGTGCCTGTGGAACCAATACGATCAGATCGCCCACCTTCTCTTTGGGCAGACGAACAGGCTCTCCACTCACCTTGTCTTCAATAATACGGCCGCTGCGGTAGATCGACAGCATGGTGCCGGCTTTGATACCATCATTGAGGCCAAGCGTGATGCCAAGCACCTGATTCTGCCCCGCTTCACGTCCATCATCGCGGATATACATCACCGAACCGCTCAACGCTTTTTCCGCAATCTGCGGCATAATTTTCAGGTTCGGATCACGGGCCGGTTTCAGACGATCACCGCGCGACATCTCCTCAAACGCCTTCTCAACCACACCACGGTAGGTTCCATCCTCCTCAGAGGTGATTCGAACCTGACCCAGATGGATAACCAGCACACCAACCGTCTGGCCGCTAGCTGGCTCAACAACAGGATCAGTGGTACGGAAGACATCAAAGAGATCACCGGCTTTGGCCGGCTGTTTCAGTTTAAGATAGAGGTGATCATGCACAGCAAAATTGATCCGCTCATCGCGCGAAGCGAGCAGGTGGCCTACCCCCTGCACCTCATCAGGATTAATAAAGTCCTGTCGCATCAGGGCTGTCATCATAATCGATGAATCGATCTCGCCCTCCAGTCGCTCAACCGGTTTAATCACGACTTTGGGTTGTGGGGATACACTGCTCAAACCACCGGGACGACGGCCATCAAACCAGATTTTGTTGCCGGGATAGATCAGATCAGGGTTGGTAATATAGAGGTTTCGCTCCCAGATTTTCACCCACTTCCATGGATCCTTGAAAAAGTGCGCAGCAATATCCCAAAGGGTATCGCCTTTTTTGACAACGTAGGGTTGTGAAACATCAGCCTTCAACGCTTCAGCCGGGATCACCCCCTTCATGTCGAGTTCATCAGAGAGCGCTGCAGGCGCTGCCGCAAACAACCCGAGCATCGTCAAAATCAGAATCATCGGACTACATTTCATACCTGCCTCCACGGCCAGTCTAATCTCTACTTCGGGCTTCAGCCCTTGCTATTGAGCTCTCTATTCACACTCAAACAGTTCATACACACAAACCACTCACAACCAAACTCGCCAAACAGGCTCAGCCATTTGAGCTGGTTTTACTACTTTTCCCCATCGCCAGTTCGCTGCCATCAAGCAGTCTGCGAATGTTGCTGGCGTGTTTTGCTGTCACCAGTGAAGCAAAAAGCATGCTAACTAGCAATGCCGGAACCGAACCACCAGTCATCCAGACCAGTAACGGTAGTACCAGTGCCCCGGCAATCGAGGCCAGTGAAACGTAGCGGAAACGCCAGATAAGTACCGCAAAAACTGCGACGCCGAGCAATGCTGCCAACGGCTGCCATGGCAGCATGGCTCCAAGCATGGTGGCCACACCCTTGCCCCCTTTAAACTTCAGGTAAACCGGGAATATATGACCAACAAAGCTTGCTGCCGCTATGGCACCAATCCAGACCTCGGAGAGCTCCATAACAACAGCCAAGGCAACGGGAATCATACTTTTGGCGATATCAGCGACCAGAGTCAAAATGCCCACCAGCTTACCGCCGGTACGCATGGCATTGGTTGCACCGATATTGCCACTGCCGTGCTCTCGTGGATCACGTTTAGTTAGTGCTTTGCTCAGCAACAGTCCAAACGGAATAGCGCCGAGCAGATAAGCTGCAATAACGATCAATACAAAATCGATGCTCAAACGCCCCCCTTACGATAACGCGTACGCATCTGATCCCAATCCTTCTGCTTGGCATCCGCACAGTTGCCGCAGATATAGGTTGGCAACACATCTTCAAGTGCAGCTGCCTCTCCAAACAGAGCAGGGAAAGATTCACCATCAATCACATTGTCGCGACCGAGAAGAATCAGCTGGTCACGGGTGATCGGTGGTGTTGGCAGAATCTGGGTAAAGGCCGCCATCAATGAAGCCGCAATCCCCGGCACCGGAATCAGAGTGCGCTGGATACCCAACTCTTTGAGCAGCAGCTCCAGAAGTTCCTTAAAGCTGTAGTTTTTCGGGCCGCCCAGTTCAAAGGTCGCACCTGTAACATGGCGATTGCCAATACTGCTGACAAATGCGCGCGCCACATCCTCTACCCAGACCGGCTGAAAACGGGCCTCGCCAGAGATCACCGGCAGCACCGGCATACTCTGGCTCATCGCTTTGAATTTATTAAAGAAGGAGTCACCCGCACCGTAGATGATGGAGGGACGGAAGATGGTGAAATCCATGCCTGAAGCTGCCACCAGCTGCTCCGCTTCGGCCTTGGTGCGGGCATAGAGGCTCTCCTCAATCTGACCAGCTCCCAATGCGCTCATATGCAGCAGCTGTTTTACACCCGCCGCCTTGCACGCCTCAATCACACGAGCCGTGCCTTTGACATGCACAGACTCAAAGTTCTGACGCCCCTTCTCAAACAGCAGCCCTACAAGATTGATCACCACATCAGCGCCGGCAACGGCTTCATCAAGCCCAAATCCATCGGTAAGATCTGCACGTACCAGACGCGCACCATCCACCAGTTGACCACGAGCTCTGACCGGATGACGACATACCACGGTCACCATATGCCCGGCCTGAATCGCCTGCAACGCAATAGCGCGACCGACAAAGCCGCTACCGCCAATAATACAAAGTCGTTGTCCCATCTTACCTCCCCTGTGATCTGGTTTTGCAGGGTAAGTATGATCCAGACACCGGCAAGGTCAATGCACACTGCTGGTAGCATCAAACTTTTCAGATCAAGACAATTGAGCTAAGCTGGCAGATAGAGGAGAGGGAGACCCTGCTACTTTTGTCTCTCCATTCTCATGCCCGGTTAAAGTGATGAGGTACTATTGATTCTGGAAATGCCCGATATCGACAGCGTGAGTAATCTTCCTGAAGCGCTGTTTCGCATCAGTGAGCGCTGTGCTGCGCGGCCTGCCCAGTGGTATCGAAAAAATGGCGAATACCTTCCAATCACCTACGCCCAACTTGCGCTGCGCGTCCGTCATGTCGCCTCCGGATTGATGCGTGCAGGCGTAAAGCCGGGCGACCGTATCGGCCTGCTGATGGAGAATCGCCCTGAATGGGCTGTGATCGATTATGCCATCCTCTCAGTAGGCGCGGTAACCGTACCACTCTACTGCTCCTACAGACCACAGGATATGGCTTATGTATTGAATGATTCCGGTGCCAGTCTCGTTTTCACCTCCGGGGGAAAACTGCTTCGTGATCTGAAAAAGGCGGCTGGTGAGTGCAAGGCTATTAAACATATCTTTGCCACAGATGATGCTGATGATGGCGATTTAATTCGCAATCTCGCTGAGCTTGAGGGCGGTGAGCCTGACGAGGAGCGACTTAACCGGCGTCTGGCCAAAATTGAACGCGACCAGCTGGCAACGATTGTTTATACCTCCGGCACCACCGCCAACCCGAAAGGGGTGATGCTCACGCACGGCAATATTCTGACCAATCTCGAAGCAGTTCCTGCAGTAATTGCCCTGCTGCGTGAAGAGCGCATGCTCTCATTTCTACCGCTGGCACATACTCTGGAGCGTACCGGTGGCCACTTCCTCGCCTACTCCTATGGTATCTCAGTCGCATTTGCTGAACGCCCGGATACCGTGGCCAAGAATATTGGTGAAGCAAAACCAACTCTGATGATTGCCGTACCACGCATGCTGGAGGTGATGCGCAGTCGCATTCTCGCCCAGGTGGCCAAACAGTCGCAGTTTAAACAGAAGCTGTTTCACACCTATTTCGATCTGGCTGGCAGAAAAAAAACGGGATTCATCGCTGCGCTACTGCTTAAACTTCTCGACAGGCTGGTGGGAGAAAAAATTCGCGAGCGCTTTGGCGGCAGGATGCGCGTGATGGTTTCAGGCGGCGCACCGCTGAGTGTCGAGGTCGGGCAATTCTTCGAAACACTGAAGCTGCCTGTTCTGGAGGGTTATGGCCTCTCTGAATCAGCGCCACTACTGGCTGTGAATCCGATGGAAGACCGGCGTATGGGTACGGTAGGCAAAGTGGCCAAAGGTGTTGAGCTCAAAATAGCTGAAGATGGAGAGATCATTGCCCGTGGCGGCAATATCATGCCCGGTTACTGGAAAAACAAAAAAGCGACCAAAGAGTCTTTGATCGATGGCTGGCTGCATACCGGTGATATCGGTGAGTTTGACGCCGATGGTTATCTAAAAATTACCGACCGTAAAAAGGATATCATTGTGAACTCTGGCGGTGAAAACATCGCCCCGCAACGCATCGAAGGTTTACTTATTGGGGATGCGGAAATTGAGCAGGTAGTGGTTTATGGCGACCAGAAGCCCTATCTCGTGGCGCTGGTCATCCCCAACCCCGAAGCCTGCAAAGCCTGGGCCGTGCAACAGGGGTTACCGGAAACCGACTGGGCTCACCTCTGTGACTCACCGATTTTCAAAAAACATCTGCAGACAAAAATCAGCACCATGCTCAAACCACTTAACCCGTTCGAACAGGTACGGCGCATTCATCTGCTGCATCAACCCTTCACCATTGAATCCGGCCTGATGACCCCCACCATGAAAATCAAACGCCGCAAAGTTTACGAACAGTACAACGGGATTCTTGAATCTCTCTATTCGTGAACATTATGCAGAAGCATAGAGTTTTGTATGATTGCTTCCGCTCGGAAGCAGACATTCGTTAGTGCCTCTATAATTTATCAAACAACGGTGACGGATTCCGTGTCTCGACTTAGAATCAGCTTTTGAGTCTGGCTTTGTCAGTTGTTATAGACCCAACAGATGAGTGGAGTAGTGAGATGATCAAACGTTATACGCTGATAAAAGCGCATGTGATTCTGGCTTCGGTGGTATTTCCGATCACACTGATGTTCTTCATTACCGGTGCACTCTATATCTCTGATATCGATCCTGAGGTTTCAGTGCAGGAGTTCCGCGTCACGATGGATGAACCTCTGCAGCGTGATGTCACTCAGCTCAAAGAGATCGCTGCCAGTGAGTTGGCCAAGCGTGAAATCTCCGAGCCTTTGGGTAGAAGCAAGCTGAAATGGGATCGGGATCTGGAGATCTACTATCTCTTCTGGGATGGTGAAAACCACTGGCTGAAGATCCGCCCATCCACCAGTGATATGAATATTGCAGTCATCAAGCTCTACAATCCCGGCCTCTATAGTCGTTTTATGAGTCTGCACAAAGGCCACGGCAAAGATTCATTTGATCTGTTTGTGGTGGTGATGGCGATTGTGATGTTGTTAACCCTGATCAGCGGCATGGTGGTGGGTCTAAGCCTGCCGAAATTGCGGCCGATGGCACTCTACTCCATGGCGGCTGGCACACTGCTATTTTTTGGGTTGATGTTTTACAGCCAGTTTGTCTGAGGCCGTTGGTCTGACAGATTGCACTGAAAACCCCTTATCTGTGCGGGTGTGATTAATTATCTCTGCCCTGCTAACCTCTGCCTGTGAATAGCTCTGACAACCCCATCCAAGTGACAGTACGGACAGAATATGCCCCCGAGCACTCTGATCCGGCACAGAACCGCTATGTTTTTATCTATTACATCAGCATTGTGAATCACGGATCACAAACAGCTCAGCTGATCTCACGTCACTGGAAGATCAGTGATGCCACAGGTAATATTGAAGAGATTCGAGGTGAGGGTGTGGTGGGAGAACAGCCGACCCTCGCGCCTGGCAAAGAGCATTTTTATAACAGCTTCTGCATTCTTGAAACACCGGTTGGCTGTATGCAGGGTAGTTATCAGATGCGTGGTGAGGATGGTTTGTTCTTTGATGCGCCGGTTGCCCCCTTTTCGCTGGCGGTACCCGGCAGCCTGAATTGAATTCGCACAACCTGCCGATACTTTACTCTTTCCGTCGCTGCCCCTATGCCATTCGTGCTCGTCTGGCACTGGCCTATGTCGGCATCCAGTGTGAGGTCAGAGAAGTTTCACTGAAAGAGAAACCATCTGAAATGCTGCTTCTCTCACCCAAGGGCACCGTGCCGGTACTGGTTTTGTCTGATGGCTCGGTTATTGATGAGAGTTTAGAAATCATGCAGTGGGCGCTTGCTCAGTCTGATGCGGATTTATTCGCGAGTGAATCTGCAGACACCCTGATCAAACGCAATGACAGCTATTTTAAATATCATCTTGATCGTTATAAATATCCACAACGTTTCGTACCGCAAACCAATACTGATTTTCACAGACAACAGGCCGAACTGTTCCTCGCTGAGCTGGAGCAACACCTGACTCATCAGAGCAACCTCTGCGCAGAACAGGTCTCCATTGCCGATAGTGCTATATTCCCCTTTGTCCGCCAGTTTGCTGCCGTAGAACCAGAGCATTTCGCCTCTCTTGCCTTTCCCCATCTGCAAGTCTGGTTAAGGCGCTGGCTGGATAGTAACCTGTTTGGTTCAGTGATGAGGCGGCATGCGCAGTGGCATCCGGGTGATACAGAGCAGCGGCTCTTTTAATGGCAGTAAGTACTACAGATCAACTGAGCAGGTCAATCTGTTCAATTAAACCGTTCGGTTCTGAACTGTTCAGATAGATACTGGAGCTGCACTGCGCGGTTCGATCGCTGATACGGCCATTGCTACCGCGATCCATTGCCAGAAAAGCACTCTCATTGGCAAATAACGGCAGTTGCTCTGCAATTTCATGCTGAACCTGTCGTGCCTCTTCAGAGATATCGAGGAGATCATGGCCGCCTTCATGGGCCTCATCCTCATCCACAGCCAACTGCCAGGATTGGTCTGTTTCCATCATCCTGTGCGAAGACTTATGTCTGCTGTATAATTCAACAGAGCTGTCTTTAATTCTCATCTCTAAGCCAGTCATTCATATTGAACACTATCGCTTAATATGCCTTACACTTTATTTAATAATTACCTGGAACTGTCTTTAGATCCGCAGCGCGTTAAGCATTTAAGCCATGAATGGTACGTTTAGTTTTATCTCTGATTTTGAATGATGGCATAAAAAAGGGCGCCAGAGGCGCCCTTTTTCGATTTTTCTGAGTAACAGGCTTACGCCGCCTCACCCTCAGCTGCATCAGCAGGACGATCATCAATAACCTGACCGAGCTCTTCGAGAATATCCGCAGCCGGAGCCTTCTCAATGATCTCTTCAGCCACCTCAATCTCATCCACTACAGGTTTCGGTGCATTGCGCGTTGCAAGACCGGTACCCGCTGGTAGCAGACGACCGAGAATCACGTTCTCTTTCAGACCCAGCAACCAGTCCACTTTACCTGCAAGCGCAGCTTCAGTGATCACACGTGTAGTCTCCTGGAACGATGCCGCAGAGATAAACGAATCGGTATTCAGGGATGACTTGGTGATACCCAGCAGAATTGGTTCGAAGGTAGCCGGAGCTTTACCCTCAGCAACCAGTTTACGGTTGGTCTGCAGAACATGCTTACGCACAGGCTGCTCACCAGCTACGTAGGTCGACTGACCCGGATCATTAATCTGAACCTTACGCATCATCTGACGAGCAATGACTTCGATA
>Ga0316189_10003010_pt1 | contig 16415 bp, 18 predicted proteins | sample LowCovwburrow_MG_FD_204930 | JGI IMG/M metagenome (GOLD analysis project Ga0316189, IMG submission 204930) | Coastal sediment microbial communities from Maine, United States - Lowes Cove worm burrow | ecosystem: Environmental > Aquatic > Marine > Coastal > Sediment | place: USA: Maine... | reverse complement strand
CAGCCCGGCATTCGTTGCTGGGTTTAATCTTGTTTTGCTCCCCGCGCCCCAGCATGATTACAGGTGTGTCGCGTAAGGCTATGGCCTCAAAGCAAGTCCAAGGTGGTTATGACTTACCATGAATGATCAATAGGGCCTTTCTTCTGGCTTCTGACGTCGACTAAAACTTTAGGGACCGTACAAGGTAATCTACTTACTGCGGGGCGTAAGCTGCCCGAGGGTTCGCTAGTCTGTCGCTTAACAGCAAGCCTTAACAAACGGCTGTTAAGCGGAGAAAACATGGGGGGAAATGTCGCAAACAGACACGTTTTAGGGCACATTAAATTCGGATAAATTTACCTCTAAAGTTGAAATATGTTTATTAACAATAGGTTAGGCGTAACAGGTCTAAAATGTCTGTTACCATTTTTGTTACCAATTCACTTAACAAAAAGATATATAAAACAATATGTTAAGTAGATTAGTAACAAAGTAACAAAGTAACAGCACTTTTTAGTAGGCCAGCTTTGCATTTTACCGATCCAGAGGCCGGAAAGTGGGCCAAATGAGGGAATACTGACTTTTGAGCCAAGCCGGTCTATCCTTTCGAGGTTTTACTGAAATACCAAATTTTCCGCGACGGTTTCCCCGTACCGCCCCAAGGGGCGCGGTGGGTAATTTTGATAGGCGCCATGTTCCCGCGCAATCCGCGCCAAAATAGTCCGAAAGAGTCACCCGTGCTAGCCATGTGCTAGCCAGAGGCTTTCCAGAAACACTACCGCCACAAGACGAGACTTTGTAAGTAGTTGTTTTTGTTGAATTTTAACTGGTGCCCCCACACGGACTCGAACCGCGGACCTACTGATTACAAATGCCTTGGGGGAGATTGTAACCGGGTTGAATACTAAGTGTTATTCGCGCACAAAAAAACGCGTTACAAGGATGTCACAAGGATATTGCTATATCAACGGCCCAGTACCCGTCGCCCTGCCACGTGTTTCGCGTTCACGCTCCTCAAGCACTTCGCGCCACATCTCGTATGTTGATGCGACCATGAATTCAAGTTCTTCGCGGGAATAGAGTTCGACACCTTCGTCGGTGTGCAAACGAACAGCTCGGCGACTATCTTCCGGCTTGTGGAATTGCGCGATAGTTAGGCCAACGTCCGCATAGTCTTCGTCCGCCGCGCGGATACGCTCGTGCATCATCGAGAATGCGAACCTGCGCCCATCGGTTGTTAGGCCTTTGGTGCTGCGTGGCTCGATGAACATGGCGTTTGGCAATTCATCAATAGCAAGGATCATTGGCAACCAAAACGTCACTTTGCGGCCCATGCCCATCGCAAGCGGGAAAAACTCTTGGCGACGCCCAATGACGCGACCAGATGATGCGAAGTCATGGAGTCCGAGAGCAACCCGCCGATTATACAGAAACTCGTCGTCTGACTTGCACCGTTTTTTTAATTCGGCCTCAATGACCGACCAAGGTGTCGCGGGCGTGCTGCCAAAATCGAGTTCGGGCTGAATGTTGAAAATATCGGAGAAACAAGTGCGGACCGGCTTGTAGGAGAAAGTCGAAAAACCGCCCTTCATCTGCTCCAAACTCTTACGCTTCATATCGTCCCGTTGCGGGGCGATACGAGCAAGGTCGATGTCAGGCAAAGGGCGTATCGTCACTAGGTTCTCCTGCGTTCGGTTCTAGGCCGATAGATACCTTGTGATACCGGAATCGGTCCTTGATAATAGTATCTGGTATTTGGAGCCCAAAAGCAATAGATGTTCGTGATTTGTCCACAATGTAATCCCATGGGGAGCCCTTCGCATGAGACAGGTCGACTAGGCGACCAGGTGACATTGTTCCATATGATCGCAGCACATGCCGAACAAGATCAATCACTGCGTAGTCGAGCACCCTTGGAATAGGACGAGAGCGACCCGTCAATGGGTCTTTGCCTTCGGCGCGCATTGTGATTGCGGCAGATCCTGAACTTTTAAACGCGCGGTAGGCAGATGGATGAACAGGACCGTATTGCCACGCCTCAAAGTAACCAGACACGAGAGGCTTCTTCGTCTGCGTCAAATAGATACCGTGCGCGAAATAGAGTAGTTTTTGTAAGGCAAGATTGGTAATCTCAATGCGCTGATCCGCCTCATCAAGCATGAGGTTGGCGATTGCTCTTGGATCATATATTTTCATAGAAGCCAACTGTTCTATTTTTGTTCTAATGTATTGTGCCCGACGTTTGGGTGATTTGGCAAGAGGAATAATGGCGTGCAGCACGACTGACTTGAACTCCTGACCCGTTGCATACGAAGCAGTTGCTCTACCACCTGACCCCATCCTGCTTGCCAACACTGACAAGATAGCGGTACTCCTTGTGTAATTGTAAGATTTTTGGAGTTTGGCATTGCGGTATCTGGATAGTGAAACTCGGTCACAACAGCAGGCTCTTGGCTACTGGATCGATAAAGAACCTGCGGCGTCTGCTTCCCATCTTCGGCTCCAGACTGGTTACTTCTCGGTCAACGGCCTGAGTGGTTTTAAAAAAATAATTCAAGCATTGGTAGGCGCAGACCGGCCAATTTCCACGGTTATCGGTTCAAATGAAAAGGATACCACAAAAGGCGATATTGAGAGCCTAATTGACCTAATTGGCTGCCCGAGACCAAACGCCCAAGCCTGCATTGTCAGCTACTCTGGCGGATTGTTCCATCCAAAGGTGATACACCTAACCCGGACAGACGGCAGTCAACTAGCCTATGTCGGCTCGGCAAACTTGACTAATGCAGGCGTAGCTGCCGTAAACATTGAGGCAGGCCTCCTGCTTGATACTAACGATGGTGACCCAGCTCCGATCCTGAGCGAGATTGCAGTAAGGATTGATAGCTGGTTCAGCACGGCACGACCCGGAGCCTCTAAGGTAACATCGCGTGCAGATGTCCAAAAGCTGACCGACAACGGAATCCTAAGTGCTACCAAGCCTAAGAGACCCGCACTAACTGGTAGCGGCGGGACATCAACCGCCGGATCGAAGCCATTGCTTAAACCGCTCATAGGCTTCACTCCGTTGGTGACAAGTTCAACTACGACGAACGCCACTGGCGGTGGCCCCCCACAATCACCTTCCGCTCCAGCTACCACCGGTACTGCTGTTACCTCGCTGGCGGCGGGCAACGAATTACTGATCGCAGAGATTGGCGCTGGAGCACGTTGGAAGCAAGCAAATTTTCCGATTTCCATGATGCAGAACTATTTCGGCGTAAATCCAGTAGCTAACGATCACATTAGACTGCATGAAGTGGAAAGCAGTGGTGCTGTTGGGAACGTAGTCAACACCAAGGTGGTTAACGTAAAAAGCCAAAATTACCGAATTGAATTATCCACCGTTTCCGGCATTCCCTATCCGACATCGGGTCGGCCAATCGGCTTGTTTAGGAAAATCGCTTCAAAGGAGTTTCGCTACAGGATCTTTATGCCCAGTACCCCTGACCACTCGACATTAGAAAAGTACCTTGCGGCTAAGTATGCTGGACCAAGCAGGCAATTGAAGCGAGTAATTGTTAACTCTTCTGAAATTCAAAAACTCTGGCCCAGCTGTCCCGTGTAAGCAGCACTAATGACAAATGAATAGAAACTCTGCGTCTCGAGAAACTTCTTTATTTAGCTCAGCCTTGTTCAACCTGCTGTGAGAAAATTTGCCAACTGATTCCACATCAACAAAGGTGAAGTATTGTTTGGCAATCTGACGTATCCCATCGATCTGCATCACTCTCGGATGTGCGTTCTTCTCAGATGCATAAGGTGAGTACGAAAGCACAAGTGGGATTTTCCGAGCTGCAACTTTCGAAAAAAGTTGCTCGAAGGCTACCGGTGCCTGTGATCGAATACAGAATGGAGACTGATGGCGATCCACACGATAAACGCCTCGGCTAGGCCGCGTCTCCCCGTGCGCAGTGTTAGTCGAGACCTTTGGATCATCGCGAAGCGCAAGCGTCTCAAGTACGTGGTAGAAGCGGCTATAATGATCTCGCGTATATGGTGGATCGGCATATACAACTGACTCATGAAATTCAGACGAAGTTAGGAAATCAGAGTAGTCCGATCTTATAGCCCTATGATCAAAGCGTGATATTTTGGGCTGTGAGAACTTCTTCAAGCAGTCTAAATACGTATCGAAAGTGGATTTGTATCGGTCCCTTGCTACCTGATTATACAGCGACTTCTTGACATTCCCACTCTTGTCTCTCGGTCGAAGTGGCTGTGCAAACTGTTTCCCAACCGTGTTCACAATCTCGCTCGCTGTCGCCAGAGCGGCCGCGATCATGACAATCCTCTGCTCCTCAGGCATTCCACTTGCCGTTTCCAAAATAACATCAAGTTCAGCAGCCTGACGAAAAGAGAAATAGGCCCCTCCAAAATGCCTCAGAGCCATAGTGGATCTTGAATTCCCATCCAAAGTTTCAACTATACGCTTCTTGCATTCCGAAAAGGCTCGTCTAATCTCCATACCGGCAGAACCTTTGTTCGAAGTAATGATCGGTCCCGCTTCGATCAAGGAGGCGAGTCCCTCAGGGTCGCCGTTCTGCGCTCTCAGGAGCGAGGCTTCTTCCAGTTCGATGAGCGACGTCGCAGCTTGAATAACACCCGAGATACGTGAAGCCGTGAGAGCTTCGTGGAGGCGTCCCCCAACCTCCTGAATAGACAGGTCAACTGGGTTTAGAAGCGCGCCACAGATAAACCTTGAGTATTCCTGAATGTCGACTGCAGTCACAGGACGCGAGCGTGCTAACCAAGCTGAAACGGTGCCAGAACCCGAAAATAGGTCACATACCGGTGCGCCTTGGGGCGACACGCTATCAATCGCTTCTTCCAAGGTGTGTAGGACCCGCAACTTGCTGCCAAGATAGTGGATGGGGCGCCAACCTGAACCATCTTTGTTACCGAAGGTCTGCTCCGGTTCGTGGTCAGACGGTTGCGACATTTCCATGTTGTTCGATTCTCATACATTGTTTACAGTGCAACCATATATGGTGGTTCGCTAGAACCCAAGCGCAATGGCGAGAATCTCAAGGGAGCAGTAAATTGTTTGATCAGAAGGAATCCGCTGACGAAGCCAATGCATTCTCTGGCGGCCTGCCATCTGAGCGAAAGAGCTTAGGGCTAGGCACAACGGGTCCAGTTTCAATGCTTATACATGGCCACAACGATCAGGCGCTGGATGCGATTGAAAGCCAGTTCAAAGAAAAGGTCCGATGTATCTACATCGATCCCCCCTACAACAACATGGAGACATACGAGCACTATGATGATCGAGACCCACATGATGTGTGGCTTGAGAAGCTTTCTGGCCACGTTGCGCGACTAAGCCATCTTCTCACACAAGATGGTAGCCTTTGGGTATCAATAGACGACCGCCAAGTTCACTACCTAAAAGTCGCGTTGGACAAAATATTCGGTCGTGAAAACTTTGTTTCCACTGTTATTTGGGAGCATCGAAAAACCCGGGAAAACCGTAAGGTGTTTTCAAACAATCATGAATATATTCTTGTATACGCTAGAGACGCCGCTACCTTCAAAAAACGTCGGAATCAACTCCCCTACAATGACGCGGCAAGAAGCAGGTTCAAGAATCCGGACAATGACCTTCGCGGGCCGTGGCAATCGATTTCCCTCAATGTCCAAGCTGGTCACGCGACGAAAAGTCAATTCCATGAGATTGTTGCGCCCAACGGACAGCGTCATAACCCTCCGGCGGGTCGGTGTTGGGTGTACACAGCGCAGCGAGTTCAAGAGCTAGTTGAAGATAACCGGATTTGGTTCGGAAAAGCTGGAAGCGGTGTTCCTAGGCTTAAGCGCTTCTTGAGCGAAATGAGCAGCGGCCTTACTCCCCACACTCTCTGGAAAGCGGATGAAGTTGGTACAACAGATTCTGCGAAGAAGAAAATTCTGAAGTTGTTTCCGAATGAAGCAGTGTTCGAGACTCCCAAACCTGAAGAACTGATTAGTAGGATTATCAACATTGCAGCCGAACCCGGCGATATTGTTCTTGATAGTTTCTTGGGTTCTGGAACCACGGCATCAGTAGCGCTGCAAAACGGGATGCGTTTCATCGGAATTGAAAGTGGTAAGCACATAGTTTCTCATTGCCATCAACGGCTTAAACCTCTGATTGAAAAGTACGAGGCCAGAGTGAAGTTCTTCGAACTGCCTACCAACTGAGCGCTTGATCCAGCTCCAATGTTCTTTTGTCGTGCTCTCTTGGCTGCCTGTCTAATTGGGCAATCGGCAATGTGGAACTGAATTGGGTATGCCAATGCCCAAAATCCCGAGACACCCGTCAGCACCGCGTAAAAACCGGGTAGCTCGTCGATCGCATCCCACATCAACCCAAGGCACGACACCAAGCACGACGAGAGCGTCGGTTAAAACGGTGCTTTAGTGCTGTCGTCTTGCGGCACAGGTGGATTGGGATCGGGATCGCCAAGGTGAAGCTCGTCAATCAACTTCTGTGGAACGGTCATCCCAAGCTCGAGGGCTGCTTTAACAACAAGATGCTTTTTTGTGTTCCACCTCAGTTGCGCCGCAGGTGTTCTAACGATGGGGGTAGAAAATAATGTCCCATAGCCTTCGGCGTGGAGAACTTCACTGAGCTCTTTCCCCACCTTTTTGTGTTTCTTCACGAGCGGGTTATTGCTGGGTATGTTTGTGTTTTTTGCCATGGTGCATGTGTAGCATATAATTCTGGCAAGAGTCAGACACGATTTAAACTAAATCCACAGAATGGTAAAAAATTGTGCCCGCCGCGACGTCTTCGGCTGTCAACGCCAACCTATCAGGCGATATTGACCGCCTGTATATGTGTCTAGGTGGGTTGAGGATAGGTAGGCGAGTGCAAGTGCAATAGCGCGGTCGGCGTGGTGGCCTTTGCCGCCACCTTGTAGAACAAGGTTGCCAGCCGATGTCGTGCCAAGTTCAAATGACGCGACCTCATTCAGCAGGTCCTGCTTGCCTTGCAGATCGTGTGCAATAGTTAGTGCGCCCGTTTCAAGTCCCACGGCCATGTTTTCGAGCAGGATCGTTTTCGCGCATGTTACGTTCTTGCCTTTTTTCGATAGTCTTGCGCCAGATGTCATGACGACGGCAAAATGTTCAATGCCCACATTGTCCAAGGTGCTACTGAAAGGTGCGCCAAGACCAGACGCATCAATTGCCAATGTCCAATTCGGAATTTGATTAAGCCGCCGAGCGAGAAAGTCAGCTAAGTCGGAATAGGAATATAGCTGAACCGTTTCTTGGAAGACGACCGTGCAACGACGTTCACCAAGTTGTTGTTGAAAACCGCGACCTGTGAATTCTGGAAAGCATTCATCGCGAATGGCGACGATTGCAGATGGATCGTTGCGTCCAAGATCCATGCCTACGTGATGCCGAACCCAGCCCGCGACTTGTGTTCCCGCAGCCGCGGGATCGGCGTTTGACGGCAGATAAACGCTTCCATCTTTGTTGAAGACTAAGTCAGACATAGTGCATTCACCCCTTCGTTGGATGTTCGTTCAAGTGTGTCCCAAGACAGGAGTGGTGTGCCGGAGCCTACAAATTCGCAAAGATGTTCCCGACGGAATGTTGTTTCTGACATTGTTGCGCGGTCGAATTCCACTTGTGCGCGGCGTCGTGGAATGTCGATGGATCGTGCCGTAATACGTCGCACCCGTTTGTTGCTTGTCCAAGTGTCGTAGAAATAGCCTTGGCGCAGGTTTGGTGTGGACAAAAGAAAAATGCGACCAGTTTCCTTTCGCATCGGAAAGAAAGCGGTCAAAGCATCGTCGTCCAAGAAACACGCCTCGTCAGCTAGGATTGTGTCGGCTGTCATACCGCGCGCTTGATCAGTCGCAGGCACAACAATGATCCGCCCGCCGTGTGATGGGTGCGCCTCGAGTTCGGTCTGTGTTTGGCGCACGATTGGTGGGCAGAATGGGTCGGTGTTTTTGAATTCCAGAATACGCCTGAATAATTCAGTTGATTGTCGCAGTGATGGTGCGGTCAGGATTACGGTCTTGCCAACCGAGAAATCGTCGTATGCAAGACACCCACAAGTCGTCGACTTGCCGGATTGCCGCCCACACAAAGCCTGAACCATACGATCTTTTTCGTTCAGTGCAGGATTTGTGCGGAGCAGTTCAACCTGCCATGGATCGGGTTCACCAATTGCCAAACGGAATCGTTCAACAGGATCAAGACTGACGGTGAGTCCTTGCAGGAAGGATTTCAGGTGTGGGTCGTGTTTCATGACTGTGGTTTAGCTTCAATCACTTGCAGGACTTTCATCTCGTCCAAGAAATCGGTTTTCGCGTCTGGGTATCGATCCAATACCGTGAGAATGATTTGACGTAGTTGGATGAATTGCGGTGACTCATTCAGGTTCAGGTGGACGTCAATTTTCTTATTCAATTTGCCGTGGAGGTCGGCGAGGCTCATTAGGCTTTGGCGCAACTCTTTCAACGTACCTAAAGCTAATGCGCGGTCGTCGTCGTCTTTTGCACCCTCAAGAAGCGTTTTCAATTCGCGCAAGACCCACTTCAAGTCTTTGTCTGTGTCTTCGCCTAATGTGTCGATGATCGCGGCTTTGTTGTGTGCGTCTTTCAATTTTGATGCGGCAATAGAATCCGCGACAATTGATGTCCGCTCCTCCTCTGTAACCTTCGCCATGTAACGCGCAACCGACGAGTCCGAGATACTTAAGTCTTTACTGACCTGCCACATTGAGCGACGCCCAAGAACAACGTCCCGGACGACCGCATCACGTTTGCCTTTCGGCAGTTGGTCGATCTTACTCGCCATTAGTCAGCAACAATTTCTAATTTGACGCCTTCTTTTTCGGCCAAAGCTTTTGCATCGCGATAGGTTGAAACATCACGGGCATCTGATTTCTTGATTTTGATATTGTCGCCTTTGCCACGCGCATTAAATGTACCATCGTCGTTTAAACGAGGTTGTAACTGTTTGTCTGCGGCATCGACCAAGCGTTGTGTTGTTGCCAAAAGGTTGTCACTCTTGTTCTTGGCAAGTTTGTCCAAAAGCACATCATTCTTTTCTTTGATGCCTTTGATCTGTGTCTCAACCTGTTCGGCGATTTTGGGGATGATCGCTTCCGCGATTTTTGGTGCAAGTGCGGCGATTAAAGCTTCTGCTTGCTTGTCGTTTTCGTCTTCGGCCATTTCTGGTCTCCTTGTGATAAATAAAGGCAGGTCTTGCGACCTACCTCCACTTTTTATTCTCACAAGGAAGTAGGCCTAACCCACAGTGAAATAATCGGCTCTATTAGGCCGCTGGTTCAAGCGCAGATTGAGGTCTTTTGATCTTCCAATAAGGTGCATTGCGGTCGGTCAAGCCTTGATCTGTTAGATTATCGAGATGCCTCCGTACTATTTGGTAATCGACACCGCCTAAAGCAAAGCCGATCTCACGGATTGTTTTTGGACCATCGTGCAACGTTTCGAAAATGGTATGCTCAGAAATGCGTATAGTAGGTTCTTTTTCATTACGCGCTGCCACACGGGTTGCGACTTTGTGTGCCTGCGCCTCGCGTGCCGCCTGCTGGCGTGCAGGGGTGCCTTTCTCGTATTGCCAGAGTTCTCGCGCCTGTGTGATGGTGGTAATTGTGTTGCGGGCGTCAAATGCATCAAGTGACAATATACCGCCCTCTAACACACTTACGATGCGGTCGCGCATTACGTCGCCGTCAAACCCAATGGCATCACATAGGTCGGCGCGCCGCATTGCGCGGCTACCCGATGCATCAGTCAAAAACTTGAGGGCTTCGTACCGTGCATTTGAAGCTTCATCGAGATTTGCGCAGCCACCAGCCGTACCAAACAGATCAAGAATTGCACGCCCCAATATTGCAACAATTAGGGCGTGTTCAGGTGGTGTGCGCGATGCGTGGTGTCCATGGTCGGGGTCTTGAACTGTGAGCATTAAACACCTGTTTCGAGCGTTAAACCATCGTTGTCGGTATCAATCATATCCCGCTCGTCGTCCAATGCGCGATTTACGTCCATCAATTCACCTTTCTTCAGGTTCATCAGGAGTGTGTCGTGTGAAATTGCGCCCGACTGCCATGCTTTAATCAGAGCGGTCAGGACGGCAGGGTCCATTTGCGCGGTCACGAAGTCACGGTGTAATTTAACAACGACTTGATCAGCCGTGCCTTGTTGCGTCCATTCTGCTGCTAAGCGTAAGAGTTTTATCAATGCGGCCTCGACCATATTCACTGTCGATGCAAGGAGGGACAATTCGCTCCGCGTTCTAAGTTTTGCCGTGTCCGTCGTTTCGTTGCGGCCCTTACCATCGTAGACCATACGTGCGCCCAAGGTTGCCATCTGTGCGACTTTGTCGTCCATCGCGGTCTTGATAGCTGATATTCCAGCGCCTGTGAACTCGAGCATGCCCGCCTGCGCGTTTTCAGGTAGGACCCAAAATGCACCCGATCCGATTTGCGTCGGCTTGTTCTTCTCGTTGATGTTTCCGGCAACCCAAGGTGTAGGTTGTGCGGTCAAGAATAGCGACCGTTCGTAATCCGCCGAATTGCGCCAATGACCAAGGTTGACGTTCGCAAGGTCAAGGAATGGCGGCTTTTCAACATCGGCTTTCAAATTGTAGGGACTGACAACAACGCATGGAATGTCAAATTGCGGTGTGCCATTTATTGTTGGCACGACATCTTCACCAATCTGCGTCTCCACATTTGAATTGGTGTTACGGTCATGCGTGATGTGAAAACGTTTAACGGTGTAGGCGGGAGAGAGGGTGAGGACCAAGTGTTGTTCAACGCCCGTGTCCACCAACTCTTCGTTGTCCTCATGCAAGCGGATCATGGTGAGCTTTTGTTTGCCGTCGACCAAGGATTCTTTCCAATCCAAGATGTGCTCGGCCTCAAATGTCGAAATGAATGGTGCAGACCCGGGAGCCGCGCCTTCGGATGGGTAATCCAAAACCATCGCGTATCGGCCAATAGACAAGACTTCGCGCAGTGCGTCTTCGAGCAAAACATCTAAGCTGTTGCCTTCAAATGTTGCGGCAGTGCGCATCGTTTCGATGCGGTCGGGTAATTCAATAACAGGTTTGTTGCGCGTGATCGCACCGACCATACCACGCAACGATCTTTCCGTGACCGCATAGAACGATCCGCCTTTGACGTAATCGTCATATTGCTGAACGGTCATGCCTTCAGGTTTGGGCAGATAAATTGCACCTGCCTTCTTCAAGCGATCTTCACCTGTGATCACGTCACGGATTTTGTCGTATGCAGTTCGATGCTCTTGGTAGGTTCGGTGATTAAATTTTGTCATTTGCGGTCAATTCCTCGTGCAAGAATTTGCCACGGTATGTCAAAGTGGCATGTATTCGCGACAACGCGGACACGAATTCCACTTTCAGTTTTGTCAGCAACGACGCCATTCAGTTCGGTGCGTGGATGATTATCGGGTGCCTTGAAAGCCGAGAAGATTAAGGCGTGCAGGTCGTTTGGGTCACAAGGGGTATCCATGTGCCATACTGTTTGCATGTTTTCGGCCAGGATTCGGGAGCCGTGGGGTGTTGTTAGAATTCGGATAGAGGTCATTTATTTTCCTTCAAAAAATCACCGTTGGGCCAAAGAAGTAAAGGAAGGATAATCCCCTAGTGGCACGACCCAGCGGCAGGGCCATGTGCGAACAGTTGGAATATATCGTGAACCGTGGGGGCGGTGTTAGCAGAGATAAAGGTCTTTTTGATGGAAATGCGGGTGTGTTCAAAGTCACCGGAAACAGTTCTTTGGTGTATTTCGATGACTATTTTGTCTATGGTGCCAAAAAGGTAGCGTATTTGTCTATGGTGCCAAAAAGGTAGCGTATTATGTCAAAAGAAAATCTAGTAGAAGATGCAGAGGTCAGAAGTCCGACTATGACTGAAAATGTAACGTCTTGGTTGCTGATAGGGGTCTTTTTAGGCGGCTTTTTATTCGCCGTTTACATGATTTATTCTGCATATTCGTATGTTACGTCACCTGAGCCGATTTCAGAGGCGTCAGAAACCCGTAGTAATAGTTCTGCGTGTCGGCATGGCAGTTGGTATTCTGAAAAATCAAATCGCCTTTTCAGGTGCGCAACACGCAAGGAAGCACGTGACCGAGACATCCTAACCGAAATGCTTAAGTCGGGGCAATGAGGGTGACAGTCTAATTCAAGTTCAAATTTGGTGCGTTCAAAGTCGGTCGCTAAGGCGATTGTTGGGCCGTTGGGTATGACGGTGGGGGCGGTGTGCTGGTTTCTGAGGCGGTTGGCTGCGGCTGTGGTGGCAAGAAATGCGTTCAATTAGTGTGGTGGGTCGATAGGCGGAGTGAATTGTGGAAATTGTGATCTTCTATACTTGCCACGGTCGTGCGTACCATCTGTCAGAAAGGGGGTCGTCGGGTGCAGAACCTTCGTTGTCCTTGTAATGGCTGTGTATTACAAGGATTGCGCCCGGGATTGTTGTGCAAGATCAAGTGATTAGTATGGTAGAGCAACGCATACATGATGCGTAGTATGCAAAAACACACAGCAGAGGACGTATTTCTGCCGATAGTGTGCGGGAAAACCTTCACAGTTACGCACACACGCGCATGTACATAATAAAATGATGATGAGATTTCGGATCCTTTTTGTCACTAATCTCATCATATTTTTTTTATGCACATGCGCACGCACGCGTATAAGACGCAGGACAGTCTCTTGAGACCCTGAACCAAACACCTACAACTCAATTATTGCCACCTACCTTCATGGTAGCAAACCATCCCACCCCTATTGTATGTTCAACGAAGACCAATACAATGCAAACCATTGATCCAACGAAACGCGCACGCCTTATTAAACGCCTTGCACAGCTCGACCATCACCTCACAATGGCTGCGAGACCGTGTTGACACAGAAACCCGCCGTGCCCTCATGGACGAACTGTTTCCCCAACTACGACCGCGCAGACCACAACCCGGACACAAGATAATTGCTGGTATGCTGAAAGATGATGCTTTCCACGACGCTGACACGCAGAGGTGTAGCTTAAGGAGGCACAATGCTCAGACAGTCAGATCAATCTGATCAGCGCGTTGATTGAACGCAACATGATAAAAGAACCTACACCTTGCGAATGCTGCAAACCCGAAAAGGAAAACACCTATGGCAAAACAATACGCCCACCGCCTACACGCAGAAGGATACTGCCTTGCGACAATCCACCGATGGCTGATATGCTGCACTACACGAAAAGAGCGACACGAAATTCTCGCCTCGCTCCCAACGTCCGAATTGCTTGCAGCTTAGACCAACTGGTCCAATTCGCGTTCCTTACGACTCAATTCGGTTTGTAATTCTTCAACTTGCTCTTGGCTCAAATTTAAGCCCCGATCATTTTTTCTAGTGGCAACCAAACGTCGAAGGCTGCGGATTGATTCTTTGAGTTTATTCTGGTCCTGCGTGAATGAGTTAAGTGGCGTTGTGTCGAACTCGTTCACGTATTGCATAAAGTGGAAAGTGCCTGGGTCCCATCCGCGCTTTTCACGTTCTGTCGGCTCACGCCAATTTTCACCGTCGTCTGACACCTCAACAATCTCGGTATTAAATTCCAAGGCGCGGTACTTGGCATTCCATGTACGCCAACACTTTGACTTGCACCAAAGATGGTAAAGCGAAACATTCAAGTCCTTATGGCATTCCTCGTTGCGCCGGTCACCGAACTGTTTGACTTCAAACCAAGGCGCGGCATCAAAGTCGATGGGAATAGATGGGAGGGCATTTGGATAATCGGCTTTGTGCATTGCGTCGAACTCATCAGCAAACTCCTGCTTATACATTCCCTCGCCTCTACTGAATGGCTCAAGTGGGTCAGTTGGATTGGTCAGGTCGATCAGGTTGGCTTGATACCTGAACGCTTTCATATTCATATCGACATAAAGTTCGCGGGCGTCGTCAACACCCATACCCTCCTCAACGACTTTCGTGTAAAAGTAGGAGTCGAACCCGCGCGCGGTTTTGCCATCGTGAGAACATTTCAACATGTCCCGGCCAAGTGACGCATATTCTGCACGCGCGCATGCGGCCATAACACGCGCCCACCATTCATCTACTGCGGCTTTGACCTCAACAACCTTGCCTTTGCCCATTGCGCGGTTCGAAAACCATGCGTTGAATGCCGACTGCGACGCTGACACCTGCAACACTTCACGCCACCATGCCGCGCCCGCAATCTGCTTCATCCACACATGCAAATCGTCCTCGGGTGGATCGTTGTCGGGCAGGTATTGGCGCGGGTGGGCAGTCTGCAAACTGATCAGGTCGTGGAGTTTATCAACGATACCCTCCCATACTTCCTGACCATCCATTGCACGATGCCATGAGCTGTAATTCTTGGCTTTGTCGAAAGGGTCTTCCTCAAAATCGGCGTTGCACAGATCGACAACTCGTTTCTTCGTGACATTGAACGCGAGGAGAATCGCTGTATAACTCGGGTGCATTTTGCTTAATGGGCGAATGTCTTTTGCCATCACTGATGCTCCTTTACAAAGGCTACGAGGTCTTCATGCAGGTATCGCACTATCCGACAATTCGGTTGAGAATACGACGGTCCGACACAATCTTTGCGCCACCTTAGCAGCGTTTCATCTGTTACGCTAAGATACTTTGCAGCCTCGCGCGGTGTCATTACTTCGGGTGGGTGTGACCGGACTAGGTCATGGTGCAGCTCGGAAAGCTGTTGGGCTATTTGTTCTAGAGTCATAGATTACTTCCTTGTATGGAAGCCAAATGACTGCACGGTATCCTGCTCCTGATCGGTCGAGACAATGTCTCAGTTGTCGCTCACGCGTGCAGCCTCATGTTCCAGTCAGGTCACTACGCACTGGGCATGGAGGCGAATGTCACTAAACTTAAGTGCGTCCGTTTCGAATTTCAATAACGGATGCAGGTGTTATCCCAAATTGGACATTTATCGCTGCCGCAATAGCATTGGCTGACCGCTTCTGCTCATCGCTTGACGGTTCACCGTAATGCCCAAGCATCCTGAGATCATCGTCAGTCATTGATTGCTGGGCAAGCCAGCGGTGAACGTGCCTCGGCGCAACCTCACGGGCCGTCGTCATCCAAAGGTGCCGCAAGTCTCCAGCACAGGTCAGCGACAACCTGTCCAATACATCTAAATGCCCGCGCTCTTCGACAGCACGCCGCGACGGGAATACCCAGTCGCAATCGTCATATCGGCATTCGCGCAGGTGTTTAAACAACCTGACCACGTCGTCAGCGATGGCGATCTTCCGTTTGACTTCCTGCCGTTTTAACCTGTCGAAAGTCACAGTGCCTTTCTCAAGATCAACCTGCGACCACTTCAACGCCCGCAGGCTGCGACCACGGAAACCCGTGTACCAAGTGATCATCCACGCCAGTCTGATATGCTCATTCTTGATGGCGTCGATCTCGTGCTTCCTGTCGACCCAAGGCACCGACATATCGAGCTTGCCTGTTTGAACGCGCGACTTCATCCGCGTGCCATCAAGAAGCGACGGGATCGGCAGAGCAAGGGCGCAGAGCCTGTTGATGAAGCGAACAGTTGCGCCTGCAACTGAGCCCGCGAGATGTGCCGCATTCGGCGTGTCGATCTGCAACGTGTTCAGGTATTGATTGATCTCGAGGATCGGCAGCTCGTCCACATGCACGTCTGCCCAGCGTGCAAGATGTTTGCTGAAGGACCCACGGTATTCATATGCGGTCCTTTCCATCATTCGTGCTCGGCCTGATTGTCGCGCCGTCGTGCGGTGTTCAAGGTATTGTTCCAGTGCGTTGCGGAAAGTCGGGATGCCCAATGCAGTCTGTGCCGCATTGTTTTCAACGCGCGTACGAACTTTGCCCGTTGCAATGTCATGCGTAATTTTCCCGACCCGCTCCTTCGCCCATCGGCAATGCGGGCCTTTGTTCGCCCATTGCGCCAGCTTGACCGAACGTGTTTTCTGCGATGTCGGGTCCCACTTGTTGACGTACCAAGTTTTACTCCCGCCCTGTGTCACGCAAAGGCGTAACCCACGGCAGGTAGGATCGGTGAACCAAGTTGTTTTGTCGACTGACAGTGTCTTCAGGGTCGAATCCGTGAACTTAATATGGGGCATAGCGTATCCTTGTAATGACGGTTTTTTACAAGGTTCATGTTACGTTCTAACACCGGTCAAACCCAACCAAAGATTGCACAAGCACCTCATTTAATTGAGAAAAACGCTTACGAACTTGGTGTTTGACTGGTGTTTAAGTGGTGCCCCCACACGGACTCGAACCGCGGACCTACTGATTACAAATCAGTTGCTCTACCAGCTGAGCTATAGGGGCACTGCGGCTGCGTTTAACTGAGAATATGGTTTGTTTGCAAGTGTATTTTTA
>Ga0316189_10003008_pt1 | contig 16417 bp, 16 predicted proteins | sample LowCovwburrow_MG_FD_204930 | JGI IMG/M metagenome (GOLD analysis project Ga0316189, IMG submission 204930) | Coastal sediment microbial communities from Maine, United States - Lowes Cove worm burrow | ecosystem: Environmental > Aquatic > Marine > Coastal > Sediment | place: USA: Maine... | reverse complement strand
TCCCGTTTCCTTGGTGAAAGAGGTCGTTACGATAAAAAAGATAAGCATGATGAAGACGATATCCAGCATCGGCGTGATGTTGATATCGGCTTCTTCAGTATGTGCATGCCTTCGAGCCATGCTGTTTCCTCTTGATTCGTAACGTCACGGCCGGGCCGTGATCCACTCAGTGATGCTGTAACAGATCTTCCAGTTTTTCCGTTTCTACCTGGGCCTTGTGTTCCAGCCAGGTTCCGAACCACACACCGGACAGCGCGGCAACCATGCCAGCCATGGTCGGAACGGTCGCCATCGAAACGCCGCCGGCCATTGCGCGTGCGTTGCCGCCTCCGCTGTAGGTCATGACATCAAATACCGCGATCATCCCGGTGACTGTTCCCATCAACCCCAGTAAGGGGCAAATGGCGATCAGAACCTTGATCAGGCCCACGTTTTGCTTGAGTGCCAGTGATGCCTCAGATACCAATCCCTCGCGGATGCGCTTGGCATACCAGGAGGTCGTGTCCGAACGGGATTCCCAGGCGGTCAGGATCGCATTTTTCTTCGCCGGGTGGACCTTGTAGAAATACCAGAGGCGCTCAAGGATAAATGTCCACATCAGGAACAGCACGAACATGATGCCCCACAGCACGTTGCCCCCCAGCTCCATGAAGTCACGGATCGCTCCAATGCCTTCATAGAACCAGATCATGCACGCTGCTCCGCGGTCCTGGCGATGATGCCCGCCGCCTGCTCTTCAAGTACCTGGATCAAAGCCTTGGCCTTACCCTGCAGGAAGCTGTGAAGCAGGGTCAACGGAATGGCGACGACCAGACCGAGCACCGTAGTCACAAGTGCGGTTGAAATTCCGCCAGCCATCATGCGGGGATCACCTGTACCGAACAAAGTGATCATCTGGAACGTGGCAATCATGCCGACCACCGTACCCAGCAAGCCGAGCAACGGCGCAACCACGTAGAGCACCTTGATAAAACTCAGGCCGGTTTCGATCGGGGCGGTCTCCCGCAGGATGGCCTCGTCGAGCTTGAGTTCCAGTGTCTCGATATCCGCTTCCGGGTTATCCGAATAAACGGAAAGTACGCGGCCCAGGGGATTCCGCTTGCTGGCAGTATCTGTCTTCATCTGCCGGGACATCTTGCCGCCCGTGGTAAATAGCGAGAACGCCTTCCACAAACACATCAGCAAGCCGAAAATTCCAACGCCGATGATCACGTACCCCACCGGCCCGCCATCTTCCTTGACTCGCTCGATCGGTGTTTTGGATTGCACCACCGCACGCAGGATCTGGCCGCGGGTGAAATCGACAGCCATGGCTACAATATCGCCGGGAGCGGCGCTCTGGAGATCATCGGCCATACCGGCAAAACGGGCAGCAGGCTGACGCGCGAGCTCGATGAAATTATCACGGCTTTTGCTGGTGTCCCAATCGAGAAAAGTGCCGTCTGATACGGCGTTGAAGACACCCAGGCGCACAATTTCCAGGGTCTCTTTTTCACCACTGGTTCGTTCAACGGGTGCAGAAAACCTGACGACATTCCCGGATTCAGATATCTCGGTAACCATCGCGGACCAAAGCTGCCTCAGCTCAACAACCGTGGGAAGTTCCCGGCGCTGCCCGAGTTCGCTTAAAAATTCAGTGCGTCCAGGCAACTGTGCAGTCACCATTGAATCATCCAGTGCTGCCTGGACATCTCCGGCTGATTGACGAACCACGCCGAACAATTCACCCAGGTTACCCATACGCTCAGCCAGCGTGGTCTCGAGGTCGGCAAGGGCTCTTTCGTTCTGGTCGTATTCAACCCGCAGGCGGTCAGCCCGCGCATTCTCGTTAGCCAACTCCTGCCTGGCCTCGCCAAGCAGGTTTCGCTGATTGTCGCGCTCGCGCACAAAGCGGGCTTCGCGTTCCTGGTTAATCCCTGCTTCGGTTGTGGCTGCTTCGCGAACGGACCGGGCCAGGTCTTCCAGGGTTTGTGCAGTGGCGGCAGAGGACGCCAGCAAGGCCATTGAAGCGATCAGTATCAGTTTCTTCATTGTGCTGCCTCCGGCCCTGGTACAGGCAGCATGACAAGATTAGGTGCTTTTTCGTTCCTGGCTATCGCAAGGCCCTCCTTGACTTCCAGCCGGAAGCGGTCGTCATCGAGTTCCTCGAAGACCCGGGTGCGGGGATTGAACCAGCCAGTCACGGAATTATCACTGGTTTGGTAAACCAGCAGGGCCCTGCCAACGCGCAGGAAATCTACCGTCTGGCCGGTCGTGGGCAAGGTATCTGAATAGGCTTCGGTTGTCCGGCCGAATTCCAGCTCACTCTGGTAAGCCTCCATCACGCGGCGGTACTTTTCAGACGCAGTTACTTCCGCCTGGTCCATCATATTCTGCAAACGTTCGACCCGGGCCCTCCGTTCCTCAATGCGGAAAGGCACATCGGCCTCTACGATTTGCTCAAGCGCTACGATCATTTCCAGCATCAGGGGCACGACACCGCGATTGGTTGCCTCCAGCCCGGCCAGCTGGCGGTTGATCGACTCAACTTCATTGCGTTGATCGTCAACGACGCGCTGCAGGTTATCGTTGTAAATCCTCAGGCTTTCTGTCTCTCTCACGACCCCACGATATTCAGTCAGCAAATCCTGCGTTTGCCGGGCCAGGCCGGAAACACGGTTCTGGGATTTTGCCGAGTCAGCATTGATTTTCTTCTCAAGCTGCACTGAAGAATCCAGGCTTTGGCCGGATGCTGTGCCGATTGACATCATCAGGGTGCAAGCGCCTAGCGCCAACAGCGTGGTTCGTTGTTTTAGTGTTTTGGGCATAGCCTGTTCCATATTTTCTCGTAACGCTTGAGTTTGACAGCGGCGATAGATAGACCACCAGGGCTTTCTTAACATCAGACCGCTGAGGATAACCGAACCGGGCGGTTCAATTCCACATCCCACCGTGTTTCGGGGATAATGAAACGAAATTCAGCAACAGAGTCCGGTCCCACCTTGGAAACGAAAACTCATGTCGATGGCAGCCCCTGTGGCCTGATGAGGCGGTTGGCGATTATAGTTTATGACGCTGCCATCGTCATTGCGCTGCTGATCCTGGCAACGGGTATGGCCATGCTGGCAGGTTTCGGAGAACGCACTGCCATGAAAGACCCGCTGTTCACACTCTACCTGTTCGCGATCTGGTTTCTCTATATTGGCTGGTTCTGGCACAAGGGCGGCATGACCGTGGGTATGCGGGCCTGGCGGGTGCGAATAGAAAACGAAGCAGGCAATCGGCCCGGCTGGGGGCAAGTCGCCATCCGGTTCCTGACCTCATTAGTCTCAATGGCCTTCGCCGGCATCGGCTTCTTCTGGTCATTGGCGGATTCACGCAAACGTACCTGGCACGACATCCTGAGCAACACACGCCTGCTCAGGTATTGAGACCAGCTCAACCTCTGCCGACCATGCGGCCCTGGCGTTGCAACCAGATCAGAGCAACAAACAAAACCAGCAGATGAACCCACCACAGGCCCATCGCCAGGGGCATATCCCCTTTCAACAACCAGTTTCGACACATGTAAAGCGTGTTGATATAAATGCTGTAGGCAAGAATCCCCAGCAGTGCGCGCCCACCCCTGCCCTCTCTCGGCGAGGAGTGCGACAGCGGGATGGCCAACAGGCCGAGTATGATTGCGGCGATGGCAGGCGCTACCCTCCACTGGATCTCCACGGCATCCTGAACCGAGTCCGAAAACAACAGATCAGCGCTTTTCTTCGATTCCACCGCTTCACGCTTCACCTTCTGTTCCTGGTCGGGCATCTTCAGGTCATTGCGTGAAAAAGTCATGATTCGATAGTCCAGCGAATCTTTCGCTCCTTCTGTGATTTGGCCGTTTTCCAGTGTCAGGTATCTGCTGCCGGTCTTTCTGTCCAGCCAGTAATAACCCTGCTCGGCGCTCCAGACCTGCTCCCGGTCTTCATCAACCTGTTGAATGAAAACGTTTCGGAGTGTTCGCCCGTCTTTTTCCACTGCTTCCACGTACAAAACCAGATCGCCACCCCGGAGCACATGGAATTTTCCAGTCTGCAAACCCCACTCGGCCGCGTTGCGAAACGCGTCAAGCAGTTTTTGCTGCGTTGTGGATGCTGCAACCGGCGCCAGGAACAAGCCGATGAACAAGAGGACTGCCGAGACGGGCAGCAGCAGATTGAATAGCGGCCTCAACATCATCTGCCATCTGAAGCCACTGGATCTCATCACTGACATTTCCTGGTCGCGATAAAACCGCCCCAGACCCCAGATCACAGCGATAAACACGCTCAGCGGAAGGATCGTGCCAAGAACATCCGGAATCTTGAGGGCAATCAGCGTCCATAGCAGGCCGGATGGCATCCTGCCACCGGCGATGTCGTTGAGAATTTCCCCCAGCGCTACACCGATCATAACGACCAGCAGCACGAATGTGACGCCAAGTAACGTCCAGAACCACTCGCGAAAAATATACTTTTGCAGAATATTCAGAGCGACCTCGTTGAACGCGATGGAGAGACAGGAACTGAAGTTTATCAGTTATCCCGCCAATCAAAAATGAAACCCTAAAACAAACGGGAATTCTTGTAGAATGAGCCGTTTATTATTTTTGAAAAACCGGGTGCCATAATCCGGGGCAAAACAAAATTATAAGGATTACAACATGAAAATGATCTTGGAGAACGGTCCTGCAGCAGGCATCTCAACTGAGTGCCTCGTTTTGGGGTTCACTGAAAATGGAGAACTCTCGCCGGCAGCCAGGGCGGCAGATGAAGCCAGCGGGGGCACGATCAACCGTATGCTCAAAGATGGGGATATCGAAACCACGCTGGGTAAAACCCATTTTCTGCACGGCATCCCGGGGGTCGCTGCAACACGAATTCTTGCAGTCGGCTTCGGGAAACAGGAAAAGCTGAATCTCGCGAGATTTGACCGGGGTTGTCAGGCCGCCGGCAAAACGTTACGCAACCACCGACTGACTCAGTGCCACGTATGCGTGCACGAACTCGAGTTCAGCGGTGCCGCTGAGATCAACATAGCGGAGCGACTCAAGCAGGCAGCACTGGCCTTGCATCGCGCCAACTATCTCTACACATTCACCAAGCCCTTGAAGGACGATTCGCCCGTGCCGGTGAAGAATGCTTCGTTCCAGGGCGGGGACGAATTGCAAATCGCACTCGACCAGGCAGGCGCTCTGGCTGCAGGGTTTGAAAAGTCGAAACTACTGGGGGATCTGCCGCCGAATATCTGCAGCCCTTCCTATCTCGCCCAGGATGCTGCATCAATTGCCGCACACTACGATAATGTCGAACTCGAAGTGCTCGAGGAAAGCGATATGGCGGACCTTGGGATGGATGCCCTCCTGAGCATTTCCAGGGGCAGCGCAAACGATGCAAAACTGATTGTCCTGAAATACACCGGTGCTGCCAGTGACCAGAAACCGGTCGTGCTGATTGGAAAAGGCATCACGTTTGATTCCGGCGGCCTTTCGCTGAAATCCGGCGAAAACATGATGCAGATGAAATACGATATGTGCGGCGCCGCCGGTGTCATCGGCGCCTTCGTAGCCTGCGTCGAACTACAAATGCAAGTCAACGTGATCTGCATTGTTGCCGCCGTGGAAAATATGCCGGACGGTGATGCCTGTCGCCCGGGTGATGTGGTCACGAGCATGTCCGGACAGACCATCGAGGTTCTCAACACCGATGCCGAGGGGCGACTGGTCCTGTGTGACGCTATCACATACTGTGAGAAATTCGATCCCGACGTCATTATCGACGTAGCAACACTCACGGGTGCTTGCGTAGTGGCACTGGGTCACCATGCGTCCGGCCTGATCAGCAATGACGACGAATTGGCGGACGACCTGCTCGCGGCCGGCAACGACATTGTCGACCGTGTCTGGCGCCTGCCACTGTGGGAGGAATATCAGTCTCAGCTGGATAGCCCGTTTGCCGACATGAAAAACATTGGCGGAATGCCGGCCGGAGTCCTGACCGCCGGGTGCTTCCTGTCCCGGTTTGCTGAGGACCAGCGCTGGGCCCACATCGACATCGCCGGTTCTGCCTGGAAATGGGGTACCGATGACGGTGCTTCCGGCCGTCCGGCCGGACTATTGGCCCAATACCTGCTGAACCGGTCAAAATAGCTTAATGGCCAAAAGCTGCCAGGTGGATTTTTACGTATTGGCCAGCTCCGGCCAGTCGGCAGAACGCTTCGCCTGCCAGCTTGCCATGATGGCCTGGGAACAGGGGCACCGTGTGGCGGTTCTGACGGAAGACCAGGCAGCAGCCCGCGCGTTGGATGAGATTATGTGGGATTACCCGGCCGGGCGTTTCCTGCCGCACACGGCCAACGCAACCGACAGTGAAACTCCAGTCAGCATTAACGGAAGCGTGTCGGACATCGCGACAGGACGTGACGTGCTGATCAACCTGTCGGACTCCCCGGTCGACTCGCCGGAGCGCTTTAAACGCCTGCTGGAAATTGTTCCGGCCGCAGAACAGAAACGTCTGGCCTCTAGAAACAAGTTCCGCGCCTACCGTGATCTCGGCCTGGATCCTGCAAGCCACAAAATGTGATGATGATTAAAGACATGGAAAAGAGCTACAACCCGGCTGATATTGAGCAACGCTGGTATCAGAGCTGGGAAGAAAACGACCTCTTCAAGCCTGCAGGCGGTGACCATCCCTACTGCATCATGCTGCCGCCACCCAATGTAACGGGTAGCCTTCACATGGGGCACGCGTTCCAGGACACGATCATGGACACGCTGACCCGCTGGCAGCGCATGAAGGGCGCAGATACTCTGTGGCAACCGGGCACGGACCATGCCGGCATCGCCACCCAGATGGTCGTTGAACGACGGCTGCTGTCGGAAGGCCGGTCGCGGCATGACCTCGGCCGTGAAAAATTCATCGACGCGGTTTGGGACTGGAAAGAGCACTCCGGCGATACCATTGGCAGGCAAATGCGCCGACTCGGTACTTCCGTCGACTGGTCCAACCATCGCTTCACGATGGACGAAGACCTCAGCGCTGCGGTCCAGAAGGTTTTTGTCACGCTGTATGAAGAAGGCCTCATTTACCGTGGCAAGCGGCTGGTTAACTGGGACCCTGTGCTGCACACGGCCTTGTCCGACCTGGAGGTCATCTCAGAAGAAGAGAGCGGCAAGATGTGGCACATCCGTTATCCGAGGACAGACGGGCGTGGTCACATGGTGGTGGCAACCACGCGCCCGGAAACCTTACTGGGCGATACCGCGGTTGCCGTGCACCCGGACGATGAACGATACAGCGACCTCGTCGGGCAAGAGCTGGTTCTGCCTCTGACCGGCCGCACCATCCCGGTCATCGCCGATGACTACGTCGATTCTGAATTCGGGTCCGGCTGCGTAAAAATCACACCGGCGCATGATTTCAACGATTACGAAATCGGCAAGCGTCATGAACTGCCATTGATCAATGTTCTGGACATCAACGCCTGTCTGAACGAGAACGCGCCTGCTGAATATCGCGGCCTGGATCGGTTTGAAGCGCGTCAGCAGATTGTCCATGACCTCGAACACCAGGGCCTGCTGGAAAAAATCGACGATCACAAACTGATGATTCCTCGTGGGGATCGGTCACATGCAGTGGTTGAGCCCTACCTGACTGACCAGTGGTACGTCAAAATCGCTCCGCTTGCCGGGCCAGCCATCGAGGCCGTCGAGGACGGCCGGATTGAATTCGTCCCGGCCAACTGGAGTAAGACCTATTTTGACTGGATGCACCGGATCGAAGACTGGTGCATCAGCCGGCAACTTTGGTGGGGACATCGTATTCCGGCCTGGTACGACTCGGAAGGCAATATCTACGTTGGTTCCAGCGAACAGGACGCACGGCAGCGCTCCGGACTCGCAGACGATGTTGAGTTGCGGCAGGACGAGGATGTTCTCGATACCTGGTTCTCGTCTGCGCTGTGGCCGTTCACGACGCTGGGCTGGCCGGAAAAGACCGACTACCTGAAGCGTTTTTACCCAACCAGTGTCATGGTCACAGGCTTCGACATTATCTTCTTCTGGGTGGCCAGGATGATCATGATGGGCCTTAAATTCATGGACGATGTGCCATTCAAAACGGTCTACATCCACGGCCTGATTCGCGATGCTCATGGTCAGAAGATGTCCAAGTCAAAGGGCAACGTGCTGGATCCGATCGACCTGATTGACGGAATCGACGTGGAAACCCTGGTCAGCAAACGAACTGCCGGACTGATGCAGCCGCAGATGGCCCCGGCCATCGAGAAGGCCACACGCAAGGAATTCCCCGATGGAATTCAGCCCTTCGGCACCGATGCGCTGCGCTTTACGTTTGCTGCGCTGGCCACCAATGGACGGGACATCCGCTTTGATCTCGGCCGCATCGAGGGCTACAGGAATTTCTGCAATAAGCTCTGGAACGCCGCACGCTTCGTTCTGATGCAAACAGAAGGCAAGTCGGTTAAGCCCGTTTCATCGCATGACAAGCTCGACCAGTGGATCATCTCACGCATGAACCGGATGATTGCCGAGGTCGAACAGCAACTCAGTGACTACCGTCTCGACCTGGCAGCCCAGGCCCTGTATGAATTCATTTGGAACGAATACTGTGACTGGTACCTGGAATTCGCCAAGGCCACCTTGCAAACCGCCGGTGAGGATGAGCAGGCCACCACACGAAACACGCTTTTGACCGTTCTGGAAACCTGCCTTCGCTCGCTTCATCCGATCATGCCGTTCATCACCGAGGAAATCTGGCAGCGGGTGAAAACGCCGCTTGAAATCGATGGCGACAGCATCATGCTGCAGCCGTTCCCCGCGGCAGGATTGCCTGACGAACAGGCTGAACAGGATGTTGAATGGGTAAAGAGCGTTATCCAGGGGATCCGCAGGATTCGGTCCGAACTTAACCTGTCACCGGGCAAAGCACTCGATGTGCTGTTCCAGGCCGGACATGCGATCGACCGGGACCGCCAACAACGATTTTCAGGCGTACTGGCGCAGCTTGCGCGCATCCAGTCAGCTGACTGGGTTGAAGACAGTGCCGACACTGCGCAATGCGCGGTTGCACTGGTCGGTGACCTGAAGATACTGATCCCGTTGAAGGGACTGGTTGATGTCGATGAGGAACTGTCCCGTCTGAACCGTCAACTGGACCGGGAGAAAGCCGAACTGGGTAAATCCAAAGGCAAGCTCGGTAATAGCCGCTTTGTAGACAATGCCCCGCAAGTCGTTGTCGAGCAGGAACGCGAACGCCTGGTAGCGCACCAGGCCAACGTCGAAAACCTGCTAGCCCAGATCAATCAACTGGAAGCTCTGCGCGACTGACCAGAGCTTAGATACCACCGATATCGAACCTCATCACGATCGCCTCCTCCCTGCCCTGGGCAGAGCGGTAATATTCCGGTCTGCGCCCGACCAGGTAAAAGCCGTATTTCCGATACAGGCGCATCCCGGCTGTATTGCTGGGGCGCACTTCCAGCAGCAAGCAATGGCAGTCCTCTGCACCGGCCCGGCGAATGGCGTGTTCCAGCAGCAGGGTCCCCAACCCCTGCCCGTGCCACTCAGGTCCGATGCACAGATTCAACAGGTGACTCTCACCGGCTGCATGGGTCTGAATGCAGTAGCCAATCAATTCATGTTCGGCTTGCAGCCCCCAGCAGTCATAACCGACCCGCAGGCAGTCGCTGAATATCCCCCTGGTCCACGGGTAAGGATAAGCTGAGAGCTCGAGCTCCATAACGCGATCCAGGTCGGCCTCGTTCAGTCGACGCAGCAACGGATGCAGTAAAGCGGGATTGGCGGCCATCAGGCTGAAACGGCCTCTAGAAACCGGTGATTCCGGAAAGCCGGTTCCACAGCTCGCGCTTGGCACTGCCGCGGACCGCCAGTTCTTCCAGGCTGCCGGTCACTGTAATACCTGCCGAGCCGATGGTGAGCGGAGCCTCACCCTTAAAGAACCAGCGTTGGAGCCCGGTGCCGAACAGCACGACCCGGGTGAAAAGATGCTGGCTGACCGCTTCTTCCAGTAACGGATGCTCAGGACTGCCCTGCGGATCCGGCCAGGCCCAAACAACCTGACCTCCCATAGCCCTGGAAATGTCGCCGGCAATCCGGGTAGCCGTATCATCAGGCAACTCGCAAATCAGCAGTGTTCCACCTTCACCGGGTTGTACCACGAGGCGATCATGCGCGGTCTCCGGCGGCCTGAGCACCCAGGCGTCGAACCCAAGCGCATCCAGGTAAGCGAGGCGACGGGCCTCGGTCATTTTTCCGGCTCTTCTTTTTTCGGACGCTGGGTTTCCGGTGTTTCGCTATCCCGGGCGAGGCGACCGGCCCGGCGTTTCTTCCACTGCTGCCTGCCAAGAACGGTCATGACCAGGCCGGACAGAACATACAGGACGCCAATCACCGTCAGCACGGTCGGGGGATCGACAGCCAGCAACACAAAGACCAGCACCACCAGGAACAGGAATCCGGTTGGAATCCGGTCGCCGGTAGGCCAGGACTTTCCGCTGAAGTAGCGCACCCGGGAGAACATCAACAGTCCAAGAACCACGGTTTCAAACCACATCAGCCAGCGAACCGACTCCCCGGAGACACCCTGGTCATTGAAAAACCAAATGGTAGCGACCAGCGTTCCGGCGGCTGCAGGGGACGCCAGCCCCTGGAAGTAACTCTTGTCGCCCGACGATGCCTGGGTATTGAAGCGTGCCAGGCGCAACGCCGCGCAAGCGGCAAACAGGAAAGCGGCCAGCCAACCAAGTTTGCCGGCCATCGGACTGAGATCACTCATGCTGGCCAGCGACCAGTTGAAGGCCAGCAGTGCCGGAGCGAGACCGAAGGAAATCAGGTCTGACAGACTGTCGTATTGAACGCCGAACTCGCTTTGCGTATTGGTCAGGCGGGCAACACGGCCATCCAGTCCATCCAGCACCCCGGCCACTACGACCGCTACAGCGGCCGCTACATAATGCCCGTTAATCCCGGAGATGATCGAATAAAATCCGGCAAACATTGCCCCTGTCGTAAGCGCGTTAGGCAGCAGGAACACGCCCTTGTGTACTTTTTTTTCAGCAGGCTCCATGCCCTGTCCTCTGTCGGGTCGATAGCGGCATAATAGCACCTGTGTGCCGGTCAAATAAGGCAGAAAAACGCCGACTATGCTATAAGAAAAGCTGATAACCGGCAGGGGGATGCCAATGAAACTCGGATTTGACTCAACAAGCAGGCAACAGCAACAGGTCGTGACACTGCTACTCCTGTCTGCTTTGCTTGTGTGTATCTTTCCCGCCGGCGCCGCCGCGTCCGATGTTCATATGTGGACCGATGAAAACGGTATCGTGCACTACAGCGACATACCGCCGGACCAGCAGGATTCCAAAATCATCAATATCCTCGGCGTACCTAAAACCGGCACCAGCGGTGCATACGCGCAGGATACTGCGGTTGCTGACCCGGATGTCGATCAGCCCACCGCGGCAGAGCAGCGCCGGGAAGAGCTGGCAAAACGAAGCGCTGAACGCAGGGCTGAGAAAGCCAACCTTGAGAGTCAATGCGCCAGGTACCGCCAGTTACTGGCTGATACGGAACCCTATCGCCGGATCATAGTGACCAACGACGAGGGCGAGGCCGAACGCCTTGACGACAATCAGCGCATGGAAGTCGTCAACAAGTCAAAAGACTTTATCGCCAAAAACTGCAAGTAATCCGGCCTGCTTGCAGGTAAAATTGCTGGTTTGACCAAAAAGAACCTGTAACGGATGAAAACCAGCAAATTCCACCTCATGACGACCCGCGAGACCCCCGCTGACGCGGAAATCGCAAGCCACCAGTTAATGCTCCGCAGCGGTATGATCCGCAAGCTGACCGCCGGCATCTACAGCTGGTCTCCCCTCGGCTGGCGAACCCTGAAAAAGGTTGAACGCATCGTCCGTGAAGAAATGGACAAAGCGGGCTACCTGGAAATGCTGATGCCGGCAGTTCAGCCGGCCGAGTTATGGAAAGAGACCGGACGCTGGAAAGATTTCGGCGGACAACTGCTGAAGATCCACGACCGGGCCGGCCGCGATTACGTATTTGGTCCAACGCACGAAGAGGTCATCACCGACCTGGCGCGAAACGAGCTGCGTAGTTACAAGCAGCTGCCGGTGACTTTCTACCAGATCCAGACCAAGTTCCGTGACGAAATCCGCCCGCGTTTCGGCGTGATGAGGGCGCGCGAATTCCTGATGAAGGATGCCTATTCGTTCCATATCGACGAAGCCAGCCTGGATGAAACCTACTGGGAAATGTACGAGGTATATACCCGAATTTTCGAACGCGCCGGCCTGGGTTTTCGCGCAGTCCGGGCCGACTCGGGCGCTATCGGAGGCAGCCAGTCGCATGAGTTTCACGTATTGGCTGATTCCGGAGAAGACCTGATTGCATTCTCGAACGGTTCGGAGTTTGCAGCAAATGTCGAACTGGCTGAAGCGCTTGCACCTGAAGGCCTTGCGGCCGAGCCGGCAGAGGAGTTACGGCTCGTCGATACACCACTGGCCCATACCATCAACGAACTCGTGGAGCAGTTTGACGTTCCCGTTGAAAAGACAGTCAAGACGCTGATTGTGGAAGCCTCCGAAGAATCCGCTGCCGATTTCGTAGCACTGCTGGTTCGGGGTGACCATACACTCAACGAATTCAAGGCCGTTCGGCTTCCGCAGCTTGCAATTCCGTTGCGCTTTGCCACCGACGAAGAAATTCGCGATTCGATAGGGTCCGGACCGGGTTCACTTGGGCCGGTCGGCTTGAAGATCCCCTGCATCGCTGACCGCAGTGTTGCCGTCCTGTCCGACTTCACGGCCGGGGCCAATCAGGATGACAAACACTATTTTGGCGTCAACTGGGGACGCGATGTTGAGCTTCCGGAACTGGCGGACCTGCGCAACGTCGTCGAAGGCGACCCGAGCCCGGACGGCAAAGGCACGCTGCAGCTGGCCAGGGGCATCGAGGTCGGACATATTTTCCAGCTGGGTACCAAGTACTCAAAATCCATGAACGCGGTAGTGCTGGGTGAAGACGGCAAATCCCACGTTATGCCGATGGGCTGTTACGGCATCGGGGTGTCACGCATCGTAGCTGCGGCCATCGAACAGAACCACGATCAAAGCGGCATTTGCTGGCCGGAACCCATCGCGCCTTTCCAGGTCGCATTGCTGCCTATGAACGCGAAAAAATCTCACCGCGTGCGGGAAGCAGCAGAACAGTTGTACCAGGAATTGCTGGACGCGGGGGTCGAGGTGCTGCTGGATGACCGCAATGTTCGTCCCGGCGTGATGTTCAATGACATGGAGCTGATTGGAATACCCCATCGCGTGGTGATCGGAGAGAGGGGACTGGACGAGGGTGTACTGGAATACCGCAAGAGGACCGACAGCGAGAACGGCGAGATCCCCCTGGAAGGAGCAGTGCAGGCCATTCTGCAACGCCTGGGCTGAACGGGTCAGGAATCTGGGTTTTGCGGCTGCCCGGTCAGTTTAAAACTCAACGAACCCACAGCTTCGATCGCACAATCTACCCGGTCGCCCGGCTGTAGCGCCCCCACACCTGCCGGTGTACCGGTGAAAATCAGGTCACCGGCCTTGAGTTCGAAATAACGGGAAAGCTCAGAAATGATCTCCGGTACCGACCAGGTCATATCGCTGATTTTCCCGTCCTGCCTGCACTGTCCGTTCACGCTCAAGGAAATTGAAGCATCCTCGGGAAGCCCACCCGCAGAAACCCGCTGAATGGGCGACAACGGCGCAGACCGGTCAAAACCCTTGGCTGTGGTCCATGGACGGCCCTGCTTCTTGGCTTCCGCCTGCACGTCACGCCGGGTCAGGTCAACACCCACCGCATAACCGAAAATTTTCCCGGCGGCCTCATCCACCGCGATATTGACCCCGCCACTTCCCAGCGCCACTACCAACTCGACCTCGTGGTGCAGATTCGCCGTCATGAGTGGAAACGGTATGACCGGTTCGGTACAGATGGCATCAGCCGGTTTTGAGAAAAAGAACGGAGGCTTGCGCGATGATGAGCCCATCTCCAGGGCATGCTCCCGGTAGTTCTGCCCAACGCAGTAAACCCGGTTGACCGGAAACTCCTCGTTCGAACCGCTCAAAGGCACCGCTACGGTGGCCGGGGGCTGAAAGATGAAACCGTTACTCATGTCAGTTTGCGGATACCCACTGCGTCCCTGATCCGGTCGAGGAACGGCGTGGCATATGCCCGCGCCTTCACTGCGCCCTCAAGCAGGGTTTCCTCGATGTGGGCCGGCTCAGCCATCAGTGCCTCATATCGTTCACGAGCCTGCGTCAGTTCGTCATTGATCAACTCGAAAGTCTGTTGCTTGGCCTGACCCCAGGCAATACCTTCGCGATAAGCCTGCTGCATGTCTTCCCGTTGCTGCTGACTGGCAAAGGCCGCAAATATCGAATAGAGGGCGGAATCAGCCGGATCTTTGGGCTCGCCCGGCTCCAGTGAATTTGTGACAATTCGCATGATCGCCTTACGCAGTTGTTTTTCCGGTAGCCACAACGGAATCGTGTTGTTATAGCTCTTGGACATTTTCCTGCCATCCTTTCCCGGCAACAACGCGACATGCTCTTCCACAACCGCCTCGGGCAGGACAAAAAAATCACCGTAGTGATGATTGAAACGTTGCGCGATATCGCGCGCCATTTCCAGGTGCTGCACCTGGTCCTTGCCCACCGGCACATGGGTGGAATTGAACATCAAAATGTCAGCCGCCATCAGCACCGGATAGCTAAACAACCCCATCGTAATGGCAAAATCCGGATCCTCGCCGTTTTCCACGTTTTCCTGCACCGCGCCCTTGTAAGCGTGCGCCCGGTTCATCAGGCCTTTGGCCGTGGAGCAGGTCAGAATCCAGGTCAGCTCGGGGATCTCAGGTACATCAGACTGCCGGTAAAACACAGCCCGCTCGGTATCGAGGCCGAGCGCCAGCCAGGTGGCCGCGATCTCCAGCGTCGATTGCCGCATCCGCTCCGGGTCCTGGTTTTTCACCAGCGCATGATAGTCCGCCAGAAAATAGTACGACTGCACGCTTGTATCATGACTGGCCTGGATACATGGCTTGATCGCACCGACGTAATTGCCCAGGTGTGGCGTACCGGTCGTGGTGATGCCGGTCAGGACGGTTCGTTTGCTCATGGAATGGCTGCCTGCTACACAAAAGAAGGCGACATTTTACGTGATAGGCACCGACATTTCTGAATAATATGGATAGTGTCGCTTCCCTGCTCCCTCAACTACGTTACGGGCGGTAAAAATCAGGTGCTATGACACTAACGGAGTTTGGCTGCCTGGCCCCGGCAACGCCCGAGGTCTGTTTTTTGCAGATCCTCCGAGCCGGACCCACCTGCAAGGCCCCTGATACAGGCGATCAGGTCGGGCATACCTTTACGCATCACGTAACTCACAATAAAACCGGGCACCGGCAGACCTGGGCGGACGTGAATCTCGTAGTCCACCAGCAAGCCCTGGGGTAACTCGCTGAATTGCCAGCTGCCATGCATGGATTTCAGGTTTCCTGATTCCAGGCTGAACTGAATCTCCCGGTAGGGCCAACGCAATGATTCGAACCTGAAATCCTGTTTGGGCACCAGCCAGCCTTTCTTGACTACCTGGTGAACCAACGCGCGGCTACGGGTTTCTTCCAACACCTCGCAAAGTCTTAAACCATCAACGAACACAAATGACTGGGGACAGGAGACGATGACATCCCACACGTCTTGAGCCGACGCATCAACCAGCACCTGGACCCGGGCCGAGCCTCCTGCCTCGTCGGACCTGGCGTCCAGCAACAGGATCTCGCCAGCGAGCAGTTTCCCGAGTGTTTCCTCATCAGGCTGCTCCGCGGCCGGTAACGGCTGGTGGAACAGCAGAACCATCAAGAATAAGAACAGGCATCGTTTCATCTGGTCATCAGTATAATGGCACCATGAACCTACGTGCCCTGCAATATTTCGTCAAGCTCGCGGACCTGAAACACTTCAGCCGTGCCGCCGAGGCCTGCTTTGTCAGCCAGCCCACCCTGAGTACACAAATCAAGAAACTGGAAGACGAGCTGGGTGTGCAGTTGGTTGAGAGATCTCCGAAAAACATCATGCTGACACCAGTGGGCCTGGAAATTGCCGAACGGGCCAGGCTCGTGCTGAGTGACATTGACCAAATCAAGGCGGTAGCCCGGCGTAGCGGCAACCCGGCCGACGGGGTCCTGCGGCTTGGCCTTTTTCCAACCCTGGCCCCTTACCTGCTGCCCCATGTAGTCCCAACCTTGCGCCACCGCTACCCCAACCTGAGGCTACAGCTGGCAGAAGAAAAAACCGACAATATCCTGCGCATGCTGCG
>Ga0316189_10003007_pt1 | contig 16421 bp, 17 predicted proteins | sample LowCovwburrow_MG_FD_204930 | JGI IMG/M metagenome (GOLD analysis project Ga0316189, IMG submission 204930) | Coastal sediment microbial communities from Maine, United States - Lowes Cove worm burrow | ecosystem: Environmental > Aquatic > Marine > Coastal > Sediment | place: USA: Maine... | reverse complement strand
CTTTCTCTACGTGTTGTTGGGGCCCCGAAACGACGGGGGCGAATACCTACATGCCTGAGCGATCATGTTGGCGCCTATGGCGAGAGCATCATCGCCACAGAAGCTCCATTGGAATGCTCGAGCCTGCGAGAGGGCCGGGTGGCTGGGCGATGTTGGCGTCGCGGGGAGTGCAACACGAGGCGCGCCCCGGTCGTCATGGGCGGGAGTGAGCGGAGCTGCGGTCGGGTGTCGGAGAACATCCGACCTCGGCGTAGAGACACCTGCACCGATGTTGTGCTCCAGCTCGCGACTTCGCCGGGCGGCTCCTGGAGCGGTCAGCGGGGGCGCCGGCTCGGCTCGGTCGACCTCTCTTGCGAAGAGCGGACTGAGCCTTGGGCGTGTCTGCGCCTGCGCCGGTGTCCGTGTTGGTCGTGGTGTCGGAGTCCGTCGTCGTAGAGGTCTTCGTGCTGGTCACACTGACCGTCGCCGAGACGTTCTCTGAGGTCGTGCTCCGAGGGGGCCTGTCGTCGCCGAGGCGGACGTCGAGGAACTCTTGGAGGTCACGCCTGCGGCGGTCGTGTGGCTCTCGTCGAGGGTGGCCTGAGAGCCCGTCTCCTGCCACTGGGGGAGCTGCCGCCCGTGCATGGTGAGACCGAAGGCGAAGGGGGCCGTGAGGACCGTGCGACGGAAGACCTCTGCGCATCCTGGTCGCGTCATGGGAAGGTCGTCGGGAGCCGCTCCGGACCTCGCCTCGGTGCCTCGATCCCGGCAGGAGAGAGGGGAGGTCCGGGGGGGCGGGCGCATTGATGAGTCATCGTATCGTAGGGTCCGAGGGTGAAGCGGAATACCCACTTGTCGGGGCTATGGGTCGCGACAGGCGCGACGTTTTCCGGGGAGGGAGGTCGGAGCGCTTTGCGGGACTATGATGATTCAAGCCGTCGGCGCGCGACGGCGATCGACCGACTCTGAAGGGAGCACGAGGACGACCGGCGAGGCGAGGACGACCGGCCCGACGAGCGGGGGGAGCGAGACAAAAGTTGTCGCGCGACCGGGAACGGGGTGGGTGTGAACACGCCGGACTGGCGCTACACGATCGACACCCGCGAGGGCTCTAGTATGGTCTGGCCCGAGCCCGTCGATGATGAGGGGCTAGGCGGACGCTCTGGAGCCTGCGCGTGGTCTCTCGCCGCTCTCCTCTGCGGCGGACGTCTGCCTCCCCGACGTTGTTGTTGTGCGGGGTTCCCCGGGCCAGACATCGTCCGTGTACACTCCGGTCGATGAAGGACGCACCGGACCCGCGAGGCGAAGACGCGACAGAGGCCCTCGTACCGGTCGACTCGGCGGGCACCCAGCCGGCGCCGACGCGGGGCAAGGTGTGTCGCGAGTTCGCCCTCTTCCAGGTGAAGCTCATCGTCGACGGTCTCAAGGATCTGCTCCTCTCTCCGCTGTCGATGATCGTCTTGGTGGTCGGCCTGATCGCGCCGGGACGCGCCCGGTCGATGTGGCGGGCGCTCTACGCCATGGGGCGGGGGCTCGACGACTGGATCAACCTCTTCCCTGACCCGGAGAGCAGCGCTGGGGCGGTGAGCAAGCAGACGATGGACTCTGCGCTCAATCAGACGGAGGAGCTCGTCCGCGCGCTTCGCCGCGGCGGTGTCGGTGACCCGCATGTCCAGGCCGAGCTCAGCGCCGTGCTCCGATCGATCGACGGCCTGGCTTCGAGCGCGGGGGTCAACACTGCGACCGTAGGCGTCGAGAAGCCGCCCTCCGAGACGCTCGCCTAGGCTGGGACCGTCGACCCCAGATCAGACAAGAATCGTGTATAGGCCGTGATGACCATCGTAGGAGCCGACCCCGTGGGCCGAGGCGGGCGCCGAGCTGACGAGCTGCTCCATGCACCCGGGGTCAGCCTCCATCATCGGAGCTGGGACGCCTACAAGACCTTCACGCCGAGGTTTGACTACCCGTCGAGGAGATCGCTGGCGCCGACGCTGATCCTCGTCAGCCTCGGCGACCCGTTCAACTCCTTCCCGAGGTACGCGGAGGCGCTGAGGAGCTTCTCGGACGCGGACCGGCACCGACGGCGCCTCCACGTGATGGACGCCGGGCACAACCTCTGGGACCGCAAGTCCGTGGACACCTATCAAGAGGTGATCGGTCTCCAGGTCCAGCTCATGGTCGAACAACGAGCGCTGGTCTAGGAGGCCGTGGCGCACAGGGTCCTCGTCGGTCGGGACTCTCTTGCTTGTGAAGATCTTTCGGAGGGGAGGTCTTGCCGGCTATATTCGCCCTCGTGCGAAGGATCCTCGTCTTCGGCGCGACCTCAGCGATCGCCGCGGAGGCCTGCAGGCGGTGGGCCGCCCGCGGCGCTCGTCTTCACCTCGTCGGGCGCTCACCGGCGAAGCTCGAGGTCGTCGCAGCCGCCTGCGAGGCGGGCGAGCTGGTGACGACCGCGGTCGCAGATCTTCAGGACATGTCCGCGGCGTCGGAGCTCGTCTCGGCGTCGCTTATGGCGCTCGGGGGTCCCGCCGACGTCATCCTCATAGCCCACGGTGATCTCGGCGATCAGCTCCTCAGCGAGCGCGAGTACCCCGAGGCTGCTCGGATCTTTGAGGTCAACCTGCTCTCCGCGGTCGCCCTCATCGTCCCCCTCGCGACCGCGCTCGAGGAGCAGCGCGCCGGTACGCTGGCGGTGATCACCTCGGTCGCCGGCGAGCGCGGGCGTCCGCGAAACTACACCTACGGGGCCGCCAAGGGAGGATTGAGCCTCTATCTCCAGGGCGTCCGCAGCCGCCTGGTCCCCGCGGGGGTCAAGGTGACGACGCTCAAGCTCGGCCCGGTCGACACGCCGATGACCGTCGACCACCCGAAGAACCCGCTCTTCGTCGGCGCGGAGCGAGCGGCCCGCGATCTCGTCCGCGCGGTCGATCGAGGCGCCCGTGAGGCGTTTATCCCCTGGTATTGGCGGCCGATCTTGGCGGTCGTCCGCACCATGCCAGAGGCGATCTTTCAGCGCCTGGGCTTTCTCTCGGGGCGCTGAGCGGCGAAGGTTATGGGGGGCGAGCTCGGGCCCTCACGACGCCGGGGCAAAGCATGCGTCGAGCAGCTCTAGGGCCGGATCGATCATGAGGGCTCGGACCGCGAATCGACTGAGGTGGATCCCGTCCTCGGTCCAGGCCCGCTGCGGCTTCTTGCTCCCCGCGAGCGCCACAGTCTCGATGTACTCCCCCGGGGAGGGGCTGGTCGCGTCATAGAGGGCGATGTAGTGGGCGTCGCCGTCAAAGGCGGCGAGGCGCTCCCGGAGGAGCCGATCGATGGTCGGTCCGATCTTGCGGGAATTCGCCTTGGGGAAGGCGTTCGGGCCGATCCAGATGATCCTTCGACGGCGATCCTCACCGGCCATGAGGTCGAGGATCGTGTCGATCCGCTCGGCGTAGAGCTCCTCCCAGCGGGGGTCGTCCATCCGCACCCACTTGTAGCGGCGCGAGTAGAGGGGCTGGGCGTCGTTTGTGCCGATGCTGACGACGTAGACGTCGGGATCGTAGTCGCTGTTGATCGACGGGACCTCGGCGATCCAGTCGTGAAAGTCGGGGCGGGCGAGGCCGCTCGCAGACTTGCCCCACTTGCGAAAGGTGACCTCCGCGAAGCGTTCTCGGATCTGTCTTCCGAGCATCGGCCCGAGGAGGCTGCCCATCGACGAGGAGCCGATCCCGTAGACAAAGCGCTCCTCCCCGGTCATCCGGCAGGCGAGCTCGGGCGTCTTCTGTGCGGGCTGCTGTGCGGGCTGCTGTGCGGGCGGCTCCCCGCTCTCTGCGGCGATCGCCTGCGTCCCCGCGTCGGGCTGCTCAGGGGCAGGCGTTTCGACCTCTGGAGCGGGATCCAGGGAGCTCTTCTCGGTCCTCGCAGGGGGAGCTGCGGCAGAGGGTGCAGCGCTCGGCTGGCTGGGTCTACACGCCGCCGAGAAGAGGGCGAGCGCGACAAAGCTGAGTCCGGAGAGCCGAGGCATCTGTCGTGGTTTGCCTAAGCGGGGTGGGTCGCGTCAACCTCCGCGCTTCCGCACCTGTAGACGTTGGCGTCCGATCGGCGCGTGCTGGCGACACGATGTCCTGTGGCGACGCGCGGATCGTTCATCGCCTCGCTCGCTTCTGCGCGAGCCTCGTCATCGCTCCCATCTGCGCTACTCTCCGGTGCGCGTTGGGGGGGGGTCGCTCGAGCACCTGGCCTTCGACAAGGCCGAGGAGGCGGCCTCGGAGGATGAGCGTCGAGAGCGCTATCAGGCGGTCCACACGGAGATCGAAGGGGCGCGCGAGGTGCTCGGAGGGTCTCTCGGGGACGCTGAGCGCGAGCGCCTTGAGGCTCGGCGAGAACGCCTCAAGGCCGAGGACGAACGCCTCGCCGAGCTCGCCACGGAGGCGAGCCAGTAGCCCCGGCGGCTCCTCATCGCCTCGTTTTGCGAGGTGCTGATGAGGTCGGGGTTGTCGGGGAGCAACCCGCGAGCCGCCGACGCCCAGAGGGCCAAGGAGGGGGCCCTCTTCCTTTCACTGCTCAGCCTCTGTCTACGGTCACTTGTCGAGACGGCGGGCGAGCTGCTCTTCGAAGAGCGAGAGCGGGGCCAGGCTGTCCGCATCGCCGATAAACTCGGTGAAGTCCTCGGGTTGGGTGTCCTTCGAGTACTTTGACTGGGGCCAACTGTTGAGGTCGAGGTCGGTGCTGACGGAGATCGAAGGGGTCGTTCCGATCACGTAGCCCATCCCCTGATTGTAGGAGAGGACCTCGCCCTCGCCGAAGGTATGCCAAAAGACGTTCATCGTCCCGGTTTGACCGGCTCCGACCGACCAGTCCTCGCGGTTGCCAACCTCAAGAGCATCATTGATCTCAGCATTATCGAAGAGGTTGGCCAATGAGAGGGCGTGATGGAAGTCGCTCGCCCCATCCCAGCAGTCGTCGTCGAGCTGATCCTGGAGGGCGTCGCAGATCCGTCCGCCGGTGCTCTCGACCCGAAGAATTACGTTCCCCGACGAGCCGAAGTCCCAGTTGAAGCTGAAATTGTGGCGTCCGTAGCGGCCAACGCTATCACGGATGAGCACCTCGTTCGACTGCGAGATCTGGAAGTGATAGCCATTCCCGCCGGCGCCGAGGTGTTCGCTCCGCTCGAGCTGCATGTCGGCCGCGGTCACCCGAAGGCTCCGGTGGACCTTCAACCCGTGGGAGCGAACATGGTACTCTTCGCCGTCCTCCGCGTAGCTGTGCACGTTTCGGATCCAGCAGTCTTTGCAGTACTCAACCTCAATCGCGATCGCCTGATTGAGCCCGCTCTCCCAGGACTCCTCGGCGCCGCCAAGAGCGGTGTTGAAGGCGAGGTCTTCGATGCCGTTCTCAGCGCCGTATCCGGTGGTACGCCGGACAATCGGGTTGTCGCGGGTCTTCACCGGGTAGCGAAGGGGAACGTGGAAGTAGATCCGCTTCCCTTCGACGGCGCTGACCGTGCGCTGGAAGAAGGTGAGATGCTTGGTCGTGTTGACGTGGTACCAAAAGTCGCTGCTCTGATGCTCTGCGCGGAACTCATCGGTGATCTGCCAGGCGATCGAGATATCATCGCCCGCGGCAATTCCGGAGGGATCCTCGACCTCGACGAAATTGTCGAAGATCGCTCCATCGCCGGTGATCGCCCAGCCGTCGGAGTCCTCATCCTCGAGGTCGCTGCCGCCAGTACGAAGGGCGAAGGGTTCATCAAGGCCACCGCCATCGACGAACCAAAGCCGGGTCAATGCCGGACCTGCGCCGCGAAGGACGATGTTTGAGCCCTCGATCCAGAGGGGGCCGTCGAGGCGAAAGGTCCCCTCTGGAAGGGTGACGATGGCGCCGCCGGGGGTGCTCGCGGCTTGATCGAGGGCAGCTTGGATCTCCCCTGTGACATCGCTCTTGCCGGATCCATCAGGATGTAGCTCGATCAAGGTGGAGAAGTCTCCTGACGGGAGCTTCTCCTCACTATTATGATATCCTGCGTAGGAGTAGTCCTGAAGGAAGAGGCCATCGACCTCAAAGCCTGGGCTCCAATCTTCCGGATAGAGCGCGCTTCGGGGGCCATGCTCAGGCTCGAAGCCTGTGGAGGTGTCGGTCTCGCCCCCCGTCTCGGTCGCTCCGCTGGTGTTTTCGCCCGTCGAGCTGGAGGTGTCGCCAGTCGTCCCCGCGGTGCTTCCACTGCCTCCGCTCGTTCCATCGCCGCTGCCTCCGGTGGTCGTCCCGGCGGTCGTCCCGGTGGTCGTCCCGGCGGTGTTCGTACTGCCAGTCGTCGCGCTCGCGTCGCCTGTGCTATCGCCAGATCCGGACGGGCAGGCGAGCGAGGGGGGAAGCAGCCCCAGTGCGAGGGCAATGTGGATGTGTCTCCAGGGTGGTATATTCATAAGATACCCTCTTGGGGGATGTCACCCCCTGTGCTCTGTCGCTGAATGGTGGCTGTGTGAGTCTGTCTATCTGTATATTCACTACACTGGAGCAGCTTCACCCTGCAAGGGGTGTTTCCGCGCGGCTTTGGGGGGAAGCCGTGGGGCCGTGGGGCCGTGGGGCCGTGGGGCCGGTGGGGCCGTCTTCCAGATGCTCAGCGCCCCTCATGCAGGTGCGCGTCAGGCAGCTCGGGATGTCCTGGGATACGGAGGGGGTACCGGACCCCACTGAGCCTGGAGCTCGAAACCGGCTTGAGTCACACTGCGTACGGGGTTTGAGCCCGGAGATCGGCATGGCGACTGGACGCGTAGTCGAGCACCCTCAGCTCTTCAGGGGAAGTGCGAAGCGTTCTTGGCAGTCGCTCGGCGGCACTTGCCGAGTCTACGTCATCCGGCTAGCGCCTCGACTCGGTGGCCCACTCGCCGTCGTCGAGGGTGAAGGCGTCGCAGTCCGGGAGAGAGCAGGGCGGTCCACCTCTGGATCGGCGCCTTGTCTCTTGGCGGGCCTCCACCGTGACATCCGGCGAGGACCAGCGCAGGGGCGAGCATCCATCGAAGCGTGTGACTCTGTCGTCGCTTGCTCAAGACCCTGCCGAAGATTCTTCAGGGCGATGACACTCCCCGCTCTGCCGCCTAGAGCGAGGGCCTCCTTCATCAAGTCTCGCGACAACGCTAGACTTGCGAGGAGGCCCCCCAGGGTCAATCACTTGGTCTCGGCGATGAACAAGACATCGACGTAGCCACCGTAGTTATCATCGATCGTTCCCGACTTGTCACGCATCAGAATCTCCACGGGAACTGACACGTTCTTGTCCTTGATATCCATCGCGGTCTCCTTGATATTGATCATCTGCTTCCAGATGGGGCGATTGCTGTCGCCAAAACAAAGCTCGAAACCATTGATCGCCACTCCGCAGCGCAGAACCGAGCGTGAAAAGTTGGCAGAGGCAAGCTCTGTCTGAATTATTCCCTTGGTTTGGTCGAAACGAACGCGAACGGCCTTGAAGTGCACGGGCATATTATTCTCTCTCTCTCTCGATGAAACAGGGCACTGATCAGAATCGACAGTGACGAACTGCAATCACACACTAACTTATGCATCGAGGGGGGGAGTTCTTACGGACTCATCTCAACATTTCTTTGCCCAAACTATGAAGCCATGCAGGGTTGTCTGCGTTGGGCTCCCTCAGGAGCTGCGATACTATCGCAGCTCTAGCTACAACGTCTGAGAACACACCAGCCGAACGCGACATTCAAGGCTGGTGGGCGTTGCCTACCGAGCGCACCGCCCCCCCCAGCTCAGCGACCGCCCAGGCGCCTTAGCCTGGACAGCGACGACACCCAGCCCCGCCGGGTGATCAGCTCTCTGAGCCTGTCTCGTTGCCGTACATCGACTTTGCTAGCCGCCGAACTCGCGCCTTCCAGGCATCGACGGCCGCCCGCGTCATCCCAAGACCTGACGCGACCTCGCGAATCGGCTGTTGCTCAATATATATCCGCCGAAACAGTATCAGGCCACGGTCGTTGAGACGTGTTTTCAGTCGGTGGAGGAGCACTCGCAGCTCCTCTCGTGCCTCTAGAATTCGAGGGCCGTCCTGCTCAAGGAGCGGCTCCAGAGCTTCATGCTCGGTAGGGTCGTCACGCCAGGGGTTGCGGCGGTCCCCTTGCAGGGTCCGCGAAACCCACTGACGGGCGATCATTCTTACGAAGCTCGAGAGACACTGACCGCGTGCAGGATCCCATTGGCGGAGGAGCCTTCCATCTCTCTCAATGAGGTGAATGATGACCCCCTGGGAGAAATCGTCCACATGATCCCGGTGATCCCGGCGACGCAGCAACGCCTGTTGACGGACGCAGCGACCTACCTCCGCCTTGATCGGCTTGAGAATGCAGCAAACAACTACATTCATTGCCACGCCATCTCCGCCAAACGCAGCCGCAATTACCTCTCGATCAACCAACCGACTCTCAAGCTCTATTCGATCCACGACTCCCCTCCTGCTCGCCTTCGAAGGCTCACGCTCCCACGAGGCCTCGTCGCCGCTCCATGAGCGCCGATGACCTCGTCTGGGCACAACACGGGAGGAGCGGCACTCGCCACTGTGTCACTCACGTTCTCTCGATGAACGCCATCGCAGTCCAGCTTGGCGGCAGCTGCCGGTCTTCACCTTCGGCCAGCGAACGACAGATCGCGCGGCTTCTAGCCGGGTCGAAGAGTGCCGAGGCGCTCCCCGCAAGCCCAAGCCTACACCTCCACTAGCCCACAGGCGACCTAGTCACTCGTGGTAGTTTCGTCGACTGGGGTGAGAAGCTCGCAGAGCAGCTGGCGTGCTCGTTTGACCCGGTTTCGATACGTTCCCTCGGGGATCTCGAGGATCCCAGCCGACTCCTTGTCCGTCATTCCTTCCCAGAGCTTGAACTGCAACGCGTCCTGCAGGTTGATCGGCAGCTGAGCCATGCCCCAGCGGAGTTGTTCTCTGTTTCCCCTGCTCTGCAGCACCGTCAACATGCCCGGCCCCGAGAGCTCCGCGACCGAGTGGGTGAGCGGATCAACCCGCGAGAACCTCCGCTTATGCGTGCGATAGTAGTGCCTCAGCATGTTTCGGGCGATCCCTAGGAGGAAGCTCTGGAAGCTCGCCTCCTGCCGGAATTTCTTCAGCGACCGAGTGCACTGGAGAAACGTCTCCTGGATCAGATCCGCGACTTCTCCAGTCGGGACCTTGTTGTTGAAGTAGCGCCGCACCGTGCTGTTGTGGCGCCGAATAAGCCGGTCTCCCGCTCTGGAATCCCCTCCAGACCATGCTTGCAGCAGGTCTATGTCCTTCTCATCGCACATCGTATAGTCCTCGCCGCTTGTGTGTGCGATAGTAGTGTATCAGCACGCTTCGGGCGATCGAGAGGAAGAAGCTCTGGAAGCTCGCCTCCTGGCGATCATTGTGCAGCGACCGAGCGCACTGGAGAAACGTCTCCTGGATCAGCTCCGGGGCTGCTCCAGGCGGGACCTTGTTGTTGAAGTAGCGCCGCACCGTGGTGTTGTGGCGCCGAATAAGCCGGTCTCCCGCTCGGAGATCCCCAGCAGACCACGCCCGCAGGAGATCTATGTCTTCTTCATCACACATCGTTCGATCCTCGCTGCGCGCGACGGGAGCCGCCCACTGCGGGCGGCCGCCCCGTATCTCTGAAACTATCGTTCGCTGCCCTCCAGAAGAAAGTACGTCTATTATTCTTCTCTAGGCGGCGCAGATCTTCGTCTCGATGACGACCGTGGTCGGGGGCTTGGCGCTGGTTCCCGGCCCCCCGAGCGGCATCAACGCCAGCTTGATCTTCGGACTCACGGGGCTGCCGTCGGCCCCCAAACGAATCTTCTCGGAGAGTAGGATCCCGTCGCCCTGGTGCTTGAGGGGCTTCTCCGGCGCACCTTCCTGCACGAGGGACGCTCGAACCTGATATTCTCCGCCGCTGTGGGTGCTGGCGTCAACCTCAAAGCGGATGCACGTCGAGTCTGGGAGGAGCGTGACGTCCAACTTCGGCCCGCAGCTCGCGCCTTCTTGGTCACAGAGGACCAGCTGCCCCCTCTTGATAAGGTAGTGGATCTTGTGGTGCTGGGGATTTTCGGTGGACATGGAATCTCGCCTTCTTGGTCTATTTTCCAGATGATGGACTTCAGCGCCTCTCAAGCGCTCTGCGCAAATCCCGCAACCGTACCTCGAACGCTTCCCGCTCTCTCACGTCATCAGCCTTGGGGATGAGCTCTGCGGCCCCACCTAGGGCGTCACGTGCATCGTAGTGGTGGTCTAGAGCGATGTGTGACTCGGCCAGATCGAGAAGTACTTCTGCCTTCGTCTCGGGGTTTTGGGCTTGCCAACCTATATGTACCCGGCAAGCCTCAAGGCGATCACGGGCTTCGGTAAATTTCTTCTCGATGAGTCTTGCTCCGCCGATATACCCCAGGGCAAGTGCCCTTTGATGATCCGTCGGTGCAGACCTCCACACTCTGGAGACCTCGTCCGCCCACCTCTCGAGCTCAGCAAGGTGAGCCTGTGCCCGGCGGTCCATCCCGAAAGCTCCGAGTGCGGCGATACGAAGTTGAACCTCGTGGAGCGAGGTCACCTCGACGCTGGCGTCCTCAACGAGAGCCATCGCCTGCAAAGCGATCTCGAATGCACGAGGTTCGCCCCAGTAGGCGTATATCGACGGGAGCATGAGAACCAAGCGCTCATCCTTCGTATAGGTCTGCTCGTCGAGCACGCTGTCGACCAACCGCTGCGTAGCCGCAGGCTCGTCGGTCATCATCGCGTTGATCGACTCCGCGATCAGACCCGTGCGATGGGCCTGAGTGAGCCCGACCTTGCGCCAATGGGACTGAGCAGCATCAAGCTGCCTGATGGCCTCCTTGAAGTTCTTGAGGTTGAGGAGCACCTTGGCCAGGTTCTCTCGAACCCGGGCTGCCGAGTAGCTGTCACCGTGCCCTTCAAACCGATCGAGCGCGTCCTCCAACGTCCTTCTCGCCTCCTCGTAGGCATCCGGGACGCCGCGCAACCCGTCGTTGTAGAGCTCCAGGCCGCGGAGCTCGATGAGGTTCGCCTCCTGATCCTTGAGGAGCCGACTGATTCGGCCGTCTTTGTCGGCTATGCGCCGAAGAAAATTCAGTGGGAGCGGTGTCCGAGGGCTGGTGTCGTGCATCACCGCGAGAGCCCGGGCGCGCACGAGCCACGCGTCGATTGCCACTGCAGGGGCGTCAGCTGCCAGCGCCGCGATCTCTGCACGCCGGAGATCGGCCATGCCTGGGGCAGCCGGACCCAAATGATCCTTGTGAACTCGGATCGAGCGCTCAACACGCAGCGCTCCTCGAACCTTGTAGGCCTCAGCAAGCAGAGCCGAGTTTGAACGCCTTTCTGTGCTCTTTACTACAGCTTCAGCATGCGCGAGTGCTCCATCGAAGTCATGGGCCCACCCCAGGAGCATGGCGTGGTTGAGCCTTCTGCGGAGCTTCTCACCGCGCTCGTCCCACGTATCCCACAGGGCACAGGAGTCCGGGGAGCGCGTGCTGAGACCATGGCTGATCGTCCGAACTTCGTCAGTATCGCGTCGAGAAAGCTCTCCTACGAAGATCTGCAGAGAAGTGAGCTGATCCTCCAAGCAGCTCTGTACCGGTCTCCAGTGCTCCCAGTCTCCGAGTCGCGCAGTTCGCTCGCAATTCCAGGCGTAGGCCCCAGACCAGCGCTCCTTGAACCGCTCGACAACAAGCTTGACCTCCGCCGCGACGTCCGGATGCTCGTGCTCAAGAGCTGCCTGCGCCGCCGGACTCCAGACCTCATCGAAGCGAGCTCCAGGAGCGCGGCACTCCGCGACTCGGCCGTCATGAATGTACGCTGCAGCGCCGACGCCCCCCGCGACGAGCCCAAGCATCGCCGCTCCAGCGAGGGTGCGCCGCCGGTTGCTCGCCCGGGGGAGGTCGAGCGCATCGAGAAGAGCGTCCATCGAAGGGAATCGACGAGCTGGCTCCGGATCTAGCCCGCGGACAAGCCCCGCCTTTACTCTTCGCGGTATTTTGATCGGCAGCCGGGGCCAGCGCAGCGGCTTGTTGTGTATGCTGTTTAGGAGTTCACGGCGATACAGTGAGCGGAGCGCCTGCGGTGTGACCTCCCCGGAGCTATCACGGACCGTCGTGGCGAATTCGCCGAAGCTCTGGGGTACATAGGGGTGGGTCCCAGTCAACGCCTCAAAGAGCGCGACGCAGAAGGTGAACTGCTCCGAGCGCGCATTGCGCACCGGGCGGTCCGCATGCTGCTCGGGGGCCATGTACTGCGGTGTTCCGCCGAGCGAGTGCAGACCGTCGTCGAGCGTCGCGAGGCCGAAGTCCGCGAGTTTCGGCGTCCCTCGCGCATCGATGAGGACATTGTCAGGCTTGAAGTCGCCGTGGATGATCCCCTGATGGTGTGCTGCGGCCAGGCCTCGGCCGGCCGCGACGTACGTCGCAAGAACCTCAGACCAGGACCTGTCCTCACGTTGCCAGGAGCGCAGGGTTACTCCCTTGACAAGCTCCATCGCGATCCACGCCTGTCCCTCATCGAAGCCGATTCGGTGAACCGTGACGACGTTTTGGTGGATCACCCCCGCCATCATCTTTGCCTCCCGCAAGACGTTGTCACGGGCGAAGGCCTCGCAGGTCAGCGACATGCGCCGATCGAGAATTTTCAGCGCGACTCGCCGCTTGGTGGCAGGATCTCGCGCAGCGATGACTAGCCCCGCCGCGCCCCTGCCAAGAGGTCTCCCCTCCAGGTCAAAGCCTGCGAAGTGGACTGTCTGAGCCGTCTGGGTCGTGCGACTCAGGACCTCCTCCAGCAAGAGCCGCTCCTCAACTGAAGGAGGGCCCTCTGGATGGAGCACGGCGGCTAGATCGCTATCGCTAATTTGAAAGGTGCTGGATGTCATGCGGAAGTGATCTCCGAGTGCGTCTTCGTAAGTACCCGGCGCCCCTGAAAGCGATCACGTTGCGCCCAACCCGCGGCCAATACTTTCCAGACGCTCGAGCAGCGGGGTCCATGGGACTCCTCCGCCGGGCTTGTCGCCGGCACCGACGTGCCAGAAGGGCGCCGCCCCAGCCGTCCATCCCGAGCCTTGTCGCTCGAAGGAGGGCACGGGGGCCTCACGGCCGAGCGATCGCGTTCAAGGCGTTTGAGCTGGGAATTCGGACCAGCGGAGAGGCGAGGGGCCCGGGAGTCGGAACTCCAGCCTCAGCGGCAAGATGGCATACAAGGGCATCTCGTGGCCGTGCGGTTGGCGCATACCTTGGAGCGTCCGTGCGCTCTCAGCGCTTCAGCCTCCCGTGCCTCCAAGTACCCGGCGCTTCCCCGAAATTCGCAGCGCCAGGTCGAGGTCGACCTCGAGGTCGTCATCGGCGACCTCGGTCACCTCGCGGAGCTGCGAGCATTCGCTTGGCCATCGGCCGCGAGGCTGCGAGGAAGTCGAGGTCACCGCTGCGCTCCTCGAAGCCCATCGGTCGCCCAGACCCTCGGCCCTTGTTCGTATCTCCGGACCATCCTATCCTGGTCGCTTAGGACGTCGCCGAGCACACTCTTGTGGAGCAAGACGCAACAACATGCTGAATTCCAAACCACGCGACTATGCTCGCGGCGTCCTGCAGGTTCCCATGCTGGGGCTCGGCGCCGGCGGACTCGGAGATGAGCACCTCGATCAGGCGACCATCGACCGACTGCTCCATCGAGCGCTCGAGCTGGGCGTGAATCTGATCGACACTGCCCCCTCGTACGGCGAGTCGGAGGTTCGTATCGGCCGGTCGATTCGACGACAACGCCATCAATTCGTGCTGTCTACCAAGGTCGGGTACGGAATTCCGAACGTAGAAGATTGGACGGGCGAGGCCGTTCGTCTCGGTGTCGATCGAGCCCTCGAAAGGTTCGGCACGGACTACATCGACATCGTTCACCTGCACTCTTGTCCTGCCGAGGTGCTCGAGAGGGGGGAGGTTCCCAGGGCGCTTATCGACACCGTGAGCGCCGGCAAGGTCCGTGTCGCTGCCTATTCAGGCGATGGCCACGCCTTGTACGTGGCGACGGGACTGGCGGGATTCTCGGGGGTGCAAGCGTCTCTTTCCGTTTGTGACCGAAACAATGTGCCGACCCTGCTCTCCGCTAGAGAGACAGGAATTGGCACAATTGCCAAGCGCGCGCTCGCCAACGCGCCTTGGCGCTACCAGACCGAGCCCGAACGGGAGGATGAGGCCGAGTATTGGTCGCGATGGCAGCGGCTATCGCTCGATCCTGGCGCGCTTCGCCCGTCGGAGCTTGTGCTGCGCTGGACTGCTCATCACCAGGCTGTCGACTGCGCGCTCGTCGGAACACGATCCATCGAACGCCTGGAGTCGGCCGTGGCCGCCGTCAACCAGGGACCCTTGCCCGATGAGCTCGCTCTTCTCGCAGATCGTCGCTGGCAAGAGGTCGGACGCGCTTGGCCGCCGATGATCTGAGCTCATTCGAGCTTGAGGTGTGTAATGGAACGGTGAGGTTCTACGTGACCTCGTATCTCGCCGTGAAGATCAGCTGGGACAGTTCCGTCGAGCGCGGGACCTGGGACATGATCTCTAGTCCGGTGAGACGGGAGGGCCGTATGATGTTTTGTCCCCGCGTCTATGCAGGTGGGGACGGGCCCGGGCGCCCCCTCCGCCCGGCGACAGCGCCCTCGCTCCGCCCGGCTACAGCGCCCTCGCTCCGCGTCGACAGGCTGGAGGTGAGCCGTCGCCCGCGTTGAGAACTCGGGCAGCAAGAATCCTCGCTGAGGGCGCTTCTACACGGAAGTGGGGGGCGGTGTCACTCCAGCGCTTATTGTAGGGCTAGAGCCCTTGTTGATGGAGTTCGTAGAATTTCGCGCGGATGTCGGTGAGGTCGCCGATCTTGGCGTACAGGACGTAGTCGTGCACCACGCCTGGGGTCAACGCGAAGGCGTCGATGAAGGCGAAGTAGGAGGTCGCCGCGTTGTTCCCGATGGTGGAGTAGCGGTAGCAGGTGGCGAAGTCTTCGTCCCGCTTGTACAGGCCGATGCCCCAGTTGTCAGCGTTCACGTAGGCGAGCCAGGACTCGGTGAAGTTGATGTACTCATTGCCCTGCATTTCCAGGTCATAGGGGAGCTTGTCCTGGAGCTCGCCGCCGGTCCACGGTGCGTTGCCCTCGTAGTAGTTGAGGTGCTCGAGCTCGCGCTGGACGAAGAGGGCCGGCACTTCTTGGTGCTTCTCCGGGTTGTCCCAATCGCCCTGGTACTCGAACCGGAAGCGGATGATGGCCATGTCGCCATCGAGGGTGATCCACTCTTCCATGACCGTTGGGGTGACGCCGGTGCCGCCCCAGTCGAGCGGGATCGTCTTGGCGTAGAGGTGGGTACCGTTGTTGCAGAACTCGGTCACCTCGCTCGGGTCGTTCTCAGAGGAGCCGCCCTGCACCGGATTGAACGCCCAGGGCATGTCGTGCCAGCTTCCACCGATGTCAGCGCCGTAGAAGGACTGCTGCAGATAGCGACCGGAGTCGCTGCTGTTGAGCACGTTGTAGTCGTTCACTGAGAAGTGGCCGATTGCGCCGCCGAAGCTCAGGTCGACGCCGATGCGGGCGATGCCGTTGTCCAGGTAGGACCAGCCGGATGGGACGTTGGAGCTGGGCACGCAGTCGGTGGCGACACCGCAGACGTTGTCTTCGCCGCCGCCGCCGCAGGTTTCGTCGCCGGAGCAGCTGCCACATTCCAGGTCGCGGGCTTCGCCGCATTGGTCGGTGGCTGAGACGGTGCCGCACTTCTTGGCCAGGCTCGTGCAAAGCTCGGCGTCGGACTCCGGCTCGCAGGTTCCCTCGCCGCTCTCGGTGCTGGCGTCGGTGCTGGCGTCGGTGCTGGCGTCGGTGCTGGCGTCGGTGCCGGCGTCGGTGCCGGCGTCGGTGCCGGCGTCGGGGGTGCCGCTGTCCGTGGGAGACGGGCCGCTGTCGCTGTCGCTGTCGATGGTGCCGCCACCATCCACGACGTCAGCACAGCCGGCGATCAGGCCGGTGCTCGAGAGGAGCGCTGCGGCTACCAGCAGCAACCGGCGAGTGGGGACGCGGGAGACGACGGATCTATTGTACATATGGATGACCTGCCTCGATGGTACCCATTGATACCGCGATTGGCCGCGAGATGAACCTAAAAAGTACGAGCGCACCGTGCACGACGACGTCAGCGCGGCACGCGGATGCCGCCGAAGGGCGCTCACTGGCGACTGAGCAGGCCGTCGAAGAGTTCTCGCATGGAGTCGGTGACCATCCCGCCGGCGTACCGACCGCGACTCCCGCGAGGCCTACCTCCGCGCCGCGAGCCAACGTCGCTCGCTCCGTCGCCTCGTCCGCTCCGGCTCCACCTGGCTCGACCTCACCGTCGACACCGAGACCACCGCCACCGGCGGGACCTGAGTCTGGGCGGCCTCCGACGCCGGGGCCCAGGTCGGCCCCCCACGATCCCCCGCGC
>Ga0316189_10003006_pt1 | contig 16424 bp, 12 predicted proteins | sample LowCovwburrow_MG_FD_204930 | JGI IMG/M metagenome (GOLD analysis project Ga0316189, IMG submission 204930) | Coastal sediment microbial communities from Maine, United States - Lowes Cove worm burrow | ecosystem: Environmental > Aquatic > Marine > Coastal > Sediment | place: USA: Maine... | reverse complement strand
TACTCGCTGCATCACCGTAGCGAGATGGATACACTGCAAAAAGAGCTGCGGGAGTATGAGGGTACCTCCGTCATCATCTATCAGCAGACCTGCGCTGCGGAGAAGCGCCGGCGACGCAAAAAAGGCATTTTGGAAGATCCGCCCAAGCGGCTCTTTATCAACGATGGGGTCTGTGAAGGCTGTGGCGACTGCAGCCTCAAATCGAACTGTCTCTCGGTTATTCCCAAGGAGACCGCGCTGGGGCGTAAACGGAAAATCGACCAGAGTGCCTGCAACAAGGATTACAGCTGCGCCAATGGCTTCTGTCCCAGCTTCGTCACGGTGCTCGGCGGGCGATTGAAGAAACCCTCGGGCGCATCAGGCAATACGGATACGCTGTTTGATCCGCTGCCCGAGCCGACGCTGCCCGGTTTGGAAAAACCCTGGAACACCGTGGTCACAGGGGTTGGCGGCACCGGCGTATTGACCATCACGGCGCTGGTCGCGATGGCCGCGCATATCGAGGGCAAGGGTTGTGCCACCATGAACCAGACCGGCCTGGCGCAAAAATTTGGTGCCGTGGTAAGCCATGTACGGGTCAGTGCCAATCAGGAGGACATCAAGGCCGTGCGCATACCCGCAGGGGAGGCCGACCTGCTGGTAGGCTGCGACCTGGTGGTAACCACGACCTATGAAGCCATGGGCAAAGTGGCCCAGGGCAGGACGCACGCCGTGGTCAATCTCGCGGAAGTCCCCACCGCGTCGTTTATCCTTGATCCCGACGCGAGATTCCCGACTGCCGCGATGAAGGGCAAGATAGAGGCGGAGATGAGTGCCGAGGACTGCCACTTCATCGACGCCACCGCGGTAGCGACCGCGCTGTTGGGTGATTCTATTGCCAGCAACCTGTTCCTGCTCGGCTTTGCCTGGCAGCGGGGCCTGGTGCCGGTCTCTGCGGCGGCCCTGGAACAGGCCATAGAGCTCAATGGCGTGGCGGTGGAGTTCAACAAACAGGCCTTTCTCTGGGGACGCCGTTGTGCCGACCAGCCGGAAAAGGTGCTGGAGGCGGCGGCCCTGGACCGCCCGCAGCCTGCCCCACTGAGCCTGGAAGAGGTGATAGCGGATCGCGCGCGCCGGCTGACCGATTACCAGAATGCCGACTACGCCAGGGCTTACCTGGAATTTATCGAGCCGCTGTGTAAGGCCGATCCGCGATCCGGTCAGGCTGGCGAGTCCATTGGCATGGCGGCCGCGCGGAACCTGTTCAAACTGATGGCCTACAAGGATGAGTACGAGGTAGCGCGCCTGTACAGTGACGGTGATTTTCGTCGCAATCTCGAGGCGCAGTTCGAGGGCGACTTCGAACTGCGCTACAACCTTGCCCCGCCCCTGTTCAGCAAGCGGGATCCTGCCACCGGGCATTTGATAAAGCAGGAGTTCGGGCCCTGGATGGGCAAGGCCTTTGATCTGCTGGCCCGCTTTAAATTTCTGCGCGGCACGGCACTGGATATCTTTGGCTACAGCGAGGAACGACGCCAGGAACGCACGGATATAGAGGACTACCGGCAGTTGCTGACTACCGTGTTGGCGGAACTGGATGAAAATAATTACCCGGCCGCCCTGGAGCTGGCCAGGTTGCCGGCCAGCCTGCGCGGCTTTGGTCATGTCAAGGATCGCAACCGGGAGAAACTGGCCCTGCGCGAGGCTGAACTATTGCGTCAGCTACGCGGAGAGGTGTTGGCAACTGAGGTGAAAATGATCGACGCCGCCTAGGCGGGGGCACTAATCGATGCCCCGGCGGTTGTCAGCCGGGGCAGGCGTGCTGGATCCTCCGGGACTGGCCGTCTCATTGGGCGCCAGGTCCAGGTAGCGGCGCAGGTAGTGTACAGCCAGGTAGAACGGGCCGGTATCCAGCAGGGCGACACAGGCCTTGAACAGATAGTTGCTGCCGATCAGCACCAGCAGGCTCTGGAAAGCGATTTCACCGCGCAGGAAGGCTGCGCCAAAGGTGACCGAGATGACCATGATTGAGTCGATCATCTGGCTTCCCAGGGTGCTGAAATTATTGCGGATCCACAGGTGTTTGCCTCGGGTAACCCGCTTCCAGAAGTGGAACAGCTGTACATCACAGTATTGCGCAGCGATGTAGGCCAGCATGGAGGCGAACACCGCCCCGGAAGTGGTGGCATAGATCAACTGGTAAAGGCCCACGCTCTGCTCCACCACCTCGCCATTGGGCAGGGAAACGGGGGCCGCCAGCTGCAGGATCTGCCAGGGTGGCATACTTTCGGCCGGTACTGCCGGGATGCTGTTGCCCAGCAGCAGCACCAGCAAAATGAAGATATTGAGACCCAGCCCCACGCTGACCAGGAAATTAGCCCTGGCCTTACCGTAAAGTTCGCAGACCAGGTCTGTGCACAGGAAGGTCAGCGGGTAGGGCAGTACACCGACCGCCAGCGCCATGGGACCCAGCTGCACGAAACGGGTGATACCGATCACATTGAGCAGGGTCATTGCGCACAGGAATGTGCCGGCCAGAATCAGGAAGACGCGCTCCCTGCGCTCCCAGATCACCACATGCTCAGGCATCTGTCAGCTTTCCTTCTGCCCCAGGTTGGCATGCAGCACAGCGCCGTTGATAACGGGGTTGAAGTGGGCCCAGCGGATCAGCTCCGCTATCTCGGTGGGATCAATCAACCTGTTGAAACTGTTCATCCCGGCGATGGCTTGCTCCACCGCCGGATCTGCACCCAGGTGGGTGCGCAGCATCTCCGTGTCGGTGAATCCGGGGCATACCATTGCCGTGTGAATGCCGCTGCCCATCAGATCCTGGCAGGTAGCGCGCATCATACCCAACTGGGCATGTTTGCTGATCACATAGCTGAAAGAGCCGGGCACTGCCTTCTCCGACAGGGTCGAGCCCACGTAAATGATACTCGATCCGCGTGGTAACAGCGGCAACAGGCTCTGGTTCAGGCTGTTTATCGCCACCACATTGATTTCCAGCACCGCGCGCAGGCTGTCGCTGTGGCAATCGCCTGTGCTGTCCTTGAGCATCTGGCTGGCATTGTGGACCAGGGCAACGCTGTCGCTGTCGTTGATGGTCGGGGTCAGGGCTTCGCAGGTTTGCGCCACCGCGTCAGCGCAGGACAGGTCGCAACCGATGCTGGTCACCCCGGGTAGGTCGCAGGTGCGCCGCGACAGATTGAAAACGCGGTAACCCTCGTCGAGAAATGCCTGCGCCGTTGCCCTGCCAATGCCGACGCTGGCGCCGGTAACTATCGCTGTTTTCATGATCTGATTCCTGGCGTCAATCGCGCCAGATTCGATGATTTAACGTTTGCCGTCAAGCCCGGTCGTGGCAATCAGCCGTTTAGAACGCAGCTTTTGGTCGGTGCATAATTGTCATTGCGTATGATCTGCCGCAGTGATTCCAGCGTAACTGAGTCGGTTGCGCTGCGCCTGAGCAGGCGTGACAATGGGCCGATATGTGTAGGAGAGTAAAACGCAGATGGAACGTCTGACCACGCTGTATATCGATAAGGAAAGCCATAAGTTCTCGGCCGCCCACTTTACAATTTTCTCGGCGACAGAGCGCGAGCGGTTGCATGGTCACAACTATTCGGTGTCCGCGAAAATAGTCGCCCCCATGGGGCACAATGGTTTTTCCGCGGACTACAATGTTTACAAAAAGCGCCTGGCAGCGCTCTGTGATTCCCTGGACGAATACCTGTTGCTTGCCGGGGACTCCCCTTACCAGCAAATAGAGGAGGCAGACGCCTGTTTCCGCGTTTCGTTTGCCGACGAGCAGATGTTGTTCCTGCAAAGCGACACCCAGGTGCTGCCAATACGCAATGCGACAGTCGAGGAATTTTCCCATTACCTCTTGCAGCGGCTGCTGCAGGACTCCGCCGGCGACGACTTGCGCGAGATAGAACTCTGCGTGGCCTCCGGGCCTGGCCAGAAGGGGTGCGCAAGCTGGCGCAAGGCGTGATACAAAGCGCCGGCTTGCCGCCCAGGCAATAGTGTCCGCGTACTGCCGTGTCCGCGTACTGCCATAACACTTCTGTGCTAAGATGCGGCCCACAATTTTAAGTATTGCCAAGAGGTGAACGCGTGACCATGTCTAAAAAGCTGGGTGCGGAATTTATCGGTACCTTCTGGTTGGTGCTCGGGGGTTGCGGCAGCGCCGTGCTGGCTGCCGCGTTTCCGGATGTGGGGATTGGCCTGTTGGGCGTTTCCCTGGCGTTTGGCTTGACTGTGCTGACCATGGCATTTGCTATCGGGCATATTTCCGGTTGCCACCTCAATCCAGCGGTGTCGATCGGCCTGCTGGTTGGCGGAAGGTTCCCCGCAGGCGAGCTCCTGCCATACGTTGCTGCCCAGGTGCTGGGCGGCATCGCCGGCGGGGCGGTACTGTATGTGATCGCCAGCGGTGTTGCCGGTTTCGAAACGGCGGGGTTTGCCTCCAATGGTTTTGGCGAACACTCACCCGGTGGCTACAGTTTGATGGCCGGTCTGGTGTGTGAAGTGGTAATGACCTTCATGTTCCTGATTATAATTCTGGGTGCCACGGATGAGCGCGCGCCGGCGGGTCTGGCGCCCGTGGCCATCGGGCTCGGGTTGACCTTGATCCACCTGATCAGTATTCCGGTCACCAACACCTCGGTGAATCCCGCTCGCAGTACAGGCGTCGCCGTTATCGAGGGGGGCTGGGCCCTGTCCCAGCTGTGGCTGTTCTGGGTGGCCCCCATCGTCGGCGCAGTCCTGGCCGGTGTTGTATACAAGTGGCTGGGCAGCGAGGACTAGGGCACCTCTTAATAGCGGCAATCGCGCTCAGCGGAGCCATTGTTCAGAGGTGTCCCAAAGCGCAGCAAGGCCAACCCGGTTAGGGTGAACAGGCCCTAGGATGCTATACCGCTGTGGCGCAACAAGGCGGCGGGGTCCGGCTCGCGACCGCGAAAGGCGACAAACAGTTCCATCGGATCCCTGGAGCCACCGGGCTCCAGGATGTGAGTCCTGAAGGCCTCACCGGCCCGTGAATCGAATATGCCGCTCTCCTCGAACTGCGAAAATGCGTCGGCCGATAGCACCTCCGCCCATTTGTAGCTGTAGTAGCCCGCGGCGTAGCCACCAGCAAAGATGTGAGAAAAGCTGTTCTGGAAGCGATTGAATGACGGCGGGGTAAATACCGCTACCTGCTGGCGCACGTCATCCAGCAGTTTTTGCACGCTATCGGATCCCTCATTCCACTGCATGTGCAGGCGGAAATCGAACAGGGCGAATTCCAGTTGCCTCGTCATTTGCATGGCCGACTGGAAATTGCGCGCGGCCAGCAATTTGTCGAGCAGCTCAGCCGGTAGCGGTTCGCCGGTTTCATGATGGCCGGAGATGAAGGCCAGTGCCTCTCTTTCCCAGCACCAGTTTTCCAGGAACTGGCTGGGCAGCTCTACTGCGTCCCAGGCCACGCCATTGATGCCGGAAACCGCGGCCACGGTCTGTCCTGTCAACATGTGGTGCAGGCCGTGCCCGAACTCATGGAACAGGGTCACGAGTTCGGTGTGGGTCAGCAACGCCGGCGCTTCCGCCACGGGGGGTGTAAAATTACACACCAGGTAGGCCACAGGAATCTGCACCTGATCGCCCTGCCGGCGGCGATCTCGGCAGTTGTCCATCCAGGCCCCCCCGCGCTTGTGCGCCCTCGCGTAGAGATCAAGATAGAACAGAGCGATCACCTGGCCATCCTGCAGTAATTCGAACAGGCGCACGTCGTCATGGTAGCTGTCGAACGCCGTGACCTCCCTGACCTCTACCCCGTACAGGCGTCGAACCACTTCAAACAGGCCGGGCAGGGCACGGGAAACGGGCAGGTACGGGCGGATATCTTCCTGTGACACCTGGTAGCGGCGCTCGCGCAACTTTTCGCTGTAATAACCCACGTCCCAGGCGTTGAGTGAGGCCACCCCATATTCTTCCCGGGCAAACTCTTCCAGGCTACGGTACTCGGCAGCCGCCTGGTGCCGCGATTGCCCGGCCAGTTTGCCCAGGAAGTCCAAGACGCTGGCCGGACTGTCTGCCATCTTGGTGGCCAGTGACAGGTCGGCGTAGTAATCGAAACCCAGGACCTGCGCCAGCTGCTGCCGCAGGTCGAGTATTTCCCGGATGACCTGGGTATTGTCCCATTGCCCGGCGTGGGGCCCTGCTTCGGAGGCCCGTGTGCACTGGGCCGTATAGACCTCCTTGCGCAATGATTCGCTGTCACAGTAGGTCAGCACCGGGAAATAGGACGGAAACTCGAGGTTGATGAGATACCCTTCCAGGCCGGCATGCCGGGCCGCTTGCCTGGCGTTGGCCAGCGCGGTCTCGGGCAGGCCTTGCAGCTGTTCGCGGCTGACTTCCCGGGACCAGGCATTGGTGGCATCCAGTACATTTTCGCCGAATTTAGCGCCCAGTTCAGACAGGCGTTTGCGCAAGCTGCCGTATTCACTTTTACGGTCATGCGGCAGGGAGACACCAGCCAGTCGAAAATCGCGCAGCGCGTTCTCTATGGTCTTGCGCCTGGCGGCATCCAGCGTGGGGAAGTCCGCGCGCTCGGCTATCTGCCGATAAGCCTCATAGAGTCTCGTGTGCTGGCCCATCCAGGTGGCGTACTCTGACAACAGCGGCAGGCAGGCGTTGTAGGCGGCCCGTAGCTCATCTTCGTCGCGTACGCTGTTCAGGTGAGCCACGGGAGACCAGGCCTGGCTCAAGTCGTCTTCCATGTCTTCCAAGGGTTGTAACAGATTGTCCCAGTCGTAACTTTGCGTGGCGTCCAGCAGGGCGTCTATTTCGCGTTTGTTGCGTTCGATCAGGTGCGAGATAGCCGGCTCCACATGTATCGGCTCGATCCTGGAAAAGACAGGCAGGGGATGTTTTTCCAAGAGTGGATTGCTGCTCATAATGTTGGCTTTCCTGGTAATTTGGGCCGCAATTCTAACCGAACGAGCCCGGGTGGGTAAGCTCAGAAGTGATTTTCCGGTGCCAGTGTCCAGCTGTGCAGGGGGTGATAGCTGACGCCGTTTTTACCCTTTCGCGATTGGAACAGGGTGAAGTGTTGGTAGCTCAGTGTTATGTCCGGTATCAGCGCCGGCGCCGCCGGCGCATCCAGGCAAGCTCTGAACAGCGTGACATGTGGTGTAAAAGTGCGCTTGTCGCGCTTGCCACCCACGATGCCGGATAGCCCCTGGAGCTTGCGCGCCAATACCGACAACTGACTCGGCCAGGTGTCTGGACCCAACCAGTAGATGCCGCTTTTATGCCAGTAGCCGGTGCGATTCAATGTGAGGGTTGCGCCAGGGATGGTTTCTCCTGCCAGTTGGTTCTCCACACTCAGGCAGAGCCGCTCCATCCTGGATTCCGGCAGTTCCCCGACGAAGGCCAGGGTGATGTGAAAATTGGCGGGCGGCACCGGGCGCGCGGCGCAGGAAAACTGTCGGTCGCGCCAGTCCGATACCGCGGTAACGACGGCTGGCGCCAGTTCCAGGCCGAAGAATACGCGCATCAATCGTCGCTTTTTTTCTTCATCAAGGGCGCGAAGCCATCAATTTTTGCCGGTGCTTTGCCCCTGGTGTCTACTCTTTGTTTGCCGGGGTCCTTCTGTGCTCGGCTGCGTGACTTGCTCCGCGATGATGCTGCTTTGTTGCGCTTGCTTTTGCTCCCCACCGCCTTGCCCGAGGTCTTTTGTTTCCTGGGCCCACTGTAGCGCGCCTTGAGCCCGGGCAGGCTGCGGTGCTCCAGGCTGAGTTTCAGGTAGCGCTCGATGCTGATCATGAGGTTCCATTCACCGGCGCTGATCAGCGATACGGCCAGTCCCCGGGCGCCCGCGCGACCGGTGCGCCCCGTTCGGTGCAGGTAGTCGTCGCCGCTGTGCGGCAGGTCGTAATTGATCACCAGGTCAATATCCTTGACATCCAGTCCGCGCGCCGCCACGTCACTGGCACAAAGAATGTCGAATTTTGCGTCGCTGAACTGATGCATGACCCGCTTGCGTTCTTCCGTGCTCATGTCACCCTGCAGCTCGGCGCTGCGCAACTGGTGCAGGCGCAGAAGATTTGCCAGGCGTGTGGCGGTGACCCGCTTGTTGCCGAAAACCAACGCCCTGCGAAACCCCCCCTGTTGCAGCAGAGCGACCAATAGCTTGTCCTTGTGCTCCTGACCGTCGGCCAGTATGCGCTGATGAGAGATGCTGCTGTGGGGCTGGCGTACCCTGCCGATAGCGATTTTTTGTGCCGATTGCAGCAAGCTGTTCGCGATGGCGCCCAAGCCCTTGTGCTTGAGTGTGGCCGATAACAACAGGGTCTGCCGAGCGGGGCTACAGAAGGCGGCTATCTTCAATACATCCTCGCGAAATCCCATATCGAGCATGCGATCGGCTTCATCCAGCACCAGGGTTTGCAGGGAACTCAAATCGGCACTGCCCTTTTCACAGTGCTCGAGAAGCCTGCCCGGCGTGGCAATGATGATTTCCGGGTTTTTCCGAAAGAGGGATTTCTGGTATTTGAAATCAGCTCCACCGGTGATTGCCTGCACTGACAGCGGAGTTTTGGCCAGCAATTGGCGACATTCCCTGACAACCTGGCGGGCCAGCTCTCGGGTCGGCACCAGTACCAGCGCCAGTGTCCCGGCTTCCCGATCAATTTCATTGCCCAGCATGGTTTGCGCCAGTGGCAGCAGATAGGCCAGGGTCTTGCCGCTGCCGGTCTCTGCACTGACCCGCAGGTCCACCCCGGTCAGGGCGACGGGTATTACGGTGCGTTGAACCTCGGTGGGTTCCTGGAAAGCGAAGCTGTCCAGTGCGATCTGCAGGCGGCGATCCAGGTTCAGCTGTTCAAGCACAATGACATATTCGCTGTATAGGAGTAACGGTCGGCGTCCAGGTGAATATTTGGTCGGCGCGCAAAGTCTGGACTTGCCTTCCACGGCTTCTGACATCATCCTAGGCGAATCCTAAACAGAACAACAGTAAAAATAGATGACATTGTCCGGCAGAATTTTCGTTGGATTGGGCGTGGGCGTACTCACCGGCCTGTTTTTCGGTGAGCTTGTTGCTGATCTCAAGCTGGCGGGCGATATTTTTGTCAAGCTGCTGCAGATCACGGTATTGCCCTATATCATCGTGTCGTTGATCGCCGGCTTCGGCCGTATGCAGATGGATCAGGCCCGGCGCCTTGCGGTGCGTGGCTCCCTGGTCCTGCTGGTAGTCTGGGCATTGGCCCTGATCATCATATTCACCGGCGCGCTGGCCTTCCCCGACCTGGAGGCGGCTTCCTTCTTTGGCAGTCCGGCACCGGCTGCCCTGGAACATCCCAACCTGTTCGATTTATACCTGCCGGCAAACATTTTTTACTCCCTGTCCAATAACCTGGTGCCCGCGGTGGTATTTTTCAGCATCCTGGTTGGGGTCGCGCTCATTTCAGTGGAAGACAAGAGCGGGGTGCTGCCCATATTTGACGGGATGGCAACCGCACTCAGCAAAATTAACGCCGCCATGGTGCAGTTGACACCCTATGGTATTTTCGCAATCGCTGCCGCGGCCGCGGGCACCATGACCATAGAGGAGGTGAGCAGGGTGCAGGTGTATCTGGTGACCTACATCAGCCTTGCGCTATTGATCACCTTCTGGATTTTTCCCGGCCTGGTGGCCGCTGTCAGCGGCATTCCCTATCGCGAGGTGCTCAGCACCTTTCGCGATGCCCTGGTCACCGCCTTTGCCACCGGCAACCAGTTCGTTGTCCTGCCGCAGATAGCTGAGAACTGCAAGGAACTGCTGCGCCGACACCAACTGGAGAGTAAGGAGGCAGAGTCCGCGGTTGATATCATCGTTCCCGTGTCCTTCAACTTTCCGTCTTTGGGCAAGCTGCTGGTAATCCTCTTTGTGCTGTTTGCGGCCTGGTTTACCGACACAGACCTGTCGGTCAGCGATCGCTTCAGTCTCGCGTTCAATGGCCTGTTCAGCCTGTTCGGCAGTATCAATATCGCTGTTCCCTATATGCTGGATTCACTGCGCGTGCCGGCGGATATGTTCCAGTTATTCCTGGTAACGGGTATCGTGGTGGGCCGCTTTGGAGCGCTGCTGGCGGCCCTGCACATTATCGTGCTGAGTGTCCTTGGAACGCTGGCATTATGTGGACGCGTGCAGCTGCGAATGCGTGAGGTAATGCGTTATTTACTGATCAGCGCTGTCATGCTGTTCGCAATTGTCGCCGTGTTACGCGCCTACTTCGCCCTGTTTGTCCCTGCACCTCCTCCCAGGGAGGAGGTGTTGGTTAACGTCCAGTTGATGGCTAAACGGGTTCCCGCCCGTGTTTCTGCCGAAGTGCCGGAAGCCAGTGTCACCCAATTGGCCGGCACCCGACTGGACCACATACTAAAGACCGGTGTCCTGCAGGTAGGTTACCGCCCCAGTAATTTGCCCTGCAGTTTTCTCGCTTCCGATTCTGAACTGGTAGGTTTCGACGTGGAAATGGCGCACATCCTGGCCGAGGACCTGGGTGTGGAACTGGAGTTTGTGCCGTTTGAGTTCGATACCCTGGGCCGCATGCTGTCCTCGGGGCAGTTGGATATCGCCATGTCCTGTATCGCCAGTTTGCCTGATCGTTATGCCTACGTCTCTTTTTCCCGGGGCTACCTGGACCTGACTCTCGCGTTCATTGTGCAAGATCACTTGCGGGATGAGTTCAGCGACCTGGAGATCCTCGCGCAACAGGAAGACCTGACCATCGCCATGGTCAGTACCGACTATTTCGCCCCGCGGATACACCGCCTGCTGCCCGAAGCCAGCATTGTGTACCTGGAGGCCGCCGAAGAGTTCTTCAATGGCGGCGATCAGGGTGCTGATGCACTGCTGTTGTCAGCGGAGGAGGGAGCGGCCTACAGTTACCGCTACCCGCGTTATACCGTGGCCAAATTAAGGGATGGGAGTATCCGGTTGCCAGCGGCTTATGCCGTGCCTAAAGGTGACCTGGAGATGATGGAGTTTGTCAGCAACTGGATTGATCTCAAGCGCAAGGACGGCACGATCGACGGCCTTTACGAGTACTGGATGCTGGGCGGGGCAGCGCGGCCCCGAGAGCCGCGCTGGTCGATCATTCGCAATGTGCTGGGCTGGGTTGAGTAGCGCTGCGTTATCCGCTGCCGGTGTGGAAAACTGCCGGATTGCGGCTAGAATCTACAATAATGGTCGCGGGAATGCCTGCGGCACTGTTAAATGCCACTGCCGCGGAAGCCGAAGTATGTCCTTGCTAATGAGAATCAACGTAGTTTTCCTCGCCCTTGTACTGTCTGCGAGCGCTCTAGCTGATAATTACGATATCAAGACATCTGCCCGGGTCGTGGCCTTCGGCGACGTGCATGGCGCGTGGGAGGACTGGACCAGGTTGTTGCAGGAAGTGGGTGTGGTGGATGCCAAACTCAATTGGAGTGGCGGCAAGACACACCTGGTTTCCCTGGGTGATCTGATAGATCGCGGCCCGGGGTCTCGCAAAGTCGTCGAATTACTGATGAAGCTGGACAAGCAGGCGGCGCAGGCCGGTGGCGCCGTTCACATGGTGCTGGGTAATCACGAGGTGATGGTGATGACCGGTGACCTGCGCTACGTGTCGCCGGCCGAATTCGCCGCTTTTGCCGGGGACGAGACCCCGGCGGACCGGGATGCGCTATTTGCCGAGTTTCGTCGGTTTAATCCAGGCGGCAAAGAGGCCGACGTGCGTAAGGCTTTCGATGATCAGCACCCGCCGGGCTTCGTCGGCCTGCGCAAGGCCTTCTCCCAAAACGGTGCCATCGGCAGTTGGCTGGTCAAGCAACCCTTTGTGATCAAGGTAAATGACAAGGTCTATATGCATGGCGGCATCGCCAGCCTGATCGCCGAGGATTCTTTGTCAAGCCTCAACAAGAAGTTACAGGGCGAACTGAAAACCTTCCTGGACAGTATGGACGCCTTGCGGGCAGCAGGCGTCATGCCCTGGTACGTGTCCTACCACGACCGCCTTGCTTTTCTCAATGCGCGTGCCACCGAGTTCGCGGAGGCCAACCCGAAAAAGCGGGCGGACTGGTTCGCACCGTTGCAGCAGGTATTTGACGCGCAAGAAGCCTTCGTGTTCAGCGAGGACAGTCCCAACTGGTATCGCGGCACGGCCATGTGTCATCCCTATTCGGAATCATTCAATACAGAGCGCTTCCTGAAGAAAGTTGGTGCGAAACAGGTCGTTATGGGGCATACCCCAACGCGAGGAGATGTGCATCAGCGTATGGACGGCCTGGCCATTCGCCTGGATACCGGCATGCTCAAGAGCGTCTACAAGGGTCGTGCGTCCGCGCTGGTGTCGCAGGGCGGCCAGGATTATGTGCATTACCTGGGCAGTAATAACAAGGCGCAACCGGTGACGGAGGCGCGCAGTATCTCCCAGCAATTATCAGGCATGACCGATGCGGAGCTCGAAGACTTCATGCGCACTGCGCCTATAATCAAGGTCGAGGACATCGGTACGGGGATTACCAAGCCCAAGCGCGTTACCCAGAGCAGGAACGGCATCACCAATGATGCGGCATTCAAGTATGAGGATACGATGCCGGGACTGCAGAGCAAGGCCAAGTACATTTCCCGGCGCTATAACGACAGCGATCGCTACGTCTACGATGTGGCGGCCTACAAACTGGACCGCATGCTCGATTGGCAGATGGTGCCCACCGCGGTCATCGCCGAAGTCGAGGGCAAGCAGGGCGCTCTGTCTGACTGGGTGGAGAACGCCATCAATGAACGCGATCGACTGGAGCGAGAAGTGCCCTTTGACGGCTACTGCAAACAGTACGAGCAGTACCGCATGCGATTCGTTTTCGACATCCTGATTTACAACGAGGACCGGAACCTGACCAATATCCTGTGGACCAAGAATGGTTTCATGATGCAGTTCATCGATCACAGCCTGGCATTTCGCACCACGGCCAGGCGACCCAAGCAGTACAAAAAGGTCGATCTCGAGGTATCCGATTTGTTGATGTCACGCCTGCAGCAGCTGAATCAACAGAATCTCACGACGGAGCTGTCACCCTACCTGCACCCGAAGCAGATCGAGGCCATTCTGGAGCGGCGCGACCTGATCGCCAAGGAAGCCGTGCGCACGGGTCGCTGACAGGCTGAGCGAGCGCTGGTCCATTGAAAAATAGCTTTCTGTCGTCCGTGCGGGTGCAGCGCGAGGAGCTGCCCCTCGCCCTGTTGATGTTCAGCTATTTTTTCCTGGTCATTACCTGTTTCTGGATTCTCAAGCCCATCAAGAAGGGACTGTTCATCCAGCACTACGATCAGCTGGGTTTGGAGCTGCTGGGTTTGTCCTTCAGCGCGCCGCAGGCTGAGTTGCTGGCCAAGGTGCTCAACATGTTTGTCGCTTTTGGCGCTGTCGTTGTTTTTACCCAGCTCAGTCGGCGCTTCTACCGGCAGCAATTGACCCTGCTGTTCTCACTGTTCTTTATCGCTTGTTACCTGCTTTTCGGGCAATGGCTGCGGGCTCCGGGTGATGCCGCGGTATGGAGCTTCTATCTGTTCGGTGACTTGTTCAGTACGCTCATGGTGGCCACGTTCTTCGCTTTCCTTAACGATAGTGTGACACCCGATGCCGCCAAGCGCGTGTACGGCCTGATCGGCCTGGGCGGTGTGTGCGGCGGTGTGTTCGGCAGCAGTGTGGTCAGCGCCAACGTCTCCGCGTTGTCCAACAGTGCCTGGCTGCTGGTGTGCACCGGCCTGACTGTGCTCATCGCCGTAATCGCCTGGGCCGCCGGGCGCAGGGTGTTGCCGATGCCGACGGTCCCCGCGAGCGCGCCAGCCGCCGCGCCGGCAGCGGGCAATGCCGCCACGGAAGGTGCGCGCCTGGTGTTTTCCTCGTCTTATCTTTTGTCCATCGTGGCCATTGTGGGCCTGTATGAGGTCATTTCCACCATCCTCGACTTCCAGTTCACCGCCACCGTCGCGCACTACCTGGACGGGCCGGAAATTGGACGTCATTTTGCCCTGGTTTTTACCATCACCAACTGGGTGTCGCTGTTGGTGCAACTGTTTCTTACCAGTTTCATCATGACCCGTTTCGGCGTTGGCATTGCCCTGTTGGTGCTGCCTGTTACCGTAGCACTTGGCTCCTCGGCCTATCTGCTGTTTCCGGTGCTGTGGGTGGGCAGTCTGCTGAACACCGCCGATAACGGCTTCAGCTATTCGATTAACCAGTCTGCCAAGGAGGCACTCTATGTGCCCACGACCCAGGCTGAAAAGTATCGTGCCAAGGCATTCATAGACATGTTCGTACAGCGCTTCGCCAAGGCGGTGGCGGTGTTGGTCAGCCTTGGCATTACTTTCGCCTTTCAAGACTTTTCCAGTTTGCGTTATCTTGGCCTGTTGACCCTGGTATTGCTCATCGTCTGGATTTTTGCGGCGCGCTACGCCGGACGCCATTTCGATGCGATGGAAAATCGACCTCCCAACAACACACAGCACATGGCGGAGAATAAATGATGGTGACTGGTGTAAGAATTCACGCAACCGGTGGCCCGGAAGTGATGGCACTCGAAAATATTGAACTGGAGGCACCCGCCCCCGGTATGGTGACCATTACCAATCATGCCATCGGCCTCAACTACATTGATACCTACCACCGCAGTGGCCTCTACCCCCTGCCACTACCGACCGGTATCGGCATGGAAGGGGCCGGTATCGTAACCGCAGTGGGCGAGGACGTCGATCTGGCGGTGGGCGATCGAATCGCTTACTGTTCCGCGGGTTTTGGCGCCTATGCGCAAGCGCTGAACCTGCCTGCCAGCCGGCTGGTTGCTATTCCGGATGGGGTTGATTTCGAGCAGGCCGCGGCGGCTCTGTTGAAAGGGCAAACTGTGGAGTACCTGTTGCAGCGAACTTTTCCCCTGAAGTCCGGCCAGACCTGCCTGTTCCACGCGGCGGCCGGTGGGGTGGGCCTGATCTTCGGGCAGTGGGCGAGCAGCATTGGTGCGACTGCCATTGGCACGGTGGGCTCCGCGGAGAAGGTCGAACTCGCCTTGGCACACGGTTACCAGCACGTGATAAATTACCGCACGGAAAACGTGCTGGAGCGGGTCATGGAAATCACCGGCGGGCAAAAGGTGCCGGTAGTCTATGACGGAGTCGGCAGGGATACTTTTGAAATGTCCCTGGACTGCCTGGCCCCGCTTGGTTTGATGGTCAGCTTCGGTAACGCCTCCGGTGCTGTTGAACCCATGGGGCTGCAGGAGTTGGCCAACAGGGGTTCCCTGTTTCTTACCCGCCCCACATTGTTGACCTATACCGCCAGTACGGAAGATCTGCGCAAGTCTGCCCGGGACGTGTTCGCCCGCATTCTTGGCGGCGATGTGCGTATCGAGATCAATCAACGCTATGCACTAAGTGAGATTCAGCAGGCGCACAAGGACCTGGAGGCCAGAAAAACCACGGGCTCCACCATTATATTGCCCTGAACACTGCGTTATTCATCGGGCAGGGATGTTGTAATTTGTCACTGATAGCCAAACCGCTGGTGCTCCAGGGTAAGACTGTCCGGTTGGAAACCTTGTCACAGGAACATGCGCAGGGTCTGTACAACCGCGGCAGGTCAGAGGCGGATTGGGACTATATGCCCCGCTCCCACTTCGTGGATATGGCCGATACCCGGCAGTGGATAGAAGAGGCCCTCGAGGCCCGGGGGCAGCAGCCTTTCGCAATCGTCGAAATGGACAAGGGCAAAGTCATCGGAAGTACCCGCTACCTGAATGCGCGGCCCGAGCATCGTTCGCTGGAGATTGGCTGGACATGGTTGGGCCACCAGTGGCAACGCACCGGCGTTAATACTGAGGTCAAGCTACTGTTGCTTGGTCACGCTTTTGAGCGGCGGGGCTGTATCAGGGTGGAGTTCAAGACGGACGCTCGCAACCTGCGCTCCCAGCGCGCGCTGGAACGAATAGGTGCTACCCGCGAGGGTGTACTGCGCAAGCACATGATAGTGCAGGGGGGATACAGCCGAGACTCGGTGTATTTCAGCGTGATTGAGTCCGAGTGGCCCGATGTCAAGGCGCGGTTGCTGCTGCTGATGGACCAGTACTGAGCAGCCAACCAGGCCTGACGCCAGCCCGGCGCTATTCCCCGGTGCCCTCGGACGCCGTCACTCGCTAACGGTTGACTGCACCGTTTCGTTGTCAGAAAAACTTTCGGCAAAGAGCGGCGAGCTGAGATAACGTTCACCGGAGTCGGGCAATATGACGACAATCATTTTGCCCTGGTGAGCTTCCTGCTGCGATACGCGGTCAGCCACGGCCATGGCCGCTCCGCAGGAAACACCCGCAAGAATGCCCTCTTCCTGCATGAGCCGGTGGGCCCACAGCATGGCATCCTCACTGGACACGCTCTCCACCTGGTCCACCAT
>Ga0316189_10003004_pt1 | contig 16424 bp, 16 predicted proteins | sample LowCovwburrow_MG_FD_204930 | JGI IMG/M metagenome (GOLD analysis project Ga0316189, IMG submission 204930) | Coastal sediment microbial communities from Maine, United States - Lowes Cove worm burrow | ecosystem: Environmental > Aquatic > Marine > Coastal > Sediment | place: USA: Maine... | reverse complement strand
CATCGACCAAACCACCAGCGGCATTTGTCGGACCATCTGAGCCATCGGTTCCAGCGACTAGCAGGGTGATATTATCTAAGCCTAGCAAGTGCTCAGAAATAGCCAGCGCCAGCGCCTGATTTCGCCCACCTCGCCCGGGGTTATTGGGCAGAATAACCGTCGGTTCGCCACCCCAGATATAAACGCCTTTGTCTGCCTGTTTTAATCGCTCAGCAATTGCAGGCGCTAGTTTAAAGACATCGTCATACAGTGATTCGTCATTGTGTTTTACTTGCAGACCCAGTGATTGCGCCGTTTCGGCCGCGCGCTGGCGGGCGATCTGGTTCGATGCAATTACCTTCGAAGTGGCTTTACTAACGGCGCGATGACAATCGCCGATACCCGACCCGATGGTCGATATGCTGTCGCCTTCAACGTCTGAAATGGCGTAAACACGAACCTCGGCACCTTTGAAAGCGGCGAGTAACTTACCGTCTTTGATATCAGATATTTCCTTTCGTCTTTTGTTGATTTCGCCAATGGTTTTGCCGGTGGATATCATTTCATCGGTGATAGTTTGCAAATCCTGCAAGGTTAAATCATTGCTTAAGGATTCGGCCAATGATGAAGCACCTCCAGAGACCAGCAACAATAACCGGGTATCACCAGCCATATCCTGCACGCAATCGAGCATTGCCTTACCGGCTTGCAGCGACTTGTTATCCGGAATTGGATGCGCCGATTCGATAACACTGACATTGTCGCGTGACAGAATATCCTCGTCGGCATGATCGTATTTGGTCACCACCAGCGCGGGACAATCACCCAACTGATTAAGCGCGCCGCGACACATACCAACAGCCGCTTTACCCACTGCGATGATTTGATGAGGCTTAAATTCACTATCCTGTCTAATGGCATTCTCAACAGCCGTTTCACCGGAAACAGCCGCAACCGCTGACTGCCAGATGGTTTGTAAATTTTCTTTGCGTTTTTTAGCTGACATAAAACTGCCTCTTTATATGTAATGCTTTAACTCGTATCAACTGCCACCCAATTGCTGGTGTCGATAACAGCCAACAACGTGATCATTAACCAGACCGGCAGCTTGCATAAAGGCGTAACAGATTGTGCTGCCAACAAAGGTGAAACCGCGTTTTTTCAGATCTTTGCACATGGCGTCAGAAATATCGGTATTGGCTGGTACCTGATCGATTGATTGCCGATTATTTTGCAGTGGCTCACCATCGACATAATTCCAGAGGTATTCATCCAGTGACAAGCCCTGATCACGCATGTTCAGGTAAGCCCGGGCATTTTTAACAAAACCATTCACCTTCAGTTTGTTGCGAATAATGCCCGCATCGCCCAGTAGTTCGGCTGTTTTATCTTCGCCGTAAACTGCGATTTTTTCCGCATCAAAATTGTCGTAAAGCCGTCGATAATTTTCGCGCTTGCGCAAGATAGTAATCCAGCTCAGGCCCGCCTGCGCGCCTTCCAGGCACAGAAACTCAAATAGCAGACGATCGTCATGCTGCGGCACGCCCCATTCCTCGTCGTGGTATTGCTGGTAGAGTTCATCGTCGCCACACCACCAACAGCGTTGTCTCGATTGTTCATTCATAGATTCAGTCATCTCAGTGATTCAACAAAACTAGCGATACGCGCCATTGCATCTTCTAGTACCGCATCATCCGAGGTATAAGATACCCGTACAAAGCCCTCGGCACTCGCGCCAAAGGCGGTCGCATCAAGCACTGAAACCCTGGCATGTTCGTACAACTGCGTGACAAATTCCGGTGCGCTCAAACCTGTTCCACGTACATCGACCATGATAAACATGCCTGCATCGGGCTTTAAAGCCTTTAGCCCGGGCATCGCAGTGAATGCCTGGAATAACAGGTCACGACGTCGTCGATAAATATCACGCATCGATAGCATATCCTGCTCACAGTGTTGCAAAGCGTGTAATGCAGCCTGCTGGATAAAACCCGGCAAGCCGTAAAGCATGCAAAGCGCCAGTGTTTCAAGATGATTGATTAACTGCGTCGGCGCAATAGCCCAGCCCACGCGCCAGCCAGTCATGGCGTATGACTTGGACATGCTGCCAATGCTTATTGTGCGTTCGGACATGCCCGGCAAACTGGCAATATGGTGGAAATGATTATCGAATACAAAGTCGCTATAGACTTCGTCGGCAACAACCCAAAGATCGTGTTCGATTGCCAGCTCAGCAATGGCCTGCAATTCCTGCGGTTTCAGGGTAATACCGGTGGGATTACTCGGCGAGGCATAATAAATAGCGCGAGTTTTGTCGGTGATGGCATGTTTAAGTTTGTCGGCATCAAGGCTGAAGCCGCTTTCAACATCGAGCACCACCGGCACCAGCTTTGCCTGGGTAGCCTGAATGGTTGCCTGGTAGGTAACGTACATCGGTTGCAGCACAATAATTTCGTCACCTGCCTCGGCGATACACTGCGTAGTGCCAAATAGTGCATTTTGTGCACCCGAGGTGATAATGACATTGTCAGCATCAACCACCTGACCGCTACTTTGCGTGTGGTGTGTTGCTATTTGATTACGCAGCTCGGCATTGCCCTTGATCGAAGTGTAATGCGTATCTCCCGCGTGCATAGCCTTCGATGCGGCCTCTATAACGGCCACCGGGGTATTAAAATCAGGATCGCCGACACTGAGAATGATAACGTCTTCACCGCGTCTTTTTGCCGTTAAAGCCTTGTAATGTGAGTCCCAGACGTCGGCGGAACTGCCACCGACTCTATCGATTAGAGATGAATATTTCATGCACAAACACCGCGTTAAAAACTGCCGCGAAGTTATCATTTGTTGACTGTTGAAGCAATCGACGCGCGGGCTCTAGTGAGATAAAGTTTTGAGCTCGTCGAGTATCGGTTTAATCCAGACTTTGTTCTGTGCAATTTCTGTTTCGTCAAGCCCGGTGAGCTCGTACGGTAGTACCAGCCATTCCTGATATTCGTGGAGAAAATAATCGGGTTGCCGGTTTTCCTGATCGTGATCGCGACGATAATAAGGTGCGGCGACACGCACTTCTTTTGGCATATTCAGGCGCATTTTGGAATTTAAGCGGTCGATTACAGCAGTCACATTACGACCGGTGCTATAAACATCATCGACAATTAACAAGTTGTCATCGGCATTCATATTTTCGAATAGATATTGCAGGCCATGTGCCTGAATTTCTGTGCCTTCGTTTAGTTTCTGTAGATAGTCATGCATGCCTTTATACGACGTGCGGATGGCAATATGGTCGGTTTTTATGCCGAGATATTGCAGGCATTCCTGCACATATATACCAACCGTCGAGCCACCCCGCCAGACGCCGACAATGAAGTCAGGTTTATAGCCGCTTTTATAGATTTTAACGGCTAGTCGATAAGCGTCTTCAAGCAAGGCTTTTTCTTTGATGTATCGTTTTTCCACGTTAAAAACTGTCAGCATTAAAGACCAGCCATGATACTCTGGCCATTGTCATTTGCCCATCAATTACCTGCTAAACAGACATGGCTAAACACTATTTAGACGCTCAGCAATTATTAGAGGACTCTTTTCGACTCGGTGCCGACATTATAAAGGACGGCTTTCGCCCGACTATTATAATTGCGATCTGGCGTGGGGGCACACCCATGGGTATAGCCGTGCAGGAATTGTTAGCCTGGTATGGTATTGAAACTGATCACATCGCCATTCGCACATCTTCGTACACCGGTATCGACGGTCGATCGCACGAAATACGTATTCACGGCATGAACTATCTGATTAAGAATTGCAGTGCCGAAGACAGTTTGCTTATCGTCGATGATGTCTACGATACCGGCCTGACGATTCAGGCTGTTATCGATCATTTACACGATACCGCACGCCTGAACGCGCCCCATGATATCCGTGTTGCCGTGCCCTATTACAAACCAACCCGCAATAAAACTGGCCGAGCGCCAGATTATTATTTGCATGAAACCGAGCAATGGTTGAAATACCCGCATTCGCTGGAAGGATTGAGCGCCGAAGAAATTGCAGAGCATAGACCCGAACTCTACGAGATTATTAAAGATTGCATCTAGACCCATATGGGCGAACACATGGGTTCGCCCGTACCGGGTTTATGATTACTGCCAGGCCTGAGCACCCGCTATACCTTGCAGGCCTTTCAAATTAAGAATTTCTACCGAGCGGCGGCGAACACTGATCAAACCACCATCCTGAAATCGCGTTAAAGTGCGGCTGACTGTTTCCACTGCCAGCCCCAGATAATTGCCGATATCCTGGCGGGACATGCTCAAATTTATGGCCATAGCGGAATAACCACGGGACTGGTATCGGCGGGACAAATCGGTGATAAAGCTCGCCAGCCGACCATCGGCGTCTTTTCGAGCTAGCATCAAAACCAGGTTGTGGTCGCGTAAAAGCTGGTTCGATGTCAATTTCAATAATTGTTTGCTAATGCCGGTTTCATCCAGATCCTCGATAGGCAAACGACAGACGGTAGAAGTTTCCAGCGTTACCGCAGAAGACATACGACCATGTTCCTCGGATCCATCCAGACCAAAAACGTCACCCGGCAGGTAAAAACCCAGTACCTGTTCCTCGCCATCGTTAGAGATCAGGTAGGACTTGACCGAACCGCTTCGTACCACATAGAGGGCATTCGATATATCGCCTTCACGGAAAATGTGCTCTCCGGCTTTAATACCGCGATTGCTCTTAAGCGTGCGATCCGGATGCCGGTGGTTGACTAACATGTCTTTCGCCAGGCAGCCGCCCAGGGAGTCGCAAACCTGACAGTTTATTGTCTGTGGAGAAAGGCGAGTAATGCTGGAAGACGCTGGCGCAATATTGTTGCTCTCTTCAATGTTAACTTGATGCATGGCTGTCATGGCTTTTCCCCTTGCTGTATTTACAGCGTCCGATTTAACTCGTTTCTATAGTTAATAGCATGGGTCGAAAAGTGCGGTTAAACTATAGGGGTTTTCCTGATACCTTTATCGGGAGTTACCAACCCCATTGAGGGCAGGATTGACTTGATTAATGAAATCGCGTGAGCCAACAAAATAACTTTAAACTGCTGATTTTAATTATGGCACTCACCAGCCTTGCAGTCGGTGCGATTTCTATCTTCAGCCTATATGCCACTGCTTTCGATCAGCACCGCCTGCGACTGGTAGAAACGGTCAATAGCCAGGCCCGGCTCATTGAGTCTATTGCCAGCTATCAGGCTTTTGACAATGGCAATCCCCTCGGCCACGACTGGCAAAAGCCGACGCTGCAACAAATTGAGTTTGCACATAATCAGTTCGATGGCTTTGGTCAGACAGGGGAATTCACGCTGGCGCGTTTATCCGGCTCTAACATTGAGTATTTATTACGACGCCGAAATGCCGACCTCGGCAAGCCCTTGACTATTCCATTTAAAGGTAAATGGGCCGAACCCATGCGGCTGGCACTTCAGGGCCAGTCTGGCACTACTATTGGTCTCGATTATCGAGGCCATTCTGTACTCGCAGCATACGAACCGGTGAAACTACTAGACCTGGGACTAGTTGTTAAAATCGATCTCGCCGAAATTCGCGCGCCGTTTATTCGTACGGGATTGATTTCACTGGCAGTTGGCCTGCTGATTATTTTACTCGCCAGTCGATTATTGTTCCGCATCGCCAGACCAATCGGGCAGCAAATAGAACAGCAGGCTGAAACCTTTAAAACGCTGGCCGAAACGGCGCGTGAAGGCATTATTCTGATCGACGTCACCGGGCAGATTGAATACGCCAATCCCTCCGCTGAGACCATGTTTGGTTATCTTCGTGGTTCCCTGATCGGCTTAAGCGTGAATCAATTGATGACCGGGTCGATGAGTAAACAGCATAATCAATTTATTGAAAATTACCTGAAAACCGGCATCGGCAGGATAATCGGCTCCGGTCGTAAGTTGGTAGGACAGCGCAGAGATGGCAGTCACTTTCCAATGCATCTATCTATTGGTGATATCAACCTCGAACATACGCGCCTGTTTGCCGGCGTCATCATGGATATCAGTGAGCAACAACAATTACAGCGAGAAATTATGGAAGTACCAGTACGCGAGCAACGCCGTATCGGTCAGGAACTGCACGACGGCATTGGTCAACAGTTAACCGGACTTGGCATGCTCGCCACCAGTTTGCTCAATAAGGCATCTAAACCTGAGCATGGTTTAGCCTCGCAACTCGCCAACGGCCTGCAGGAAGCCCTTAGCCAGGTACGCGCGCTCTCACGCGGCCTGGTACCCATCGAGATCGATGCGGCCGGATTCACCACCGCCCTACGCAATCTGACCGAGGAAATTCAACGACAGAGCCATATTCCAGTCGAGTTTGAAATCATCAATGACATTAAATTTGCCAACAATGATATGGTCATACATTTGTATCGTATTGCGCAGGAAGCATTGAATAACGCCATAAAACACGCCAATTGCAAGCGTTTGTATGTTTCAATTGAAATTCAGGACGAAGATGGCCTGCTCGAAGTTTACGACAATGGCCGCGGCATACCCGAAGATATCAACAACGAAGAAGGTCTGGGTCTGAATATTATGAAATACCGTAGCAGCTTATTTGACGGCCAGATCACAGTTTATCCGGTAGAAACCGGTGGTACCCGTGTTTGTTGTCAGTTCCCCTTAAAACAGGCCGAGGAAACAACTTAATGGTCCGCATAATCATCGTTGATGACCACCCGCTGGTGCGCGCAGGTTTTGCACAGCTAATTGGCGACACGCATGATCTCGAAGTCTGTGGCGAAGCCGCCAATATGGCCGACGCTCTGGATCTGGTGACGTCGCTGAAGCCCGACCTGGCTATTATCGATCTGTCACTCGCTGGCGGCAGTGGACTCGACTTAATCGAACACATCAAAGCCAGAGACAGCGATATACTCATGCTGGTCGCCTCGATGCACGACGAAGCATTGTATGCAGAACGCGTACTCTCAGCAGGTGCACGCGGTTACGTTAACAAGCAGGAGGCGCAGGATCGCATTATCCAGGCTATACGGCAGGTGCTCGCTGGCAAGGTTTACCTGAGCGACAGGATGACTGAGCGCATGCTCTCGGGCATGGTCGATGGAAAATCCGAAAAGCGCGATATCGAATCCTTATCCAACCGCGAGTTGCAGGTCTTCGAGATGATTGGCCAGGGCAGCGCCACCGCAAAAATGGCAAAACATCTCAACTTAAGTGTGAAAACGATTGAATCGCATCAGGCTCATATCAAGAAAAAGCTCGGTCTATCATCCGCGAATGAACTGACACATCGGGCGGTGCGCTGGGTTCTCGAACAGGGTCAGTAGATTATGTCTGGCATTTCCAGGAAACTGATCGATGCACTACAAAACAAAGCCCTTTACGACCACCCAGTTAACGAGTTTTCGATCATCGAAACCCACATATCCTGGGTAATTTTAACGGGCACCTACGCCTATAAAATTAAAAAACCGGTTGATTTTGGATTTGTAGACTTCAGCACGCTGGAAAATCGCAGTTTTTATTGTGACGAAGAACTTCGCCTGAATCGCCGCTATGCAGCCGATATGTATCTGCAAAAGCTCGCTATTCGCGGCAGTTGTTCCGATCCTCAGCTAAGTGGCAAAGGCGAAATCATCGAATATGCGGTGAAAATGCGTGAGTTCTCTCAGGATTGCCTGCTCAGTAGTTTTGCCACTGACAAGCGCCTTCACCACCAGCATATCGACTCGATGGCAACGGTTATTGGTAATTTCCATGAAACTGCTACGATTGCAACTGGTAACACCGCCTACGGCACAGCAGCAACAATTTTAAAATGGAGTAACGAGAACCTTCAGAAAATTGAAAGCACCCTGCCTTCATCCGCACTACCCGACTACTTCCCTGGTTTAAAAAATACTTGCCAGCAAACCTTTACAGCATTACAAACCACCTTCGAACAACGTCGGCAAAATGGTTTTGTGCGCGAGTGTCACGGTGACCTTCACCTTGGCAACATGGCTTTTCTGGGTAACCAGTGCACGGCTTTCGACTGTATCGAATTCAATGACGAGTTGCGCTGGATCGATACCATGAGCGAAGTCGCCTTCGTGGTCATGGATTTACAGGCTCGCGGCTACGAGGCATTCGCCTGGCTATTTCTTAACCGTTATCTGGCCATCAGCGGTGATTACCAAGGTCTGGCATTACTCCGCTATTACGTTGTTTATAGAGCGATGGTACGCGCCAAAGTCGAAGCGCTTCGAGCTACCGACAATGATGATCAGGCATTCCAGCAAAGTCGACATTATCTCGATCTGGCACAGGCCTGGTGCAAACCGGGCCAGCCAGCGATATTCGTCATGCACGGTCTTTCCGGGTCGGGCAAATCGACCGTAGCAGAAAATTTGGCACAAAGACTACAGGCCATTCAAATTCGCTCCGATGTAGAACGTCAACGTCTATTCGGGCACGCTCGCACCTCGGAATCTGCTACTGCCTACGAGCAAGACATTTATAGCGCAGATGCCAGCAAACGTACTTACCAGTATCTGGCAGAATTGGCAGAGGATCTGTTGCTTAAGGGCTTTAAGGTGATCATCGATGCCGCATGCCTGAAAGAATCACAACGACATCTATTTAAACAATTAGCCGCAAAACTCAATCAACCATATCTTTTGATTAGCTGTCGGGCACCTGTTGAGATCTTACAGACACGCATTAAGGAACGATTACAAAAAGGAACCGACCCTTCAGAAGCAAACGCCGATGTGCTACGCAATCAAGTCGAAAATCAGGAGGAACTCACTAAAGATGAACTTGCAAACAGTCATACCATCATCTGCGATCAGCCTTCACTGAGCAGTGAACAAATACAAACCATTTCAGCCAGTTACTAATACATGGAGCTGTCATGGCAGCAAATTAACGTTTTAGTCAAATTCGGTTTGAGGACTGATACGATTTAACTGCTTTCGTAAACCCTCAATTTCATCGAGCAAATCCAGTGCAACAGCAACACCGGCTGTGTTCAATTCAAGGTCGCGTTGCAATCTCAGGGCCTGCGCCAGGCGCGGCAACATGACAGCGCTGAATTGCCAGGGATGCGCGTTTATCACTCTTGGCTCGACTATGCCCTCTTCGACGAACTCGACAACGACAGTTTGATCTACATGGCAGGCCATGCAGACCTCTTCCAGCGATAACTCCTGTCGGTCATCGACAATGACACTGGATATTCTGGTTACTCTAACTGGCTTTGAAGTCATTTAATCATCTCCTTAAGAGCATCGTTAAAGCCCGAATTCTGCGCGGGGATTAAAGTCGAGTTGCTCTTTCATTTGCTGATAGAGCTGACGGGCCGAATCCGTTTTGGCCTCAGGCAAAACAACCCGAAAAGTGACAAACATATCTCCGACAGTCGATCCGGGAATACCGCGTCCTTTCAAACGCATCTTACGTCCGGATTGCGAACCTGCCGGTATTGTGAGATTCACGTGGCCCGCTGGGGTCGGTAGTTTTAATGTCGCCCCGAGTGCAGCTTCCCAGGGAGTAACTGGTAATTCCAGATACACATCACGACCGTCAACCCGGTACAAATTGTGCGAGTGGAAACCAATTTGCAGGTATAGGTCACCACTGGCAGCCCCACCACTGCCGGGCATGCCCTGCCCGGCCAGGCGGATATGCTGGCCTTCGCGGACGCCTTTGGGTATTTTGACTTTTAGAGTCCTTTCGCGGGTGTGTACTCTGCCGTCTGCATCTATTTCTGGCGCATGCAGAGTGATATCGCGAGTGGCGCCGGTATAAGCGTCTTCCAGTTCGATTAATACACGGGCATGGTGATCCTGCCCACGACCGTGGAATGCCTGATGTCCGCTATGAAAACCGCCCTGACCACGCCCGAATATCGATTCGAAAAAATCACTATAAGCAGATCCATCCCCCGGCGGGCCTTCGCTAAACTCAAATCCGGCATCCCAGTCTGGCGGTGGTCGAAAATCCTGTCCCTGTTTCCAGTTGTCACCTAGCTGGTCGTAGGCCGCACGTTTCTCTGTGTCCTTAAGCACTTCATAGGCTTCACCGACTTCTTTGAATTTTGCTTCGCTATCAGTCTCTTTACTCACATCCGGATGAAATTTTCGCGCCAGTTTTCGATAGGCACGCTTAATTTCAGCCTGCGAGGCATCTCGAGATACACCAAGTACTGCGTAATAATCTGTAAATTTCATGATTTAGTTCTAGTCCTAAAAGGTTCTGACCAAATACCTGTGATAGCTTAAGTTAACTCTCCGATCTGACCATTGATTTGAATCAAGTCAGGTATTTTTGAATTTTGATCTATACTTGCCAGTTAACGGCAAAGCCCTGGGTAAGCGTAGTTTGAGCATCGGAGCCTAATCGATTATGATATCTGCGAGGAGATTTAAAGAAGACCGAGCCGATCGATAATAATTGTTGTTCAACAAAGCTCAACACTCGGAATCATCGGAAGAACAATCCAGACAGTTATTTATTCAGACATCCCAAGAGATGACTTGATTGACAATGTTCTCGAGCAAACGAACCTATCATCGGATTTACCTGACTAGCCTGGCTTTTATCGGTCTGCTTGTGGCTTCGGCTATGGTCGTAATTGACCATATCACGGCAGAAGAATCGTTGATGGTTGAAGTTAATGACATTGGCGGTCGGCAGCGCATGCTTTCTGAGCGCGTTGTACATTTATTACTGGAATACGCCGCCGAGAAAAATCCTGATATTCGCAATAAAACCGTCAAACTTATAGAGCGATCCCTCACGGCATTCAACGAAACTCACAAACATCTTATCCGAGGGAATTTACCCAGCGGTGAGCATGTGAGGTTTGCAGACAATATAGACCAGCTCTTCTTCGGCGCGCCTGATTACCTTGACGAAAAAGCGCGACTATTTATATATAACACGCGCGAAGTACTGGCCAATGGCTGGTCAGACGAACTGATTGGTAGTTTTTACCTCAAGGAACTTAGACGGGCGAGCAAGGAGCATTTACATGCCCAGCTCGAAAAGCTGGCCATGCTTTTCACCAACAATAGCAAAGACCGGATTATGCAGTTGCGTATCACAGTCGCTTTTTTGTTGTCGGGTATTATTCTGGTGGTGATTGGCATCGGTGCATTTGTTTTTAAACCACTGTTCAGACGCATCGTGGCACAGGAAGAGGAACTCCAGGAACTGGCTTATTTCGACTCATTGACCAATTGTCAAAATCGCCGTAGCTTTCTTAAAAATGCTGAAATCGAATTTGCCCGCTGTCGACGCAACGATTTATCATTTTCGGTTTTATTCCTCGATATCGATTACCTGAAAAAAATCAACGACACCTTCGGCCATGCCATGGGCGATACGGCCATCTGCGCTATCGCCGACATCTGTCAGAACAACTTACGCGATATCGATATTCTGGGTCGAATTGGTGGTGACGAATTCGGCATTCTGCTGCCCGAATGCAACCTGGACAATGCCCGGCAATCGGCTGAGCGACTACAACAAGGTATGTCCGAACATAGCATTCCCGGCATCAAGGGCAAGATTAAATTAAGTTTTAGTATTGGTGCAGCAACGCTGATTGGTAGCGATAAGAATGCCTTTGAAACTATCAATCGGGCCGATCAAAACCTCTACACCGCCAAACGTACTGGCCGGAATTTGATCATCGCAGCTTAATAGGACTTGGTCGGGCCTAGTCGATTAGAAGCCCAAATAAACCAATGACACAGATCAAAATCAAGACCCCGCCGACCACCCGCTTAAATATTCTATCGTTTTGCAAAATAAGATCATGCGCTTTCAAACCGGCGTAATGTCCGATACCCGCTACCGGTATTAACAGGACTGCACTTGCCACCTGTAAGTCGACACCAAAGGCATACAGGGTTGTGATTTTGATGGTAACCAGCACAAACCAGAGCACGAACAAGGTATCGCGCAGGCGATGTTTTTCCGTCATATGTGCAAAAACTACAGCCATTAATGGTGCTCCGGTTAACGAAGTACCCGAAAAATAACCACCAACTATCAATAATATTTTATCGAACCAGCCCTTTTGGCTTTGTATTTGCCAATTCAGAATCCACAAAAAAGCATAAAACAGCGTAATGCTATAAATGATAATAATCAGCCAGTCGTTGGGTAGTTTAAGCAAACCGAAAACACCGGCTAATTTTGCTGGCAGAATAAAATACCAGGTTTTACTCAACACCGCCCAGTCGACATGGCGGAATCGTTTTCGCAGTGTCAGTGCCGTAAAAAATAACAGGTGAACGCCAATAATGGGTAACCAGAACAATGGCCGATCGGATATTAGTAACAACAGCGGCAAACTTAAGGCTGCGCCACCAAAGCCCATCCCACTGCGCACAAAACCCGACCAGACAAACACCAATGCGGTGAACAAGAGCTGGGATAAGGTGAAATCAAATAACTGGATATGATGGGAAATAGAATCCAAATACTGCACTGGTTGGCCCGAAACTAAAGCAAAGCCGATTATAATGCGATTGAAAGAAACAAACCTAGACTTTAATAACCATAGAAATTCTCTATTGCTTACAAAAACTTTAACTATTAACAATACATCCAGCTAATAATTTAAGTTACAATCACCGAAAAAAAACGCAGTTAGACTAAGTTCATTCAATTAGGTTACAGACTAATGAATTAGATCTACTTTACCTATCAGCATTTGGCATTTGGTACGGGACTAATATCATGCTCCAACCACAAAACATGGATTCAATTCAGGACTACAGCTCTGAACAGCTTGTCCGAGATAACATCAACTGGATGTTATCCCTGTCCGAGGGGATTTTAAAAGACAGGGCTCTAGCTGAAGATTCTGTACAGGAAGCTTTCCTTGCTGCATTTAAAGGACTGGCGAAATTTGAAGGCCGTTCCAGCCTGAAAACCTGGTTACATCGCATCACCGTCAATACCGCACTGACTAAACTTCGACAAATAAAAAGGCGCGCCGAACAATCGATAGATGATTTTGGCCCCGAGTTTAACCAGGCTGGCTGCCGCATCGAACCCGACTGGTCATATCTGACGCCGCTTGAAGATGTGCTCAAGAATGAAGATTTAAAAAACAAAGTTCACGACGCTATCAATAATTTACCTGACAGCTACCGTATCGTATTACTGCTTCGAGACATCGAAGGTTACGACACCATTGAAACGTCCGAACTCATCGGTATTTCGGAAGCGAATGTCAAAGTTCGTTTGCATCGTGCCCGTTCAGCACTTAAGAAACAACTTGAGCCTGTTCTCAGGGGAGAAGATTATTCATGAATAATCTTCAAACGGCAGACAGTTTGCGATACCGGATAAAGGGAATAATGTATCAGTTTCTACCCGGCATGATTACCTGCAGGGAATTTGAAACTTTTATCATCGAATATTTCGAAGGTGATTTATCCGAGGAACAGGCAAACGTGTTCGAACGACACCTGAAAGTATGCCGCGAATGCCGGGAATATCTGGCTGCCTATAAACGCACGGTAGAAATTACGGCTTCAGGCAGTTTTGTAAGCTATCAAAGCCCGTCTGAAAACATGCCTGAAGACCTGATAACTGCGATTCAGCATGCTCGTCAGGCTTGAATTTCCATCTCGTTTAAAATCTAAGTAACATCGCTAAAAAACAAAACTTTAACCCGTTCATGTTTTATAATATTGCTTAATTCGCAGTTATAAACAATATTACAGTTATCAAATTTAGCCCGAAGCTGGAATTCTCCGAAGCCATTGTCATTGATCGACTCGTCGCACAAGAGCAGCCCTATTTACCTGAATCGATTATTACTTGAATCGAGTATGTCGAGGAAACAACATTTGACAATGCAACAACAAACAAGCCTGGGCCGCTGGCTAAAAGGCATAATGCTAAAAACCATGCCCGGCATGATTACCTGTCAGGAATTCGATGCATTTATAGTCGATTATTTAGAAGACGATTTACCCAGGAAACAAAAAGTCATTTTTGAAATGCATATGCGCATGTGCCGAGAATGCCGTGACTATCTGGCGGCCTATCGGCGCAGCATGGAAATAAGCAATGCAGTTTGTGAACCCGATAGCACCGCTTTGCCAACAGATATCCCGGAAGATTTAATCAAAGCCATTCTTGATGCCCGTAATCATTAACCTGGTTACGATTGCGAACCCATACAAAAAATTGTCATTGCGGCTACTTTTAACAAGCCGCAATGACATTTTTATTAATCAAATAAGCTCAAATCGCGCACGGCGCCCCTGTCCGCACTGGTTACCATTTTGGCATAGGCCTTTAGCGCAGAGGAGACTTTTCTTGGGCGATCTTTGACGGGCTTCCAGGCTTTGTCACCTTTGGCTTCCATCGCTGCTCGTCGTTCGGCAAGTTGTTCATCGCTTAAATTGACATTGATCGTTCGATTTGGGATATCGATCTTAACCAAATCACCCTGCTCTACCAGACCAATCGCACCACCAGCACCTGCTTCGGGTGAAGCGTGACCGATAGATAAACCAGAAGTACCACCGGAGAAACGACCATCGGTGAGCAAGGCGCAGACTTTACCTAAGCCTTTGGATTTAATGTACGACGTCGGATACAACATTTCCTGCATACCCGGGCCACCTTTCGGGCCTTCGTAGCGAACGATGACAACGTCACCGGCTTTGACACGACCATTGAGAATGTCATCAACGGCGTCTTCCTGCGCTTCGCAAATATGCGCCGGGCCTTCGAATACCAGGATGCTTTCATCGACACCAGAGGTTTTAACCACGCAGCCGTCGACAGCAATATTCCCGAACAACACGGCTAGTCCGCCTTCCTGCGAGTAGGCATGTTCGAGCGAGCGAACACAGCCATTTTCGCGATCTAAATCGAGTGATGGCCAACGCGTATTTTGACTAAAAGCCGTCTGCGTCGGTATGCCAGCCGGGCCCGCGCTATACATTTTTAAAACAGCCTCGTCTTTAGTCACAGCAATATCGTATTTAGCCAAAGCATCGGAAACTGTCGGGCTATGCACCATCGGTAGCTGATTATGAATTAAACCAGCGCGGTCGAGCTCGCCAAGAATCGCCATAATGCCACCAGCGCGGTGAACGTCTTCCATATGGTATTTCGGTGTGTTCGGTGCGACCTTGCAAAACTGCCCGACTTTCCGCGACAGGCGATCGATATCCTGAAGGGTGAAATCAAGCTCGGCTTCCTGCGCGGCGGCGAGTAAATGCAAGATAGTATTAGTCGAGCCACCCATCGCGATATCCAGGCACATGGCATTTTCGAAGGCCTGGAAATTGGCAATATTGCGCGGTAATAACGAATAATCGTCCTCTTCATAATGACGACGAGTTATTTCGACGATCTTGCGACCTGCTTCCAGAAACAATTCTTCGCGATCGGCATGCGTTGCCAGTAATGAGCCATTGCCTGGCAAAGACAGCCCCAAAGCTTCGGTCAGGCAATTCATCGAATTCGCGGTAAACATACCCGAGCAGGAGCCACAGGTTGGACAGGCGCTGCGCTCGTATTCCATAACTTTTTCATCAGAGGCTTTATCGTCAACGGCGATAACCATCGCATCGACCAGATCGATAGCGTGTTCCGAGAGACGTGTTTTACCCGCTTCCATCGGCCCGCCAGAGACAAAGACAACCGGAATATTAAGACGCATCGCCGCGTTTAACATGCCCGGTGTGATCTTGTCGCAGTTTGAAATACACACCAGCGCGTCGGCGCAATGCGCGTTAACCATGTATTCGATGGAATCGGAAATAATGTCACGCGAAGGCAGGCTGTAAAGCATACCGTCGTGGCCCATAGCAATGCCGTCATCGACCGCAATGGTATTGAACTCTTTGGCAACACCACCGGCCTTTTCGATTTCGCGGGCAACCAGTTGGCCGACGTCTTTTAAATGCACATGACCCGGTACGAATTGTGTGAACGAGTTTGATATGGCGATAATCGGTTTTTGAAAGTCATCGTCCTTCATACCAGTGGCGCGCCAAAGTGCACGGGCACCCGCCATATTACGACCAGCGGTTGATGTTTTCGAACGATATTGCGGCATGCTTATAACCTCGGATTTGCACCATTAATTAAGGCCGCAAAGAATATCATAGTGTTAAGGAATTGCGACATTTTTGGCGCGACTGACCAGGCGACTTCGATAATGCCATTGCAACGCCGTGGTGAGAAATTCAATTTAAATCGCAGGCATAAAAAAAGACCTACATTGCTGTAAGTCTTTGATTAATAACGCCAAAAAAAGTGGCGTCCCCAAGGGGATTCGAACCCCTGTTACCGCCGTGAAAGGGCGGTGTCCTAGGCCGACTAGACGATGGGGACACTGTTTTCCAAACCGGAGTTTGTTTGGTGGAGCCAGGCGGGATCG
>Ga0316189_10003003_pt1 | contig 16425 bp, 15 predicted proteins | sample LowCovwburrow_MG_FD_204930 | JGI IMG/M metagenome (GOLD analysis project Ga0316189, IMG submission 204930) | Coastal sediment microbial communities from Maine, United States - Lowes Cove worm burrow | ecosystem: Environmental > Aquatic > Marine > Coastal > Sediment | place: USA: Maine... | reverse complement strand
ACACCGGCGCCACCTGGGAGGTAGCCCTGAGGGCTATCCGGCAGTTTGCAGAAAAGCAGAATATTTCCTCCTGGCACCTGCTTTTCCCGCAGGAAGACGTGTCGTCGCAGCTGCTGGCTGAGGGACTGCATCGGCGCACCGCCACCCAGTTCCACTGGTTCAACGACGGGTACAAAAGCTTCGACGACTTCCTGGCGGGGTTCACCAGCCGCAAGCGCAAAAGCCTGAGGCGCGAGCGCACCAGGGTCAGGGAACAGGGCCTGGTATTGACTACGCTTTGCGGCAGTGAGATCACCCGGCAACAATGGCAGCAGTTTCATTTCTTTTACCAGACCACCTATGCCAAGCGCAGTGGTCACGCCGGCTATCTTACCCGGGCTTTCTTCACTGAAACCGCACCTGCGCTGGGGGAACAGGCAGTTATGGTGCTGGCACACCTGGAGGGGAGGGCTGTGGCTGGCGCCTTGTATTTCCGCTCAAGTGACACGCTCTACGGGCGTTATTGGGGTTGTGAGCGGGAGTACGACTGCCTGCATTTCGAGGCCTGCTACTACCAGGGCATCGAGTACTGTATTGCCAATGGGATCAAGAGGTTCGATCCCGGTGCCCAGGGCGAACACAAGATCCAGCGCGGTTTTCGCCCCGTTCCCACCTGGTCGAACCACTGGATTGCCGACCCGCGGCTGTCGGATGCCGTGGGCGAATTCACCCGCAGCGAAGCATCCCACAGTGAGGCCTACCTTAAAGGTGCTTCAAGCCTGCTGCCGTTCAAGGAGACAGGCGTCTGAAGACTCTCAGCTCCACCTCAAGATTGTCTGGTGCCTAGACGCCAAAGCCAACCGCGCCAAAGTGACAACTGCCCCGATAAATCATTTACACCTTCCGCCACACCAGCAATCGATTGTTCGCGGGCATGTCATTATCTGCCTGCAGGGTAAAACCCGCACCCTCGGCCAGGCCATTCACCGCCTCAAAATCGCGGATAGCGCGCTCGGGATGCTGCTGCGCCAGCCACTGATCAAAGCGGGCATTGCTGTCACTGGTGTACTTGCCCCCGTAGTTGAATGGTCCGTAAATGGCGAGCTTCACATCATTTCCAGCTGAACTGCCCAATGCGGCGAACATCTTCTCCACTGCAGAAAACGCCATGATATGCAGGCTGTTTGCGCTGAACAGCGCATCGGGAATGGCCAGCGGCCAGGGGCGGGCACAGACATCCAGCACAGCCGGTGGCAATATATTGGCGCCCTTATAAGCTTCGCAACGGGGCTGCAAAATCGGCATATGGTCGGGTAGTTCGGTAGGCTGCCACTGTAACCAGGGCATATGCGCGGCGAAATAGCAGGCGTGTTGACCTGTCCCGCTGGCAATCTCCAGCACTGCACTGCGGTCGGCAAAAACCGCGCTCAGTGCCTCCAGGATAAAGTTCTTGTTGTTCTCACAAGACTGGGAAAAAGGCAGTGAGTCCACGTTCACCTCGATGCGGGTTTTATCAATCCGCAGCTGTGTCGCGGGTGAAGACCAGTTCTCTGGCTGTTGACTCGGCCTTGTTGTAGCGATAACCGCCGCTTTTGAATTTCTTCAGAGCCGCCGCATCATTCACTTCCCCGTCAATAATAAAGCGCGCCATCTGGCCCCGCGCTTTCTTGGCAAAAAAACTGATGACCTTGTACTTGCCTCCCTTGAGGTCTTTGAATACCGGGGTGATGATTTCGGCATCCAGAGCCTTGGGCAGGACAGCCCGAAAATATTCATTAGACGCGAGATTTACCAACACCCTGGAGCCAGACTTCTTCAAGTCCCGGTTAAGTTCCCGGGTAATCGAATCACCCCAGAACTCGTAAAGATTGCGGCCGCCCCGGTTGGCCAGCTTCAGGCCCATTTCCAGGCGATAGGGCTGCATCAGGTCCAGCGGCCGCAGCAAGCCATAAAGGCCGGAAAGAATTCGCAGGTGCTGCTGGGCGAAATTGCGACCGGCGGTATCCAGGCTGTCAGCGTCCAGGCCGGTGTAGACATCACCCCTGAAAGCCAGCACTGCCTGTTTGGCGTTGTCCAGGCTGAAGGGCAGGTGCCAATTCATAAAACGCCGGTGGTTGAGCTCAGCGATATTCTCGCTGACGCCCATCAGCGCGCGAATATCCTCGGGGCTGAGAGCACGGGCGTCTTCAACCAGCTCAGCGGAGCGCTGTGCAAAGCGGGGCTGCGTAGCCCTGCGGGTGGTGGGAGGGGTGTCAAAATCCAGCGTTTTAGCTGGGGATATTACGGTCAACATCTCAAGGGTTCCGTGTCAGCGAGCCAGTCTGAATTAGTTTTCACGTCGGGTAAGACGCTATGATACTCTGCGGCACAATAATCAAAAAGACATAAAAGACATGCCTGTGCTGCGCGCCTGTGTGCATTACATAGACATTTTTACCGATCGCAGCGGCCGCATGCTGGCATGGCTGGCTCTGGCCATGGCTCTGCTGACCACCGTGGTTGTCGTAATGCGCTACGGTTTCAGTACCGGCTCTATAAAGGCACAGGAAGCTGTCATCTACATGCACGGCTACCTCTTTATGCTGGGCGCGGCCTACGCCCTGAAAAGTGGGGCGCACGTGCGAGTGGATATTTTCTATCGCGACTTCAGCCCCCGGGCGCGGGCCTGGGTGAACTGCCTGGGCGGTATCGTCTTCCTGATGCCGCTATGCGCCTTCATAGGGTTTTCCAGCTGGAACTATGTGACTGAATCCTGGCTTATCCATGAGACCTCCCCCGAGCCCGGAGGCATTCCAGCAGTTTTCCTGCTCAAAAGCGTGATACCACTGATGGCATTTACCCTTTTCCTGCAGGGCCTGGCGGAAACACTGCGCAATGCCCTGGTGCTGGTGGAAGGGCCGCCCGGCTAATGGATTATATCTCACTGTACATGTTCCTGGCGGTTTGCCTGCTGCTCATGCTGGGCTACCCCGTGGCTTTCACCCTGGCTGGAACCGCTCTCGCTTTCGCCGCCGGCGGTATTCTCACTGGCCATTTCGACGCCGGCTTCCTCTCCGCCCTGCCAGGGCGTCTCTTCGGTACGATCAGCAACGATACCCTGATAGCAGTTCCACTCTTTATCCTCATGGGAATAATCCTGGAGAAATCGCGGGTGGCAGAGGAATTGCTGAGCAGCATGGCCAAGCTGTTCGGCACCATGCGCGGCGGCCTTGGCATTTCGGTTGTAGTCGTAGGCATGTTACTGGCCGCCAGCACGGGCATCGTCGGTGCTACTGTGGTGACCATGGGCCTGCTGTCCTTGCCCTCCATGCTGAAGGCTGGCTATCGCCCATCACTGGCGGCCGGCACCATCTGCGCTACTGGCACCCTGGGCCAGATCATTCCACCTTCCATCGCACTGGTTCTATTGGGCGACATAATCTCCAATGCCTATCAGCGCGCACAGCTGAATATGAACATCTTCAACCCCAAGACCGTGTCTGTGGGTGACCTCTTTATCGGGGCCCTCATTCCGGGGTTGATGCTGGTAGGCATGTACATTCTTTACCTGCTGGTTTACGCCCGCCTGAAACCGGACGCCGCACCCCCGGCGGATGTGGAACACACCACCGTTGGCGAAATTATGAGAGGCTTGCTGCCACCGCTGCTGCTGATTCTGGTGGTACTGGGTTCGATACTATCGGGCGCCGCGACTCCCACAGAGGCCGCGGGTATCGGCGCTACCGGTGCACTGATACTCGCCCTTGGCAAAGGCCAGATGAATATCGGGCGCATGAAAGAGGTGGTTATCAACACCATGGAAGTGACGGCCATGGTGTTTATGATCCTGATCGGTGCCGCCGTGTTTTCCCTGGTATTTCGCGGCTTCGGCGGCGAGGAGTTAATCCACAATTTTTTCCTGGGCCTGCCCGGCGGAGTCGTGGCCGCTACCCTGGTGGTTATGCTGGTGATCTTCCTGCTGGGGTTCATCCTGGACTTTATCGAGATCACTTTCGTGGTGGTACCCATTGTCGGCCCCATCCTGCTGACCATGGGGGTAGATCCTATCTGGCTGGGCATTATGATAGCGATGAACCTGCAGACCTCCTTTCTCACTCCGCCCTTCGGCTTCGCCCTGTTCTACCTGCGTGGGGTGGCTCCCGCCAGCCTCACAACCAGCGCTATCTACCGGGGGGTTGTTCCCTTTATACTAATCCAGTTACTGGCCATGGCGGCCCTGTGGTACTGGCCTGCCATGGCAACCTGGCTGCCGGCTCTGCTGAAAAACTGAGTAAAGCTGCCAGCGCAAACACTGCCCCGGGAAGCCTCCGACCACAATCCATCGGATAAAAACCATGAACGACATAGACAGCGCGCCAATTCCCCAGGGCGACCTGGCCCTGCAAACGGTGGCCATGCCGAAGGACACCAACGCCACGGGTGATATTTTCGGAGGCTGGCTGTTATCTCAAATGGATCTCGCCGGATTGATCACTGCCAGCGAAGTTGCCGGGGGAAGGGCGGCGACTGTGGCCATCGACGGTATGGCATTCCTGACACCGGTACAGGTCGGAGCCGTCGTCTCCTGCTACTGCGATGTGCTGGAAATCGGCCGCAGTTCGGTTCGTATCATGGTGGAGGTGTGGATCAACTCCCCCCACGACGGCGATCCGCTGAAGGTGACAGAGGGGGAGTTTGTATTTGTCGCGATCGACGAAAAGGGCCGTACGCGAGAGATCAAAAACTAGTGCGGCTCACTCTCCGGACCCATCGATCACCACATCCCGGGCGTTGATAAACGCCTGTTCAGAAATATGGTGGTACTCGCGAACACCATCATAAAACTGTTTGTAGGATTCGTAGACCTTTGCCGCCATCGGGTCTTCTGCTATCAGCCTTTGCATCACCTTTTCGCTACCCCGATACAAGGCCAGCAGGACATCGTCGGGCAGACGCCGTAATTGCACGCCGTGATTGTCTATCAGGTCCTGCAGGGCAGCATTGTTACGCGCAGTGAATTCATCGAGCATATCCTGGCTTGACGCCCTGGCTGCGTAGGTCACTATCGCCTGTAAATCGGGTGGCAAGGCATCGAATGAATCCTGATTGACTATTAACTCGAGCATCGCGCCCGGTTCATGCCAGCCCGGGTAGTAATAATATTCAGCCACCTCGAAAAGGCCCAGTGCGAGGTCGTTATAGGGGCCCACCCATTCGGTGGCATCGATTACTCCGGTCTGCAAAGAGGTATATAGCTCGCTACCGGATATACGTACCGCCGTGCCACCAGCCTCGGCAAACACCTCGCCGGCCAGTCCCGGTATTCGCATTTTCAAGCCTTTCAGATCATCGATGGAATTGATTTCACGGTTGAACCATCCCGCCATCTGCACACCGGTGCTGCCCCCCACGAAGGGGATAATGTTGAACGGAGCATAGGCCTCCCGCCAGATCTCCAGACCGCCGCCATAGTGAAACCAGCCATTCATTTCCTGGGCAGTCATGCCAAAGGGTATAGCGGTAAAAAATACCGCAGACGGAATCTTTCCCTTCCAGTAATAGCTCGCGCCGTGACCCGCATCGGCGACACCCTGGGATACCGCGTCGAACACCTCAAAAGCCGGGACGATTTCCCCGGCGCCGTAAACGTGTACCTTGAGTCGGCCGGCGCTCATTTCATCGACGTATCTGGAGAAATTTTCCGCAGCAGAACCCAGGCCAGGAAAGTTCTTCGGCCAGGTAGTAATCAGTTTCCATTGGTACTTTCCAACTTCGTGCGCCGGACCGGCGGTAACAGCATCACCCTCCTTCGCGCGACTGGTGGCCCAAAGGCCCAACACCAGTACCAGTGCCGCTACCAGCAGCAGAATAATAAGCGGGGTGTAACGCTGCTCAACCGAGCCTGCTGCCATGAGCTGTTCCGTCCTTTCTATTGTTATATCTTTGCGCTTACATCAGCTGCAGATTCGCGTACTGCAGGACCAGCCACTTGCTGCCATCTGTATCAAAATTCACCTGCACCCGGGCACTGGCGCCACGGCCTTCAAAGTTTAACACGACACCCTCGCCGAAGACCTGGTGGTATACCGGCTGGCCAAGGCTGAGCTCCGTATCGGGCACCCGGGCCTGCATCATGCTGCTGACCGGCCGTGCGACGCTGCTGTGAAGGCGTACTTCCTGCAGTAACTCGGCAGGGATTTCCCGAATAAACCGGGAGGGCGTGTTCAATGTCTCGCTGCCGTGCAGGCGCCGGCTCTCGGCATAGGTGATCATCAATTTTTCCATCGCCCGGGTTATCCCCACATAACAGAGTCGACGCTCCTCCTCGAGGCGGCCAGGCTCTTCGAGAGACATACGATGGGGAAACAGGTTCTCTTCCATACCGGCGAGGAAAACCAGGGGAAACTCCAGGCCCTTTGCCGAGTGCAGCGTCATCAGCTGGACGCTGTCCTCGTGCTCGTCCGCCTGGGCGTCACCCGCATCCAGCGCCGCGCTGTCCAGGAACTGCTGCAGGGGGGAAAGTTCTTCCTCATCGGCCACAAACTGCTTGGCGGCGCTGACCAGTTCCTCCAGGTTCTCCACACGGGCCTGGCCTTTTTCTCCTTTCTCCTTCTTGAAAAACTCTATAAGTCCGGAGCCCTGGATCACATGTTCTACCAACTCTTCCAGCAGCATTTCGTCGGTACAGGAATCCAGTTCATTGATAAGCGTGGTAAACCCGGCGAGGGCGCCCAACGCCCTGGCCGGCAGCAACTTTTCCTCGATGACCACAGCGATAGCCTGCCACAGGGGTATCTCACGACCACGCGCACATTCGCGCACCACGTCCAGGGTTTTGCCGCCAATACCTCGTGGTGGGGTATTTATCACCCGCTCCACCGCCGCGTCGTCACCGCGGCTGAGCAACAGGCGCAAATAGGCAAGCGCATTGCGTATCTCCATGCGCTCGTAAAAGCGCTGGCCTCCGTAGATGCGATAGGGCATCTGGGCGCGAATCAGGGCTTCTTCAAGTACCCGGGACTGGGCGTTGGAGCGGTAAAGTATGGCTGCGGAGGCGCGCACATTCCCGGCGCCGGTCCACTCCTCTATCTGTTCAACGATAAAACGCGCCTCATCCTGCTCATTAAAGCCGGCATAGAGGGTGATCGGTTCACCGGACTCCCCGGCCGTCCAGAGCTCTTTCCCAAGACGGCCCTGGTTAAAGGCAATAACGCCATTGGCTGCCCGCAGAATGGTCTGGCTGGACCGGTAGTTCTGTTCCAGGCGAACCGTTCGCGTATCGGCAAAATCTTCGGTAAAGCGCTGTATATTCTCGATTTTTGCACCGCGCCAACCGTAGATGGACTGGTCGTCATCGCCCACCGCCACCACCGGGATATGCTTGCCGGCGAGCACCCGCAGCCAGGCGTACTGAATAGTGTTGGTGTCCTGGAACTCGTCGACCAGAATCTGCCTGAAGCGGCCCTGATAGTGCTGCAGGACTTCGGGGCTTTTCAGCCAGAGTTCGTGGGCACGCAGCAGCAGCTCGGCAAAATCCACCATGCCACCACGTTCACAGGCCTGTTCATAGGCGCGATAAACCTGCAGCATGGTATGCACAAACAAGTCGCCAGCCGGGGGTTCAATATGGGCCGCTCGCAGGCCCTCATCTTTCTGACCATTGATGTACCACTGGGCCTGCCGTGGCGGCCAGCGTGACTCGTCCAACTCCAGTTCACGGCATACGCGCTTTACCAGGCGCAGTTGATCGTCGCTGTCCAGAATCTGAAAATTCTGTGGTAGCCCCGCCTCCCGCCAGTGGGCCTTGAGTAAGCGATGGGCAAGACCGTGAAAAGTCCCCACCCACATACCGTGAGAGGGGATTTGCAGCATCTCCTGTATACGTCCGCGCATTTCCCTGGCCGCCTTATTGGTAAAGGTCACGGCGAGGATCGACCAGGGCGAAAAACCCTCCGCCCGGATCAGCCAGGCGATGCGATGCACCAGCACCCGCGTCTTACCGCTGCCGGCACCTGCAAGCACCAGCATGTTCTGGCTTTCGGCTGCTACAGCTTCGCGCTGGGCATCATTGAGGGGAGAGAGAATATCGGATACATCCATCGCTGCATTCTAACCAAATTAGGTGCTGGCAACACGGCTCTGGCCGACTCAGGAGGAAATTTGTAGCCCAGAGGCAATTGCCAGTTGGGTCTGCTACTATCTGCGAGGTTTTTGCTATCAAACAGGTTGTGTCCCCCATGAATGACGACGATTCCCGACGCGACAGCGATGAGCCCAGGTCCGGCTTAAAACCCAAGGACTCTGATGATTCAGTGCCCGGGGGGAGACGAGAGCCCGTCTTCACCGATTTCGATGAGGATGAGGACTACGAGGAGGCCGATCGCGATACCGATTATGCCTCGGCCTACGAGGAGGAATCCGAAAACGACGAGTACCTGGAGCCGCTGGAAGACGAGGATCCAGATGATATCTCTACCGAGTGGCAGGTACTGGGAGCCACGGGCGCCGGCACCAGCAGAGCTGGCGGAAACCCCTGGGACGTCGCCGAAAAAACCGACGCTCCGGAAGATGAAATCGAAGCCGGTGTCGATGAGTACGACACCGAAGTGGATGACGATGACCTGGAAGATAGTCCCGGGGACTACGACCAGGAAAGGGAGCAGCCTGACGAAGAGTGGGATGATGATGAAGACTATCCCGATGAGGTGGAAGCGCTGGAGGAAGCACCAGAGCAGGAGGCAGCGCACAGCTGGCCTCTGGGCCTGGTTATTGTCGGCATAGTGGCACTGGTACTGCTCGCCGCAGGCGGCTACGGCGTGATTCAGCAGCGGTCGGCTACTCAGGAGGAGATTCGACAATTGCAGGCAACCCTGGCGACTGCGGCCAGCCCTGCGGAGGTTGCGGCCAGTCGCGAGGCGCTGCGGGAAGTGGAACAGCGCAATGAAAACCTGGTGGCAACAGTCGACCGGTTAAGCCTGGAAAACCGACGCCTTGCCGACACAGTGGCAGGGTTGGAAAAACAACTGGCGACACTGTCTCAGGCAGCGGCCCCCAAGGCACCCGCCCCCAAACCTGCGGCGACGGCCAAACCTGAGCCGGCAAGTGCAGCTGCTGGAGGCGACTGGTTTGTCAATTTCAGTTCTTACAGCCAGCGCAGTGTCGCCGAAAACTGGGCAAAGAAACTGAAGCCCACCGCTGGTAAAGCCATAGTTGCGACCAGCACACGGGATGGCAAAACATTCTACCGGGTACGCATCATAGGGCTCAATGATCGGGCTGCGGCCCGGAAGGTGGCGGGCGAGCTGGAGTCAGCTTACAAACTGCCACCGCTGTGGGTTGGCTCGGACTAGTTTAGGCCCGGGGGCTCTTGGCAGGCGCAGGCTGGCCTGTTAATGTTTTCCCGTAATTAAATGAAGGGTATTGTTATGAAAAAACTGCAGTTGATATTAATGGGCCTGGCACTCGCGCTGGGAAGTGTAATGAGCTCTGCCGAAGACTGTGTGGCACCCGATGCACCTCAGATTACCGAGGGTGAAGAATCCACTCTGGAGCAGATGCTGGCTACGCAAAAGTCCGTGAAGGCGTTCCAGGAAGCCAACCTTGCCTACATGGCCTGTCTGGAACCCATGCTCGCTGCCGCTGAGGCCGACGCCAAAGAGGGCAAGGAAGGCGCCGCCGAAACCTACATGCAAATCCAGGAAACGTATAACGCCGCTGTTTCCAGGGAAGAAGAAATTGCCGGTAAGTTCAATACCGAGATCCGCGACTATAAGGCCGCAAATCCTGGCTAGCCTTCTCCCTTTTCGCCTGCGCTATAACTGGCGGGGGCGAGGATGTTCTACCGGCAGGTTGCTAGACCTGCCCGGCGAAAGCCAGGGGCGATTTCGTATAGGCAACGGCTACAATATAGGCAGCTGTCAGTAGTGCCATGCCAAAGGCAACCAGCTGTATCTGCCGGGTTCTGCCAAAGCGAAATGCCACCATCCCCAGTCCGATATACAACAGCAGCGCAATAATCTTTGCACTCAGCCAATTGAGCGAAAACGGGTTCACATTCCATATCACCAGCATGCCAATGGCGGAGCCCAACAATAAGGTGTCCAGCAGGTGCGGTAATACCCGCGTAGCACGCGCTCGCAAGCGCGAATCATCAGTAACCATCCAATAGCCGCGCAGTGTAAATCCACCTATCGAGAGAAAGGCACAGCTCACGTGCAGCAGTTTCAGCAGCTCAAAGTTTGACATATTGTCACTAACCGCTTGCAACAGCTCTACTCGTTTTCATGTGACACGGCAACATAGGCTGTTCCGTCCTGATCGACAGTCACGCAAAAATCGATGGGGCAACAACAAACCTGGCAATCTTCAATATAGTCCTGTTGCGGCTCAGAGCAATCGATAAGAACTTCAATGGACTCTCCGCAATAGGGGCACTGTACTTTTCGAGTGCTAAGTTCCTGCATCTTGTTTTATTGCCCTTCCTCAATATCCTCATAAACATCCTGTGAGAAAGGTGGCGTGCAAATTGCCAGAAAAATCAGGTCTTCTGCACCAATGTTGGCGATTCGCTGGCGATACATGGGGGGTATAAGAACGACATCGCCAGCACAGACCTCCCGCGGATCCAGTTCGCCTATTTCCACACGACCTTTTCCACTAACAATATAGTAACGCTCAGCGGTGCCCGACAACCGATGCCATCGAGTCGTAACGCCAGTTTCAAGTCTTGCTCGTGCTATCGATACATCAGGGTCGTCAGCGGAATTGGACAATTCCGTTATGTGGCACTGTTCGGGAGTATGGAACTCGTCATTGAGATTCTGGTGTTTGATCGATGGCTTCATTCAGAGTCACCTTTGTTTTAACGCAACGACGTTTGCTCGAACTCTACCACGAGGGCCTTTTTCGGCGCCTTGCCAGTTTTCAATCTTTGGTAATAATATATTGTAGTAATTCTACAACTTGCTCCGGTGTCTTGGCCCAAGCCATTGCCGAGGCATCCACCTCCTTGAGCGGATGTATTATGTCCTCGTCATGAAGGGTAATGTAGGGCGTGCCCAAAGCAGCACAACAACCTGCATCAAACGCGGCATTCCACTGTTTGTACTTGTCTCCGAAACGAACAACCGCCAGGTCACAGTTCTCGATAAGTGTTTTAGTTCTTATGGCATTTACTTTCGCGGATTTGTGATCACGCCAGAAGTTATTATCTTCTTCACCAAGTAAGTCACCTGCAGCGTCACTGGCTTGATGATCCGTGACGGCAGAAGTGAATACGATAGACAAATTGTGCGCCTCACAGCCCTCCTTTATCCGTTGTCTCCAGTCAGTATGTATTTCACCAGAGAGATATATATTCCAGTCCATGTCTTTTCCTGAGTTGAGTGCAGAACAACCTACTCCACCGTCACTGACTTGGCCAGGTTGCGGGGCTTGTCCACGTCGGTGCCTTTTTGCAAAGCCACATGGTAGGAAAGAAGCTGCAAAGCTACAGTGTAGACGATCGGTTTGATCACCTCGGGGCAGTGGGGCATCGGCATCACCTTTACCCTGGGCTCACTTTTGAACCCGGCCTGCTTGTCCGCAAATACAAACAGTTCACCGCCGCGAGAGCGCACTTCTTCCAGATTGGATTTGAGTTTTTCCAACAGGTCGTCGCTGGGCGCCACTGCCACCACGGGCATGTCGTCATCCACCAGTGCCAGGGGGCCGTGCTTCAGCTCGCCAGCGGGATAAGCTTCAGCGTGGATATAAGATATTTCCTTGAGCTTGAGAGCCCCCTCCATGGCAATCGGATACTGGATGCCGCGCCCAAGGAACAGTGCGTGATGCTTGGGGATAAATTCTTCGGAGAGCTTCTCGATGTCCGCGTCCATCTCCAGGGTTTGCTGCACGTAATCCGGCAGAGCCTGCAGCGCCGCAATCACTTCCTGCTGTTTCTGCTCCGACATGGCGTTGCGCCGGCCGAGAGCAAGCGTCAGCATCAGCAGCCCCACCAGTTGCGTGGTAAATGCTTTGGTCGAGGCTACACCGATCTCCATACCCGCTTTGGTAAGGAACACCAGGTCACTTTCTCGCACCAGCGAGCTGTTAGCTACATTTGATATCACCAGGCTGGCGACGAACTCGCCGCTGGCGGCGTTGCGCAATGCTGCCAGGCTGTCCGCAGTTTCGCCGGACTGGGAAATGGTGAGTAACAAGGTGTCGGCATGGGATACACGTTTGCGATAGCGAAACTCCGAGGCTACTTCTACCTCGCAGGGTATGCCCGCCAATTCCTCCAGCCAGTACCGCGCCACCATCCCGGCGTGAAAACTGGTACCGCAGGCGACGATTTGAACGCCCTTGACCTTGTCGAAAATGGCGGCTGCGCCGGCGCCAAAACACTCATCCATATTTGCATGCGAAGCTGCCTGGGCAAAAGTAGCCGCCAGTGCTCTTGGCTGCTCGTGAATCTCTTTCAGCATGTAGTGGTCATAGCCACCCATATCTGTCACTTCCACCGCCTCGGAAATGAGGGTGCGCTTGCGGTCTACCGGCACTCCTGCTTCGTTATATATTTGCAGGGAGGACGGCGAAATCTCGACAACGTCGCCCTCTTCCAGAAATACGAACCGGTCTGTGACCTGACGCAGGGCCATCTGGTCTGATGCGAGAAAGTTTTCACCGATGCCAATACCCAGTACCAGCGGACTACCTTTACGCGCGGCAACAACAGTGTGCGGATGCTCCGCATCAACGACAGCGATGGCATAGGCCCCTTCCAGCCTTGCTACAACCTCCTGCACCGCCACCAGCAGTGACTTGCCGGACTCCAGCGCCTGGTGCAGGAGATGCACCACAACCTCGGTATCCGTGGCAGAGGCAAACTCGTAGCCTTCTTTTACCAGCTCCTCGCGCAACGCAGCATGGTTTTCAATAATGCCGTTGTGCACCAGCGCGACGCGCTCGCCAGAGATATGCGGGTGGGCGTTTACGCCGGAGGGTTCTCCGTGGGTTGCCCAGCGAGTGTGAGCGATACCTGTACACCCAAAGTACGGCCGCAGTTTCTGTGCCTTCTCCAGCTCGCAAACCTTTCCCAGCTGCTTATGCAATTGCAGGTTTTGCTCATTATCGACCAGGGCCATGCCGGCGGAGTCGTAGCCCCGGTATTCCAGACGTCGCAGCCCCTCCAGCAATATCTCGGAAACTTCACGCCGCGCGGCGGCGGCCACTATGCCACACATACCTAATCCTCAGTCCGCTGCTTGCCGGGTCGTTGCCAACCCTCGATGTTGCGCTGGCGGGCGCGACTCACTGCCAGCTCCTTTTTGCCCACCGTTTTGGTAACCGTGGAACCTGCGGCGACAAAGCCCTGTTCACCGATCTGCAGTGGTGCCACCAGTGTGCTGTTGGAGCCAACAAATACCCCGGAACCAATCTCCGTTTTGTGTTTGTTGACGCCGTCGTAATTGCAGGTGATTGTCCCTGCGCCAATATTCACACCCTCTCCCATATCACAGTCACCCACATAGCTGAGATGGCTGACCTTGCTACCCCTACCTATGTTGGCATTCTTGGTTTCTACAAAGTTTCCCACCCTGGCGCCCTCGGCAAGCCTTGTGCCCGGGCGCAAACGTGCGAAGGGGCCAACGTTACATCCCGGGCCAACATATGCGTCCTGCAAATGGCTCATGGCATGAATAGTCGCGCCGGCCTCCACGGTGACATCGCGCAGTGTGCAGTTGGGGCCTATTGTCACGCCTTCCGCAAGATTTACCTGACCTTCAAACACCACGTTCACGTCTATGCTGACATCCTGGCCGCAGCTGAGTGTGCCGCGAACATCCAGGCGGTTGCTATCTGCCAGGGTAACGCCGGCGCGCATCAGTTGCTCCGCCTGACGCCGCTGGTACTCGCGCTCCAATTGATTGAGCTGGACCCGGTCGTTTACCCCAAGCACCTCCAGCTCCGAATCGGCCAGGCAAGAGGCCACCGTTCTGCCCTCGGCTACTGCCATGCTGAGAATATCCGGCAGGTAGTATTCCCCCTGCTTGTTGTTGTTACCGACACGGGGCAGGTATTCCAGAAAGTCGCTGGCCGGAGCCGCCAGTAACCCGGTATTGATTTCCTTAATCGCTCGCTGCTCTTCGGTGGCGTCCTTGTGCTCCACCACGCCCACCAGCGCACCCGCTGCATCGCGAAGAATTCGGCCATAGCCTGTGGAATCAGCAACTTGCGCGGTTAAAAGTGCCGGCCCGGCCTGGGCCATCGCCACCAGAGCCGCAAGCGTATCGCTGCCAATCAGAGGGACATCGCCATACAGCACCAGTACCACACTGTCAGGGGATACGAAGGGCAATGCCTGCAGTACACCGTGGCCCGTGCCCAGTTGTTCATGCTGCACCACCCAATTCACGTCAAATTCTGCGAGCTGCTGCTGAACCAGCTCCGCCCCGTGACCTATAACGGCGTGCACCGCTACCGGCTCCATGGAAAGCGCCGTCACTATTACGTGCTCCACTAGCGGTCTCCCCGCCAATGGGTGCAGTACCTTGGGCAGGCTGGACTTCATCCTGGTGCCCTGCCCGGCGGCAAGGATAATGACTTCTAGCTGCATATGTTGGTAACCGGGTGATTGTGCGGTAAGGGGTCCACTGCCGTAACCTGATGGTTTTCCTTCAGCTTGAACTGGACATGATAGACAGCAACGCGAGAAATAGTACGCTATTTGTGACTATTTTTGTCGAAACTGTGAACCTTGCAGCAGTGGAATGCCCACAAAAAACCCCGGCGGGGCCGGGGTTTAGCGATATCCACAATTTGCGGAGTAAAAAAGACTAGCCGCGGCCCGCCCGGTTGCGCATTTTGCGCAAGGTGGCCAGCTGTGCCGCCGCTTCCGCCAGTTGCGACGAGGCTCGACCGTAGTCGAAATCCCCGGTCTGGTTGGCCAGGGCATGCTCCGCTTCCTTGCGCGCTTCTTCCATAGCGGCTTCGTCGACATCGTGAGCCCGCAGGGCCGTATCAGCGAGAATGGAAACCACACCAGGCTGTACTTCCAGGAAGCCGCCGGACACATAGTAAACATGCTCCTCACCGTCCTGGGTTACGATGCGTACAGGGCCCGGCTTCAGTGAGGTCAGCAGTGGCGCGTGGCCATAGGTCACACCCAGTTCACCCAGGTCACCGGTGGCCACCAGCATTTCGATCAGCCCGGAGAAGATTTCCTCCTCGGCACTCACGATATCGCAATGTATTGTCATTGACATTATTCGGCCCCTCTAAAACCCGTTACTTCAGGTTTTTGGCTTTCTCGACAGCTTCTTCAATGCCGCCAACCATGTAGAACGCCTGCTCCGGCAAGTGATCATACTCGCCCGCCAGAATACCGTTAAAGCCGGCAATAGTGTCCTTCAGGGACACATACTTGCCCGGGGAACCGGTAAAAATCTCGGCCACGTGGAAGGGTTGAGACAGGAACCGCTCGATCTTACGAGCGCGGTTAACCGTCTGCTTGTCTTCCTCAGACAGCTCGTCCATGCCCAGGATCGCAATGATGTCCTTGAGCTCCTTGTAGCGCTGCAGCACATTCTGCACGCCGCGAGCGGTATCGTAATGCTCGGTGCCAATAATCAGCGGATCCAGCTGGCGCGAAGTGGAGTCAAGCGGATCTACCGCGGGGTAAATACCCTTGGCGGCGATATCCCGGCTCAGTACCACGGTAGAGTCCAGGTGGGCAAAGGTGGTTGCAGGCGAGGGGTCAGTCAAATCGTCCGCCGGTACGTATACCGCCTGGATCGAGGTAATCGAGCCGACCTTGGTAGAAGTAATCCGCTCCTGCAGCACACCCATTTCTTCCGCCAGGGTCGGCTGGTAGCCCACCGCGGAAGGCATACGGCCCAGTAGTGCCGAAACCTCGGTTCCCGCCAGTGTGTAACGATAAATATTGTCGATGAACAACAGAACGTCACGACCTTCGTCACGAAATTTCTCCGCCATGGTCAAACCGGTCAGGGCCACACGCAGGCGGTTGCCCGGGGGCTCGTTCATCTGGCCGTAAACCATCGCAACCTTGGAGTTGCTGAAGGTTTCAACGTCGACAACCTTGGACTCCTGCATTTCGAAGTAGAAGTCATTACCCTCACGAGTACGCTCACCCACACCGGCAAATACGGACAGGCCGGAGTGCTCGGTAGCGATGTTGTTGATCAACTCCATCATGTTGACGGTCTTGCCCACACCGGCACCACCGAACAGGCCTACCTTACCGCCTTTGGCGAAGGGGCAGACCAGGTCGATTACCTTGATACCTGTTTCAAGCAGTTCTTCAGACGCCGCCAGCTCTTCATAGGTGGGGGCCTTGCGGTGAATAGAGGCGCGCTCTTTTTCTCCGATGGGGCCACACTCGTCAATCGGGTTGCCGAGCACATCCATGATGCGGCCCAGAGTCTCTATACCCACGGGAACAGAGATAGGCTCACCAGTATT
>Ga0316189_10003002_pt1 | contig 16430 bp, 17 predicted proteins | sample LowCovwburrow_MG_FD_204930 | JGI IMG/M metagenome (GOLD analysis project Ga0316189, IMG submission 204930) | Coastal sediment microbial communities from Maine, United States - Lowes Cove worm burrow | ecosystem: Environmental > Aquatic > Marine > Coastal > Sediment | place: USA: Maine... | reverse complement strand
GTGCTGAAAATGCTACCATTTGATAATAAATCGGAATTTCAGGTGGTGGTTGATATGCCTGAAGGAACCAGTGTTGAGCATACAGCGCGGGTGTTGTCAGACATCGGCAAGGTGCTTGATGGTGTGGCAGAGATTTCTGATTATCAGATATATGCCGGCACGGCCTCTCCGGTTGGTTTTAATGGTCTGGTGCGCCAGTATTATCTGCGACAAGCGCCGCATTATGGCGACATTCAGGTTAATTTGATTGATCACCATGATCGCGATCGCAAGAGCCATGAAATCGCCCTGGCAGTTCGTGAAGCCATCAAGGAAAAAGTCAACGACCCTGAGGCCAATATCAAGGTGGTGGAAGTGCCCCCGGGGCCTCCGGTGTTTTCACCTTTGGTGGCTGAAGTTTACGGGCTTGATTATAAAGGCCAGATCGCCAATGCCAAAATTATCCGTAAAGTGTTTGAAGGCACCAAAGACATAATCGACGTTGATGATACGGTAGATGCGCAAACACCGCGACTGGTTGTGTCTGTTGACCGCCAACGGGCCTCCTCGCTTGGCATTGCCCAAAGTGCTGTCGCGCAAGCTATTGCAACCGGGCTTGGCGGTGAAGATGTCAATTATCTGCATCAGGCCGGGGCTAAATATGCGATACCGATCCGCCTGCAATTGCCAATTGCTGAAAAGGCTGACATTGACCGGGTTCTGGCCCTTAAACTGCGCGCTGCCAATGGTACGCTGGTTGCCCTGTCGCAATTGGTCAAGGTCACCCGTGATACCCGTGATACCTCAATTTATCACAAAGATATGCTGCCGGTGGTTTATGTCATTGGCGACATGGCGGGCAAGCTCGACAGTCCGCTCTATGGCATGGCTGATATTTATGCCAAACTGGCGCAAACCAAAGATACAACCGGTAATTTGTTTACCCAGTATTTTATCTCGCAACCGGAAAACCCGATTGGTTTTTCCGTTAAATGGGACGGTGAATGGACAATTACCTATGAGACCTTCCGCGATATGGGCATTGCCTATGCGGTTGGCATTATCATGATCTATTTTTTGGTGGTGGCACAATTTCGATCCTATCTGGTGCCGCTGATCATTATGGCACCGATCCCGCTGACGGTCATCGGGGTGATGCCCGGCCATGCTTTGCTTGGAGCCAAGTTCACCGCCACTTCAATGATCGGCATGATTGCCCTTGCCGGGATTATTGTGCGAAATTCGATCCTGCTGGTCGATTTCATCAATCAGCAAATCAGTGAAGGTCGACCCCTGCATGAAGCTGTGGTTAATTCCTCGGCGGTGCGGGCCAAACCGATTATTCTGACCGCACTGGCTGCGATGATGGGAGCGTTCTTTATTATTGATGACCCGATCTTTAACGGTCTTGCGGTTTCCCTGATCTTTGGTATTCTGGTCTCAACGGTGCTGACGCTCGTGGTCATTCCGGTGCTGTATTATGCTTATCTCAAGCGGCAGGCCGCTTGAGATAAGTGGTTTTATATCGCTCGCACTGGTATCGCTCACGGCTAATCCTCGCTGTGCTCGGGCCTGCGCGGGCGCGGCGCATTAGCGCCGAAGCGCGGTCGCGCTTAGTCCTCGCTAGTGCTCGTCCGCTGCGGATTCTCAAGTCCCTCCTCCTCGTCATTATCGGGGTTGCAGAGAGGTGCCTATAGCGTTTCATGTTTATATGAAACCGCTCAAGGCCGTGACTACGGCCCGGCGCTCCTGCGCCGCGCTAGTGCAGGCCCGAACGTAGTGAGGATACGCCGTGAACGGAATAAAACTAGACTGATTCAATCAAAGAATGAAACAGTCTAAAATCCGAAGTCGCTGTAGACCCGGCTTATGTCGCCTTGCCAGGAGTTGTGGTAGAGTTCGAGCAACTGGTCGGCTTGGGTTTGGCGTTTTTCCACCATTTCATCAAGGACATTGAGGAACTGGGTTTCCAGAAAACCTTTACAGCCGGTGCTGTTGCGGCGCTCTAATCCTTTGCGTGATAACTTAAGGGTATCCTGAGCAATCGCACAAAGAGAGTTGCCATTGATTTGAGCATCAAAGCCTTTGACCGGTACGTCATTGCGCAATTTGATGATATCTTCAATCGCCCAGTTCTTGACCAATTGAGACGCGCTTTCCAGCACGCCTTCATCATAGAGCAAGCCAACCCAATAGGCTGGCAGAGCGCACAAGGTCCGCCACGGTCCGGCATCGGCGCCGCGCATCTCCATATATTGCTTGATGCGCACTTCGGGGAAGATTGTTGTCAGATGGTTTTCCCAATCAACAATTGTTGGTTTTTCACCGGGGAATTGCGGCAATTTTCCTTCCAGATAATCTCTGAAACTTTCGCCCGATACGTCATGATATATGCCATCACGATAGACAAAATACATCGGCACATCGAGCGCATAGTCTACCCAGCGCTCAAACCCGAAACCTTCCTCAAATACAAATGGCAAGATGCCGGAACGGTCCGGGTCAGTATCGGTCCATATCTGTGAGCGGAACGTCTGATAACCATTTGGCTTGCCCTCGGTAAAGGGTGAGTTGGCAAACAATGCGGTGGCAACAGGCTGTAAAGCCATTGAAGTGCGCAGTTTTTTGACCATATCTGCTTCGGAACTGAAATCCAGATTGACCTGAACCGTGCACGAGCGGAACATCATATCACGACCCAGATTGCCCTTTTTGGCCATATAATCACGCATGATTTTATAACGGCCCTTGGGCATCATATGCACATCATCAAGTTTGTGTAGCGGATCGAACCCCAGCCCTAAAAATCCGATACCGAGCGGGTCGGCAATCTCGCGCACCTGGATCAAATGATCGTGAACTTCTTCACACGTCTCATGAATATTGGCCAGAGGGGCACCTGATAATTCAAACTGACCACCCGGCTCCAGTGAAATTGAACCCAGGCCGTCTGGTGCCAAAAGGCCGATGATATTGCCGTTCTCCATGATCGGGGTCCAATGGAACCGATCGCGAAAACCTTCCAGCAAAGCTCTGATTGAGCGTTCGCCTTCATAGGGAACCCGCTCTAAAGTGTCGGTCAGAAACGGGAACTTCTCGTGTTCGGTGCCGATGCGCCACTCAGATTTAGGTTTGCAGCCACGCTCAAGTGCATAAACAAGGTCGTTGCGGGATTCGATATATTGCAGGTTTTTATCGGCCACGGTTTTATCTTTCAAAAATTGATAATTTAATTCCATGTAATCATGGCCGTCAAAAACCGCAAGGTATGAATCAGGCCCAATCGCCTATGCTGGCCTGTATAACAGCTAATGCAGCCACCGCCGCCGTATCAGCACGCATGATGCGCGGCCCCAAAGAAATCGGTGTGACATAATCTTGAGACAGCAATCTGGTTCGCTCTCTGTCGCTAAAACCACCTTCTGGCCCGACAAGCAGGGCGACGGGTTTTCCGGCAAATTGGCCCAAAATATCTAATGGCGATGAACTTGCGGCGGATTCATCACAGAAAATCAACTGACGAATTGGTGTTTCACCATCACACCAGCCATCAAGCGCACGGTCAAGCTTTTGCGGTTCGCTGACTTTGGGCACCGCAACCAGATTGCATTGTTCGGCCGCTTCTATGGTGTTGGCAATCAAACGCTCCTGCTTCAAACGCCTGATTTGTGTGTATTCGGTCAATACCGGGCGCAAATGAGCCGCGCCCATCTCGGTTGCCTTTTGGGCCAGATAGTCAAGACGGGCGGTTTTGAGCGGGGCAAACAGATAATCAATATCGGGCAGCGTTTGCGGTTCACGCAGTTTTTCCGCAGGCCTTATGATGCAGCCACGTTTTGATACCTGTTCAATCGCGCATAGCCATTCGCCATCATTGGCGTTAAAAGCCCTGATATAATCGCCAATTGCAAGACGCATGACACGGCTTAAATAATGGGCCTGATCTGGCGACAATGCCGTTGGCTGGTCCTGACTGAGCGGTGCAGGTGTGTACACTCTGGGGGTGCGCGATATATTTTTTATCATGGATAACCGATACTTCAGAATAACTTGATCATCAAGCGATTGCAGAACAAAGGTATTCAGGCTAAACCGTGGCGATGAGCAGCAATGAAGATATTCGCACAGAAACTGCAACCAGTGACGTTACTGGCAAAGTAGCTGATGCTGAAGACCGGCACTGGGTTGACCATGTGCTGTTTGCAACCTTGCGGCCCTATGCACGATTGGCGCGGTTTGAGCGCCCGATCGGCTGGTGGTTGTTGTTGTTGCCAGGCTGGTGGGCGATTGCTCTGGCCCAAATCTCTTTAGATCAGGGCTATGTAAATGTAAAACTTTTGACATTATTTCTTATCGGGGCCATCGCCATGCGCGGTGCCGGGTGTACCTTTAATGATATCGTCGACCGTAATTTTGATGACAAGGTAGAGCGAACCCGATCGCGGCCAATCCCGTCAGGTCAGGTCAGCGTTACACAAGCGGTTTTGTTCCTGATTGCCCTGTCGCTGGTTGGTCTGGCTGTTCTGTTGCAATTAAGCGATATGGCTATCGTGTTTGGTATTGCATCGCTGGGACTGGTGGCGATTTACCCGTTCATGAAACGCTTTACCTATTGGCCACAGATTTTTCTCGGCTTTGCCTTTAATTGGAGTGCGCTGGTTGGTTGGGCTGCTGTTACCGGCACGGTCCCTGCCAGTGCCTGGCTGATATGGGTCGGGGGTATTTTGTGGACGCTTGGCTATGACACTATTTATGCCCATCAGGACAAAGAAGATGATATTCGTATCGGGGTTAAATCCACGGCTCTTAAACTGGGTGATGCAACGGGCAAATGGCTGACCGGTTTCTTTGGCGGGGCGATAATCCTGATTGATCTGGCTGGCTGGCTGGCAGGTGCCGGGGTGCTGTTTCATATTGGTGTTGCGGGGGCCTGCCTTCATGCGGCTTGGCAATTAACAAAACTGGATATCAACAACCCAGACAATTGTCTGATGCTGTTCCGGGCCAACCGGAATTTTGGTTTAATAATTTTCGCCGGTGCGGTGCTCGATAACCTCATTCGCACGGCTCTCTGATTGATCGGGACTTTATGGATAATACTTTAAGCGACATTGCAGACAGTCTTGTTTCAGGCGCCACCAGCAACGGGGCAAGTGCTTGCGATGTGGTTGCCGTAAATGGTCTGAGTACTTCGGTTGAGACGCTCAATGGCAAGCTGGAAAATACCGAGCATTCAGAAGGCATCAGTGTCGGTTTGCGGGTTTTTGTCGGCCAGTCACAGGCCATCGTTACCGCCAGCCGCTTTACCGATCAGGACCGGGCTGATCTTGTCGAGCGGGCTATCGCCATGGCAAAAGTGGCCCCGCAAGACCCTTACGCCGGTCTGGCCGATGACAGCCAGCTGACATCTGATTGGCCTGACCTTGACCTTTGTGACAGTGCGGCACCCTCAACCGGACAATTGCTTGAAAGTGCTCTTGCGGCTGAAACAGCAGGCCTTGCCATTGACGGGGTTGCTCAATCAGGTGGGGGCTCGGCATCGGCGCAGCGCAACCAGATTTTTCTGGCAACCAGCAGTGGCTTCAGGGGCGGTTATGCCAGAACGAGCTATGGTGTTTCAGCTTCAATGGTTGCTGGCACCGGCACCGCTATGGCGCGCGATTATGACTATTCAGCCGCGGTTTATTTATCTGACCTTGAGGGGGCTGAAAAAATTGGCCGCACCGCCGGTGAGCGGGCTGTAAAACGTCTTAACCCGCGCAAAGTTGCTTCACAAAAATGTCCGGTGGTTTTTGATCAGCGTGTGGCCAGTTCTCTGGTCGGGCATTTTTCCGGTGCGGTAAACGGATCATCAATTGCCCGTGGTACGAGCTTTTTGAAAGATGATATGGGCGGGCAGTTGTTTAATGACAAAATCAACATTATCGATGATGGCCGTATGATCCGCGGGCTTGCCTCAAAACCCTTTGATGGTGAAGGTGTGGCAACAGGCAAACGACATATTATCAGCAATGGCAAATTGCAAAGCTGGTTTCTTGACTGCCGCTCGGCCCGTCAGCTTAATCTGGCCTCAACCGGCAATGCCGGACGCGGCACGGCAGGTGGTCCGTCACCGTCTTCAACCAACCTTTATCTTGAGGCGGGTCAGCAATCACCGCAAGAGTTAATCGCTGATATCAAAAACGGCTTTTATGTTACCGAGCTGATTGGTATGGGGGTTAATGGGGTTACTGGTGATTACAGTCGTGGGGCTGCCGGGTTCTGGATCGAGAACGGCGAAATTTCTTATGCAGTCAGCGAAGTTACCATTGCCGGCAATTTGCGTGACATGTTTTCCGTGCTGCTGCCGGCAAATGATCTTGAGTTCCACGGCTCAACCAATGCCCCAACCTGTCTGATTGCGGAGATGACCCTTGCCGGACAGTAATGTCATATCAGATGATCAGCAATTGCTTGAGCAGACGATCCGCGAAGCGGGTGAACTGGCGCTTAAATATTATAATTCTTCAGCGCGCTCATGGAACAAGGGTGATGGAACACCGGTGACCGAGGCTGATCTGGCGGTTGATGAGTTTTTAAAAAATGCCCTGATGCAAGACCGACCTGATTATGGCTGGCTATCTGAGGAAACCACGGACAATTCTGAACGTCTGGGGCGCGATCGAGTGTGGATTGTTGACCCTATCGATGGCACACGTTCATTTGTCGAACGCACCGGAGAATGGTGCATCTCAATTGCCCTTATCGAACAAGGAAGACCGGTTCTGGCCCGGGTTTTTCGGCCCCTGACGCAAGATATGTATGGTGCGGTGCCCGGTGGCGGGGCCAAGCTTAACGGCAACAAAATCACCACAACACAGCGCTCTGAGCTTACTAATTGCCGGATGATGACAAGACGCCGGGCGCTTCAATCTTCGAGCTGGAAGAAGCCCTGGCCCCATATGGAAACCGGTATTGCAACATCACTGGCGCTGCGGCTGTGTCTGGTTGCTGATGGCAGCTTTGATGGTACAATAGCCCTTGGAAACAAATGTGACTGGGACCTTGCAGCTGGTGATCTGATCGTGCAAGAGGCTGGTGGCTATGTGACAAATATTGACGGTAATCTGCTTGACTATAACAGGCAGGAAACCCGACAACCTGGCGGTGTTATCGCGGCAGGGCGTCCACTACATGAAAAAATCCTGCATCAATTGCTGGATGATAATAACTAAAACACAGATCTTAAGAGGTAGACATGACAGACTATAAACCAAAACAACTTTTACACATGGTTTTCGGCGGCGCGCTGGAAGACCTTGAAGGGGTAACATTTCAGGATCTCGACAAGCTTGATATCGTTGGGATTTTTCCTGATTATGCCACGGCTCATGAAGCATGGGAACGCAAAGCCCGCGAGACCATGGACATAGCTGAAATGCGCTATTTTATCGTTCACATGCATAAATTGCTTGATCCAGAAGACGCTTAAAGCATTTATTTCTAAGTGTGTCTTTATCCCAAAACCGGTACCCACTTTTGGGAGGTATGTTTTAGAAACAGGCAAATATCTGGACCTAACAAACCCTCTTGCCTTGTGGACCATGCGGTCCTATATATGAAAAATGATCATTGGCAGACCAGTAGAATTTGACCGCGCCGTAGCGCTTGGACAGGCTAAACGCCTGTTTTGGCGCAAAGGTTATGCCAATACTTCGCTGACAGATCTACTGGCAGCCATGAAACTTTCAAAAAGCAGCTTTTATCAGGCTTTTCAAAGCAAGCATGATATTTTTGAGAAAAGTATCGAGCTTTATTTGAAAGAACGTACCAAAATGATGCGGGCTGAGCTCAAATCCAGTCCATCAGGATACGCCTTTATTGCTAAAATGCTTTACAGTGTTGCTGAACATTCGAATGTCGAAAATTCAACTATAAAAGAATACCGAATTGGCTGTCTGGTTATGAACACAGCATGTGAGTTTGGCCAGAGCGATTATGCTGTTGCCCAAGCGGTTCGCATCAGTATGGAAGCCTTTAAACAAGTGTTTAAAGACGCTGTTATTTTGAGCCAACTACAGGGCGATATCCCATCAGACAAAGACCCTGACAGCTTGGCCGGGTTTTTGGTTAGCAGCATGAGTGGTTTGACCACAGCCAGTAAAGCCGGCGCTGATGATGTTTCTCTTAAATCGATTGCAGATGTTACTCTTTCTGCTTTGAAGTAAAATTTTTTGCCTATTTATGGACCAGTTGGTCCTTATTTATTACCACCTGAACTATCAACATATAGGAACCTGCAATGAAAATAGAATTTTTTACCATTGATGACGCGCCACAAGCTGCCAAAGAAGATTTGCAAATGGTGGAAAAGGTCTATGGTGTCGTGCCAAACCTGATGAAAGGACTTGCAGCCTCACCTGCAGCATTAAAGGCTTATATGGCCTTGGCTGGCAATTTGAAAGCACATGGCGTCCTTAACCCTGTCGAGCAGCAGGTTGTTTATCTTACTGTTAGCGCCAAAAACGGTTGCGATTATTGTGTAGCGGCTCATTCAGCCGGTGCCAATATGGCAAAAATGCCAGCCGAGGTGTTAAGTGCCCTGCGTGAACAACGCGACCTGCCCGATGCCAAGCTTGATGCTCTGGCAAAATTTACTCTGGCAATGCTAGATCAGCGCGGTTACATGAGCGAAGCCGACCTTGCTGCCTTTACAGATGCCGGATTTGGTCAGGCGCACATGCTTGATCTCATTACGATTATGGCCCAAAAAACCATGAGTAATTATTTCAACCACGTGGCCCAAACCCCGCTTGATGACATGTTCAAACCAATGGCCTGGCAAGCAGCGGCTGAATAACCAGCTTAATATATTTACTGGTGCTTCACTTTGAACCGGTAATGATCGAGACAATCACTGTATTCGGCTATGGCAATTTTTTGAATGGCGTTATATAAATTTACACGTTTATTCTTTCATTTGAAAAGTGCCAATGCCGGATACAGACCAGATTTCCACGCGAACAATCACCAGAATCCTTTCTGACGCTTTGCCGTTCATGCAGCGTTATGCAGGCAAGACCGTTGTGATAAAATATGGCGGCCATGCGATGGGCGATGAAAAGCTGTCGCGTCAGTTTGCCTCTGACATTGTACAATTAAAACTATCCGGCATTAATCCGATTGTAGTACATGGCGGCGGACCGCAAATCGGCGCGATGCTGGAACGGCTCAATATTGAATCAAGTTTTGAAGACGGTTTACGCGTCACCTGTAAAGATACCATTGAAGTGGTTGAGATGGTGCTGTCAGGTTCCATCAACAAAAATGTGGTTTCCAATGTCGCGCAGGCAGGCGGCAAGGCGATCGGCATTTCCGGCAAGGATGGTAATTTGTGTGTTGCCAGCAAACTGCTGCGCACCAGAAAAGACCCTGATTCCAACATTGAAAGCGCCATTGACCTTGGCTTTGTCGGTGAACCTGCGGTGATAAATCCGCAAATTCTGCACACTATTCTGGCCAGCGATGCCATTCCGATTATTGCGCCGGTGGCGACTTCACGCGAGGGGGAAACCTATAATATCAATGCCGATACCTTTGCCGGGGCCATTGCCGAGGCGATGAAAGCCAAGCGGCTGATGTTGCTGACCGATGTCGCTGGCGTTCTTGATAAAGAAGGCGAACTTATCAGCGAATTGACGATGGATGACATTCCAGGCCTGATTGATGATGAAACAATTCATGGCGGCATGATACCGAAAATTGAAAGCTGTATGTCTGTTGTTCGCGGCGGGGTGGAAGGTGTAATTATTCTTGATGGTCGCCAGCCTCACGCTGTGTTGCTTGAGCTGTTTACGCCCCATGGCGTTGGAACCCGGATCAGTTGATGGAAAAATTCAAGCAAATTGAAACCTGGGTGTTTGATCTCGATAACACGCTTTATTCTCCTGACTGCAAATTGTTCGATCAGGTTGATATGCGGATGGGTCAATTTATATCCGAATTGCTTGATATCGACCGCGTGGAAGCGCGCAAAGTGCAAAAAGATTTTTTCTTTCGCTACGGCACAACGCTACGCGGTTTGATGAGCGAGCATGATGTTGCCCCGGCAGAGTTTTTGCATTTTGTGCACGATATTGATCGCTCGGTTATTCCGCATGATAAAATGCTTGATGCGGCAATTGCCCTATTGCCCGGCAAAAAATATATTTGCACCAATGGTTCAGTTGCCCATGCCGAAGCCACCCTGGCTAAAATTGGCATTGGTGATCATTTTGAAGATATTTTTGACATCCACAGTTTTGACTATGAACCAAAACCGGCCCGCGCGGCCTATGATGTCATGCTTAACCGGGCAGGCTTTGCGCCCGAGCGTGCTGCAATGTTTGAAGATATTGCCCGCAACCTTGAAATCCCTCATGAACTTGGCATGGCAACTGTGCTTGTCACCTCGAGCGACGATGCAGACGGTGCCATGATCAACCGGCTGAACGGTGATAATACCGGCGCCGATTATGTCCACCACACAACAGATGACATCAGTGGTTTTCTGACCCGAATTTGCCTTTAAGGAGTATATTTTATGAGCCAACAATACAGCGATTTACAGGCCGTCATTGACGCAGCATTTGACGACCGGGCCAATGTTTCGGCCTCTACCACCGGACAAGTGCGCGAAGCGGTTAATGAAGCGCTGGAACTGCTTGACAATGGCAAGGCACGAGTTGCCGACAAGGATGGCGGTACATGGCAGGTTAATCAATGGCTTAAAAAAGCGGTATTGTTGTCTTTTAGCCTTAATGACATGTCGATGATCAAAGGCGCACCGGATGGGGCTTCATGGTGGGACAAGGTGCCATCCAAATTTGACGGTTGGAGCGAGAATCGTTTTCGTGAAGCCGGTTTTCGGGCTGTTCCTGGTTGTGTGGTTCGCCATTCTGCCTATATCGCCCCCAATGCTATTTTGATGCCGTCTTTTGTTAATTTAGGTGCCTATGTAGATGAAGGCACCATGGTTGATACATGGGTAACGGTTGGCTCATGTGCCCAGATCGGTAAAAACGTTCACCTGTCAGGCGGCGTTGGCATTGGCGGGGTGCTTGAGCCCTTGCAAGCCGGTCCGGTTATCATCGAGGACAATTGCTTTATCGGCGCTCGCTCGGAAGTTGTTGAAGGTGTGCGTGTTGGTGAAGGCTCGGTCATCTCGATGGGGGTTTTCATCGGTCAATCCACAAAAATCGTCAATCGGGCAACCGGTGAAGTTTTTTATGGTGAAATTCCGCCCTATTCTGTCGTTGTCTCTGGCTCAATGCCCGGCAAACCATTGCCCGATGGCACGCCCGGTCCCAGTCTTTATTGCGCGGTGATTGTAAAACAGGTCGACGAAAAGACCCGCTCGAAAACATCTATCAACGAATTACTGCGCGAGTGATACAATGGACATTTGCAGTAATTCCAACAGCAAATTATAAAAAACACACCCGATCACTACTCATGGCTGGTCGGGTGTTTTTTTTCGGTGTATTGAGGGCCTATGACACAAAAAACTGATCCTGTTGCCGTATTGCAGTCGCTTATCCGCTGTCCGTCGGTAACCCCTAAAGATGCCGGTGTTCTTTCAGCTCTTGAAGCTGTGCTGGCGCCTGCCGGTTTCCAATGCACGCGGTTGCCTTTTAGTGAAGAGGGCACACCTGATGTTGATAATCTGTTTGCCCGGCTCGGAACGTCAGGTCCGCATCTGTGTTTTGCCGGTCATGTGGATGTGGTGCCAACGGGTGATGAGGCTTTATGGCGGTTATCCGCGATGGTATTATGTACGGGCGCGGGGCCTGTGACATGAAAGGCTCAGTAGCGGCCTTTGCAGCGGCAGCTGTTGATCTTGCCAACGAGTTTGATGGCGAACTGCCCGGTTCTGTTTCCATGTTGATCACGGGCGATGAAGAAGGCCCGGCGATTAATGGCACCGTAAAAATGCTGGACTGGCTTCAAGAGCATGACCAGATACCCGATGAATGTCTGGTGGGAGAGCCAACCTGTTCTGATGTCTTTGGCGATACGATTAAGATCGGTCGGCGTGGCAGCATAACCTTTACAGTGATCGTCAAAGGTGTGCAGGGCCATGCTGCTTATCCGCATTTATCGCTCAACCCTATCCCGATTCTAGCCCGGCTTGTTGACCGGATTACCAGCCAACCGCTTGATGGTGGTACGGCGCAGTTTGATCCCTCGACACTGGCGGTTTCGACTTTTGATGTCGGTAACCCGGCGGCCAATGTGACGCCGGAAAGAGCCACAACCACGTTTAACATCCGCTTTAACACCGAGCACCGTGCCGACAGTCTGAAAGCTTTGATGCAGAAACACTGTGATGGCGTGCAGGGGGAAATGGGCGGCGAATTTGAGATTGAGAGCATAGTTGGCGCTGAATGTTTTCTCGGCAACCCCGGCCCACTTTTAAGCATTGCCCAACAGGCTTTGCGCGATGAAACCGGTAATGAAGCACATTTGAGCACATCAGGGGGCACTTCAGATGCGCGGTTCGTTAAAAACTTTTGCCCGGTCATAGAGCTTGGCCCGACCAACAAGACAATTCATCAGGTTGATGAATGCATCTCCATTGATGAATTAGAGGCCCTCAAGCGGGTCTACAAACAAATTATCAAACAGTTTCTGACCGGGAAAAATGTAAGGTGATGAACATATCATGACCTGGTTTGAAGAAATGACACGCTCGCTTTCCAGCGTACTGAAATTGCTGATGCATGATCGCAATGGCCTGTCTGGTTTCAACAATAGCGCACCGGGGTTTTGGCATTCGTTTTCTGCTATTATCTTTATTGCGCCATTGTACCTTTTGATCTCGGGCATCAACTGGGAACCTGATGCGACACAAGCAAGCAGCGCGGCAGACACTTTTTCACTAGTGAAAAGTCTGATGACCTTGTCTCTGCAATGGGTGCTGTGGCCGCTGATCATGGTTTTTGCAACCCGATGGCTTGGCCTTGGTCAGCATTTTACGCGATATGTTATTGTCTATAACTGGTCAAATGTGGTGATCATTACCGGGCTGGCTATTCCTGCACTGCTGTTTAAATTCGCTCTGCTGCCACTGGAAACAGCCTTGTTGCTGACCGGATTTTTGCAGATTTTTTCGTTTTATTTTGAGTGGTATCTGGCCCGTTTATCACTGGAGACAAACGGGCTGATTGCTGGTGCTATCGTGCTTGGAAACTTTGTTCTATCTGTGGGTATTTTGCGCATTACCGGTTAAGGATGCACGCATCGGGTTGGCCTTATAGACACCCAAAATTCTCAAATAATCGGTAAAAAAGCCAAGCTCTTCCATTGCCAACCGGACCGGACGATCATCGGGGTGACCGACAATATCGGCATAAAACTGGGTGGCGCTGAACTGGCCGTCGATCTGATAAGATTCAAGCTTGGTCATATTGACACCATTGGTGGCAAAACCGCCCATGGCTTTATAAAGAGCGGCAGGGACATTGCGGACCCGAAAGACAAAGCTGGTGACAATGTCGCCATTATTGATATCTGTGCTTTGTTCGGCATAGGCGCCATTTTTGGCCAATACGACAAAACGGGTGGTGTTGTGATCTTCATCTTCAATATTTTCAGTCAGAATTTTCAAACCGTAAATCTCGGCGGCAAGAGATGACGAGATTGCCGCCTGGGTTATATCTCCAGCCTGGGCAATGATCCGCGCCGCACCTGCTGTATCAGCTTCGGTAATGGCTTTTAAATCAAGCTTGCTAATAAGGTTGCGGCACTGGCCAAGGGCATGGATATGGCTATGTACTGTTTTGAGCGAATTTATATCGGCCCCCTTAACGGCAACCAATTGATGGCTGATCGGCAAAAAATATTCACCGACAATATTAAGTTTTGAGCGCGGTAACAAATGGTGAATATCGGCAACCCGGCCGGCAACACTGTTTTCAATCGGGATCATAGCCAGATCAGCACGTCCCTGTTCAACCGCAGCAAAGGCTTCCTCAAAGGTGTCACAAGCTACTGGTTGATAATCGGGATAAACATTTACACAGGCAATATGTGAATTGGCACCGGGTTCACCCTGATAGGATATTTTTTTGTTTTTTTGTTTATTATCAGTCACTGCTTTTATTCCTTTATTCCAGGGTCATAAATGCCCCTTGTATTGCGTTCAAGCGCCACGCGGGCTGCGCGCCGCAATGGCGCTAGTCCTAAAAAACACTATGGGATAGTGTTTTCGCGTCCACTCTTTATTGCTTTTATTCCTTATTTGCCAGTATTGCGCGGGCGCGTTCAAGATCATCGGGTGTATCAACACCAAAGGGAATGCTTGCAACACGCGATACGGCAATTTTCATGTCGTTGTCCAGTGCTCGCATCTGTTCCAGTGAACGTTCGCTTTCACGTTTGCTGACCGGTAATTTTACAAATTTTTCAAGCGCCGCACGCCGATAGGCATAAATGCCTATATGGTGCCAAAAAGGTGGTTGCATATCCGCCTCAACAGTGCGGACAAAGTCTGTCGCCAAGCCGGTACTGGCGCCATCTGCAAAACTAACCTTTGCCTTGACCACATTGGGGTTGGCAACTTCTTCTTCATCGTCAATCTGACAAACCAATGTGGTGATATCAACGTCATAGGTCATAAAGGCGGTCAAGGTGGCACGAATCGCTTTGGGATCGATGGTCGGCAAGTCGCCCTGCAGATTGACGATATATTCATATTGTCGCTCAACATCGCGCATGCCTAAGGCCTGAGCCACACGGTCCGACCCCGAAGGCAGATTGGCGTCGGTTAGAATCGCATCACCATCGGCAAGGCGAACTGCGGTTGCGATTTCATCTTCGGCGGCGGCCACCAACACTTTTCCAACATTGGCTTCTCTGGCACGATTCCAGACCTGAACAATCATCGGCATACCACAAATATCGGCCAGAGGTTTGCCTGGCAGTCGTGTTGAGGCCAGGCGGGCGGGTACAATAACGAGTGTATTGGAAGGATTTGGAGCAAGGTCAGACATTAGAAACACCATTAGCGCGGCAAATTGAACATATGTTCCTTATACGTATTGCGTCGGTAGAGAGAAACAATTAGTTTCACTTCATAATAATAGCAGCCAGCTTTTGTTTGCGGTTAAGGCTGCCTAAAGCTATGAGAGACAACACAAGATAATACTAAGGGGATCGTTGTGCAGTTTAACAGTTTCACAATAAACATGATCGCAGGTGCGATACTTGGAACACTTTTACTGGTGCTTGGCCTGAAACAGGTCGGTGAAATTATCTATCATGTAGATAAACCGGAAAAACCCGGCATGATTGTTGAGGTTGCCGAGGCCGAAAACAAAGGCGAAGCCAAAAAAGAAGAAGCCAAAGAAGAAAGCACGGAAGTCGACTTTGCTGCACTGCTTGCCTCTGCCAGCGCTGAAGCGGGACAAAAAACCTTTAAAAAATGCGCTGCCTGTCATACGGCTGAACAAGGCGGGGCCAACAAGGTTGGACCTAATCTTTATGGCCTGATCGGACGTGCGGCAGGTTCGGTTGAAGGATATAAATATTCAGCCAATATGAGTGCAAAAGCAGCCGAGATTGGCAATTGGGACGAAGCCAAAGTGGCCCAGTTCATCAGCAACCCGAAAGAATATCTCGGGGGCAAATCAAAAATGTCGTTCAAGTTGAAAAAATCGACTGATCAGGCTGCCGTTATTGTTTATATGAAATCACTGGCTCAATAGGGCTGAAAACCGCAAATAAGCATATATATTACAAAGAATTCACACCGGCGGGGCTTTCGCCGGTGTTTTTTTTTGTGCCATGATAGAAAACAGGCTAATTTACAAATCAAGTAATCAAAAGGATTTGAGCTAAGTTGACGAAATTGACCCGCCGTAGCGCTTTGCAACTGACTGTCGGCGCCAGTGCCCTGCCCTTTCTGGCTACACCGACCATCTTGCGGGCGGCTGAAAAAGACTGGCGACACGGTATGTCGCTGTTTGGTGATTTGAAATATGGCGAAGGTTTCAAGCATTTCGACTATGTCAACGCAGATGCGCCAAAAGCAGGTGCGGCCCGGACATCCAGCACCGGGTCTTTTGACAGTTTCAATATCTTCACCTTCAAGGGCGCACCGGCGGCACTAGTCGGCCAGACTTTTGACACCCTGTTTGCAACCGCTCTTGATGAACCAAGCAGCATGTATGGAAATATTGCCAGCCATGCCTGGCACCCTGAAGATTATTCCTCGGTAACCTTCAAGCTTAACCCCAAGGCACGGTTTCACGATGGATCCCCTATTACCCCGGAAGATGTCATTTGGAGTATGCAGGCCCAGCGCACTTCCAGCCCGCGACAGGCATTTTATTATAAAAACGTCACCAGTGCTGAAAAAACCGGCGAGCGGGAAGTCACTTTTGTTTTTGCCGACAAAGGCAATCGCGAGCTTCCCCATATTGTGGCCCAAT